>Ga0179593_1315758_pt1 | contig 25591 bp, 32 predicted proteins | sample CZODoug2_1_08_16_FD_185931 | JGI IMG/M metagenome (GOLD analysis project Ga0179593, IMG submission 185931) | Vadose zone soil fungal communities from Angelo Coast Range Reserve, California, USA - CZODoug2_1_08_16fungal (PacBio error correction) | ecosystem: Environmental > Terrestrial > Soil >...
CCTTGCAACGAGCCGGGTCCGGGATTAGTGAAACGAAACGTGACGCGAAATCGACGCTAAACGGCGGACGAAAAGGGAAGGGAGGGAACTGTGTGAGGGACAATGTGACGGGCTCATCAACAGCTCAATCTACTGCGTTCAATTCGGCACATCAAAACGCCAAACCGGGGACAGAAGTGTGCAAAGGGGGGGGAATAATCGCAGAAAGGAGACCTGCGATTTGAGTAATTGCGAAAATAAAAAGAAAACTTAAGTAAACTGAAATGACAACCACTAGCGCGCCTTACTTCAAGGGGTTGGGATTTTGGTCACGGATGACTTGGGAGAATAAAGGGGGGGAGAAAGACGGATGGGGGGGAAAGGCGTCATCATCAGCGCGTGGGGGGGTTTCAACCCAGGGCCGTTAAACCATGCGTGAAGTAAAAATTGGACGCAGGGGAAGGAGAAAGGAAAAGTTGTGTTGCAAAGAAGAAATACCAAAGTCAAGGAAAGACAAACGCTGTGCCAGTTAATCAACTCACCAAAGTACAGAAGTGAATCTGGGGCCTGGTATTCGCCAGGGGGATTGGGGAAAAGGGGCTGTGTCCAGCTCTTCTGCCATCAGCCAACCCGTGAATAAAGCCCAACATTATCATGCAAATAAGACTGCGATGTAAAATTACCGGGTCTTCTAAGAAAAAACCCCGGCAACCAGAAGACTTCCCAATTGAAAACTAAACGCGTAAACCTGACTGGGGAAAGGGAAAGAAAGAACCTGGGGGGCAGCCCATTCTCTTGAGTCAAAGTCTCTGTGAGGGGTCATTCTGCGGAAAAATCAAGCAAAAGGGTGTTGGAGTAATGAAAAAAGGGTCTCGCGATAAAAAAAAACCACTCCATAAGAAGGACCACCAAAAAAAACAGGAAACAATGGAGGCCAACTGTCTTCAATGGAAAGGTTCAACACGCAAGGAAAGAGCGACGTTAAAACAGCCGGGGAGGTCTTATTGTGAGACTTTGCTTAGGAATCAAGGAATTGAATCTCATCAAGTAAAAACGCCCTGTCCACAGATGCGGATTGGAACGGTAATAGGCACGCTCGTCTTGATCAGTTGTGAGAACGGGGACCCGAAAATGGGATACCAGGGGGGGATCTGGTGGGGGTCGCTAGCTACCGTCTTCACACAACAGGAAGACACAATCAAACACGGGAGAACGGACGGAAGGGCCGGGAAATTCTTGAAATCGGTGGTATTCAAAAAGAGGACAGAAAAGGACGCAAAGCAACCCCAGTCAGATAAACATGATAATGGAATCACGTGGGGGGCCTCTGCAATAATCGTCCCAGAGTGGGACAAATGAAACGAAGGGGCTTGGAAAATAAACTTGCGAACGAATCTCCCGCCCACATAAGCAAGGTCCGCCGCAAGCAGGACCGGTGACAAAAAAAACGAGGGGTAAACCAAACGAAGCAAGCGATCCATAGGGGGGTACCCTGGTCGGACCGACTAGAATCCAGTACCCTGTTCAAGCCAAGTTTTTATACTACTCGCTGCGGGGGCAAAGGGGACAGAGTGGACCATGCTCTTTCCTATTCAAGGACATACGGTGACTAAGCGGCTTCATATGCCTCAGTTTGGAAGAGGGGAACAAAGAAATTGACAGAGGATCAAAGATCACAAACACTTCACAAGCAAAGAGGGTTAAATCTTCTATCGCGAGGGGACAGGGAAACCACCCACGGCTTGGTCCCCGCCAATAAATAGAAAATGGGGGTGAGGTCACTTTTATAATAAAGAGGGCGACAGGGAAAACAAAAAAAAAAAAAAAAGGTGCACGCAGAACGATCCGCGGTATTTGGGGTTGGGATTGACCCGAACACTGTCCGGGTGAGGACCTTGGGGACGACGGGAAGGGAGGGGTAACCGGGGAGAACAGACCCAGACCCGGAGAAATCACGTAGACGGGGATTCATGATCTATAGTTGGGGTGGGGGTTGTTGGGGGGGGGGTCCAGGGAAAAATGCAATGGCGTAGGGAAAGTTTGGTGGGGAAGGGAAAAGGGGGACGATGCTCACCCAGGTATAACGCATGGGGGACGAAAGACGCGTACAAAAAAACAAAAGTCTTTGAAAGGAGGGGATGGCGACAAGGAATCTGGAAAACGAATCTGTTCGAATCGCAATGAATAGAGGGGGGGACCACACAGAGAGCCTGGAGGAAAACTGCTTAAGCGATGTCATGTGGGCTCTTTAAGTTATCGCCGGATGCGGTTAGTGATCCGTGGAGCAAGTCGAAAAAAGAGAGGGGGTCCTCACAACAATCATGCTGGACACAACTCGTAAAGTCTAATAATAATGCGGGGATAGGAGGCCGGAACGAAGAAAGTATGTAGGGAGACGGGGAGGAGAAAGTGAAAAAAGGCATCATGACCATTTTCTGGCGGAAAAAATCGTCCACAACACTCAAAGAGAGGTTGCAAGGGTACTTTCGCGGGGAGCTTAAACCGATCCGGACACAAACATTATGCCAACCGAGGCCTAAATTGGCATCCAACTACGAGTCCCAGGCAACATTCTTCGGGTTCGGAATTCTCCGGGGGAAATAATATGGTAACAGTAAGGCGTTGAGTCTCCGGGTGTTCAGTAGTCGCGTGACTGGGGCTCGACGAGGTTAGAAGTCTACGGCAAAGGAGCTAAAATAAACTGGTCAAAAAAACGGGAGGGGATCGTCTGTCGTCAGGAAAAATAGAGGGGTGAATGGACCAGCTACTTGTGTCAACGAACACAGTGTAAACAAGTAATCAAAGTCTCCGGGGGGAAGGACCAGCAAATGTCGAACCGCACGCCGACACGGGAATAAGGGCGCTTATGCCGCCATCGAAAAGACGAAACAAAAGCGGGTAACAAACGAAGAGGCAAAAACTACGAGATCGGCCGTAGAAGCGCTCGCTGGTGCAGAAAAAACTAGATAGGCCTCGGGGGAAAGGAGGGCTCTGCACAGGAAAGAAAAACTTGGGTGGCCAAAGAAAAAACTTGCAGGTGGGAAACAAGTTCATGGAAAAAGGAAGCGTTCAACTCTTTCGTCGGGCCGGGCTCGACAAACTTCTTTGGTCCAGGTTTGGGGGAAGTATACCCAAAAAAGGGGGGTTTTCAGCAGCTCCAAGAAAACGTTGTTCCCAATAACAAGCGGGGAACCCTTTGGAAAGGCCTTGGGGGAATTACCCTGCCCCGTGATCCCGCAGGGCCGCCAAGTAGACTCGAAGCCCACCCCCCCAAAGCAAGCCCAAAGCGGGGGCCGGTCCTCCGCGGTTTAGTTTGCTTGCCGCTCAACCCGCGGGACTGTAAAATTGCCTGTGTTCCGTCCTTAAGATAAATGGGGGCCATTCAACAGCAAATAAATCAAAAGGGGATGAAAAAGAATTGCAATTCGTGGTCCTCACGGGGGGGGAACGATGTGGACGGAAGTGTCGTATGGGGATAATTGAAAGAAACGGGTCCTGTATCGCATCTGACGGAGAAGAAAGTTGAAAGCGTGCTACCAGAAGATTGGGGTCAAAAGGAGAGTTCACACATGGAATTTCAAAGAAAGCTTTAGTCCAGAGGAGAGGGTCCGCCACTCTTTCAAGGCAAGAGGTTCGTGAAACTGGAAGGTTTTGGGGAAAGGGGGTGTGGAGTGGGGAATTGAAAGGGGCGCCAACGGACACACTACGCGCCCAAAAACCGGTCTTCTTCACAGACGGCGGGTGAAGGGGAAAGGAGCCGTAGCTAGCTGACAAGGGCCTCAAAAAAAAAAAGAAAATGGGTTAAAACGAACGTATGGCCAGACCCGTTAAAAAAAGGTACACCAAGCTAGGAACGAAAACGGAAGTCCTGGAAGGCGGGACCAAGGGGAAACCTAGGCGAGTCCAAGGACGAAGAACTTGAAAAAGGGGAAAAAGAGCTCGGGAAATGAAGCCGTCGTACTTCAAATCTTAAAGATCAGAAGAAGGGACCGACGGCAAGGGGGAAAAGTACGTACGGAGTGAAAAACCTGGAAAAGCAGAAAAGGAAAGGGGGCCACCCCCGGGCAGGGGCTAAAACTGGAAAATTAAAAGACCAGAAGGACTCTGAAGTTAAAAACGGGGACTGATACGTGGACGAAACTTATAACACGACTGGGGGGCCCCAAATTCAGGGAAATTCACCCTAAGAGGGGAAAGGGGGGGGCATCAAGTCTTAATTGGAGGGGGGAAGAACCGGACGTCAAGTCTGGTGCAGGGTCGAAGGTTTTGGGGAAGACATTTTGAACGAATAAAAAGGGAGGGGGGGAGATCGTTTCTTTGCAATAGAAAAAACTGAAAAGGCGAAGACCGCTGGGGGGGGCCGAAGAACCATATTGAGGAACACCTGAGGTTCGAAACAACTTGTTAAACTCTCCTGGTCCGGAAAAAACCAAGGGAGCTAGGGAAAAAACCCTTGACGGATGAATATTTTGGATGCAGCTTTGAAGACGGGATGGGAGATGGGCGTTCTTGTCCGGCGAAAACTCTCCCCGGAACCTTTGCCAGTAACGAAAAAGGTCCGAGGGGGGGAGCAAGAAAAGGGGCCCGATGAAAACCTATATCAAGGCCGAAGGAAGGCAGAAGCAATAAATTAAGCGAGCCAGGATTGGAAGGTTTTCCCTCTCTTCGGAGGGGGCGGGGGGGTGCCGTGGAGAGCTATACAACAAAAAATAGGAGTCGTAAATAGATATAAGAAATTGCACCCGGCGAAAAAGTAAGCAAGTTGCGCAAACAGCTTACTCGTGTAAAAAAGGAGGCCTTGAAAAACAGGGGAGATAAGGGAGTGGTGTCAGAGGGGGACATGGTATTGAAGCAAGAGACCTTGGTCGGTCGGGACTAAAATGGGCTTTGGTGAGGTGGTTGCAGGAAAAACGGTTAGATCACAACGATTAAAGTTATTCAAATTGGCCAAAAAAAAGGGCGGAGGAATTTAAGAAAAGTTGACATCGAGCTAAACCGTTTCAAGGGGGGTGTGCCGCACAGGCGAGGTTGCAAAAGAAAAAAGAAGGTGTTCGACGCAGGGGAGGGCAAACCCGGGCGAGCCATTAAACTGAGAAGACTAATTGGACATGGGGAAAAGCATAGAGAGGCCAACCTAATTTGCTGATTGAAAAAACGGAGAGCGGGGACCTACCCAGTGACCCACAAAGGAGTGTGAACAAGAGAGTGAAAAACGCAGAAGGGTTTAAAGAACGCATAGCCCGTGGGGGGGTCAGGTCTTGAAGGAAGAAAAAAGGGCACGGAGGTGGCAGTGGGGATCGGCCGCGGGACAGAAGTTCCAAGGGAAATTAGGGGGGAACGTAAATCATTAATCTTTGGGGATGTCAAAGGGTCTCGGATCAGGGGGGGGAAACAGTCTTCGACTCGGGGGCCGGTTGGGGAAGAAAGCCGGAATCCAACGCGGAGGATCAATGGCGGAAAAAGAATTGAAGGGGGGGGACGGGACCGACGATGGGGTCAGGGGATGCAAAAAGAAGATGCATCCCTAAGAACCGAGAATTCGCCCGTTGGAGTTGCTCGACCCAAACCTTTATCTTACGAAAGAAGGACAGTGGGTTAGGGGAGGAGCGTGCTGACCAGGAGGGGTACCTTTTGAACTGTCGGGCACCGAGGGACGGGTAAAAAAAAGCCCGAAAGAGATAGGTCGAAGAAAAGGAAGAGTTTCACGCTACCAAAAAAGGGGGGAAGAAAGTGCGGGAAGATTGAATCTGGACGGCGAACCCAGCCCATCTACAAAAATTTGGGGAACCCGAAAAGGCCCAGTGACAAAAAAAACGAGACTCAGGGGCTAAAGAATTCAGCTATAAGTCGGCAAAGGGGAATGTGGGCCGGAGCCGGGAGGGCTGGGCCTCTTGGCCTCAATCAATAAGAAAAGGAGGGAGAGTGGGTCTGTTGATAAACAACCTTTCGGGGTAAGATCAAAACAAAAGGTCGCCAACAATGAGATAAGGCAATTGGTTTTGAAGAGGGGGAGGGGGGCTAAAACGGAAATGGGAAAATAAGGAACAGCAACTTTGGAAGCGCGGATGATATGTCAGGGTACGACGAAAAAACTTGTAGGCGAGGGACAAAATGAGAAGAGGGGGCTTACCTTCCGGGACTATTGGAAAATTCTAACAGGGGGGGAAAAGGAGGGCAAAGGCTGTGACCTCGCTGCTGAGATGTGAAAAGAAAAGGGGGGGGGAATAATGCAACGGAAAAAAGATGGAAATTAAGCCAGGAAGCAAAGGACCTTTCAGGGGAAGGGAAACGAGGAAGCGCTCTAACACGCAAGGTCTGCAAGGAGGGATGGACGAAGTTGAGAAGCAGGTAAAGCGAAAGCAACTCTGGAAGGGGTTTGTTCACAGAGAGTATTCCAAAGAGGCGCAAAGGTATCGGAGGTTGTTATCAAGAGGAAACGGGTTCATGAGAGGAAGACAAATACTAACTGGGGGGGAGGGGCTTCTTCGACTGGCTGGCCTGTCATTGGGACGTGTTAATAAAGAAAAACATGGGGACGTGGGGACGCACACTGAAAGGGGAAAAGACAGCTGCCGGAAAATACTTAGATGGCTCTACGACACGGGAATTTGAGGACTTTTCCGGAAGGAGATAAAATCGTCGAGCACAGACGAGAACAGTAAGACAACGGAGCAAGTGAAGGGTCGGGGGATTTAATCTTGACATCTAGTGGACCTAGTGGATACGGCGAACCGAACTGGCCAATGTTTTTAACCGGGAGTTACCCGGCATCCGAGGCAATGAATGATGGAGGTTTCATGACGACCATGAGAAAAAGTACCAGAACAAAAAGATTGAGCGGGGAAATTTGTGAAAAGAGCAAGATTTTGCGAACAAAAATCGGTTTAAAGGAGTGTATTTAAAAGAGAAATTCGAAGAGGAGGAGGAGGCGATGGGGGACAAACTGCGGATAAAAGAAGTTTATACACAGGGGTCAGAGGTGCGCTTGCGAACAAGGATAACTAACTAGCAAGAGGAGATAACGTGGAATCAGGACCTAAAGAAGCGTAAAATGGGGACGAGATATTGGAAGGGCCGCAGTGCGAATGACTCCGCGTAGCAGCTTTGAAGGGAGGGGAAGGAAAAAAATTGGGCCACTAAAGAAACCAACTCTGGACCGTAGCCGCATAAAAATTGAAGAAAAAGGGGGGAATACTATCGAGAAAAGAACAACCACGCGCCGGTGAAACGAGCACTGTTCACAAGAATGGGAAACAAAAAAAACCTTCACCCAATGAGGGAAATATCGGGGAATAGGTATAATGCTGGTACTAACGGTGAGGGGGAAAGTCCAGCGTGGACAAAAAGCCCTGAACCATTCCACAAGAAAACTAGTTACGTGGTAAGGGAAATTAAAAAAAAAAAAACTTCGGCCTGCGAAGACCAGAGGCGGCGAGGAATGATGTTTGTGGTGACAGGGGGGGGCGAAATAACATCCTACGGGCATAATCAAGGAGTGTGGTGAATTGTTGGGGAGAAAGGGGAATAACATGGTTCCGACACACCGGACTGTCAATAGTGAATATCGGTTGGCTTCAAGTGTTGGAGGAAGAATAAGGAAATTGAGGGGGCAAGAAGGACAAGCATGGTGCAATCGATGCCACGTCACAACATGATTCACGAAGGGAGAGGGACCCAGGGGGTCCAAGCCCGCCGACAGTGACGAAATCCCAATTGGGGGTGGGGAACCGTAGGTCGACACACGGGGGATCTCGAAAGAAGAGAACTGAAAAGAGTATGAGGAGGCGAACTGGTGGGGGTAACAGAGATTAAGTATTTGGAAAGTTTGAAGAGGAAACCCTTATTTTTTGTCTTCAGAGAAGGGTTCGCAAGAAAGGACCACTTCGTGGAATATGACTTCGATTTACGAGGGCTCGAAACCGTGAAGGGGAACGCCAGGTAAATTTTTTACGGCCGGAGGCCATATTCGAACTCGGATAGACCCCAGTGTGCCAGACCGAGACAGAGGGTGACCTGACGACAATGCATGGGGGAAGCCGTGCGTAACGGACGTGGGGAAAAAATGGAAAAAAACCAAAAACGGAAAATGGGATCCGATAAAGGGCGGAAAGGGCGGCTTCAAAGATCAAATTGAGATTGTTAACAGCCGCGCTGCAGGATACGGGAAGGCCGTCGGAGACTGACCCGGTTGTTGGGGACTTGCTTAGAAATAAAATTACGGAAAAATGCCAAGGAAACATGAAGGAAAGTACAGCATCTCAACACTGGAGGGGCGTCTGGAAGGGTGGATAAGGATAGGAGGGGTTGGCCAAGGGGGACGTAGAATTAAAGACCTTATTGGCTTTAGAATAACATTGGAGACCCCTTGGGGAGGGTGTATGGGTACAGGAAGGGAAGACGCTGAAAAAGGGCACTGCTGAAGCCAGCGAAGGGATCAGGTCTTTCTGGGAAGCAAACGTCCGGTTTCAAGTCGAAGCGGAGGTCGCAGAGGGAAAAAAAGATCGGGTGCTGAGACGAAAAGGCCATTTACTGGGGCAGGGGATTAAGGGGGGGGAGTTCGGAGTACTGAGGCAGGTGAACTGGCATAATAAAGTCAAGCAAAATGCTGCGCAAGGGAAAGAACTACCAGTATAGAACACAGGATATGGAGCGGATGTTGGAGGACGGCCAAATGGGTGTGAAAACTACTTTGGGTCGGGCGTGGAATTCCCTTAGTCATGACGTAAAAACGGGAAAGTTCCTATATGAACGCTGGAGGGTAAAGGGGAGGGGGAGAACATGGACGAACGAGCGGAGCGAGTAACGAGACGGATGATAAACCCAGGGAGTCAATGCATCTGAACCCACCCCTTAAAAGAATAATTAAAGGAGGGGGGGGTGTCAGGACGAAGGAAGATGTGATTTCCCTTACAATCGGTGTCCGATAATACTGAAGGGAAAGTGCGGCACTCGCGACTGGGGAGATTGCCCAACTTAAACTGAGAGTACAACAGCGAGGGCAGCTAGATGTACCAAAATCGGCAAAGAGCGTGACGTAGAATTAAATTGTGTGAGAAAGAAACAAGGCAGAAACATGGGGCACAAAAATAGGAAGGAGGCAACGGAGAGACGAAGAATTGGATATCGTGGAGCGGAAGGGGTGCTTACGGGGGGGGGGGGAAAGCAAAGTTTTCAGCAGCGTGAAGGAACCTGGGGAGGAAAATCGAGAGAATAAAGGGAACAACGAAGAGGAAATCCGTGCTGAGCAGTAACTGACAACCGGCGCCACAAAACAACAAGGGAAACGACGGGAAATCTTGTAATCACTTCTTAAAGAAGAAAAAGGTGATGGTGCACTGGGGGAAACGTGGAAAATACATAAAAGAAAAAGCTCATTCTACAGAGGGCAAATATTCCGGCTGGTCCAAAAGAGATCAAGGAACGACGATTGCCATTAGGGGATAAGGGAAGTATGCCATAAGGACCCAACTGGGAAGGGAAATGATTGATCGACCTTACACGTGAAATCCTCGTCCCGAAGTCAGAACTGAAATGAACAACTAAAGCGCAGACAACTTCGGACATGTGGAAATGGGTTTGGTCGATAGGGTTCAGAAGTAAAGTTTCTCCGAATTGATCCTCAAAAAGCGTTAGGAACATGTTATCATTTGCAACCAAAAATACCCCTCAGCGGGAAAATAGGGAAATTGTCCGGGAGGTTTGGAAAAACGCGCTTCCCAAGTGAGAACAGTAGATTCCCGCAAACCATTGGAAAAGGAAACGAGTTGCCAGCCTCAATCTAAGAAAGATTCAGTTTCGAGAGGTTAGGTAGTGAGGGCCATGGCTTCATGATCCTTGTTGAGGAGAGAAGGACAAGACCTCCCTAAGTAGCCAAGAAACAGGGGCGTGCAATCAGAGACATGTCCTGCTCGAAAACCCCGATCTCGGCGAACTGGAAATTGGTCCCAGACAAGAAAAAACCGCATGATCATTGGACCCTGGCGTTGAGACAGAAAGAACGCTGTGATCCAAGGCTCCTCACGCAGAGAATGGTGTGTCAGAGGGGAGGGACTCAAAATGTTCGGGAGCAGAAAAACAGGAGAGCGAGTATAACTCGATGCACTCGAAACCAAGTGCCAACTGTGAGGAAGCAGTATCAAGGGTTCTTCAGTAAGTTACATAAAAACTGAGAGAAAGAAGTTTGATTAGGCTAAGATTCAGCTCATAAGAAACGTGCACTGATGCAAGAATTGAAAACGATCCAGTAATCAGCTCAGGGCTCATAAATCGAACGTGAGTGTTTGAAAAGCCGCAAAATTTTTAAGACAGCTCGGCTACCCAGGTGAATAAGGGGGTTGTTAAGCCATACAGGTTACTAGGCGGTCGGAAGGGGAAACACGGACGAAATCCCCCCAGGAAATGTCGCGGGTATAGAACAGAGTTATATCCGAGGAGACGAAATAGGCAAAAATCAAAAGATACCACAGGAGGAAATGGGAGGAAGCGCTACAAGTGTCGGTTACAAGGGGCAGAATATCGAAGAATTACCCAAGGGGTGAATCGAATCATGAAAACCCCCAGCCCTTCATGTACTAGGCAATCAGGGGGGTGTGCAAGACCTCCGGATATCTCTGTTAAAGTTCAAAAAGACGAAGCCGAGAGGCACCCTTGGGAAAGAAGTTGGGATTATCCGTTATTACGAAGCCGGCCTTCTCAAAAAATGGGGGCGTCTCAATGTAAAAAAGGCAAGAGGGCCCAGCTAAGGCCGATGCCGAGGGGGGAACCAGAGGGTTAAACTAACGTTCAGGGCTAGTCTAAAGGTAACAGCGGACCCCGATCAAGCCCCTCAACAAAACACTGCGACACGGCGCGAACCATCGAGTCCAAATTTTCGCACTCGAGTATTGTACAACAAAAATTTGACCCCCGTGAAAAGTATTGGGGGAAGGGATAAGGTGGGCTACGGAGGAACCAAAAACCAAAAAAAAGGGGGCAGGCTCAGATGGATAAACTGCGCGAAATCTTGGTTTTAAGGCCCTTAGAGGGGTTCCGGAAACCGTTGGGAAAGAAGGAGAACGGCGGCTCGTAAAACGCGCACGCGTCTACCCACCCCCAGAGAAACAGCAGAATATCCCGAGAAGAATTTTGACGCCGTTTTTAGAGGGGTCCGTGTTTGTGTGGTTCCCGTCCTAAAAGGAAGGATCATGCGCCGATGTTGGCTTTTCGCCGAATCAGCAAGAAAAAAGGTATGAAGGCATGCGGTCGAAAGAAAAAAACGCTTTGGGAAATCGTGAAAACGAGGGGAATAAACGCCGGGCGAAAAAAGTCGAACGTGAAAGTCGATTAAGGGGCAGGCCAAAAAACGCCTTCAAAAAAAATGCGCGATCGAATGGAGAAGTGACAACGGAAGCCGAGCTGAGGGAGTTAGGGGATCCTTGACCTACTAATAAGAGGACAAGAGGGCACTTCTCTCAACTGAAGAAGAAGCAGAAAAACGCATCTGCCCGGGGGACAACTGACGGTGTAATCAAAGGTCGATAAAGGAAAAAGGACTCAAGAAAAGGAAAAGCCGTCGTGGGACGCAAAAAAGATTAAGCATCTGCCAATCACTCGCGTTATGACCCGGATACTTAACTTGGAGCTTTGGAAGATCCTGGACCTCACATTCCAGTCCCCGAGGTGCCGGAACCTGGGAAAAGAAACCGCAGAACCTGGCTTAGACGTACAGGAACACGAGGGAGGTTGTTACAAAAAAATGACCCGTTGACCGGCGACGTGGAAAAAAAACGGACTGAGTCGGGGGGGTGGGGAAAGAGGGGAGGAAGGGACGTTGGTCAAGTCTCGGGAAACTCCGCAATCGTAAAGAGCCCGTGGGAAAAATCGTCAGTCGTCAATCGACAGTTAGGTCTCCTTCAGCTGTGAGTTGCCATGAAGGTTTCTATAACAGAAAGACAGGTTTTCCAGGACTCAACGGTACTTCATTTCCCTGACTTGCCCAGAATTCGAGAAGCAAAAGCTACAACACGGGAACTTCTACTGATAAATTCCCGGAACTTACCCCGTTGAGAGGGATTCCCACTAAGGAGATCCAAGTAATCTCGGCTCTTTTAAAAAAAACCCGCAGACAAAGAGGGCTACAATGGGGGGGACAGAAAACCACATATAGAAATGGGGTAGCTTGAAAGTCTAGAGGAGTGACAACGCTGGAACATCAAGCCTATGCAGAAAGGCCGTTGTCCGAAGGAAGTCGCCACTCCACGAAGGAAGATGTGCAAAGGCGCTCCTAGGCCGCCAAAAAGGTTCCGTTGGGATTGGATTCCAAAACAGCTTTCAAGCCGACCAGACAGCGCTGTTTCACCAGGAAAAACCAAGCGTAGTTCTAATTGTGAAGCCAACCCGGCCAGCAAAATACTATCTCAGAAAAAGGAAACCACGGCCCGTCCCCAGCGAGGTGGCGTAGTCCAGAGACCATCCGCAACCGGAAAAATTTGAACTGTGCCTCGTTTGGCCTTGCACCAGCTCTAATAAGGGGAACATATCTCAAAACGGATAGACCAAGTTGGGGCCAAGGTGAATCCGTCCGGGGACGGGGGAAAAAAGTGTGTAAAAGGCAGCATATTTTCAAAAAAATGAGGACGGACGGTACCCAGGGCTCCCCTCAAAAAGGGAAGAAGGCGCGTACAATGGGAACCTGCCCGACAGCTCGCGCGCCGTGAGTTTAAGATCGCACACCAGCGGCTCGGGCAAAGGGCAAAGCACGTAAGGAAAAGGGGAAGGGGTGGATTGGTTAACGAAGAACAGAAAAGGTGTGCGGCAAAAGGCCGGAAAATAAAGGATACGCAAAAAAAGGAGCACACGTTGGGGGAAGGGAAAAAGCCTTTAAAAAAAAAGCTCAAAGAGAAAAAAAAAAGCGGCTACAAAAAGGGAAAACTGTAATCGGGTATTGGGCAACGAGAAAAGGTTAAAAATTCAGTGGGGAAAGAAAATAAACTGAAAACAACTTAAATCAGTAACAACACGATAAAAGTTTTGGGCCGATTCTCGCATAGAGAAAGTCGCCGGGCTGAAAAGGATTTGAAGTTCAGATCAGAAATCTGCAAAAAGGGAAACATCGGCGAACACACTCGAGGCTCTCCAGATGGAGCGAAAGGGGGGGGTGGACGCTGATTCTTCAAACCGGCCAAAGGTCTAAAAAAAGGGAAAACCCAAGATAGACCCCTTGGGAAAACCCATTCCCATCGAGTAACAATCGAAACGTCCTTTCAGGCTTAGGGGGAGACGTAAAAAAAATTAACTACTGCCAGCAAGGGACATATTAAGAACAAGGGGAAACAAAGAGGGAATGAGCAAATTCAAAAAAGTTCTATCGTGTCAAAGCTTGGGGGTGCGTGTCGAAAGGGGGGTAAAGTCAACATAAGGATGTGCACCCGTCCCGGTCGGGGTTGAATCGATGGGCATTTTAATTCGCCCACAAGCCAACCACAAACGGAATAGGCGCATCTAAAAAAAAAGCTGAGACCGGAGTCTGAAACTAGGTTCTACTCCAAGCTTGTTCAAACATAGTCCCTGTGGCGGCAAAACCTGAAAGTGAGATAGGAGAAATTGCCGTAAGGGGGAGCACAGAGTGTTTCATAGAACCGAAACTCTTTGGTGGTCGAGGGTCCGTTCAAGAAAAAATTCACTGGAGGGGGGGGTCCAAAAACCACATATTACCACCTGAACTGGTCCAGTAACGAACGAAAATTCACCGTGGAGGAAAGAAAGGTGCCCGAGGCATTCAGAGAAAGTACGAAAGAAAATGCCCAGAAAAATCGGAATTTATTAGCACGCGCCGGCGGCAAAGAGGGGGGGCGCAAGAAAACAGAGAATGAGGGCGATTTGGGCCGGGATAAGATAGAAAAACAACAAAGTAAAGGGAATCCCAACCCGCGAAGGCGGAGCGTCGGCAATTCGGGCCCAGATGCCAAGCGCTTGCTCTGGATCGGAAAAACTTCTAGAAAAAATAAAGGTTTTTCATCGCCCATTTTAGTGAAAGCACGACCACGGGGGGCTGGAGGAGTTCCGGGGGCAATGGTCAAAAAGTTCTTACACCGAGTCTCTTAAAGATTGACATCTCAACCAAAACAAAAACAAAAAACAAAAAACAGAAAGGGGAGGATTCAAAGTCGACGGGGAAGCAGAGCGAACAGGGGGGCAAGGGGGTTGTTGCGACTGGAATTAACAAATCTTGAGTTTCTGAATCATGGGGAAAAAAACGTCATGCGGCAAGAGAGAGCGAAGGGCGCCGGTGGGGGGGGGGGGGGGGGGGGGGGGGTTGGCATGCGTGGGGGGGCTGAATGGGGAAAAGCCATATACGGGGAAAATAGTGCGTGCACAAAGAGATAACGAACCTACCCCCTGAAGAAAAGAACAGTCCTAAGGATTACAACAAAATACTCTCCTCATTCCAGAGCGGCCGTGCCTTGAAGAAATATGGGGCGTGGCAGTGTTATAAGTTCGGAAATTAAAACAACAAAAAAGGAAAAATTCGGAAGGAAAGGAGATTGTGGAAAGTGCATATGGAAAGGGGGGGCTTAAAACAGTGTAAAAAAAAACTCGAATCAAAAGGGTCCGGTCTTTGCTATACTTTGGCCGGTGGAAAGGAGGACGGCCAAAGAAAAAAAAAAACGGCGATCACCTGGAGGGGAGAGCCGGTAATCGGGATGGACGCTAGAGGTCTTTAAGGGGGGGGGAAAGCATATGACTGAATCCGGCTCGAAACGGACGGACTTTCCGCAATTAGGTGAGGCGATCGTCAGGAACAAAACCGTTATCCTCTCCTGTCCGTGGTTCCGTGGGGGAGGGCAGGCTTGGCAGGGAAACAGATTTGGGTCAAACTGTATGGCGCACGGGTTAGGGCTGTCGCCCATCATGGCACCGAAGACTGGCTAGGTAAAGCCGGTGAATGGCCCCATGAAAAACACTTTAGAATTGAACGCACGAGGGTACGCGGAAGACCCCAGAAAGTGGGGGGTTGTGGGGGGGGGGGTGGGGGTTGGGCGTTCACCAAAAAAAGCAAACCGAAGCCCAGAAGGGCCTTTTCCCGATACACTGGCGGCGGAAGGCAACCCGAGGGACGCAGATACCGAGAGTAAAGGTAGTGGTAAAAACGGAGTCCAGGGAGGGAGCCATGACCGTAATCAAAGGCAAGGAAGGCGACGAAAAAGAAGTCTCAATTTGAGGAAAAAACCAGGGAAACGATGGGGGGGGGGGGAAGGGGGGGGGTGGGAGGTCAAGGCGCGTAAAAGAAAAACCCACCGAAGGAAGGGACTCGGGGGGGAAATTTCTTTCCTGGTTGAGAAAAAATTTCATAGGAACATGACAACCGGTTGTCGGCGGAAATGGCTCATTAAGGGGAACCCAAAATAATCGGGGAGGACGGAAAAAATTACTTCAAGAAGAAGAGGACCGCTGGGGACAAGGTCAATTGTACATGTTGATGAATAGGGAACAACGCGCGGGATGGATGGGGACTAAAAACGGGGGAATCTGAAAAAAGGGGGGAAAAAAAAAAGGTTGGCGGAAAAAAGGAATCCCAGGGACATAAGAAAGTGCGTAGAACGAAACTAGAAACGTCGAACACGGACAAATGATAGGCTTGAAGGGAAAATTGAGTTCAGGCATGGGAAACCCGAGGAAGTAAAAAGGGAACCCGATCTATAGGGAGGGGACCAGGCGAGCGATGTAGTAGGATTTGGGAAAAGACAGGAATACTGTTCTCAGCGTAAGGAAACGGTACAAGGGACCTGAGAAGCAGAGAAGGACGTGTTGTGACTTAAAAGGGCACAGAGAAACGTTCGTTCCGGAACCGTTGATTGGGGCCGAAACCACTTGAAGGTCTGGGTAGTGCGAAACAACGAAAAAGACTGGGGGAAACAAAACACAGACGTCTTTGAAGACCTACCCGCGGCTATGAATTGAGTAGGATGGGGTGCCGGATTCGGGAGATGGGCTAGCAAAAAGAACCTTCAAGAATAAGTATTTATTAGGGCATTACTATTAAACAAAGCTTATGGGACCAAGCGTTGAGAATGTCGAAACCTAAGAAAGACCAAAAAAAGGGTTGGGGTGGGGACTGATGTGGTAAAAATAACCTCCGGGGACTACATGGCAGGACTGAACAGGAAAAGATCGAAAGGGAAGGGATAAAACACTCGAGGTGGGGCAAAGTTGGGGGGAAAAAATGGGAGGAAACAGAACAAAAAAGGGTAGAGTTAGGCAGTGGTCCCTGGTCGACCGCCAGAGGTCGTCCGGAAAAAGGGAAAAAGAGTGAATAGAGAGCGGGAAGGGAAAGCGGAGGGCAAGAAGAGGGGTGGAGGGGGGGGTGAGATGAAAAGGGAAAGAGTAGGAGAATGACGGAGCGAGAGAAGGGAGGTGAAGAAAGAGGGGGGAAGTTAAAAAGGATAGAAAAAGGATAGGTAAGGGGGAAGGAAAGAGGGGAGGGGGGTGGGGGGGAGGGGAGGAGGAGGGTGGACGTGGGGGGTAGAGTGGGGAGGGGTAGATGGGGGAGGTAGGGCGGGAGAGTAGAGGAGGGTGAGTGGGGTTTAAAGGAGAGAAAAGAGAGGAAGGAGAGGGGAGTGGGAGGTGGGAGGGGGAAGCGGGGGAGAGGGGGGGGAGGTCGTATGGGTAGGAGAGGGGGGGAGAAGCGAGGCGAAGGGGAGGGGTGGGGAGGGAGTGGGGGAAAAACAGGGAGGAGGGTGTGGGTAAGGTGGCTGGTGTGTGAGGAGGAGTGTGGTGGAAGGTGGAGGGGAGCGGAGAGCAAAAGGGAGGAAGGGGGGGGATAAGGAGATTAGAAGGAAAAAAAGAGGGCGAATAGGGAAGGTGCGGGAGGGTCAAAAAGGGGGGAAAAGAAGGAGCGGGGATAGGGGGCGACAGGGAAGTCGGCAAGATTGGACAAGACTGACAAGTCTATACAAGGGAAGGGGGATATCGAGGGGGAAAAGAAAGAAAGGGGGGTGACAGGAGGCAGAAAAAAAGTCTATAGGGCTCAAGGATACTAAAAACTAAGAGGCGATAACGGTAAGAACTTAACATCTCGGACGTGGGCGGGGGGATGCTTCGGTTGTGAATTGAGACAAGTGGCGAATGAAAAACGCCGAGTAGAAATCTTGGGAGGGAAAAGGGGGGAGGGGGACGCAAGAAGGACAAAGCTGGGGGAGCGGCTCGAAGGGGGATCTTTCACCCTAAATTTGGTGAGAAGTAGGACAACAAAGGGCAGTACAGAAAATCTTGCAAAAGAGAGGGGAAAAACAACAATAAAATGAAGAGACAACGGAGTCAAAAATCTTCTCGGATACGATGCATGGTCGGAAGGGTGGGATGGGGGGCAATTGACATCTCCAAGAGAGAACAAGGGGTCAAATGAAACTATGGGGTAACTGGGTGAAGGAAAAAAGGTTAAAAACAAAATTGATTACAGGAGAAGGAGGGAAAACAGACAGGCAATGAAACGATTTGGGGTGCATGGTTGCGCACAAGGTAGGCAAACAGACAAGAGCTGTCAGGAAGAAAAGGGAATTTGGAGGGGGGGGACATTTGGGGAGTAGGGGGGGAGAATCAGGGGGGTTATACCCCAATTGCAATTGAATATCGGGTGGTGAACAGGCTGACAGGGGGAGGCAGGTGGGGGGGGGGGGTATGAGGTCAGATATGGAAGGAGGTCAAGAGAATGAAGGGAATAGATTCTGAGGAAAAAGCTAATGGTACCTACTGCAGCAGAAATATTGGCAAGAAGGGCCGGAAGACAGGAGAAAAGAACAAAACCCCCCATGGATTCCACGGATTTCACACCATAAGTGGAATCGAAAGACTAAATGGAAGCTGAAAAGAGAGGGCTGCGTCTTGGGGCAAAATGGGGGTGGGGTAAAAGAACTGGGAGTGAGGGGGAAAAGTATTGAATAGGAGGAAATTGTCTTAGTCGAAGGAGGCATGTGAGGAAAGGAAAAGGCAAGAACTTCGGGGAAATGGGGAGACTGGAAGGGGAGGGGGGACCGATGACCCTCGAGAAAAGGGGGATAGGACCAAGGGCCCCTTGGGTGAATCGGACAAAAAATGGCTAGAGTTCGTCGCCTCGGAATATAAAAACCGATGGTGGAGACAGCAACAAACGACATAAAGTTGACTGAAAGGGTATAAAAGGGGGGGTGAAAATTAGTCCACTGATTTGTTGAACGACTTTTGAGTGATAACCGGGACGATACAACAAACTCAAAATGTTATCCTAGCATATAAGGGGCGGCTTAAAAAACTTCAGGGATCCAAGGGGGAGATTTATAAAAAAAATCGGCGTCGAATAAGGAGCGGGTGGCAAAGGAATCTCTCGGCGAAAGGGCGGGTTTGAAAGGAAGAAAGAAGTGGAGAAAATGCAAACAAGGACTTAGAATCGATTCATGCGTAAAGGAAAGTACACGACACAAGGATTGCAAGAAAAAAGAAAATGAGCAGGAAACAGTTTGGACAGGGTAACCCGGGAGAGGGGTTGAGGAAAAAGCTAGGGTTTCGGGAAAGGGAGAATAACGGTCCCGGGACGAACAACACTGTGCATGGTTATTCTCAACCCTCAAGAGAGACCGCTGACACAATGCAGCCTGGGGCTGGACAGTAAAAGTGGGTATCAAAGGGGAGGGGGAGTTCTCAAAACGGCCAAGGGAAATAATCAATCTGGGACCAATTTGGAACGAGGCTGGTTCCAAGAATCGGGGTGGACGACGAAGAGGGAAAGCAGAGGAAAAAAATGCAAGGGAAAGGGGCGGCGGGACTTTCCGGAGGAAGAACAGCAAAAAAGACAAAAGGCACACAACTGCCAAAAAGAAACCAGAAAGATGAGCACACCTGCTGAATGGCTCAGGAATGAGAAATTGGGGGTAGGAAAGGGCCAAAGAGGTGGTCAGGGACACGGAAGGTTGACGGGGAATAACACGGGAGCAAGTTAAGGCGCGAAAAAATAAAATGGAGGACCTCTAGGCACGAGGAGGTCAAAAGGAAAGGGAAAAGGGCAAAAGAAAGAGCTTAGAGACAAAGAAAACTGGGCAACCCATGGAAAACATGAAGGGAACAAAGGCATCTAAATAGGTACGAAAAAACCCATGGGGAAAATTGTCGAACGGGTGAAAGACTATCAAGGGGGGGTCGGGAATTCTGAAGGCAAGGGGGGGGGTTCTAATGGCCCATCAGCTAAAAGGACAAGATGACGGATCTACCTACTGGGAGGGGGCACATGGAGAGGAAAAATCCAAAAAATACTGGGCTGGCCATCGCTCATGGTCGAGAGATGTGGACAAAAAAGGAAGAGGGAAAAAAGGGAGGTACAGTAAATGGAAGATTGTGATTGAAAGGAGAATCCCAAGTTTGAAGGAAGTTAAACAATAGATGGTAACGGGAAGATACAGAAAAGAAATGAAAATCTCATTTGGGGCGCCCGTTGTCAGGAGGGGGGAGCAGCACGGTATTTACAGAAACTCGTGAAAGGGATCTCTCAGAAACACAACACCCAAGGAGTAAGGAAAAAGGAGAGGAGCCTTGAAAAGAAGCAACGGAGGCCGGCGATAAGGAGACGGGAAAAACCAACATCAAGGCCCTCCTCGACACGCGGACTAACTTCTTAGGGGACTGTTTTCTGCACCGTGTGACGTGACTACATCAACACAATAGGAGAAGGGGAACGCAAGGGGGAAAAATTGAAGGGAGGAAAACTCGAAGAGGATGGCCAGGAAGGTGTTTGCCGGGGGAGAAAGAGAAGAAGAGGAGACAGTAAGGGTCGCTTCAATGGAGGTCGAGGAGAACTGATGAGGAAAAAAAAGGGGAAGAAAAGAAAAAAAGAGGGAAGGCAGAAGGAATGAAACCAACCCTTATTGCGGGAAAGGGTGGAAAGGGGGTGTTTTTTTCGTATCACGAAGTCAGAGAAGGGGGTTCCGTCCTCCCTGGGTTGGAAAAAAAGACGAAGGGTAAGGGGACAAAGTAAGCGCGGACAGGTGTGTAGTCCCCAGGACAAACCAGGGGTAAATATAGAAGTGAATTTAGTTTTGAAAAAGCGCCTGTCAAGGAGAGAATATTAACCAGCACCAGATAACAATGCAAGTAACAGGAGTAAAGGGGCAAATCCGAAATCCAATAATGTTGGGAGCTTTACTGGGGTAGGCTGTAACCAGTTGCTGGGGGAAAAACAAGTAGGAGGGGGCTTACGGCTGCAGCCAGGACCCAAACGGAAGGACCTAAGGAAGAACGAACAGTACAGAACGGTGCGAGGCCTGAGGAATAAAAAAACGATCTCATGGCCAGAGGGACCAAAAATTGGGGGGGGGGTAGAAATACAGAGGTCCACTGATGAAACTGGACGGGGAGACAGCATAAACCGGTACTAAGTAGGGCAAAGTTGTGTGACAGAGGTAGTCGACCTTGGGGGGGCCAGAAAGCAAAAAGACAAATGGTGGTGCGGGAATACATCTAAACGAAATTCCGAGGACAAATCACCTATATACAGAACCCTGTAAAATGTGGAACCGACACTGCGGCCAGGAGGTTCAAAGAGGGGACGCGAGATGGGAAAAGAGGGTTGAAGTTAATCGACAGTAAGGAGTATCAAGAACCAGTTCCAAGAGAGAGCGGACGTGAGGGCTTCACGCGGCATGGCGAAGGAAAAAAGGTGACGAGTGGGGGGAAGCCAGAACCTTGGCCCCAGCCTGAAAGAACATGAGAAGGGGGGTGTTGGGCTCTAGACAGTTAAGACCGGGAACAAAATCGGGCACAAAATCCTAAAGGAAGCACCGGAAAAAAGAAAAGAGGGTCGGCGGGGTAGGAGCTGCGGGGGGTGGGGGAGTATTCGGAAAGCTGAAATATTCGAACCATCTCCAAGAAGATAACCAAACAGGAGCCAATGGCAGGGGACAAAATAGGGGAGAGTAGACAATAAAGAGAACAACCGATATTACAAAAAAAGGGTCTTGATAGCCGTGCGGGAAAGAAAATAGGAGAAAGACAAGAAACATAATTCATACTCTTCAGAGGGGGAACGACCTAAGACAGTCGCTTTAAAAACTATTGTAAGACAGAATCTCTGGAATCTGAGATGGGTTCATATGACGGTTAAGAGAGAAGGGAAGGGGGGTGGCAATAGGATGAGTTCCAGGTAGGGCCTGCCATGAGTGAAAAAGAGAGGAAAATGACCATCAGTGAAATCAAACTGGTGAAGACAGATCTGAGGAAGTAAAGAGTACCTCAGCTAACTCGCCCCTACATACATGGGACCAGAGGAGGCAAGAAGCAAAAAAGAGATCCCGTCAATGAGGGAAGTTCATAGCAAAAGCTTCGCAGAGGCGTCGAGTAGGAAGAACCACAGAGTTAAAACAGGGGCAACAAAAAGTGACACAACATAATAATCTGTTTGAGGTGGTACATGAAAGGTAGGGGGGGTGAGAATGCGGAACAAAAGAAACAAAAAAAAAAGGGGATCGTGAGACCTGAGGGCAAGAATAATTTGTTTTGTTACATCAACGGGAAAAAACCAGAAAATAGTGTTAAGGTGAAAATAACCGTTGCAACTAATGCTGCGTAAACAGGCAGGAGGACCACCCTCAGCTAACCAACAGAGGATACAGCAGATGTGGGGGACATGTCCGGTTTGGTGACCGTCAGGGGACAAAGTGATCGTACAGGGGGAGACGGGAGGGTGGGTTCTTGGGTTTTCTGCCAGCGAGAGGGAGGCAAGGCCCGTTACGCTGTCGAAAGAGCCAGCTTTTGTTGTAACGATTTCGGAAAGAAACAAGGTGCAAAGGACCGAACTCAAAAGAGGGATCGGAGGACGGTGACAAGAAAATCAACGGGACTAGAGACCAACGTCAGCCGCTAAAACGTGCATACATGACTCAGAAGGAGCCGTTTGAAACTTATAGACGAGCTGCGAGGTAAGTGATACTAGAAAGAGAGGGGAAATCCTCCGGGGAGAAACAGGTGCTTGCTCAACGGAGATAAAAAATGCCTGATACAAGAGGGTGGTCAAGAGGGGCGCAAGGGAAAATTCCTTCAACAGGGGGGTTTTTGGTTTCGGATAAGTAAACGGCGAAAAAATCACCGAAGACTGTGCGGAGCAATCTCTTCAAATTTGAGCTCAACTCGAGGGGGGGAAACCTGATACTTCGACTGGACGACCAGTGCATTGCAAAGAGAGGGGGAACATTTGAAATTTTCCCAAAAGAGGAGGGTAAAAAGAATAAAGAAAACCTCATCCCTGACAGTTCTTCGGAAACGAACGGACAAAAGCGGGGAAAAAGAGATTGGGGAAATACATGAGGATGAACTCGGGAAAATGCGAGGGGGGGTCCTTGAAAAGAGACGTCTTTGTGCGCGAAAGAAAGTTTCGTAAACTCCGGGGGACACCTTAAAGCGTATCCAGGGGGGAGCAGGACAGGGGAAATAAAAGCTTAGGTTTTGAGGGGACGTCCGTTTGTCGACAGCCAGAAAAACTGGCTGGTTCGGGACGTAATCAAAACGGTGTCGGGACCATCATTAGAATGACGCCCAGAGGACACAAAGGACCTAAACGCGATGGACGGCAGAGGCACCCGTGGAGATCGCTGAAATAACAACTGGACCAGGGGAAAGCAAGAAAGATCTGTGGCCTCTCTCACCCTGGTCCGGGGAAACACCACCTATATAGGTAACGCGGGTTTAGCGTTAAGGAGTCGGGGGGGTCCATGCGGGGAATCAATCAACAGGCAGGGGCATAAACAAATAAACTGGCCGGGTTGAGAAAAGAAATCGGCAGCGTAAAATGAAGAAGGGGGAGGGGTTCAAATGGCGCTACATGGAAGCCAACTCGGTGACCTCTTGGGGCACAAGTCTTAAGAAAAAGCGTTGAAAACCAGCGCTGGGGTCACAGCAGGCACGGCCAATTTTAAAGGAGGGGGTGTCCGAAGATTGTCCCAATTGAGGGAAGCAAGGTCCGGACAGGAATATCGGGCAGGGTTGCAACCCCTCAGAAGAAGAAGACATCTAGGGGGGTGGGGTTTTATGAAAAAAAAAGACAGAAGAGAAGGGTACAACTTGCTGGTCCTCTGAACGGACGTATTCACAAGAAGAATAATAATGGGGTCGAATCAGAAGGGAAGTAAAGTGGGAGAGTTGAATGTGAAGCCTTAGTTAGTAACGACGCCCGGTGGGGGAAATCAAAACAGAAAATATTTTGTCGTCGACTGGAGGGGAAAAGCCGGCGAGATTAGTGCGGACACAGAAGATTTTGAAGGAAAAAAGGGATCGTAACAAGAATGCCGGAAATCGGAGAGTTGCTTCGCCTCCAGCGGGGGGGAGACGGGCAAGGCAAGGCAATGGGGGGGGGGGACAATGAAGTGTGGAGGTGTTGGGGAGGGAAGGAAGACTGAGCGCCTCTGTATCAAGAACATTGCAATCTGAAGAAAAATGATCAACACATATTGGAAAAATGACGGGAAAAGGAAGGGGGGGGAAGTTCTAAGGGAGTTTAGAATGCGAAAATATTGCGACCAAGGAAAAGGTGAAAAAACCCCGAGTGGGGGCCTAAGAACAGTGGTACAAAAAAGAGGTACAACGCGGCCCGACAAAGGAAAGAGAGACGGGGACCGAAATGGGGGATCTTACTCTAAAAAAAACCCACAGAAAAGGGGGAGGGAGTCCGACCGGGAGGGGGAAACAAAAGTCTTTGGGTGAAAACCGGGAAGGTTCTCGCGGTCAAACGGACGAAGAGAAGTTAAAAAGGAATCTCGGGAAAGGGCTGGAACAGATAATCAGACGCGTTGGTTATGAGGAAAATTTCAAAAACCAAAAAAAAAGAGTCGAAAGACAAGGGGCCAACCACAACCCACCGAGGGCACCACTGGGGGGGAAGAACAAGAGTCCCATCGAAATGAAAAGAGGAACTGGGAGGAGTCAGGGGAAACTGAAAGGGCGCGTTCGAAAAGGATAACAAAAAGGGAAAAAGAAAATTTCGGAAAAAAGGCAAGACGTTCGAAAAGAGGCAAAAATAAAGTGCTTAGCGTTGACTGAAGACAATGAGTCAAAATCGGGTGCGGCAGGGGTAGGGGAGATATCAGGACAGGGTCACGGAAGTGCTTAGATAGATTGCGGTTAACCAATGAGCCCAACATGGAACCTGAGAGGATCGCGAGCAGGTCCGCGGGCAAGCCCCTTGATGAAGGAGGCCAAAATTAGTTAGAAAAAGAAAAAAGCAGTTGGGGTAAAAAGAGACGTGCGTAACAGAAGTGGAGGACGCGAGTTACTAAAAGGGACCGTATTGGAATCAAGCAAATCCTTTGGCAATAAGAAATCAAGCAGTTTTAATCAAGTGAAGGGTGCTCAAGACGGGGGGAAGAGCAAAAAAAAAAGGAACCACCAGACAAGTCAAGTACGAACGAAAAATCCGAGTGCTTCAAGGAAAAAAAAGGGCCAGGAATGAAAAATCATTAGAGGACCGAAATGGGGATGGCTGGGACGAATCAGAAAATTATGACTCAAAGCACTGCGGGGAGAGACGGCACTGCTGAGGGGGGACGTTTCGATCTCAAAAAACGGGGGAAGGGGAGGAGATCCCAAGGCACCAACCAGAAAAGAGGGGCGGCAAGCAATGGGAGCGGTGCAATGGAGGAGAGGAGCCACGAAAGTTGGGGGGAAAAGGGAATATTGGTGTTCAAAATGGGACCAGGTAGGGAAAAAGAAAAAAGAGAATTGTCGGACTGAACGCGTGGGGGAGAGTTGGGAGGGCGAACAGAATTGGAGAGGTGACGACACCGGGGAAAAAGTCAGGAAAGAGGAATCGCGTGCCAAAGGATGCGTATTCAGTGAAGAACCGTGGCGTCATCGAGCGGAAACGGGGTACGTGTTGGTTGCGGGGAAAGGAGATTTGTGAAAAAAAAAAACGGCTTGTACGACAGGGGGCAAATTCACTAACGGGTTGCCGGGCAAAGAGAAGAACGAACCGTGGGGATCAGGCGGGGGGCTCATGGGGGGAGAAAAAGGAATCGAGATAATGTAAGTCGTGCAGCGGGAGAGAGGGAAAAACTAAAAAACCATGAAGAAAAAAAAGTTGACCGCATGGTATTTCAATAACAAAAATTTATCGTCAGGAAAGAGGGTAGGACGGCACTAACATAGCGGAGGGCATGGTAGTGAGAACGTCCGAGGAAAAGGTGGCCCCTGAATGACAGTACGATTGGTGTTTAACAGCAGTTAGCGGGGCTTCACAAAAAGTGGGCTCGATACCGGTGGTGGAAAAGGGGAGGGGACTTGGGGGGGGGGGGAATCAATCTAGGCGGGCCATAAACAAAAGCTACGGTCCAGGGATGGGAGAAGGGAATGCAGACGGGGGTGACGTTGGACCGAGATGCGTAAGGGAGGCCCAGATGAAACGAAAGACCAGCTCCGCAATTGTAGTTTTAGCTCGGGTGACTAAATTAAAAAGGGATACAAAGCCATTATATATGCAATGGGGGGAGGAGATCTTGGATGACCCCATTGCCCTGTTCTTGCTCCTCCCACGAGGGTCACAAGGGACTTGTGCCGAGCCAAGTTCAGCATTTCGACATAGAGCGGGGGGGGATAGTAGGGGGCGGCATTTTACAAACCCAGGGGT
>Ga0179593_1278803_pt1 | contig 25583 bp, 42 predicted proteins | sample CZODoug2_1_08_16_FD_185931 | JGI IMG/M metagenome (GOLD analysis project Ga0179593, IMG submission 185931) | Vadose zone soil fungal communities from Angelo Coast Range Reserve, California, USA - CZODoug2_1_08_16fungal (PacBio error correction) | ecosystem: Environmental > Terrestrial > Soil >...
TGAGGAGGGGGTGTGGTGGTGAAAACTGAGGAAAATCGGAGACAGTCTCGGCTCTAAGATACAGAACAGATACTGTTGACTGTAGGCCTGAGCAAAGAAGGGGAAAAAAAAACACGCAACCAGCAGAAAAAAGGGTTGCCACCCACTGATCTTAATAATTCGCCGCAAAGCACACTATGTTCAAAAAAAAAAAAACAACGGGAAGACGAAAGTAATCGTTAGGTGTTTTGGGCAAACCAGCCATGGCGTTCAAAAAGGCTTGTTGCCAGGCGGACGCTAAGGTGAAGATGCAAAACGGAGCAAAATGCAAACCTTAAAAACCAGCTCAGGAACTTGGGGAAAAAAGTCGGGAATTCACGGATGCCCCTGTGAGACTTACGACTACGGGAGAGAAAATGTTACATGAAAAACGGAATTTTGGAAATGGCCATCTTGAGGTTGGTGACTTCCGAGTATACTCTAAAACGGGGAGAGGAAAAATATACCAGGGACCTGTGAGGGCAGCTAAGGGCCTTTAGAATTTGGGGTTCTCGGATGCTGGAGAGAGCGTCACTAAAGGAATAGGGGGCAGAGATCGAACGGGCTGTCCAGAAACAAAAAGTGGGGAAAAACCAACAAGGGTGGTCAGCAGCTGAACTAATAATACCGGGGTGGATCCAAACTGGTGGTTAAAAAAAGAACGGAGATTCAAAACGACAAGAAGGAAAAGACACGTCCTTTTTCATCAAGGTTCCTGAGAGGTTGCAATTGGGGTTGGAACCAATGCTCCGAGTACTCTGGAAAATAGTATCGCCAACAGAAAGGGGGAGAAAACGTAATGTGGGATAAGGGAAGGCACCTAGCGAAAGTTAAATACTGTAAAAAACAAAAACACAAAAAGGAGGATCAATAACGGTCCCGCGGCAATGGGGGACGCAGGAATCGAGGGGCTATGACTCAAACGAATTCAAGTAACAAGGGAAAACACGAGTGGGAAGGGAAAAGGAAGCGAAAGAAATAAGAAAAAAGCAAGATGGGCAGGCTAAGAATTCGCGAATCGGGGGTCTTCAGGGGAGTGACGTCAAATTTCCAAAGAAAAACGAGAGCTGCCAAAAAAACGACCAGTAAAAACCCTTAAAAGTTCAAACAAGCAGACGACAAAGGATTAAAATCAAGACGAAAACTTTACGCGGATGAACAAAGGGTAAAGAAGTGGATCAGGCGAGCGGGGCAAATCTTTTCCTGGGGACGGTTTCGCCGGAAAACAAAAGGAAAGGGGCGCGAACTTTTAACTTCTGTCGAGAAACAGTTTGTTAAAAAAGGCCGGGGAAAAGAAACATTGTCGCAAAAATGAAAGTGATAAACGGATGGACAAAATCGCAATTCGCCGTCAGCCTCAAAATAGGGGCGCCGTGGGAGGCCACTCAGCCGTCACCTACCAGCAGAGAATGAAAAAAAGGTCAGTGAAAAAAAGTGGCGAAAGAAACCGCACTCAAAACAAAGGGAGTATAGAGAAGGGAAACTGTTGGGAAGGGTCATATACCCTCCAAACACCAGGGAAGGGCAGTGTGTAGGAGACTGGAAGTGGGAGGATCGATCGACGAGCCGAGGAGAGAAATGGTCGTCAGAAAAAACGACAAGAGAAGCGAATCAATGATGCTGTTTGGGGAAAAGAAATGTGATCGGGGACACCAAGTAATGGCTCTCAAAAAGTGGAGAGGCGGGAAAACCGAAAAAAACTGGCGTGCAACCGGAAAAAAAACACAAAAGAATTGATTTATCCTCTGAATAAAGCATAGCGACGGGCAAGACCGGGGGCATACACGTCGCTTTCTGTCCTAGTCACTTCAACTTGCTCGGGTAGCGGGAGCTGGGGTTGAAACGGAAGTACGAATTCAAAAAATGGCAGGGCATCAGTCAGCAGATCGAGATTACAGGGGGACATAAGGGGAACTGGAGGAGCTATGGCAAGGGCAGACGGCAAAATAAAGAACCCATATGTGCGTTGCAAAGGTCCTTCAGGAGAGCGGGGGGGAAAAAAAAAGAAGGGGGAGGGAAACTCAGTGCAAACCCTAACGCAAAGGCAATATTCAATAAAACAACGCGATTTAAACGGCACAGCAGGGCTCACTGGGCAAAGATAAGACTTTTTGGGGGAAACGGACGTTTGAGCACGATTGATGGGCCTCAGACAAAAGCGGGAGGGGGGGCCAGATGTGGGGTGACAAAAAAAAACTGAGTTAAAACACTAAAATTTCAAATTCAAACATCTACAAAACGAGGAACAAAGGTTAGGTGGTTCGGGGAACGTAATCATTAGTCACGCGGGGATGCGTGAATCAGCTACAACGACTACAAAAATTGGGGGAAAATGAGGTGCTGGGGGGAACCAGGAGAATCAAGCCAATATTGACGGGCCAAGTTGGTATGATAGCCAGAGCAAGAGAAAACAGTGAACGGCCTTAGCAAGGACAACGGGGGGCAACCCTAAAAGAAGGTGCGGCAAGCTGAAAGACGGGGTTCAACAAAAACGACGTGGACAATGAAGCAGCGGGGGATCAGAACAAGGGTAAGATCTGACGGGTAGTAGGGAAAGCCGGGAATTCAAGGGAAACCTGAGCAAAACTGAATTCGTGAATACAAAATTTCTAACTCTGAATCCTTTGGGGGTGTCAGTGAATGGGCATGGTGAATCCATGGGGAAGCTGGGAGGAAACCAAAAGGGGGGAACGAAGTGTTTCAAAAGAACGCCGGAAAGGTACTGGAAAAAACACAAAGCGAATTGAGAAGCGATCGGGTTGAGCAGGAATCAGGTGGTTTGAAAATCATGGGTGAAGGGAATGACAAGGGAGGCTGAAGGGAGGTGGGAAAACTCAATGGAGGGCTGACACGTCGGGTTGGTGAAGATACGGGAGACTCGCAGATACGAAAGAAATAAGTGGGGGGAAAGAAGAAGTTCAGGCGAGGGGGATGACAGAGTAGGGAAAGAATCCTCGAAAGGGGTGGGATTGAAAAAAACATTCCGCTGAAGGGTACAATCCTGTTCAGGGAGGAATATCATTGAGGGTACAGTGGGTGGCGCATTGAAAGGAGATAGAACAGTGGAAAACGATCTCGGCTGGAGAGTAAAAGTTTGATCGCAGATGCCAAAGAAGAGAGCTAAACCTTCGGAAGGTTTGCGAAAAAAAGATTAAAAAAGTCAATCAGGGGGGTAAAAACGGGAATCGGGCGAAAAGGGAGCAATGAAAGACGCAGACAGAGGGCAAACTGGTGCTTGGATCAAAACAGATGGGGGGAGTCACAAAGGTGTGAACCAGGGGGGAGGTTGAAAAAGAAACTTCTGGAGTCTCCGAGAACGAGTGAAAAGGATTATTTCCGGAGAGCAAGGTGGGGCATGGAGGGGGTGGGTACTGGAAAGACGGAATCGTGCGCCGGAGCCAGAAGGAAGCTACGACTCGGTGGGGAAGAGGGGAAAAATAAAGGCTGTCCATACCACCCAGAGCCGGGATGTTCAAATTCAGGAATGGAAAACGCCCGGGAACCCAATCATGGTAATGAATGTTGGTAAATAGGTAAAAAAGTACCCAGAGACAGGCAAAAGGTGAGGTGGGAGAGAAACATGAGGAAAAGCGGGGTATCTCCAAATACCAAAAAAAAAAAAAAAAATAAAAGAGAGGATACAAAATGAGCTACGTGACGACTTGCGAACCAAGGGCAGTGAATGAGGAAAGGTTGAACAAGACCAGATTCCCATGATGTCCTGTGGGTCAAAATAGGGATAGGAAAGCAAGCAAGTAGTGTAACCCTTCGGGAGGGGAGACGCGGTATCGATCTTTCATAATGTTCCAGGAGGACCGAAAAGGAAAACTCGAAAAGGCACTGACAGAAACCAGACATAAATGCAAAAAAGTTGGAATCACTCAAGGAATCGAAAGACTCGTCTCTTCGGGAAATCATAAGTGCCGGGGGAAAACTAGTCAATCGAGGATGGTCTTAAAAAACCGTGAGAGGGCGATCATTCATAAAAGCAACTCTTCGCTGCCTGAACCGCGTAACTTCACTGGGTCGTTACGAAAGCGGTCAAATGAAATTTTCAAGTATGGATTCTGAAATCGAAAGGGGGGAACTTCGAAATCGTGGAGGCGAGACCTGCTCCTCTCTCCACGCAACAGAAGAAAAAGTGAAAAGGCATGAGCATCGATTGCTAAGAAAACATAACTAGAATACATAGACCTTATCATCGAAAACTGGTCCAAATGCACCCAATATTTTTTGGGTCGGGTCAAAAAAAAAAATCCAAATCGCGAGGAGAACGCAGGGTCTTGAAAAAAGCAGGGACACATCAAGCCAAAGAAATCTTAGAAAAAAAAAAGGCAGAAAAACATAAAAACTAAGGGGTAGACCAGAGACAAGTGAAAAAAAAAAAACTATCAGTTAGGTAGGCCGAAAAAAAACCAGGGGGAACTCCACAAACAGGGCGACCAATAATCGGGGTTAAAAAAGGAAACGACCAAAAGAGTAAAATTATTACCCGCAAAAGTCGCGCAGGAGAAAAGTTCCTCGGTATGTTGTGGGGAAAACCAGGATTAGTTTGGGGTTGGACATAAAGACGAGGTGGAAAACGAAGATGCACAAAGTCCAAAAACCAAAAAAGGAACCCAGAAAGGGAATGTAGTGACTGAAATTCAGGGGAAAAAGTAGGACCGTAGCGGGGGGAAAACAGGGCGGGGAAGTAAAGAACGTTGATAAAACTGTGGGGGGAGACAGAACAAATCTGGCTGGGCGGTGGAGTGAAAGGGAACTCGGGGGGGATGTTCAACGAGTACACGCAGGAAAAAAACCTCTGGCCGGCGCCTTGAGTTGGCGTTTCAAAAGAGGGAACTGTTTGGGGGTGTGAACTTGATGAGGAAGGCAAAAGGGCCCTCAGAAAATGAATCCATGGGAAACCAAAAGATTTTCATCGATGGGCCAAAAAAGGGAAAAAAGAGGAGCACACAAAATCTCCATCACGAGTTTGGGGGGAGTCTTGTTGGACCAAATACAACGACATGGGCAAAGACTAGTCGATTGTGCGAATGTTTCAAAAAAGTAATTCCGCGTCGTACAGTGAACGAAAGTACTAACAACTAAGGGGGAAAAAACTGACGTCGCAGGGGCACCAAATCGTAACGTTAAACAAAACAGAAAAAAACAGTCAGTCGACAGTTAAAGGAAAAAGAAGGTCTTGCCTTAATCAAGGTTTGGGGAAAGCGAAAAGTATGGAATCATGAATGAAACGAAAACCCCTGGAAACGAACTAACCAAGAAAAAGTACTCGCATCAACTGGCCTGGGGGCTCGAAAAACTTTAATCTGAAGAAATCACAAGATCTAAAAGAAGGGTAAAGGGAGTGACCATTGCAAGCGGCAAGGAAGGGCGCGGCAACACAAGCCAGGGAGGACGGCACCTACGAAGGGGTGGGGGGACAATCTCCGAAAGAAGAAAGAAAATATCTATAAGCAGGTTACAGATTGAGAAAAAAAGCACGAACGTATAAAGGGAGGGGGGGGGGGTAGAGACGACAAAAGAAGAAAAATTTCGCAGGAACCGGTAAGCGGTGGGCGCCATGGATTGTTACAATGGCGGATAAACAGGTCTGTTCCTGTAAAAAGAGAATAAGACAACATGAACGCGCATTGACAAAAATGAGCAAGCTCTCAGGTGGAAGGAAAACAATAAACGATGATTCAAATCGGAACGATTGAAAAAAGAATATAGATAGCCAGAAGGAGAAGAAAAATATAACATCTCTACGAAGGGTGTGGGGTAGCGGAAAAAGAAACCAGCAGAGAACTCTCAACAAAAAAAAACAAAGGGGGGAGAAGAGATGACTGGTTGATTTCCAAAGAAAAGAACCTTCTACGCCCGGGACAATGAAAAAGGGTCGAACGGGGACATACGAGGGCGAAGCAAGGTAGAAAATGCGTGAGAAAAACCTTGGCCTCAGGAGCAGGAAAGAAGCGAATTTGGAAATGGTGGAATGTAAAAACATGCAAAACTGTGCTCTCCATAAGTGGGAGTGGCGCCAAACCAAGATTCCCTAAACGGGGAAGTCGAAACCATAAAACGGCAACGAAAGTGACAAAGAAGCCATACACACACTAACCGACTTCAGGGGGGCGTTCATTAACGTGAAAGGCAGAAAACTTCCTGAATCCTGAAGTCGGGAGCTGGGGTTTCAACGAGAAGGTCTCAATGGCGGTCAGCCCGAAGGCCGAGGTAAAGACAAAAAATCGGGGGGAGGGTCTAGGAGGGGGCGAGACGATCTTCAAAAAAGAAAACACGGGGGTGAAGTTTTCTATAGGGAAACTTCAATGCGGAGGTAGAACTGGGTGGACGCGTAAGGAATTCCACGGACGGTCAAGTGACCAAAAACACAAAAAAGTGTAAAGCGGCCAGGCCCGCGGGAACGTTTTCGAGCCACTTGTTTGGCCTGGAAAAGTTTTGGGTCAGGGGTCAAAAAAGGGTGCCTCCTCTAACGCAAAGAGGAAAAGATATTAAAGATGGGGGTGGAAAACAGTACAGGAAATACGCGAAAAAGGGAAAAAGTCAAAATCAGGAAGAATAATCAGGAACGTGTCAGTTGGGTGGTAGGGATTGGCCGGTCTAAAGGGCGGCAAAACAAGTGATCGGGGAATCCGGACAAGAGGAAAAAACGGGGGTTGGGGATCAAGGCTTGGGAGGGAACAACAGGCTCGGACAAAGGGCCCGTAATCCAGACCATACAAATCCAGCAAAAAACTCATGGAAGGGGGAACAGAGGCCTTAGCGAACGACAGGGATCTCAAGGAAAAAGACGTTGCGCAGCAGAAAACGGATGGAAAAAGCGAGCTGGCACGAAGTAAGGCATGAAAAAACACTGGGTTATCTAGAGGGTATGAGCCCTCTGGTAGGGAAGCCGGCTGGCGGATTCGTAAGCATTCTAAAACTCGACCGGGGTGTTTCAGGCTGTTAGGTGGCCACAGGTTTGAAAGGAGGGGAGGGAAAACAAGAGCCTGCTATGGGATCAGCGCCAGCTGGAGGTGGACCCAATCAAAATATGTACCTTGGGAAGATATCTAGGAAAAGGACACGGTTGCGCTCAATTGGGGAAGGCCTCGGGGAGACTTAGTCATGGGGGAATGCTGGGACCGCAGAAAGATCGCTTTGGGGGTAAGGACTTGATAGGAACGGAGACGCCGTTAAGGATAAAAACTATTGCGAGAAGGTGAGAAAACTTTACGGGGATACTTCCAAAAGGGGAGGTAAAATTTCCGAGAATTGGAACATCAGGGAACGGCCAAAAGAGAGGTCTATCTTATTATGGTCCCTCTGAGAAACAAAATGCAACCTCAAGCAACTTAAAAAAGAGACAGGGAGATACAGGCGAAGAACCAAGTGGGCGAAAGCTACATTAAAAAAGGCGAGGTTTGTCGAAAAACCATATAAAAAAAAGTGCTCGTGGGAACTCGGATCGGACGAAAAAAGTGAAACCCGGGAAGCGCAGCGACTGTCGACAAGCAGCGGGCAATTTTAGGTGGGAAAGATCCAGGGGGAAAAAAAGGAAAAAACGAGGCTATCAACTCAACTGTAAATTCTCAGGAAGAGAGTAGGGAAGGGGGAGAGGGAAAGGAGTCCAATGGGGGTGGGGGCATGTGGAGTGTGGACAAATAATTACTCAGTTAGAGCCAAGCGCTCGCGGGTGGGTGAGAAAGATCTAAGCAAAGTCGCAAAAGAGGAACTCATCCTAGGGGGGATGGATCAAAGGGAACGGGCGGCGGGAAACCCGAGTGAATAAGGTCGGGCAAGCAAAAAAAGCCTATTCAAAAAAAAGAAAAAGGTGGATTGCGAAGTGGTAAAAAGAGGCAGATCGCTGGAATCAACAAACAAAGTTGGGGAAATAGAGAAAATGAGTCTCAAATTTAAGCTTTGACAAAAAACTGAGTGAATACGGGCAGTGGAAGCGTCAGAACCGGGGAAAATTCATGACAGGTTGTAAGGGGACCAAAACGACGCAATTACAATAGAGGAATGGGAACCACCGAGAGAAATCGGGAGGCATAGGGGGGAGAGATTTCGGATGAGGTCTGAACAAGAGCCGTGAAAGCGACTGGGGATCAAAAAAAAACATCAAGTATTTCCAAAAAAACATCAAACTTCAAACCAAGGGAGAAGAAACTATCAGCCTGACAAAAACGTCACAAAAATTGAACGTATTAAATATAAGAGTGTGATGAAGAAAGGGGCAGTGGAACTGACTTCCATAAACATCATTTGAATTACGCATGAAAAAAAAGCAAGTCTTGCCGGGAGGTCATCCGCGCCGAAAAACGAGATCGGAGTTCAACACAGAACTTGGGGGGGACAGAAGTGAGAAAACCTCCGACGGGAGCTCTTAGAACAATAGGGGAAGGCAGGAGCTCCTCTAACTCCGATAAGTAAAGGAGGAGGCAATAAAATGCAACTCACTAGGGGACACGATAGAAAAAGCGACAAGAGGAAATTGTTCAGAAAACGAAATATTTTCGATGGCAAACCATCAAAACTCAAGGAAAAACAAACTCACAAGCCAGAAGAGATCAAAGTAAGAAACGTCACTGGGGGAAATGCGACTACGTCTGAACTCTCAATATCAAAAAACGAAAAAATTGGGAAATGTAGTCAACACGAGCAGAAAAAGACCGACGACCACTCCACGGGAAGGAGCAAACAATGACGTAACGATTAATGAAAGCAAATCTCGAGAGGTCCGAGAACTAGTTAGAGCTATGGGTGTGGACCACCCACCAGGAGTAAAAAACGAGGGGGGGGTGGCCAGGAGCTCTCGATACGAAGTGCCCACTAAACATGGCAAATAAAAACACAAGGATAAAAGAAGAATTTGGGAAAAGGAAATTCAAGCCTTGGAAGGAATGGACACCGACACTTATCCATAAAATCTGCTTAATTTAACGGGGTCAAAAAGGGGGGAGACCTTTCGCTGCCCACTTCGGGCTTCAAATCGGTCAGAGAAGGCGGGGTAAAGGGTGGGGTTTTTTCGCTTGATGATGGAGATGTTGAGGGGAACAGTAACCGAAACTCGGGCGATCAGCCAACAGCCAACTGGGTCGGGAGGGACAAAAAGGGAGGGGGGAAGGCAGCCACGATCTCTCAAATGTTGTTCCACGAAGTGGGGGTAACCTAAAAAAGTAAGGAACGGAGCAGTATGTGTCCTGTCGGAAGGGGGGCAAAGGTTAAAAAAGTCTCAGAAGAGAACCGTGCAGGGGGAGCAACCAAGAGAACTACGGTTAGGAGGGGAAAACCGAACTCGGAAAGTTGAAAAGGTAAACAAGAGACAGGAAAACGGAAAAGCGGAAATAGTGACGTTAAAACTGTTGGGGGTGCAGGAAAAGCGCAAGAAGGGGTTGCCTAAAGTTCCCCCCACTCGAAGACATCAGAATCCTGGAAGAATGCGACAACAGATGTCTCTGCGTGGAGCATCAGAAGAAAAGAGGAAAAAAGGATCGTGCCCCCGAGGGCTTAGAAAAGCAGGGCCACTGAGGAAAATGCACCGCGACGAAGGCGACCGTCTCGTGCAAAGGTAAGACGCGATCAAGGGAAAGAAGAGACTTTTGAATCGGAACAGCGTGGGACCGTAATGGAGATTTCTGTGGGGATCTAAATAAAGAAGGTGGTCTGGAAGGTTGGAATTACTGGAAGTAATCAAGGGGGCAAAAGTTACACTGCTGGATAGCAAAATTGTGGGGAGGGGAGGGACTAGAAACAAAATTTTCCTCAAAAATAGAAGAGGGATCGGGGTTTCTCAAAAGAAAAGGGGGGGGCACTGCACTCTCAAAGAGCGCGGGTGCAAGAATGGAAGATAGACGTACAGCGACAATAATTGAAACTGGTCGTAAAAAGCGAGAGGATTGTAGCGCAGACCAGCAAAAGCTCAAGAGAGACACAACAGGAGGGAAAGAGATAGAGGTAGTGGTCCACGGAAAAATCAACGGGGAGAGAAAGGAGAAATTGTAGAACTGGGAACGGGATAGGAGGAAGCTATCACCAGCCGAGGAGAAGCTCGAAGGCAAACAAGCACACGACAAAAGTTCGGGTTTGGGAGAAATGTGGACAGCGTAAAAAGGGGACATGCAAAAGGGCGCAGAAAGCCGTGGAATGGGGGCGGGACCACCGATTAAACAGCGGGGATGAAACCCGTGAACAAAGGAAAAGAGTGATTGATGCGGGCGGCAATACAAAATCCTACAGTACTGCAAGGCGGCAAAGTGCGGATTACCTTCCACGGGTCGGAGCTGTGGGGGGCAACTAAGAGGCGGCCTGTCAAAGGGGGGTGAATCTAAATACATGTCCAAGTGTGGTGGGGAAAGGATACCTAAGAAAGGATCTGCGAGAGTCTGAGACGGGCCCCAGACCCAAGGGCGGTCAGCCGAGGACGGGGGCAGCTAGGTCTAAAGATGAGGGAACAGATGTAAAGCAACGTTCGGGACGAATACCGAACAAAACCGAGGGGAAACGCATAATGCAAAGAACGCGGAAACGTTAAAAGACTTTGGACCGGTTGGGGAACCGAGAGGGGTGCCTAACCACCCGGCAAAAGGGGGACAGGTAGAGTCGAGTACGTCGGAAAAAAGGTCGAGGGGGGGAAACAAATAGCCGGACAGAATAAGCTGAAACAGAGTTGTGGATTCACAAAGAATCCGTGATGCAAAAGTAGTTGAGGGGGGGAAATACTGGAAAGGCGACTTTTTGGTGCATGAAAAAGGAGTGGCAGGGCCCAGCATCTCCAAGAAAGGGGCAAGGTCGTTCTAAGATGGTAAACAGAAAGAAACAAGCATTGAAAAAGGGGGCAATATGAATCAGGAAAGGAAGCCTGCCCAGAAGGCAAAATCTGATAGGCTCTGAAAAGAGAAAATATACCTGGACACTAAAATTATCACAGCGGGGGGGAAGGTCAAAACACAGGTTTTAAAAGAGATATTATGAACCTTATTGTTAAGCCGGTAAGGAATGTGGAAAAGGGAAGAAAGGTCGCGAGCGGAGAACCTTTTTGACATGGGGGGGGAACCTTGTTGCTAAGGGAACGGGAAGATAGAACGAGGAAAAAAACGAAATGGAGGGGGCCAAAAAAAACCATCACGAGAAAAGTTTTCTGAGCAGAGTGCGTCATCAAGGCGGGGGGGTACGAGAAAAGGGGGAGACATACGGGGGGCGGTCGCGGATGTAGGGGAAAGAGGTGGATGCGGGAGACTCAAAGTTGTGGGGGACGGAGAGACGTGGATAAACTCGCATCGGCGGACGGAAAGAAGTTTAAAGAAGATTGAGAGGAGTAATGTGGAGGGAAGGCGGTCGAAGTCACGGAGATTAAAGGGAAGGACCCCAAAAGCATAGGGGGCAAACCATTGGGACGCTCCAGTTCGAAAAAAAGGGGTCTCTCGTAGTGCGGAGTGAAAAGGGGGGGGTCTGGGAGAGGGGGAGCGCACCACGGTGCTTGGACTAGACATTAAAAAAAAAAAGAGCAAGAGGGACTAAGAGCTCCCTTCGGCGGTTGCGGAAAATGAATAGGAAAAAAAAAAAAAGGGTCTGGGTGAAAGAATTATCTGAGGAAAACCGGAAACAGGACCATAAGAGGCTTTCTGAATAGGTTAGGACATCTCAGGTATTGGGAGGGAAAATCCAGTCCGGGCTGGAAAGGGCATCAACGTCGGAAGTATGATTCTCAAAAGAGGGAAGTTGAGGGGGGGGGGAAGGGGCAGCGTGCAAGGGTTTTGGATGGTCTGGTTGAAAAAAACCTGGGACTTGGGCAGATCAAAGAAGATTCGGCTACTAAAGGGGGGAAGAAAGGCTAGCAAGCGATCCGGAAGCTGAACGACCCGAGAAATCCGATCTTCAGAATCCGGCCGCATAATGCGGACAGAAAAGAAAGGGGGAGAAAATGGGTCCGAGGCCCAGACTCAAGCAGAAAAAGTTGGGCGAAGTCGTCACGGGGAGACGCAGAGGTGGCTCATCAACAAAAAAAAACGGATTCGTAGGGAAGGAAGAGAGTACTATGAGAAAATCGAAGTAAAACAAAAGACGTGTAAGGGGCGCCTTTGCCGAACAAGATACCCTATTGAGGGAGGTTTCCCGAATAAATTGAATGAAAGCGGGAAGGGGCGCGCATCGCTTGTCAGGAGGATCGTCCGTCCCACAAGAAGGGGAAACGGGAGCTCTGGATTCCGGAGCAAGAGGAAGGATTTAAAACAAGAAAAAAAGCAAAAACAGAAAAGACTCAACGGACACTCGTCACCGAGACTCGTAGGGAAAAAAGAAGTAATCCAGAGTTGATACCAATCCATAATCCAGTGGAAAAAAGGGATCCAAGAAAAAGAAGGGCAAGGACCAGAAAAAGCACTATTGTACCTCTTCACGCTGGACTTTGGCAAGTACGAAGAAAGGGTGGAAAAAAGGAGAAAGATGGTCAAGAAAGGGAAAAAAAAACTTGATGCATTCGGCCCAAGAGGGTCAGCTCTGACAAAGAGAACCTCATCCACGGAACGAAAAGAGTCACATGAGGAAGCCTAGGATGGCGAAAACAATCTCAAGAAAATAACGATGAGAATAGGCCTACAGTGACTTAAACCTTCGAAAACCGTAGGGTTTGGGTGTGGGGATTGAAGGGGAAGAAAAACGGCGGCGTACGAAGCGTTCTCCACTTCAACAATAAACTCCTAGGCACGAAGAGGAAAACGTCACGGTACGAGGAGAGAGGATCACGCTCAAGTGAAAAAAAAGAGGGAAGAGGTCCGCACAAATAGGGGCTGAAAAATCGCAGGGCAACTATGCAGATGAGAAACTGAAGGAAAAAAAAACCTGGCCTAGTTCGCGCCAAGGTACTCGTGTGGTGGGTTGCCAACCAGCCAAGGGGGAAGGTGGCAGGGGGTGTGGTTAAAGCGGGATCAGCGGTTCGAAGAAAAAGGGAAACACGTTAAACAGGCAAGTAAAAAAGGATCAAAAGATAGTGGGAGTAACGGAAGTCCTTTAACCGGATTCAAACGGCCTTGCAAGGGGACAGGAAGACGAATTAGAGAAACAATGTTGTAGGGATAACAAACATAATTTTAAGTGTCAAAGACGATGGCCGATTAGAGCTGCAACGTGGCCGGAAACTTTCACTTGCTGGGTGTAGCTGAAGGGCATGATGGGTTCGGGAGGAGGGAGGGAGTGCAGAACTTGCAGCTTGAAAGCCGGACTTTCTGAGCCAAAAAAGGGGAGCTCCCAAAAAGTGTCAGATTCTAAAGAAGATCTCAATAACTATGGTTGTGGCGGGCAAGGATATGACCGGAAAAAAGAATCAAATGAACTGTTAAGAGGGTCCTTGAAAGGAAAGGTGTGCCCATTTTCTCCGGCGTTCAAAAAGAAAGGTACAGTCGACAAAAGAGAAAGATCCTAAAAGTGGTTGGCGAAGATGAGGCACCTCAAGAAACGAAGGGAAAAAAAATGCTTCCCTCGCCTAGCAAAAGTCTGCGTTAAAAAAATCGTTGGTGAGAGAGGAAGAGAGGAGGGGGGAAAAGGATGTTAAAACGAGTTTCAAAAGGAAGCTCATTCAAGAAAAGGGGCAAAACTCAAGGTTGGGTCTCTGAGGGGGCAGAGCGCCTACATCTGACTCGAAAAGCGTGGGGAATAGGGAGAAAGGGCTTAACTGGGACAAACGCCATTAAGGAATCTCTTGAAGAAAAGATCCTAGCAAGTATAAGATAACAAATTTAAGAAGGTATTAACAGGGCCGGGCGGTATCTCAATGCGGTGTTGGAGCGAGAAATCAATGCTTCCGGGGACGGTTTGGCGCCGGGGTGGCAACGGGGCAGTTTGGAGGTTAAATGATGGAGAAAAAAAAAGGTTGTGGGTCCTCGAAAAAAGGTCAAACATATTATGGAGGGTCTGAAACTGAAAAGGGTGCTGTCACGCGAGCAGAGTGAGACTGACATATCCGTCAAAGGAGCCTAAACCACAATGGGGAACCGGTTAAGTGTCGAGAAAGGGATTGGGCGAAAAAAAAAAACACAAAGCTCGGCTAGATCCAACAACAAAGGAAAAGAGAATACGGTTATTTCCTCGATCACCGTCAATAAGACACATGTAGGAATGGTATGGGCGAAGGGGGAATGGTGAGAGGATACGCATCAGGGTAGGAGGGCATTCTTGACTAAAACGAGCTAGAAGGGAGAAGGGAGAGCACGTTAAGGGTTTGGAAAGTTGGGAGATCACCTAAGGGAAAATTGCTACAAGCATTGGAATTCAAAAGGGAAGTTCCAATGTGCTGATAAAAAAGGGGCGAACACCATTGAGGGATCGCTTCCAGCAAGCGAGAAGGTTGGACAGAGGGAAATGGGAAATCGTGTACCGTCCTCCGTGGCGGATATGGTCCGAAGGCTCCGGCACGGAAGACTGGGCAGAGAAGAAAAAAATCCGCCGGGGGAAAGGTCATATAGGACTTTCTAATAACTATAGCCTATCGGAAAAGAAAAGGGTAGAAAAACCAAATGGCCTTGCTTCTCGTACTGAAGGCTTCATTGGACACGGATTGGGGAGAAAAAACCTCATTGGTAAGCACCACTGGCGGTTGAGTCTTCCATAGTAAGAACCTGCACGCTTAACATACTGTCAAGATCTTCACGGTTCAACGTGTTTACCACGTAAAACGGTTGAAGGGGGAGGGGAAGACTCGAAAGAAGAAAAGGTTCTTAATGTGGGCTTACTTCGTGAAACGTTACGAGAAAAAAAGGAAAAAATCAGAAAAATAGAAGGAATAGAAACAGGGAAGGTAGTTCTTGCAGGAAAGCATGATCTTCAAGGTGAGCAGTCGGTAGAAGGGAGCAGGACACAACTTTTGGTGGATAGAAAAATGGGATGGAATCCATTGCGAACAATATGCAGGATTGGCCCATAGATCCTCCAGCAATAAGAAAGCATTGGAGAAAGAAATGCGAAAGTCTCCGAAAAAAAGGGGAGAGGAGGCCTTTAAAAAAGAAAGAGGGGCACTAAAGTTAAAGAAAGAAAGTTTATCTCGAGTAGATTAAGGAAAAGAAGATACGCGTTAATCCGAAATCCCGGAAGAACAATTCATCTCGGAGACAAGGGGGGGCACATGTGAATGTGGAAGAAGTGTTGCAGCAGAGAGAGAGGGCCACGCAGCAAAAAGACATGCATGGCTGACCAAACAACATAAACATGACTGGGTATACTGAGGCGATAGGGGAGGATGTTACGCTAAAGGGGTAGCAGTACCTCGGAGGGGACGAGGAGGTGGAGGACTCGATTAGAAAGAAAGAATAGACTTGTTAAGATAGGGAACTCTCATATCTAGGGAAGCATTAATGGAATAAGGGAGGGGAGGACGGATGTGATGAAAGGGAAAACGTCAGAGTAGAAAAAGAGGGTGGATATAAGGGGAAAAAAAATGTTTGGGAAACAGTGGACACGGAGTGAGAGAGTTAGTATAGAGTTATCTTACTGGGGGGGTGGTATCACGCTCGTACTTGAAAAATAGGAGGGAGGAGAGAGTCGTTGGGGAGTTCAATTTTTAGGGAAGAGTAAGTCGCATTTGGGGGAGGGACGACCTATAACTGTGTGAAAACAGCCGGATCGAAACACGGGAAAGCTTAAGACAAGGGGGCAAGAGGGACTTCTAAGATGAAAGAGCAGGTTATGAAAAAATCCAAGTTTCACCTCGCTGTATTTCGATCAAGCAGGAATGATTAGACTACAAAGCAGAGGACTTTGGAAGGGTGGAGTGTTACTTTGGGGGCAGTATTGGGAGGGGTCAACGTATGAGGAACGGTACTGAAGGCGACTCGAGTTTTGAGGAAAGAAGGGGTGAGGAAAAAAGATACCAGGAGCTGAGGAACAGCTACAACTATATCTGTCAAGAATTCTATAAAAAAGTATTTAAGGAAAAGAAGCAGAACATGGAAAAAGATGGTTTCAACGGAAAAAGGAAACTATCACTACAATTGAGTCTTCCACTGGTAGAGAGAAAAAAAAGTCTGGGTAGAGAGACGAACAAAAGCCAAAGGATGGGAAAAGGCTATCTACACATAGATCTCAAAAAGTGGAAAAAGGTAACTCGTTGGGAGGGATTCATTCAGTGGAAAGGCAGCTGCAAGTGGAGACAGCGAGCGTGTCTTCCATTGAATAGGGACATAATCTTAGAAGAGGGGAGCATCGAGGAGAGAGGAGTCAGAACTTTACAACAAAAGCGGTCCTCATGGTGCAGGCAAGAAGTTGGAAACCAGACCTATCATTCCAAGGAAATCATAACAACGCTCATAAGAAAAAGAGGAGAGGTCGATATAAGGGAGAAAGGGGATCAAAGACCTGGGACAGGTTGAACTTTATCGTACCAAATAATCCTGGGATGTAAATGGAGAGGAGGCAAAATAATGATTGCGTTGTCGAAGAGAGTATGGGGAGTGTTAGGGACCTATAACGAACAGACATTTTGCATAGAGTGAGACCTCTCCTAATTGATCCTCCGCCAAGTGGATCGGGAATAAACTATAAAAACCCCGGGGAGTAAATGATGAGAAGGGGGGAGGCTAGAAAATAATAATAAAAAAAGAAGACTAAACGCGGTTTCATGGCCCCGTTGTTGTTTCCTTGGACCACGAAGGGAGAAGGACAGTTCTCCAGCGACCCATACGAAGAGAGAGAGTAAAAAAAAACGGAGTAGAGATAGGCGCTCATCAACGAAGTCCAAAAACGAAGAGTTCTGGGTAGTCTCAAAAAAAGGCTCACACTCCGCGACAGAAGACGCGGTCACGCGAGAGCGTAAAAAAAAAAGGGGATCCCTGCAGATCGCTGATAATAAGGACATATTGGGGGTGGTGGGCCCAGAAATGGAGTTTGCATGGGCCGCTCGGGAGAGCGTTAGAGAAGCAACAAGATTCCAGAAAGCAAGAGAAATTCAAGAGAAAAAGTGTAGTAGAGTCCGGCATTCAAACCCGGATTGAGAGGACTTAAATAAATAGAAACATGGGTTTCATGAGTGCCCTTGAGGAAAGGGGAGTTCACGAGAGGGGGGGAAGGAGGAGCTCTCCTCACTAGGAAGGGCAGTCAATTTGAGGTAAAGTTAAATGGGTTTTGTTAGTTGAGGAGAGATCTAAAAGGACACGGGGCACCTGGGAGGAGGAAGCCGGGGTAAGAGCCTTCGAGCACCAAGGGTGGCGGCTGCTCAGGATAACAAGGGAGCCGAACGAAGGGGTTTTAAAATAAAGAGTAGAAAGACATGAAGTGGTCCAGTATTCCATGTGATTGCAGGGGGCACCCCAAGTGTTGGCCCTCCGGGTACCAGGGAAAAGAGGAGACTCATAAACAAGGACTAACATCCGTACGTTGCGGAGGAGGGCCCCAGAGGGGAAAAGTTTAAAAGGTAAAAAAAAGGAGGACCAATTAACCGAAAAATGGGGACCTACAATAAGTGGTTGGTTTCGGGATAGGACCAGAACGTCAGTTTAGAGTTTTCGGTGTCCCAAGGCCCATCGTTCGGGAAAATGAGCCTTCCCTCGGGGTCAAAAAGAACAATCTGGGGCTCGGCGGGCGCTAGAGGGACAGAGGATAGAAGAAAGGGCCCGGTGAAAGGGAAAAAGGGGGACCTCGGGGGAGGAGGGGAAAAGGAGTGAAGGCCACTTCTCCCAGGAACAAAAGGAAGACAGCGATAAATGAGAGGAAAAAGAAAAAAGGGGACGAGGAATAACGCCGGGAAGAAAGTCAGGGGCGGTGTGGACTGGTCCGCAAGCTTTGAGACCGGGGGGGTCCGGGGGCAGGTGTAGAAGGGGAGAAAAAGACCTGTAAGAGGGTCCACTTTTACATGCAAGGTGGGAGAGAAGTTGCAGGCAGGGGAAAAACAAATGACAACAAAAAAAACAAAAAATTGCTAATAAACGCTGAGGGGGATGGGGCGAAGTTTGAGGACAAGCATGAGAAGAAGATTAGCTTGAGCAGAGCCGTCCCAGGCAATACAATAGTAAATGTTTAAGGTTCTGGTAGGATGGGACGCGGACCAAGCATCGGAAAAAAAAAGCCTGATGGAGGAGAAAAAAAAAGGAGAAGAGAAGATTTTTCTTTTCTCGCGAACCAAACTCTACTACCAAGGGCAATGAATTTGAGAAGGTGGCGACTGGGAAGTAGTACGGATCGCATCTAAAGGAGGAGAACTGGAAGAAAAAAATGAGCCAAAAAGAGGAAAAGATTTCATGTTGAAGGAATGGTTACGCAAAAGGCCCGAAACTTGCATCGAACGGCAGTTGGGACAAAGGGAATTCGAAGAAAAGGGAGAAAAACGGTTGACGCAACTCAGACAATCAACGACTGCCGGCATTAAAGTACTTGTTGCGGACGAGACATGAATACTTCAAGAGTCAGGAAGTCGGGTTGGCACTATAAGGGACTGGACAGCTCTCCAAGTGGCGGGGAAATGTGCGCACGCTAATATCATGGTTATAGAAGACTATTCGCTCGCAGAGACCAGAAGGGCGTGGAGGAGGAGTAACATGAAAGTGTCAACGAAAAAGGGTGTAGGGAGTACCCACTCTTTCGCGTCCGAGAAGAAAACACACTCGATTGACAGCACAGCATTTAGCAGGGCAAGTGTCTAAGGGTAAGTTAACAGGGGGAAAGAGTGAAAGGGTGAGAATAGTATCAATATAAGATGAGATTACTTCGGGGAAAGTGTACTTGAGAAAATGGTAAACAAAGTCGAAAGAAAGAAAGTAGAAAAGATTGAGGGGGGGATGAGGGGTCCAGGAGACTTCAAAAGAGAAAGAGGTCCTTAGCAGGGCGAAAGCACTTTTTGGGTAGAAAAAGGATTGAGGGGGGGCATCTCACGAAAAAGAGGTTGCCAGGTCCTGTGAGAAAAGAAAAAAGCGGAAAATCATGAACTTATCTTAATTAAAGTAGGACAAGAAGTTGCGGCGGGAGAACTCAGAGGGAAAATGAAAAAGAGAGAGGAAAAATTAGGTGAAAACAGGGTATCATAAAGGAATAATCTTTCAATACGATCCGGGGAGACACAGGTCACAACAAGGCTAGAGGAGAAATTTTGTTTCAGCTTTGGAGGGGGAATAAGGGAAGAGGCCCTAGGAGACTAGCACAAAGAAGACTAGGTTATGGGAAAAAGAAGGAAGGAAACTTAGGGAGTCTAGTCAGAGAGGTGAGCGTAAAGTTTTATAGATAAGTTGGAGGCAGGAAAAGGAGCTGGTCTAGAGGGGGATCCAGGAGGTACAAAAAGGTGGGGGAGGACACTTGCGGGATCAGAAAATAGCGACGCATTTAATTTGCGAAGATTGCGAGGGGGGGAGAGCGGAGAACGGTACTCGAAGTGAATGCCCCGGGCACCAGAAGAGGGGGGGCCGAATGCCCTGCGCCCGGGGCGGGGAGGAGGGTCTAAGTGAGTACCTTGGTCGGAAGCAAAGCGAGGGAGCAAGAAGGGAACGACGGTCGAGGATACGGAGAGGCACTAAGAGGGGGCAGAGGGAGGGAGAACCTCGGATCTGGGGAGAAACGCCAGAGCACCGCTTAGAACTAGGTCGGCACAGAAGAAAAAGGGGAAGACGCAAAAGGAACCAGCGAAAGAGGGGGGGGAGGAGGGATTGCCCATCAAGAGTTTGTATAATAGGAAAAAAAATGAACGACATCACACCTAATCTGAACTAGAACACCATAATCAGGAAGACAAACTCAGAAGAGAGGGGGCGGAATTCGAGTTGCAAAGATGGTCTGGCGTGCCAAATATAAGGGAGAGGGCTCTTAGACAGAGAGCAGAGAAAGATTGTATTAAAAAAGAGACAAACCAGATCTCCTAGAGCTCAAGCCTAGGAGGGGAAAAATCCTTCGAAATCAAAGGGAATCTCTGTGTGAAGAGGATGACAGCACACAAAAATTGACAGTAAAGTAACACACAGACAGAGTGTATCTCGCAAAGGAGGAGGGGGAGGAAAGATAGAGATACAAATCCTAAAGGGTGGAAACAAGGTTCTCAAGAGGGTAATAGGGGAGCATGGTGGGGGGGGCTCTTAACAGGAGGACCTTATGATTGAGCGGTTTTCAACTAATAGAAGAGGGCCAGTAAATAGGACAGACTCTCTGAAGAAAGGAGGGAGAAGGGGAGAGGATCGCCGGCGTGAAAAAGTTCGGACTACCAAACGCAGCGAGAGAGGAGCAGATCTTTAATTTTGACAAGAAAAAACCTCAGAAAAACCAATGGGCAGAACGAAAGGAATCAGCATCACAGCGGAACTAGGAGAATCATAGGGAAGGGTGAGAAGAAGCACGCAGAAGAAAAGGGGGAAAAACTTATCGGCCAAGAAAAAACCAGGAGAGGGACGAGCAGTGAAGGAAACACTGAGAGTGGGAGGCAGCCTACGATCACGGCGAAAACGAGAAACATTGTTGTCAGGGGGAGAGACACAGAAGGGCGGGTCCGCAAAAAGGGCCAAGAGGAGAGGCATAGATAAAAGCAAAGATGAGGTAACTGTGCGCGCTGCGTCAGCAATTACGCAGGACATAGAAAAACTATCTCGAACAACTGGGAGGCACCACCTTAAAAAAGGTTTGGGGAAGGGAAAGAACTCTGGAAGGACGAAGAAGGGAGCCCGTAAAACTAAGACGCCAATTATTAACAACGCTTAAAGAGAGTCAAAGGAAGGGCAAAAAAAAACGATCTTCACGTTAGAGATGCCGAAGGAAAAGAAGAGGGATCCAACTACTAAGACTCACTAGGTCAGCCCAGCGTAAAAAAGGGGAGGCAGGAAAACGGAAGCGCTCGATCCTCAAGTAGGGTGGGAGGGTTTGTGAAAAGAAGGGAATGGGCGGGGTGTCCTGTCTGCAGAGAGATCTCTTTGAGAAGAATGAAGGAGACGCGCGTTAATCGCGCCGGCGCGAAAGGGTGGGGCAGGCGAAAAAGGCTAAGAATATAACGTGCGTGGGACTGGTTGGGAAAGGTGTCGCTGGGTCGTGGTTGAGAGGGAGAACTCGTGGACAACTAAAACCTAAAAAAAAAAAAAACACACATCCATATGGAAAGACCCAGCTCGAAATTTTTACGTGTCCAACGGCAGACGCGAAAGCGTGATCAACTTCTGGGAAGAGAAGAACGGTTGGAGGAGAGGAAGGGGAAGCATTTGGGAAGCTGGCTTATCTCAAGGAAATGCAACTCTGCGAATAATGCCCAGGGCGCAAAAGAATTGAAAATACAAAGTGTCGGCAAGCGAGAGAAGAACTAGCGAAAGAGGGTTGGAGGATGGCCCAAGAATACAACGGAAAGGGGAAGAGGTATCGCGATGGGGGAAAGTGGGAAGACAATTTCAGAAAGGAACGGGTTGGAAAAGTGACGCCAAAAACAATAGTAGAAAGTCCTTGGGGGGGGGAGGAAGAGGAACAATCCTAAAACGAGGGAAACAATTCTGCTCGAAAAAGGATGGGCACGGACAAGGGCGGCCGGTAACTAGCGGTGTCTGAAGCTAAAATGAGGGGAAAGTAAGTGTTACCGAAAACGCAGGGGATCCTAACTCACTCAGGACGACAAACTAATAGGGGGTGGGCGGAGGGAAGCAGTCAAGCCCTACTAAAAACGAAATACCAAACAACATAGATACCGAACGCAAACGCGTCAGTCGTCAGAGGGGGCTGATGGAGTGCTGAGTGCTCGAAAAGGGAGAAAGGAAGGGAAAAATCAAGAACATCGGGGGGGGAGAGGACGCACAGGGACACGGGACAGGGGACAAAAGGAGAGGGGCTTGGCAAGAAGACTTTGACCTGGGGAAGGTTCAGCGAGCGGTGATAGGAAAAGGGTAATAGTGGGAACGTCAGTTTAATTCTGAGAAAAAAAACTATGAGGGGGCAGTTACGAAAGCAACACAATTCAATAAAAAAGAAAGAGTATCAGTTCGAAAGGACAAATGGGGGGAATGTACATCGCTCGCTGAGAAATATAGTATCCTTCAAAATCAGAAACCATCTGTGAGGTCCCAAGGGGGTCTCGAGGGGAAAGGAGGGTCAGAAGAAAAGAATATATAGGCAAAAACAAGAAGGAAGGAAAAAAGATAATTTCTTTGAATCGAAAGAAAGTAGACGACCAGTCAATATTCAATTTTAGGAGACAGGCTGATATAGAGGAGACGCAGAGATCCGATGAGAAGGAGGTTAGGGAAAAACATGGGAGAGAAAAGGCAAGAGGGAGTGAATGTTTGGAAATGGTGGTGCTCGGAAGCCCGGAAAAAGGGAATAAAAGCAGGGAGGGGGACCCAAAGGAAGGAACTTTTCTATAAAAGGAGAAAAGAAATAAGAAATAGACCACATGGGTCAATCTATTGAATATCAGTAAAGGAGAGATGAAGTATCCTTATCAGAGGGGGGGGAAGCTGGGGGAAACGAGAGCTCTATCTCTGGGAAAACAGGGAAATTAAATTGAGGAACAGGGAAAGAGGGCTACGATGGGAGAAACGCAGACCCAGAAAAAAAGGTCAGTCTGCTAGTAATGGGTAGCAAGGAAACGATTGGGAAGGGGGAACCGCTTATGAAGGGAAGATAATGGCAGGAAATGTAACTTTGCCAGTTCCGGGTAAAGTGACCACGACGGGGGGAAAAAATTACGGTTTAAGGGGCGAGGGAAAGGGGTCGAAAACGGACCCTATTTTTGGGAGTAAAAGTTGAGTGGGATAACGACGGGACTATAAAGGGTAAACAAAATAGGGCAGTAAACATGCACGGTAAGTGGGGAGGGTACGGGAAATGAAGAATTACTGGCAATAGGGTTCCTGAGACCTAGGCTAAAACTGTTGTGTAGGGGTGGATGGCCAGCCCGTAGGCATATATCAAGAGGGGAAGGATTTGCCTATCTCAACAAAGAAATAGAATCCTTTGAAGACGTCGAAGCCGGAAAGAAAATTCTAGCCAAAAAAAGGTGCGCAGGAATTAACCCCAAAGAACGCTTGGAAAAAAAAAAAAGCAGCTGGGGGAAAGAAAAAGGGGGGTACAGATAGTATTGATACCCGAACTTACCGGGAATACGGGACTTCGAATCACGGGACTAAAATTGATAATATGATCTCTGGGTGTGCATGCTGGAATTTCGCTCGGGGGGGTCACTGAGAAGGAAGAATATTTCAAAAACAGAAAAGAAAGTGTATGTCTTGGAAAAACAACATAATAGTGAAAGGGAGGAGGAGCATATAGGGAGGAATTGAATACACTGAGCTAAGTGGGAGCATTACAACGTGAAATATGTCAGTTGGGAGGTAACCTCATTGGATTCGGGAGAAAGAGAGTTTGGAAAGTACTATAACGTACGCAAGAGCGTACGATTTAATTTCGAAAGTGAGAGGAGGGAGAGACTGTGCGTGAACTGGTAAGAGAAGAAGGGAAGGGGGGTTTCAAAAAAATATGGGGGTAAAAACGAGCAGGTGGATCTGTCTCTAGGTCGTGAGGATACAAATTGTTGTTTCAGGGCAGGCGAGAGAAAGGGATGAGGGGCCGTTGAGAGAGGAAGGGATCGAGACAAAGAAAGGGGGAGAAAGAGTCGGAGAGAGATTTGCTAAGACAATAAAAAATCTGGGGAAAAAAGGTAGTGGAAGAAAGAGGAAGAAAGAAGACGTGCAAGATTGTCTTATACGGAAAAAATGATTCGGAAGATAAGGAGGGTGTTTGTGTGGTATACCGGATTGATACAACTCGGGGAACTTAAAGTAGGATAAGAAAGACGGGAGTGGGAGTTGATGATGACAAGGGGGTGTGGGGATGGCACTTTTTTAATGAGTCAGAGGAGGAAAGAAGGGAACGCTTGGGAAGTAAATGATCAAGGATCCATAAAAAGAAGGAAAGAAAGACGAGAGAAGAAAGAGGAATAGAGACATGGAATACGGGAAAACATAATCATTTAGACGAGGTGTATCGACCAAATACGTCCTACATAAAGGGGCTTTGACCGAAAAAGAGGTAGTACAACGTGTGGAAGAATGATAGAGGATACAAAAAAGGAGGGTTGTTGGGGGGGGGACATTTAGAATCTAACCAATTCTCAATGTGACTACTTCGAAAGCAACTTTGGCGTGTAATTTTCTTCCAATTTCCTCAACCGTCTCACCGCATTTCTTCTGCAGGTTCTCGATCGCGAATCTAGGAAAGATCTGTGAAAAATATCCTTTACTTGAGAAGGGATATAGAGTTCTTCCTATTATGTAGGTCAGACCCCGCGCAGTAACGAAGGCACGAGGGATATCCTGGCAAAACACATCACCTTCCAAAAAACCTGGGAAAATAATCATTCAAAACGAGGAATCAGTTTTCTAGAAGAAGAGGGCCTAGGTTGATAGTCTCTGCAGACGGGTTAAAAAGGTCATAAAGAATGGAGATAGATTAAGAACGCTTAAGATGAACGTTTTCATGTTTAGTACGGAAAAGGGATGCAGGAGACTGTTTGATATGCGGACAAAACCTCGCGAAGGAGCTAGAGGGGGGGAAAAAACTAAAGCGGGGGAGAGCACTACAGCTCAAAAAAAAGGAAGGAGCGTAAATGCTTGATGCTTACTGCTCCGAAAAACATGTGAAAGATCCCTAAATCAACTCGAACAGAGCTGGAAAAAAGGGGAAAAAGGATTGGGGGAAGGGAAAAACCAACAGAGGGAAAACGTTTGGATCAAGAGGACAGCCATCCCTCCAGCTGAAGAAGGAACTGCCCTGTAGAATAGAGTAAGTAAAACAGAGGGAGGGGTCAGCCCAAAGAAAGGGAAGAAAACTCAGGAACATCGGGAGGACCACCGAGGTAAAGAAAAGTGGAGCGAATCACAGTCGAGAAGAGAATAAGGGCATAGGTTATTGTTGCTCCTATTAGGTGCGCTTGGTTGAAGAGGGGGCTCCAGGGTGAAGAGGGAAAGACAAAGGGAAACATCAAGGACTGAAAGCACAGGACCCTATAGAAATTGGGGTAACAAAAGAAGGGAAGGCAAGGAGTCCACTGGAAGGGGAAAAGGGGGAATTTATAATACAGACGGAGATCACCTTGAAAAAATACTTGGAGTGGAACAGTAGAGGTGGGGAATTCCAGAAAATCGGCTGGCAGGGAGACTTTCAGTGGAAGGGATAGGGCAGGCATTTTGGTCTCGTGAGTTATGGAGAGTGATCGGTCAAGGGAAATGGCACGAGATATGGCCCGCATGTCTGGCACCAAAGAAGGGAGGGATAAAATTTGGAAGCTGATAAGAACGCTCTCTCAAGAGGGGGAAAGTGCTCCCTGATTGTCAATGGCAGAAAGAAATAAAAAAGGTTTCAGAGTTAGGAACGGAGGTTGGAGGGAAAAAGTTGTTTTCCAAGAAAAATTGGGAGAAGAGGAAGTCAGGAAGGAGAAAAAGAGGTCCTACAGGTTGGGAGGAGGGAAAATAAGTGGACTAGTAAAAAAAGTCGGAGAGAAAAAGGAACGAAAAAATGGATGCCGGGATCAAAAACGGTTTGTGTGCTTCTATTACCCGAACTGTAAGTTCTATGCGGTACAACCAATAGCAAAGGAACTAATAAAAGAACGCAAAAGATTTTCTATTCGGGGAATATCCGAATAAATA
>Ga0179593_1556199_pt1 | contig 25577 bp, 61 predicted proteins | sample CZODoug2_1_08_16_FD_185931 | JGI IMG/M metagenome (GOLD analysis project Ga0179593, IMG submission 185931) | Vadose zone soil fungal communities from Angelo Coast Range Reserve, California, USA - CZODoug2_1_08_16fungal (PacBio error correction) | ecosystem: Environmental > Terrestrial > Soil >...
AAAGGCGAGGGGTGGTCAAAAAAGGTCTGGGTCGGAGGCGGGGGGGACACGACTTAAGAAGACCCGAAGGGGAAGAGAACAGAAAGGGTTTCCGCAGAGAAGAAGGAAAGGGGAAGAGGAAATCAAAGAAAAGGGGAAACCAAAACCCAACCCCCCGAAGTTTTTGGCTGCGGGAGACCTTTGAGAGGTCAGGGAGTGGGCAAACAAAAAGGTCTGGGGGGAGTAAAAGAAATGGGGGCCCCTAAAGGTCAAGGAAAAGTGGTTGCGTATTTTGAAAGAGCGCGAATTGACGAAAAAAAAAAAAAAAAAAAACGCTTGGGAAATCGGGGGGAGAACATTAGAAGGATCTCTCCATCCTGAAAAGGGGAAACAGAGAGGGGACTTTGAGTGTAGAAAAGGTGTGGAGGGCATTGTATAGCTGGGAAAAAGGGAGGTGAGCCAGATACGTGCACGGAGCCACTTTTTGTGAAAAACCGGAATGTTGTTGGGAGGGGAAAAACTCGTAACTGGACTGACGCCGCACGGGGGGTGAAACTTGAAAATGAGGGAAAGGAAGAAAGAAGAGAAGAGCCCAGGGGTCATTGAGGCGAAAGTACATTTTCCGCTCAAGAAAAAACCAGATGTCACCTGGAAAGGGAAACGATCCCCTTCCTAGGTTGGGCGATAAAAAGGAAAGAAGAAATGAGGGAGGACCGTACCAAGGTTGTTGAGCCATTAAAAAAACAGAGAATCACGATTTGGAGCAGGGGGGGGGACGTGATTTGATCGACCAGAGGGGGGCCGAAAAAAAGAGGATAAGATAATTGGGGGGAGAGGCTTGCCTCCAAAACTTACTAAAAGTCGCGAGGGGGAAGAAAGGGCATTATTGGGGGAGGAAAGGACTTTAGGGGGGGACCACAAGAGGAGAAGGGCCTGGCTGAGGCCGATGTAAAGGGGGAAACGTGGACCCTAGTTTCCAAGGAACTTCTCCGGGGTTTCAAACAGTCCTAAAGAACTTGGGGCAAAAAAGAGGAGATAGAGTTCAGAAAATGTAACCACGCAGCCCTGACGGGGCAACGTATCGTGGAAAACAGGATCGGGGGGGGGAAGTTTGGTTGAAGGGGGGGTCACAAAAGTGGTCCGAGTTAGGAGGGGGACCCGAAGAGTTTTCAAAGGGGGGTAACGTGGGGGGGGGGGGGGATGAAAGGGGTAAAGCGCCAACGAAGCAAGCTGCGTGAAAAAAAAATGAAAGGAATGAAGGTTTTGGAGGGGGCCAAAAATGGGTTGGGGGGGGGAATAGTTAAAAACAAGAGATCAGGAAAGCCCCCTTTGAGGAGGAGGATTTCAAAAAATGGGGGGTAAAAAGAACAGGAGGAAAAATTAGAAATTGTTGTTTGGATGACGATGCAGGGGAATTTCGCGTCCCTCGCGGAAGCCGAAGAAAAAAAAACAGGGTTGGGAAGAGGCCCAGTTTCAAGCCCTCCATCAAGCGTTTAATCGTCTCTGGAAAAGTTATCGAGGGAACAGGGAAAAACCTAGGGGGACGACGGAAGGGTAGTTACACCTCCGAAGCCACTCCCATGGTAATATCGATCGTCGTGGAAAAAGCAGGGAGGCCAAAGAGAAGGGATGATGCTCGCAGTCTTTGGGGCCGCGAAGGGGGGCAAGTCCAAAAAAAAAAAAAAAAAAGAAGAGGAGCTCGACATCTAAAAGTGTGAAGGGGAAAAAAACTAGATTCTCTCATCTGTTAGACGCCGAAAATTAAAAACACAAGAGGTGAAAAAAAAAACTAAAAGCCTTAGGGCGCCAGGGAATATATAGAGATCACTTGATCGTCCTGGGAAGTGCAGCGGTAGGAACAGGGTACATCAAAAGAGGTGTCCTGAGGTACACAAGTAACCCCTGAGGGAATTCGACAGGGATGGATCGTGCAAAGCCCGACGAAAACCAAAAGTGTCAATCTCGGCTCCTTCACAGTGGGAGGAACCTGACATTGTCGCCAAAAGGACCTGATTGATTCACTTGACCGCTAAAATTTTCTTCACAGGACACCTCACCCCAGTGAGCCGTAATAGAAAGAGGGAACCAAACACCGCGATGATGGGATCGGGTTCTATAGTGGCGTTCAGGGGAACAACCAGTCTTCCCTCCCCCGGTGAGGGATAGTCATTAACTCCTTAACAACCCTACCATAAAAAAAAAACGAAAGAAAGCAAAAAGACACAAGGGGGGGTCCCTGGGGAAAGTAAACGAAAAAAACAAACCAAAACAAAAAGTAGGGGAACAATAGGAGGGGGGCCTAGTCAGAGTGGGGGGAAATTAGGCGCTTGTTCCTGGGCACGGGTAAGAAGGAACCTGGGGGAACGGAGGGGAGGGACAATACAAAAATAGATTTGGCTAGGCAAGTAAAAGCTTCTCCAAAAGAAACCGTGGAGAGGGAAAAAAGGTTAAGCAGGTGGAGGGGACGAAAAAGAAACGTAAACTCAAAGTCGCGCGCATATAAGAAAAATCGGAGTCACAACGTGGGAAGGGAAGTGAAGCCGGGAATAAGTCAGGAAGAGAATGTGCACGACAAAAGGTCCCTTTCAAGAGAGAGGGGAAGGCATCGGGAAAGGGAACTTGGCAGGGTCTAAAAAAAGGAATGTGCGGGTAAAAAAAGTCAACTATTCCACTGCGAACTGCTACCCTCGCTACTCAAAAGGCCAGGTTGAGGTGAAGTGGATCGCTGGGAAAAAGGAAAGGGACTAAGCGAGGGGACGTCAGAAGGTGAAAAAAAGCTGCTCTCTAAATCCGAACGTTCAAACGTACGCGACTCAAGGTGCTGTAAAGTATCAAAAGGGTAAATAATCTCTTGGGCAGAATATGGATAACAAACAAGTCACCAGCCACTAGGAGAAACTCAAGGGAAAAAGAAGTGCGGAACAGAAATAGGAATTCCCGTGTCAAAACCGACGGCTCGAAAGGAAGGGATGGATAGACCCGGACACCCTTGGAGCCGTGCGTGAGGATGGCGTCAAAGGACCTCGTGAAAAGGGAAAAGGAATATAAAAGAGAGGAAGATCCGGAATCAAACCAAGATATAACGTTTAAAAAGACTGCAAGAAGGAGGAGCTGGACAAAAAAACCATTGAGAAGGGAACTGTATCTAACAAGGGGAGGTAATAACGCGAAAAAGGGGGAAAACAGAGAAAGGCCCGAGACCCAACACAATCAGGGAAGTGGGAAGGTCACAGAAAAAGAAAAAGGAAGACCTTCAAGGAAAAGGTGCGCTTGGAAGAAACAACGAGACGCACCCCAAAATAGAAATATTCGTGGGGATGTGAAATCCGGAACCAAGGAAAAAACAGTTCCTAAAAAAGAATAAAAATTCCTTAAAGAACCAAGAAAAAGAAGGGAAAAGGAAGGGTTCCAGGGAGGGGGAAAAGGGGACCTAGAAGCGCCCAGAAGCATGAACAAGCCGGTAGACGGTTTCAGAAAAAGAACGCCTCATATAGAAAAACATAAAAGTTGAAAGTAAACTCCGGATGAAAAGAGAAAAAAACCAGAAAAAGGAAGGGGTCCGAGGCAAAAAGGAGATGGGACCAACGAAAAGGGAACACGGAACTTTGACAACTCAGCGCACCAGGGATGAAAAAAAGAAGGAAGAAAGGGGCCTTAAAGCAGAGAAAAAAGGGGTATCGAAGAGAACCAAACAAACGATAAAAAAAAAGCAGGGGGAACGATGCGAATTTAAGAAAAAAAAAACTTTAGGGGGTAAGAGGAGAAGCCTTAGGAACAAAACAGGATTGGTGTACCTCTGGGGGGGGGAGGCTGTCGAACTCTTAGGGAAAAAAACACGAAAAAGGAGAGAAAAAGGCCTCCGGAAATACAGACCGGAATCGAGCAAGAAAAAAAAGTCGCAAAAAAGAGAGTCCCAGGAAAGAGAACACGGTGCCGGGGGGGAAAACAAAAAGGTACCTGGGGACAAAAAATTAAAGGAAAAACGGACAGTCCACTCATGAAAAGAAAAAAGATGCTAAAAAAACAAGCAACTCCAAGGAAGCAAAAAAGAGGCCGGAATTCAAATCCGGTGGGAAGGAGCCCTAGAATCTGGCCCACACCCAAAAAAAAAAAACCGGCCCAGAAGACAAAAGTTCCATCAAAAAAGAGAATCGAAGGGGGAACACTCGAGGAAAAAATCCGCGACCCGAAAACCAAAAATGAGAGGAAAAAAGGGTGTGAAATGGTCTCGTTAAGAAGAATGGGAGGAAGGAGGACGGAAACGGAGAGAGGAGAAGAAGAGGATTTGAAGAGAGAAGAAACAAAATACATGAAAATAAAGCCCGTTTCTCCAGGAAAGACAAGGGGGTTCAAAAACGGGGGAGGGGGAAAAAAGAAACGTGTCGAGAAGGACTCCATCAAAAAAAAAGAAACTCTGAAGGAAAAAAAAAAAGGCCTCACACACAAGGAAAGATCACAGATTATTCGAACAGTGTTGACCAAGGAGAAAAGATCTCAGAAATAGAAATCTATAAGGGAGTAAAAAAAGAAGAAGAACTGTCCTTAAAAAACAAAACAGGTCTGGTGTCAAACAAAGGGGACAAGAAAGAGGGGAAAAAAAAGACATCCAAAAGAGTGCCCGGGGGAAAACGATCCAAAGAAAAAGAAAAATCCCTGGCCAAAAAGCAAAGCAAAAGCACCAAAGGGGCACGTACAGGGTCACGTGCCATTCAAAAAAAGGGGGCTATAAGGCAGCCTGAGCTAGGGGAAAAAGGAACAACACTCAAAAAGAGGAGAAATTTGGGGGGGGACACTTGGAAGGGGGAAAAAACTCTCTTCAACACAAAAGAGGGAAAAAAGAAAAAAAGGTAATAGCAAAAAAGGGAGGTTGTGAAAGACCGCCATTCAAAATGGGTGATGCAAGAGGACCTCAAAGGGGGGGACCTGAGAAAAAGGTGGAGACCTGGGGAACGTTTAACAGGGGAGAAAAAGGGGGAACGGTCACATAGAGGCAGGGGGGCCTGGTTGGGCCGAGGGTGGAAAAAGGATAAAGTAACAAAAAAAAAAATTGGGAAGGGGGGGGGTTTCTACGGTGAATGAGGGAAAAAATGGCGGGCCGGGAGACGTGGAGACGATGGGAGGGCCAGAGTCCGAAAAAAAAAAAGGGTGGCGAAAAAAGAGGGTTTCAAAAAAATACCTTCAAGAGCGAATTTAAACCTTGGGGGGTGGGTGTGAAAAGGAATTGTTTCCGGGGTAAGACGAATCTAGCTGTTGGGTTTGGGGAAGGTGTACAATCAAAACATTGAGGTCTGAAGAGGCCAAGGAAAGGCAAACAATGAAAAAAAAATATGGGGTCAGGGTTGGATACGCACAACTTAAAGAAAGAAAAGAGGAAAAAAAAAAAGGAGCGAACTCGGTTCCGAAAGTGGGTAACGATAACCTTAAACACGTGAACAGAAATCGTTTGAAAAAGACGGGGGGGGGGGCTCCTTGTAAAAGGGTCTAGTTAAAGAAAGCCAGCAGAATTGGGGGTCAGACACAGATGTGGAAAAAAAAGGTTAAACGTGTAGGGGGGTGGTGGGACAGAGGTATGGGTAAGGAAGGCAGAAATTCGAACGCTGGAGGGGGATATTCGAAGGGCACGAAGGGTACGCCAGACCTTGACGGGGCTGTGAAAGTGTGGTAGCAATGGGGGGAACAAGAGAGCGCGGGGGGGTAGGGTCAGAAGTAAACCGTCCAAGGGGGAAGCCACGCCACCAACCGGAAACAAAAAAAAAGGAGGAAACTGGGGGACCTGTAGTGAAAGGAATCCCGGCCTGAAGAAAGGTTATTATGGGGAAAAGACAGGAGACAGAAGGGGGAAGGCGGATCTGGGAGGAGGGAAGGAGGAGGCCTGAAAAAAACGCCTTCTATCAAAAGGGGGGGGGAGACCTAATAAAAAGGACAGATCAAGAGGAACAGTTGGCGTATAAAAAATAAAGCTAGACACGAAAAGATCAAGGAGCCCTTGGGGGAGGAAAGGAGCAGAAAGGAAATGTAGAACGCTTCGGGAATTCCTAAAACGAGAACCATCGGGGGAAGGGAACGAACTTAAGGCAGATCGCGTTTTGTGGAACGCTTTGCAAGAAAGAAGAAAAGGAAGGGACGTCCAAGCAAGGTTTGACCAAAGTCGTTCGAACTTAAACAGAGGACCCACCGTGCAAAAAGACAGGAGGTGTAGTCGATGGGAGGAGTTGGCCATGGGACAGAGGTAAAATGGGAAAAACACGGCGAACGGGGGGGGGGAAAAAAAAGTGGCTGAAGGGAAGGTCATCTAAAAAAAAGGGTGGACGCAAAGGTGGAATCTGGGTCTCTAAGAAGAATAGCGAAGGTGTTGAGGACCGGGGTGAAGGGTCAAGAGGGAAAAAAATTGAAATTAAGGGTAGGGGAGAAGCGTTGGAGGAACACGTTTGGTTCCCAAAAGGAATAGAAAAAAGCGACTTGGAAGCGGAGAGGGGGGGACAAAAAACGGAAGGGGGGTGGGGGGGGAAAACGGGAAAAAATCAGGAGTTTGTGGGAAACTCAAAAGATAAACTCTATTTTAGATGAAAAAATCCAAAGGTGAGTGAGGGCGGAGAAGACAGGAAAAAAACTTGGGGTTAGGCTCGGCTAGAGGGGGGTCAATCGTCAACCGAATAGGGGCCAAGGGGACAGGTGGGGTGGAGCATGGGTAACACTTGGAATAGAACCTTGGGAGGGATAGAGGGGGAAAACGGAGACGGCCCCGGAATAAAAAGAAGGGAGGGACTCGGCTTTCATTGGAAGTTGAACTCTCTAGGAAAAACCTCAAAAAGGGGGGTACAGAAATCCATGACAGGGCGTGAAGAGGACACAAATAAGGGTAGCTTTTCCGCAGGGGGGGATCCCGGGGAAAGCCGTCCAAAAAAGAGACGAGAAGAGAAGAGAAAACTTGGGGGAAATCCAAGTCAAGTGAACCTCAGGACAATCGTCAAACGCCCTAAAAGGGGGGAGAAACAAAAGGAGGGACGAAAAAGGGTGGGAGAGGAACTACTGAATAAAAACGGGGGAGATGAGTGCCGCCTGGGTACAAGCTGGTCAATAAGGGGAAGGAAAAAATCGTCTGGAAACCTAAAAGCCTTGACATGGGACAGAGGTTAACAAAAACTGGGTCAAAAAGAGGGGTGACCAAGGACCTCGTGAGAAGAGAAGTAAGTTGAATGAAGTTCAAACTGACTGCACAGCAGAAAGAGGGAGGTGGATAGACGGCCAAGATTTTAAAAGGAAAAGGGATTAAAAGGCTCACATGGGAAAGGCCGAAAATCGGAAAAGGGTTGTGGGATCGAGTAGGGAGGGGTGGGGGTGTAGTGAACAAAAAAAATAAGGCAAGTACATGGGGTATAAAAAGAGGTAGAAAACTGAACTACCAAAAAAAGAAAAAAAAAGGAAGAAAGGGGCCGTTTTTTGGAGGGGGGAAAGAATATTCGAATATCAACAAAAAGGAGTATTTGAAGGGGGAAGTTCCAACCAAAAAGGGGCGGAGGTGTCGGAGGGGGGGCAAAAGGTTCAAAGGGGGGAAAGGGAAAAAATTGTCAGCGCAGCTCCACGTGTCGCGTTGGAATGAGGGAAAAAAACTAGAGCACCCCCAGAAGCTAGCCGGACATGTGAGGAGAGTTTGAACGAAAAAGAACAGAATCCGGTGGAGGGTGGGAAAGGGGAAGGAAAGGGCCCCAGGAAAGTAAAAGCTTTTCCCACGAAAAAAAAACATTAACCGCGATGAAGGAGTCAGGAGAAAAAAAATTAGAACAGAAGTGTCAGAAGTTACGAGATAGAACTCCAAACCCGGAGTAAAGGAGAAAAAAAAGGGGGGCCGCCGAGAGAACGAGGAAGAGTCCTCGAACGGGATTACAGGAGGAATTAAAGTTGAGCATGAGAAATACATCATACAGGACCGAACGTGTTGGGGAGGAAGAAGAGGGTAGCTAGGGAAAAGACAGAGAGCTTAAGGGGGATTTGAAGAAAAAAGCTAAAAAAAGAAAAGCGATCGGGATTCCATGAGGAAAAACAAATATAAAAATCGTCCACAAAGGGGAGGACGAAGGGGAAAAAATTCGCATCAGGAAAGAGGGGGTGAGAAAGGGTCCGAGAAAAACCCTGTACAAAAGGCCGGAAGACGGTATGATCTCTCGGGAGGAAAACGGTGCCGATAAGGGCCCAAAGGAAGAAAATCGGAGTGTTGCAGAAAAGGGGAAATTGTAGAGGCGACACCCAACTTGGAGTAAAGGGTCCCCAGGAAAGGGGGGGGGAAAGAAAAGGTCCGAAGAGCAAACCAAAAGAAAAACCGATAAAAAAAGAAAGAAGTTCTCAGGGGAGAGAAAAAACCTAGCCACTGAATACAGACCACGCCACCTGGAAGGAAGATCCTAAGTGGTTGAAGAGCGCGCAACGGGGAGAAATCAGAAGAGAAGAAAACAAACTAACAGGAAACAATAGGGGAGGAACCTAGGGGGGGTCGAACGGAATCTTAGTAGAAAGTCGGGAACCATAGCGACACAGAAAGATCTGAAATAAGAATTAACTCGAGGGGGGTTCAAAAAAGGACTGGGGATCAAACATCTTCCAAACAAGGAACTCAAAAAGAAAACCTAAGGAAAGGGGCACCGATACTCCAGGGGGAACCGAACCCAAGGGGTTAGGGGGGAAGTGGTGTGATGGGGGAAAGAAACTACAAGAGGATGACAGTAGGAAAATGAAGCCTGTTCGAAGGGAATAAACACCCAAGCCCACAAATGGAGAAGAAGAAGGACCAAAGTTCAAAAGGTTGGTAGAAAAAGAACTTACAGAAAGGACGACCCAAATGACCAGGTAGGGGAAGTGAAGATCGGTGGCGAGGCAGGTTTTGGAACCCCTATAGAAAATTAATAGGTAATAGTGAGGAACGGTGAGTGGGGGGAAGGGAAGGGGATCAGGGGTAGAGAGAGCGCCGGTTTGTAGTTGAGGCTGCGAATGGGTGGAAAAGACGAAGCGGAGGACAAATAAACTCCCAGGGCCGAGTATGTGGGAAAAAAAAGGAGGGGTTGTGAGGCCGCAGGGGGCTTGCGAAAAGGGGGGGGGCCCCGGGTCAGTTGTGGGGGGGAGGGGGCGAGAAGGAGTTGAAGGACTTGGGGAATTGCATGCCAAAGAACCTACAAGTGGGTACACCGAGGAATGTAGAAAGAACCATAACTTGAGGGGGGAAAATGCCGAAGGATGTCGTACAAAATCTAAGGGGAAAGCGGGCAAAAAGAAATAAAGGTCCAGAAGAAGGCGGGACCTTCGTCGGGAGGGAGAATAGGGGTAGACTGGAGGAAAAAAAATAGGGTTAAATGGATCGAAAGGAAAGGGGAAGGGGGGCTTCAGGAGGGTGGTCCAAGGAAAATGCTGGAAAGAAGTTCGTCGCAGAAAAGAACAGAGTCCGGAGAAAAAACTCAGAAACAAAAATAGTCCAGGATGAGACATGAAATTTAAGGAAAGAAATTGGGGTAGGGGGGGTTAAACACCGACCAAAAGGGCCGGGGAAGGAATTCCGAACATCCAGCAAGCTCAAGAAAAGGAAGAAACCCGGAAAAGGAGGCTCAATCACGGAAAATCCAGGGGAAAATGAGAGGAGACTACTCAAAAAAGGAATTAAAAAACCCCATTTAGAGGGGGAGGGTAAATTCGAAAGAGGGGAAGAAACTAAAAAGGCCCCCAGACAAAAACAAGGTCCCCGAAAAACCAAGACAAGAGAGATTGGGGGGGTGGTAAAATGGAGGGGAAAAAAAAAACCAAAAAAGCTAGACAAAAATATTGAGAGGTCCGGGATACACGGGGAAAATGAAGTGGGACATCACTTCGACCGGAGCGTCAAAAGGGAAAACTCGGAGAGGAGGGTAGGAAGAAATCAGAGGACCCAAACAAGATGGAGTTGGGAAGGGGGGGGACATTGACGGGGGAAAAAAAAAAAAGACCCCTTGATACTTCCCACAAAGATAGAGAGGGGACTATGTGAAAGGAACAATCGGAAACTGAGAGAAAGAGAACGAAAAACCAGTCCTCAAGGGAAAAGAGTACAAGGCTCTGACAAAAAAAAATTGGTTGGAAAAAGGGAAAGCCCCAAGTTAGAAGAAAAAAAAAAAAGGCAAGGGATGCGAGGACAAAAACCTGGATTCAAAAGACCGAATAAAGAAAATAAAAGGTAAGGGGGGAACACCAAGCTTGACAGAAACATATCGAGACAAAAAAATACGAACTGAATGGGGGGAAAAGGGGCCAAAACAGGGGGACCGGATAAAGGGGGAAAGACTTTGCAGAAAAAATGAAGTCCTAGAATTTGGTAAGGAAAAGAAAAACACAGAAGAAAGGGGTGGAAGAACTGGGGTGAGGGGTCGGGAGCATAAAAGGTAAAAAAAGAGAGATAGGGGCCACACGAACAAGTGAGTGGAGACATGAAAGGCTACTAGTGGAGTACAATCCAATCAGCAACGTAAGAAAAGGGAAGGAAGGGGGGGGAACAAAACTGTTAAGGGACACAAAAGGGGGGTTGTGGGAAAGAAAGAGGCAGAATACTGTAAGGGGAACGAGATAAAGGGAAAACAGGGGGTAGCAGGGTGGGGGGGAATAAGAAAGGGCTTGAACAGACGTGTGGGCGATTGAGAAAAAAAAAGTCTGAGGCTGCTAACACAAGGGCGGGAAAGGAGCGATGCGCAAGAATGCTGAGGGGGGGAAAGGACGAACGGGTTGGGGGGGAGACCCACCACTGTTTGGACTAGGAAGATGTCGGCAGTGGGGGGGGAGAGATACGTATCGAGGGTGGGGGGGGTAAAAAAAGGTTGGGCAATCGTTGGAATCCCACGGTTGAAAAGAGGGGTTGGAAAAAATGGGAAGGGGGAGAAGGCACTAAGGAAACCTCCAAAATAGTAAGAAACATTTGTGGCTTCAAGACAAGAGAACCTGAGGGGAGGCGATTTAAAAAAAAAACCCGGGAACGCTTTAATGAGAGGGTGCGGGGGGGGGTCGGGGAAAGAGGTGGCAAAACGACAAAATAAGGGGGTTGGGGGCGTCCACGAAACAGAACCCGGGGACTGGGGGGGGGGTTGTGGTCAGAAAATCAAAGACTTTGGAGGGGGGGAAAATTCAGGGAAAACGCCACAGCGGAAAACGTTGGTGGGTCAGGGAAAAAAGGAGGAGCAAAGGGAGAAAGGGTTGAGCAGGCTAAAAGAAAGGACCACGGGGTAAAACAAAAACAAAAGAGTGAAAGACTAGGGGAGAAAGCCAAAAGACGACTGAGGGGGGGGCACTTTAGAAGGGGATATGAAAAGAAAACAGGTATAGCCGCTTTGGGAATATCAGGGTAAACAAGCAACCGTACGTAACCACCTCTACAAGAAGGAAGAGTGAACCACACCTGAGGGATGCACACTGAATTGAAAAGGAAGAATTGGTGGAGATAAGTCATTGCAAAACAGGGAATGGAGACAAGGAAAGTGTGTGATAGTCACGACTGAAAACTGAGGAGGGAGTCTTCAGAAGTGTTGTGGAAAAGCTTAATCTATAAAGAAGGGGGCGAACTAACAGTGCAAATTTTGGACAATGTACCAATACGGACACTGAGGGAAGCTGGGGCCAGGATAATTGCGGGGGGAAGAAAAAATAAACGGGGGGGGGAAAAGGTGACCCAACCCGGAAAAATCAGCAGTGTGCAAGAAAAAGAAGCTGGGATTTCGCAAAAAGGAAAAGTGTCACCGGTTGGAAAAAACTCATCGGGGGGGTGTATTCAAAAAAAAGGCGAAAAGGGGGAGCACTGAATGAATTAGAAAATCCCTGAAAAAGACAACCTGTCCGAAGGGAAAGAGTGGGTGAAACAAGAAAGAGGGGCGGGGGGGGGGGAAAGAGTGGGGAAGATTGTGGTAACGAAACAAAGCCTGGGGGGAAAAAGGGGAATGAGTAGAGGATCTCTGGGGGTGTCCTGGGGGGAGCCAAAAGGAGGAAGACAAAGCGACTCGATAAAGGCCGGAACAGCGGCCACGACCTCGAAGGGGGTTGAGGAGTAAATTCAGCGACGCATGGGGGTTTTAGAGAGTTAACTGGAAAAATGAGAAAAAAAAGACAGGACAGAAAAAAAAGGGAAGGGAACTATTGGGAGGGGAGGGGGAAGAACGTAAAGGTTCTGGACTGAGGCCAAGGTGTAGGGGGGAAAAACAGAAGGGAAACTAGAAAAAAAGAAAAATGGGAAAAGATCAAAAAGAAAAGGGGGGGGTTCAATCGGGAGCATCAGAGACACGGGAGGACCTGGAGAAAACTGGAAGAAATGGAAACTTGACTGACAACGAGACGAAAGAAGGAAAAATGGAAAATGGGGACAGCTGTGGGGGATCCTTGGAAGGAAAGGCCAAGGAGGGAAAACGTTGGAAGGAAAAAGTGGAGACTAAGAAAGAAGTCGGGTCCCGGAGGCATCTAGAAAGAGGGGGTCCAGGGGGGTCCATCAGGGGGGAGAAACGTAATCAGAAGCAATAAAGGCCACTTCGAACACGATCCATATAAAACCATCAAAAGAGGAAAAATTCGAAAAGTAGAACGCAGAAACAGGGTCAGATCCATTAATACGGTGTCTAAGAAAGAAAAGACTAATCCAAAAAAAGGAAAGACAAAATGGAGGACTGGTAGAAAAAAACTAAACTGGAAAGCCTGAAAATCGGAAACGAAATAGGGGGAACTTGATTAGCTGAGGGTCAAGGGAGACACTATTGAAAAAGGTCCGGGGAAACAGGGATCTGAGAAGGAAAAACAAAACACCACGTGCTAAAGTTATGGTTAAACAACAACAGGGGGGAAGGGTTGCGAAGGCTGGAGGGGGGGAAGTCCTGGAAAAACGGGATCCTCGAAGGAAAGAGGTGATTTCGGGGAAGGAGAAAGGAAAGTTCCTCAAGGAAGTTCTACGAAGGCCAAGGAACAAAGAATAAATCAAGCGGAGTAAGTCCCTAAGTCAAAGAATCAAAAAAAAGGAAGGAAGTGAAGAGAGGAGAAAAAAGGTGTGGAGACCCAAAAAAAGGGGTTGAACTTTCCTTGCGGGGGGTGTAGGAAAAAAGGGGGTCTGTAAAGGGATGAAAAAAAAATCGAAAAAAAAAAGATTAACGAAGGGGAAGGGGGGTGGAAAAAATGTCAGGGACAAGAAAACTGCGGAAAAAAGCAAAAAGACCCGAACAGAAAACGAAAACAGGGGAAGAGGGGGAGGTGAAAAATTGTGAAGGGGGGGGGAGACTGGGGGTAAAAAGAAGAAAGTGGGGGAGCAAAAAAAAAAAAAAAGTACTCGAAAAAGTGCGAAAGGGGGCAATAAAAAGAAATGTAAGAAGGGGAGGGGGAGGCGTTGGGGGGGAACAAAAGGGACAGATCAGGGGCAAGGGAAAAAAAACATTACAAGGTCTGTAGGGAAAATCGAAAAGCTGCAATTACAGAAAAGAAGTCCAAAAAAAAGGAAAAAATCAAAGGAGAAAAGGGGGACTACTAAAAAAAAAGCTAACGATGTGAGGGCCTGTAAAGGATCGTCGTAGGTATTCTAAAGTGGGGGTTCAGGAAAAAATAAAGGAAGGGGAATCTGAACATCTAAAAAGGAAAGGAACTTCAAAACGCCACAACAAAAAAAAAGGGGAAGTCACCAAAAAAAGGGAAAAAAAAAGGTATAGAAACGGGTCAGAAATCAAGAACGCGGTAAAAAAATCCAAAGAAAAAAAAATATAAGAAACGGAACCCCAGGAAGTTGGAATGGAGAAAGGAAACCCCCTAGGTCCTCACAAGGGCCGGAATGGGAAGCGAAAAAATTCGGAACGTAAGGGTGGTCTTCTCCTGGGAGTCAGTGAACTAACGAAAAGATCAAAAAAGCAGGAAGGAAAAATTACTGGAAAGGTTATCAAGATAGACTCCAAGAGAACAAGGTCCAGGGTGGGACACCTGGCCTGGTCACACAACTAGGGGGGTGGGGGGGGAAAGTGGCGGGGCAAGAAAAAGGGGGAAAAGACCACGGGGGGGGGCCGCCGAAAAAACAAAAAAAAAAGGATCCTGGGGGGGAGGGGAGAAAGTGTGGGTCAAGACAGGGACCACACCAAAGAAGGACTGGTAAGAACAGCCGCGGTAAAAGAGAGGGATCACAAAAAAAAAGATGGGGAAGTGGAAAGAGAGGGGAGGTGGTAAATAAAGGAATGGGAGGGGACAACTGAGAACGCCAACTGGGAGAAATAGCTGTAAAAAGGGAAGTAACTCGAAAATGGGGAAACCAACCAAAGAAAAGAAAAAAAACCAAACCCCCAAAAGAAAACTCAACAACCACCTATAAACAAAAGAAGAAGGGAAAAAATCAGGAGGGAAAGGGGGGTGGAAAGAGATAGCAATTATCGCATGGGAAAAAAAAATCCTGGGGAAGGTGGGAAAAAAAGAAAAAAGAGTCAAGACAGGGGGGGACACGGGGAAGAAGACTTCATACATACGAAATGCAAGGCACCCGAAAAAAAACGGGAAAGGGTTAAAAAAGAAGTGGAAAAACAAGAAAAAACGAAAGTCAGTCCAAACGTGTATATAAAAAACTAAAAAAAGGTGAAACCGAGTGCCTCAGCCTTGACGACACGAGGGAAAAAAATGGTCAATACAAAGGAACAAGCTATAACGGGGAAAAAAAATGGCTACAAAAAAAGTAAAAAACATGGAGTTAAGAAAATAAGAAAAAACGGAAGTAAGGGGGAGGGGGAATAAGGTGGAAGATATGACGGTCCCGAAATTTTAAAAAGTCAAGAAGCGGGAAAAGGAGGACAAGGAAAGTTCAAAGGAGATCTGCAAAGAAATCAAAAAGAGGTCGGACGCCAAGAAAGTGGAAAGGAAGCTCCGAAAAAAAGGGGAAAACCGGGGGGAAGGGGAGGGAAAGGGGGGGGGAGAATGTTTCAAAAATCCATTCCCAAAAAAAAAAACCTCCCAAAATACTTAAATAAAGGGGACCACTATGGGTCCAAAAGACCGCATCAAAACTCGTCGAAAAATCTGGGGAAAGAAATCGAAAATACCCAAAAAGAAAAAAAATCAAGGGGAAAAAAAGAAGTACCAGAAAAAAAGGGCGCGCCTAAAAAATCCTAACCCAAACAAACGACCAAAAAAAAACCTTTAAAAAGGTTTAACACAGGACGCTGGTAATGGAATGCACCCACAAGACCCAAAGCAAGACGAGGACCAAAAAGTTCCAAAAAGGGACGAGGAACAAGGAAGATTCAGAAAAAAAGAGTGTGAGAAGGCCAATAGGATGGGTTCTGGGAGGCAAGTACACCAGGGTCCCCAGGTGGGAACCAGCTGAAGGACGGAAGAGCCAAGAGGGCTGTCTGTATAGCGGGGGGTCTCTGAGGGGGTTCCAGGTGAGAGGGCATCCCGAAAAACCAAAGAAAAGGCTCTGTGTAACAGGTAGAACTCCTAAAAAAAAAAAACACAAAGAGACCTTGGTGGAATTACACGTGGGAGAAGAAAGCAACGAGGGGGGCTGATTGGGAAAAAATTCCAAAGAACCTAAGAAAAATACACTAAGAACGAAAAACCAAAAAAGCCTATCGGGAAAAGAAAAAAAGGGGTTACCAAAAAAACCCCATGACCAGAAATCAAAGATACTCAACTGCGAGCAAAGGGTCGGGCCAAGTAAACTTCAAAAAACACCATTTGGGAAAAAGAAGGGACTACAAAAAGAAAAAAGGAAGGAAGCCAGAAAAGATGGGGGGAAAGGGGAAAAAGCAAAAACACGGACAGAGGCCTTAAAAGGAAAAGGGAAGAGGAAACCCAGAAAAGAGGAAAAAACCGCGGGAGGGGGGGGGACGAATCAAACTAGCGCCTTAGGGACAAAACTGAAAGAGGGTTGGGAAAGCATCCATGAAAAAAGGGTAGGGGGATTGGAAAAAAACCTTTGGGATTTTAACCTGCGGATCGAGAGGGGGGGTTTTGGGTAGGACAACAAAGAGCCATTCAGCATCCTTCGAGGGGGGAAAGAGAAAAATCGTTGAAACGGAAAATGAAAACTGGGAAGAATTTCAAAAAGGGAAAAAGTCCTGGGGAGAAAGGGTCCCGCGTGGGAAAAACTAGGGAAAGAGTTGTATGTGAGTCATCTTGGGGCTTGTGGTAAAAAACCGTTCAATTTTGTGGTCTCAAATCTGGAAAAAAGAGGGGATCTTCGGTTAAACTGTAAAAAGGCTAAGAGATGGGCAAGGGTAAAGGGGGGGGGGGGGTAGAAGGGATTAGGGGTGGAGGGGTAAAAAATCGTTATGCACACCGACTTTCGTAGGTGCAATTTTGGGGGGGGGGGTGTACCTGAAAACCATAAAAGTTTGTTGCAAAGAGAGGGTAGCTTTGGATACAATAATATTGGGCTTGTGAAACAAGAACTGAGGGGAGCAGAGAGGAGAACGGAGAAAGGACGGGGTCCGGAAGGGGATATCCGTGGGAAAGGGCGGGGGGGCCTAAAAATCGGGAAAGATGGAAGAGAGAATCAAAGGAAAAAAAATTTGGAGTCAGGGGGGCTACGGGGTGGAGGGGATAAAGAAAAAAAAACCCCGTAGGTGATGTTTGGAGTCAGGAGGGTAGGATAATTTACCCGGATGATGAGAAGTTGAGATTTAAGGGGGGTGGGCGCTTGGTGAAACACTCTGAAGTGGAGATACGTACGGGTGACTCCAGAGGGAGAAGGGGGGGTGATCGGGAGAGGGATCTTCAAAAAAGACGGGCCACGTTGGGAGTGTAAAAATTTCAAAAAGGGGGGGACGTTTGGGCAAATCCGGGAAGTGGGGGATTGAAAAAAGAAAAACCGAACTTGGGGGGGAAAAAAAAGCCAAAAGGGGGGGGGGGGGGGATTAAAAAGAAAGAGACAAAAAAGAGAACCAGAATTGGTGGGGGGATTAGAGAAGTGTTTGGTTGAAAGAGGGGAGCCCCAAAGAAAGGCCTTAAAAAGACTTGGGAGGAAAACAGATAGCCAATTTCCGGAGAACCAAAACGCACATAGGAAAGAATACGAAAACAAGATCCAAGAAGAGTTGGGAACCGGGTAAACGAAGGCCGGCAGACCGGGGGGGAACCCTGAGGAAGAAGAAATGGTGAGTCGGGGGGGGTGATTAAAGGGAGAATAATAAAAAGGTGTCCGGAGGAAGAATTTTGGGGGGGAGGAAAAAGACTAACACGGAAGATGGGGGGTGGCCAATGGAATGTCAAGTTTCAAAAAAGGGAAAAAAATTCTGGGGGGAAAAGGGAAAGAACAAGGAAAGGCCCCGCCGTGACAAAAGTGTCATCGAGGGAAAAAGTTTGCTGGGGAGAGGGAGCGGGTTTCGGGGCAAGAATAAGGAAAAAAATAAAAGGGAAAGGGGAAATGTACACCAGGGGGTAATAAGAGAACCAAGGAAGAAAAAGGGAACAGAAAAAGTTCTAACGTCTCCAAAAAAAAAATACAATCTGGACAGTTGTGGGGAAGAAGGGGTTTTAGAGGGGTCCCAGAGTGAAAAAAAGGGGAGAGGGGGGAATGGGGGAAGGAAATGTGTCCAAAAAAAAAAACCTCAGGAGAAAGCTGGTATAATTCAACCTCTATGGGGGTAGTAAAAAAAGAAAACTAATCGAAAAGGGGGTAAAAAAGGGAAGGTTAGTCAACAAAAAAAAAAAACTCAAAGGGAATGTACTGTGGAAAAGGATGAGGGGAAGTCCTGGACTCGTTGCTGGGGTTGAAAAAAGACTCAAAGGCTTGAAGAAAGATGATCTCGGAAAGAATCTCTAACAGAGAAAAAGATACCTTTGGTTGGAAACAGGAAAGGCAAGTACTGAGTGATTTGGGAAGGGGACCTGTGAGGCCATGAAAAAGGAGGGTGGGAAAAGAACGAATGGGGAATGCAGTGATTTTGTACACTAAGAACCTAAAAACCAGGGGGGAAAAAACGTAAGTCTTAAATGTGGAGGGGAAACAGGAGAAACGAAAGGAGTGGGAGTAAGGGGTCAGAAAGGAATAGGGGGGCGGGGAGAAGGGGGCTAGAGCCGACCGTGCTTGGGGGGAAGCGCCAGAGGATAAAGCAGTTCCAAAGGGTGAGAAAAAAAGCAAAACAAAAAATGAAACTGACTGAGTCGGGGGAAAAAAGTGTAAAGACTGCCGGGAAAGAAGCTGGGGGGGAAAACAAAAAAAGGTATGAACATCAGGGGGAAAAACCAAAGAAGGTAACACTGATTGGGGAAAAACGAAGAAGTGAAGGGGAAAAAAGAAAATAATACACACAAATGATCAAGAGGGTAACGAGGAAATGCCTGGAAATGTCTTAGCGAGGGTGAGGAGGGCGAACAAGTTGGACTCGCCTAAAAAAGGTGATAAAAAAGGGTGCCCAAACAAGCACTGAGGGAGGGTCCACCTGGTTGCAGAAACTCGGAGGAATCTTAGAAGTGTCATGTTTGGCGAAGGGAAAAAAGAAAACGTCATTCTTGTGGGAAGATTAAAAGAGGGGGCCAGTGAACGCTGGAGGCCCGAACAATCTTAAAAAAAAAAGAAAAAACAAAAAAAAAACCTAGAAGTTATCTTAGGATCCTACACACAAAATAAGATAGGGGGCCCTAGTAAGAAAAAAACGGGAGGAGAGGTCTCTTGGGGAAAAAGACTTATGAAAAATACCAATCAGAAAAAGGGTAAATTCTTAAAGTTGGGTCAAATCAAAAAACTTTGATAACGAAACATTCTCCAAGCAACCATCGTTTGAGGAAGGGTATAATCTGGGAACTAAAAGAAATACCAGGTCGAAGAGGGGTGGAAAAGGGAAGAACACCTCCGAAAAGCGGGAGACCTCGTAAACTAGGTACCCAGGGAAGAATAGGAAAAGGATTTCCTGTCCTGTTCAACGAGAAAACATGGGAGAATAAGGACCGGAAAATGGTGGGGAAGGGGAGGGGGGGGGTCAGTTTCGTAGGGAAAGGGGCCGCTGCAAAGGAAAAAAAGGAAAAGAAAAGGAAAAGTCAGAAAAATAATAAGCCTTCCTATGGAAGAAAAAGGACATTGAGGGCGAGAAGGGAAGTTCCGGGAAGAATCAACGGGGACCCTCATCACTCAAGAACGCGGGAGGGGGAATTCACGGTCGTAAGAACGGAACAAAAAAACTTTATAATACTTGAAAGAAGGGAAACCAGGAAAGTAAGGAAAGAGAGAAAAAAGACGAAGGGACGGTTCAGGACCACCGGGTCAAGAGGGGGCCCAGGATGAGGAAAAAAAGGGGTTAAGAAAAAAAATGGAGAACCTAAGAGGACTAAAAAAAAAGAAACTGGGGAAAAGTCAGAAAAACACAAAAGCAGTCAGTTCAGAAGGCTGAAAAGGCCGCAGTAAAAACATGGAACTGAAAGATTTGTGGGTGGAGGAAGAAATCGCGAATGGGTGAAAAAGGCCCTTAAAAAAAAGGAAGAGGGAAAAAGGGGGTCCTTAAAAAAAAGAAAAAGTCCGCCGAGTGAGGTACCATTAGAACTTGTGCAGAAAGGTTACGCAGGCAAGAGGAAACCTCAAAAAAAAACGAGCAAACAAAAAAAAAAACCGAAAAGGGGGCGAGAAAAAGCGCCCGAGGGAAAGGGGAAAACTTGGTGTGACACCGTATGGAAAAAGAAGTCCCAAGAAGGGGATGAGAAAAAAGACTTGAAGGGGGAAACCGTGCAAAAAAAGCAAATCAAAGACAGGAAATACAAAAAAATCCAAGGAGCAAATGTGGGGGGGGCAAGTGCCAAAAATTGGGAAAAAAATGGGGGAAGGCCCGCACATCGGAGGGGAAAAACCCACTCTGGAAAAAAAATGGGGGAACGGGAAAAAAGAGGGGGCAAAACATCCCACCATAGGAAAAAGACCTAGAAGAGAAGTGGGGAGGAGCGGCTCCAAAAAAAAACGAGAAGCTACAGTGGACCAAAAGAAAGGTCGCCAACAGGGGTGAAAGGTGTGTCATTACAAGGAGGCGACAGGAAAAAATTCGAGCCCAGCAAAAAGAAGAAAGGTCTCGAACAAGTTCTAAGACTGGGGGGGGGGGGGGTGTAAGAAATGACCACAAAAAGGCGGGGGGGAAGGCCTCTCAGGGTTATAAACAGTAGAGACAAAGGAGTTAAAAAAAAGGGGGGCGGAGGGGGAAAAAAAAAACAAAAGGTGGGGGAAGGTCAGTGGGGCGTCATGGGAAAAGGACAACCGAGGAAGAAAGTCGAAGTCAAACCAAGATGAAAAAAGTCGTCAAAGGAAAGATAAAAAAAAAGCACTCCTCTAAAGGAAAGAAGACCAAACCAAGAGTGTCGCAAAAAAAAACGAAGGGACTGGGACTCACAACAAAACTACCAGGTTCCAGACAGAAAAACCCCATCTGTTCTTGGGAAAACAATAAAGGAGAAACACATGAAAGAAAAAACCGAGGGGATATGGGAAGGGAAACGCATGTGTCAGGAGTAAAAAAAGGGGAATTTGGGGGTTGAAAAAGAAAGGTAAAAGGGAATTTGCGGAAAGAAGTAGTGTTCAGGGTGGGGGGGGCGAAAAGGGACTAAAAAAGGGAAGAAAAAAAGGAGATCGATGCTCTGAACAGAACGGGTGGGAGAAAATTGGAAAAATCCAAAGACAAAAGACAGGGAAAAAAAGTCAAATGAACTCAAAAAAAGAAACTGGTAAAGAAAAACAAGAAAACTAATCAAACACTAACAGGCCTGCCCAAAAAGCAATGGAAAGAGCAGGGGGAGAAGACAAAGACACGTAAAAAATTCAATCCGGGAACTGGAAAAAAGGGGGACGTGTTTTGGGGGGGAGAAAAAAGGTGACAGGAAAACCTGCAAAAGGCACCCCAACAACATCCGCCAGTCCAAAGAAAAAAGCATAGCCAAGTTTACGGGAACCTTGGGGGAAGAGTCCCCACTCCACGGGTTGAAAAACCCGATCGTCCTCTGGGGGGTGGGTCACTAATCACCAAAAGGAAGACGGGAAAGGTCATGGAAACTCGGAAGGGGGGAAAAGACGATTCAGAGGTATTCTTGAAAGAAGAAAAAAGAGATGGAAAACATGGAAAAATTGGGAAAAAAATAAGGCGGGAGTGGGAAAAAATAGAAAAAGGGTTCAAGAAAAAAAGGCAGGTGCCGGGCCCACGAAAAGTTAACAAAGGGGGGAAGGACCGGGTCAAGTGAAAGGGGAGAGAGGGCCCAGATCGACCAAGGGAAACACAAAGAACAAAATGGTAATTGGTGCGAAACAGGTGCAGGAGAAAAGTGAAAGAACGAATGGTGCTAGCAAGGGAAGGAATGCTAAGGCGCACACGAAAAAGGGGGTCACAAAAAAGGGAACTTCCTTGGGAAAAAAAATGGGGGGGTTCAGGTCTGTTTGTGGGGGGAGGGGATGGGGGGGGGTAGGAAGAAAAAGATTTGGGGTACAAGAAAGGACAGAAAAAAAAAACAGTTTCGAAGGTTTAAAAAAAAAGGAAAGGTCCCATAAGCACGACTTTAAAAAAAAAAAAGAAAAGAAAGGAACTAATGGGACCGAAAGATCAAAAGGATTGCGAGGGAATAAAAGGGATTGCAGAGGGAATCCGGGGAAAGGGATTAAGACTTGAGGGATCGGGGCCAACACTAAAAAAAAAGATGCATGGTTGGAAAAATATGGAAAGAAAAAGTTTAAAAGAATCCACGGGGGGAAGGGTCATTTGAAGGGAAGCGAAAACTCAAGGTGGAGGGGTAAGAAAGGCCGTAGATCCCCAAAAAAAAGCCCGGGGGGAAGGGTTCGGGGGGGGGGGGGGGCCAATGGAAAGGGGGCCTTGAGAAGAGAGCGGCGGGGGGGAGGAGGGCAGCCCACGGGGGGGTCAACAAAAGGAAACCTAAAGTTTTGGTACTCGTCCCTAAAGAGGTGGAAAAAGATCGAAATTTTGGGAGGGTTAGGCTAGGCGAGTAAAGAAACACATCTGAGAAGGAGGGGGAGCCGAGGGGGGGGAAACCGGGGAAAAAAAAGGCGCCGGGAAAAGCTACAAAAAAAAAGGTTCACAAAAAGGAAAACGATCAGTCCTAAACGTAAAAAAGGAGGGAAAAAACGGGGAAGGCGTAGTTAGGGAAGGGGGGGGGGGGGGGGGGAAAAAAAAAAATATCTTGAGGGTGACGGATTGCCAGAAAAGGGGACCCGAGGGGAAATCAGAATGAAATAGGAACTGAGAGACACGGGAAAAAGGAAAGGGTCAAAATGGGAAAAGGAAAAAAAGAAGGGGGTCAATTTCTCAAACCAAACACGGAAAAAGGTTTAAAAGGTCCCCCAGGGGAGGGGGAAAAATGGACATCAGTCCGTGTAACGAGGGTTTGATAGGGCGAAAGGATTATGTAAAAAAAAGGGATTTGAAAGGAAAGCAACAAAGAAAAACGGGGGAAAGGTTATAAGAGGGGGGCATACCAGCGTTTGGAAGGGGGGACTGTTCCAAAAGGGGTCAAGGGAAAAAGGTTTAAAAAAGGGGACAGCGGGGGATGGGAGGGGGTTAGGGGTTGGGGTGGGAAGGGGGTAACTCAAATACTAATGGAAGGGAACTGTGAAAAGACACTAAGGGGGGGGGGGTGAACTGGATCGTAAGGGGGAGTTGGGGGGACAACAGCGGCCCATGAAAAAAAAACTTTAGGACTTGGGGGGGAACGGTAGAAGAGGGGGGTTGTGGAGGAAGAGGGGACCGAAGGGGGATCCGGGTAAAGTTCAAGGAGCAAAAAGGGGGACCGATTGCACGGAATCGGGCAGAAAACGTAAAAACTGAATGGGAGAAAAAACCTTGAAAAGGAACCTAGGGGGGGAGGAGACCGGGAAAGGGATGTTGGAAAAAGGTTCGGAAGGAAGTTAGAGGGAAGTCGTGAAATCAAGGGCCTGTGGGGGGGGAGGGAACCGCATTTGCGCGAAAGAAGTCCGAATCTCGCTTCGGAGTACAAATGAAAGTGCAGGGGTCGAAGAACGTAATACTTGCCGAAAAAAAGAAGAAACGAAAAAAGGGAGGACCTGGGAAGAAAGGAATATCAAAAAACCGAAAATCAGGAAAGGGAGGGAAACAATAATAAATCCAGGGAAAGACTGGGAGGGGGGGGGAAAAAAGTTCCGGGAGGTTGTCGAAAAGGAAACTTACGAAAAAACATCACAAGTTAAGAGAGGAAGGGGGGGAGCGTAGGGGCTCAAAATTCGGCTCCGAAACAATTGTGGGGAAGGAAAGGAGATCTTAATTGAAGGAAAATTCCTCAAGCTTATAAATACGGAAGAGGGAGGAAGGGGGGTTGGTATCAGTCTAAAGTACAGGAAAAAACGTAAGGGAAATTGAGGATCAAAGAACGAAAAAGGGCGAAAAACTAAAAGAGGGAAAAGAATGTGAAGGATTAAAATCCAACTAGGTACAACACAAAGAAAGTAAGGACAATCAGGGAATTTTCCGGGAAGGAACCCAAGATATTGTTCTTGGGAAAAGGGGAAAGGTCTCGTTCTTTTGAGGGGACAGAGGATTGACCTTGTAGAGGAGAAGAATCTAAACCGAAACCCAGAACTAGGGAGGGGAACCAAGCGTGAGCGACCTCGAAAAAAAGTCTCCAAAATTCAGGAAAAAAAATACTACTTTAAAAAATGAGATAAGCCTGATTGTAAATGGGGGGGGGAAAAAAGAACCTTAGGAATCGTCTCGATTGAGGGAAAACGCTGCAAAGACTTACAAGGGGGAAAATCCGGTGGAGGGAAAAAAAAAACATTAATAACCTCCAGGGGGAGGAGGGGGAAGGCTAGCCTGAACTATTATAAAAAAAGCAAAAAAGAGAAAAGATCGAAAGACAGAAGGGGCCCTGAAAAGGTTTCTGGGGTCATCGGGAAGACTTAAAAGGGGGGAAGCTTGACCGAAAATACAGAGAAAAAAAGGCTCTCAAAAGCTTCACTCCAAAAAGGCTGGGAGAGAGGGACACCAAAAAAAGCGGAGGGGGGGGGGGGGGGGGGGGGGGGGGGGGGGGGGGGGGGGGGGGGGGGGGGGGGGGGGGGGTGTGCCGCACAAATTCAGATCGGCTGAAAAAAAGGGTCTCAGAAGAACACTCAAAGGTAGTCCGGGCGTGGGAAAGGGGGCTTTCAAAGAAAAAAATCAGATCGGATGGGAAAAAAAAAAAAATGTGAAAAAAACCCATTGAAAGGCGGCAGTCAGGGGTGAGAAGATCTAAAAAAAGGAAAGAGAAAAAAGTCGCACGACAAAAAAACAAGCTAAAGGGAACTTACGAGAGCTCCGAGAACTCTTTAGACATGTTGGGGAGGAGAATTTGTGAACGACGAGGCCAAACTTGGGAAAAAAGAAAAATAAAAGGAATTCAAGAACGAAAAAAAGGGCCCTCAGGAGGGGGGACTCACTGATAAAAAACAAAAGGATCCAGGGAAGGAAAAAAGATTACAAAAGAAAAACCTACCAAAAAAAGAACATCAGAACGTTCACAGTGGAAAAATTCTGAAGGGAAAAAAGTCTTAAAAAGAAAAAAAAAAAGAAAAAAATTCCGGCACGAAAAATCGCATGGAGGGGGGGGTTTTGTTGTGGGGGGGAAGGCAATAAAACTCATTCAGAAAAGAATTCTGAGGGGAGGGGAGACAGAGAGGACACTCACAATTTCAGACTACATGATAAAGATACCAAACTCGAGGACACCTTCAAAGGGGGCCCAAACCAGGCTACAATGAACCAGGGCACCTCAGGGTAAAAGACTTGGAAGAAAAGAAACAGAGGGAAAAAAGAGAGTCACGAACAACGAGGAACGAGAAAAAATCGGGGGAACAGCGAAAGATAATAAAAAAAATCCTTGCTAAGAGACAACTGGGGGAGTGCTCAAAAGCGTTGGACTAAGCGGGGAAACTACTTGGGGGGGGAGTCCGTGAAACCTGGAAATACTTTCGGAGGGGGGTACATGGGAAAATACACATTCGCTAGCAAAAAAGCCCTAAAAAAGGCCTCGAAGGATAACGAAGGATCGGGCCTCATCAAAAAAAGTCGAAAAGAAAGGGGACAAAGGGGGGCCGCAGTCGAAAAATATAGCAATCAAAAAGGAGGGGAGGGGTTAAACAACTTGGGAAAAAAAAAGAAGGGGGTTCCGATTTCACAGGTCAAAAAAAGAGTTTGTGAACTAAAAAGGACCACGCAGAGGGAATTGAAGTAAAAAATACACTCAAAAAAATAAAGAAGTCCAAAAAAGGGAAGAAAGAAGGACTCTGGGAATCCTGCCAAACATGGGGAAAGCCAAAAAAAGAAAAACTCGGGGGGGAAAACATCTGTAAAGAAGAGGGAATAGTGAAGGGGAAAAAAAACCTATACGAAACTCCACAAATATGGGGAAAAAAGCTGGTGGGGCAAGGGTTGGGAGGGGGGGGGTAATAGACTACCTCAGAGGGTCCGGAAGTGGTCAGGAAAGATCTACTCTCGGAGGTGACTTAATGACAAAATCGCCAACTATGTGGAAAATCCAGGTTTGGGGTTCCCCGCTGCCCAGCAAAAGGTTCCGGCAAAAGGACCGAAATAGGGGGGCAATTCAAAAGGAAATCCCCACGGGAAAAGGGCAAGATCCTCAAGTAAAACATTCCGGAAAAGGGGAAACGAAAAAACGAAATCGCCAGA
>Ga0179593_1551069_pt1 | contig 25572 bp, 42 predicted proteins | sample CZODoug2_1_08_16_FD_185931 | JGI IMG/M metagenome (GOLD analysis project Ga0179593, IMG submission 185931) | Vadose zone soil fungal communities from Angelo Coast Range Reserve, California, USA - CZODoug2_1_08_16fungal (PacBio error correction) | ecosystem: Environmental > Terrestrial > Soil >...
AATTTCCCGGGGTATAGGCTGGCGCGGACGCGACGCGATTCATCTCTGGAGAATCCAACCAGAAAACCTCGTCGATGCCAGATATCGACCTAAAAGCAGACCAGTTCTCTTTCTGAGGGAGTCGAGTGGGAAAAAAAAAAAAGAGAAAAAAAAAGATTAGACGGCCAAAGACGTCTACTGTTTGTATGAGTCTCTTGAGGGGAAACCTGCATAAAAACCGAAGCGGAGCAATTTGGAGCGAGCCGGGGGGGTTGCAGATACAAGAACCTCCATAGGGGAAGGGTTGTGCCAATGCAGAATTGGTAAACTCTAGGGGTAAACTGGCGGGAGAAAAGGACACGGAATTCCTGAAATTTCTTAAGAAGCGAGTCGGCTGAACCAGAAAGGAGAAAACACTAATAAAAGGGGATGAAACCAGAGAAACTTTCAAGCAGCAATCGGGGCGCAATTGGAGCGCTCACGAAAGAGGGAATCTATGGGAGGGGCGACGGGTCAGATCCCCGTCTATAACGCTCAAAGTTAAGAGAGCACTGGGAAACTCGACCGGAAAAGTCTTAAGAGAGCACAACGGAGTCAGGGGAAGGGAACTGGGAACTGGGTGCTAAGAAAGAAAAGAATAAGGAGAAAGGAGAGTCACAAAAGAAGAGGGTTTTGAAAAAGGTTGGTGGGGAGGGACAACATGTGGGCCGCTACGTGCGTAAGGAGGAGAAAAAAAAAGCGTTATGAGACTCGGCGGATGAAAGGCTTTGGTGGCAGGTGAAGAAGGGAAGGGTCAATCGTAGGCTCTTATCCTAAGAAGAAAAGGGGTGAAAATGGCGGGGTTCTCAGATTTAGTAAAGGAGGGGATAAAGAGAACGAAGATTAGAGGGAGAGTTCAGGACTAAACAGGTTCATGAGGGAAGTTAAAAGAAGCGAAGATTTAGAAATCTAGATTTTTGGGGATTCCTAAGGGTTGAAAGGGGGGGTTAACAAAGTGGAAATGCAGGGGAGGGAACTAGATGAAGAGACACTTAGGGGAGAGAGGCAAGAGAGGTAATGCTCAGCAGGTCGTCAATCCGGAAGCACACAGTGATCTCAGAAACAATGGAATGAAGGGAGATGCGTTTACTTGTTATAAGAAGAGGGAGAGTGGGGTGGGGGGTTAGGAACTTGAGTGGTTTGAACGAGAGATGAAGGAGGGAACTTAAATAGAAGAAACTTTTGCTCAAGAAAAAACTTGTGGAGTAGTGGGGGGGGGGGGCAGAACCTGAGCTTCGTTGGTTGGTGGATTTGGAAATGGAAGGGAAAGTAACAACCTTTGGGGGGGGCATTCGAAAGAAAACTTCCTAAATTGCTCAAAAGCTTTAAAGAAGTGAAAGAGAAGAGGGAAAGTGCAAACAAGCTTTTCTAATCATCCGAAATCTTAAACTGTAAAAAAAGTCGGCTCTATCAAACATTATGGAATGGGGGGGTTGTCGGGCCCAGAAAGAAAAAGAGAGGACCGCAGTTTTGGGGAATGCCCATTTCTGCCAAGCGAATTTCTCCGAATGGAGGAAGATGATTGGGACAGGGTTTGTGGGCTACTTTGAAAGGGAGGGAAACGTAAGTGGAAGTGCTCGTGCACGATGGAGAAGAATCTGAACTGGACTCAAGGAAAGTAGTTGTCAAGGTCAAAAAACCCCTTTTCACACAGGGGGAGTGGGGGGAAGGGGGGGGGGGGGATTGAAAAAACTTGTGCAGAGATCAATGGGCGCAGTAGCTGCGGTACGGATGAGTTTTAAACGGCATCTTGTCAGGAAGAATTATCTGAAGATAACGTGCAAGGGGAAAACTAGGACAGCGATACACCGGAGAGCGCCATTTCGAAGCACCTGGCAGGTGGTCAAAGTGTCAAGAAAAAATCTCGGACGAGCAAACCATTGAAAAAAGAGGGGGGGAAAGGGGGGAAAAGGGGAGGCCAAAAGGCTCTTTGCGCTGGCAGCTCGAACATACCAGCACAGTGCTTCACAAGGGTTCAGGACATCTCCCTAAAAAGAAGCCTTTGCAACGCAGGGAAGAAGAAAAGGGGGGGGAAGAAGTGGGAGGAGGAGAGAAAAAGGGATGGAACAACGTATACACCCACGAGCACATAAACAACAACGTCTAGGGAAGGATGATCTTTTTGGTTTCAGGAAATCTTGGCTTCCCCTAAAGGGACGACAGGATAGTCTTAGAAGGGGAGGGGGAGGGCAAAAAAAGAAAGGGGGGAAGGAGGAGCCATAGCGATTAGGGAAGGAAAAAGCACATCGATGAACAAAAAATGGCGGTCAGCAAACTGCAGAGCACATAAAGTGGAGGGGGGAAGGACAGGGGAAGGAAAAAAAAGGGGGGAAAATTGGTCATGGCTAGCTACACTCTTGATTCGGGCAAATCTTTCGACTACCAAGACAAGTACTTCGAGAGCTCTCTACGAAGGAGATAAGGGGGAAGGAGGAAGGGGGGAAGGGAAGCTAAATAGAAAAATTATGGATTGGTTAACGATGCCTGGGAAACAGGGAAAGTTCAAGAAAGGGAAGAGCTGCGAATCTCTGCAAAGGGGAAAAAATCAACCAAAAAGGTGAGTTTGATGGGGGCACCCTGACAATCCGGACTTTGCAAAAAAATAGGGAGTATCCAGCCTGCAATCGTCAAGGGAAGGAAGCGGAGGGGACAGAAATTGAAACGCAAAAGAAAATAAAACTGTCGTTCCATCACCGAATCTTCAGAACGATGAGAAATGGATAGGGGGGGGAAAAAAAACCCACTTGTTCACCCGCAGTGTCTCTGTCCGGGTTGCAACAAAAAACACAGTGCCGCGCGCGCAAAAAACTTGAACACCATCCAGGATTGGGTCTCTCCTTGGGTTGAATCTCTTTTCTTGAATCTTCTCTGCAGGGGAAGGGGGCCGGGTAAGAGGAATAAAAGGGAAGGCACGCCTAAAACACTGGCATCTCTAAAAGGTTCCTCCGGGGTCCCGGGGATAAACCAAAAAGCACGAGCTAGACCAAGACGTACAAAGGCATCTATGGACCAGGGGGGTAAAGGGAATTCCATAACCGGGGCCTCTTTACGAGAGGGCAAACCATGCAGGATCAAACATCTGTGTCATAAAAGGTTAAGAGGGAAACAGAAAAGATCTTCTAACTGAAGGGGGGAGGTTGAGCCGGGTTCCCTTTTGGTGGATAGAGCAGGAATCAAGGGTGGGGAAAAGAGAAGGGAAAGGTCCCATAGGGGGGAGGGGAGAATGGGGGGAGCGAAGGAGAGGGAGGGAACGCGCACCTCACTGTCGTAAGAAAAAAATTCCAAAAAAAAAAAACCAGTGTGGAAACGGAATTCTGGAAGCCGACAGGATTTGTCAGCGGGTAAATACGTCTTCATAAGGGCGCCCGGGACAACTGCCAAAAAAAATGGCCGAGCAAGGGGGGACTGGGAGGGGGCGAGGATCCAACTAGCCCAGGGGGAATTTCACGAATATGGTCAGAAACCTGTAACATCAGTGGGTTAAGAATAAATCGCCGAGCCGGTGCTACAGAGGTGAAAGGGCTACACTACTCCACCGATCTATGTGACGACCGCCGAAAGGGGGGGCCTAAAAAAGTTTCAAAACAACAGGAGTTTAAGAGCCCGAAGGCTACTTAGGAGGAGGGAAGGAGTAACGAAAACGAACAACATGAGTCTTAACAAAAAAAGACTCTCGGATGAGCCGAGGTGGGCAAGAGTTTGGAGTCTTTAGGTCGAGGGGAGGGGGAGCGGGGGGGATGTAACATTGAAGAACAAAAGAGAAACTCGTTTCAACGGGCGCCGAGGTTTTAAGCACGGGATGACTTAAACTGCACCGGACGTGTTATTAGAGGTGCACAAACTATGGTCTCTTTGGGAGTCGGGAGAGTTCCGCCCGCGACGCTTGGGAAAACAGGCATAACGAGAAAAGTCAGGGGTAGACAACATCGAGGGCTTAATGAGGAAAAACCCACTTTGGCGGGGCAGGGCCGGGTATCCTGAAACTCAGACGAGGAGATGCACTGGGGTAAATTCTGATTGGTTAAAACTCAAAAAAAGATTAGGAGAAATACAGGGGGCATTCGTGGAAGCCGGCTACAAAATTTGGCGCGTGATCAAAAAAAAAACCGAAGCGAAATCGAAAAGACCTGCGGTGGAGTTATAGACTTATTGGGGGGAATCGAGGGAGGTTGTTCATGGGGCTATAAAAAAAAGGGAATCCGACTCGCAAAAAAGCAGAAGAGCACGTGCAACACTGGACTCTCAAACAACCCAAGAAAAAGGAAGTTACGTTCCATGGATGTGATAGGGGAGAATCGAGAAGATTGTCGCGTCATAGGGGCTCAAACATAAAAGACAACCGATAGCCTAGCGAGAGAACCGGGGCCACCATGGCTGGTCATTTCTTTCCAATAGCAAAAAGAAAAATGGGTACGAGGCAACTGTCGCTATTCTGAGGGATTGTTTAATTACGTGCTTTCTGCACCGCAAAAAAAATAGGACCTATGGGGGGAGAAACGGGAACCTAAAGATACGGGCGCCGCGAAGTGGAAGTTGAGTTCGGGGAAGGGAGTCGATTGATGTCGGTCTCAAAAAACACGAATTCAAGACAAGGCTGTCTTTAATCGTCTCAGGCTAACAACCAATAGAAAGAAACACAAGAAATCTGGCTAGAACATCAAAGCCCGCAGCAGGAAATTTGAGAAAAGTTTACCGCGGGAAAGGAACCTTGTTTTCTTGTTATAAAAAAAAAAAAAAAGGAGATACTCGAAAGAAAAAGAGAGAGCCAATTTCCATCCCGTCCAAAACAACTGGGGAGAAAGACAATCATCAACTTGGGGGTGTTAATGATTTTTGAGGGCGTACAATGAAAAAAGGAAAACCCGGCGAGAGCCGAAACATCATGGTGTTAAGTGGGGGAGGAAAAGGTGGGGCTGAAAAGAAGAGAGGCGTAGCACGTAGAGGTCTAGAAGGAGCATGAACGGTGTGGCAGGGGGGGGAGCACGTTTATCTTGACAAAAGACTTAAAAAAAAAAAAAAAAAAAAAAAACAAGCTTGGGGTGGAACGGGAGGGGAAAAGAACAAAGATTTCAACCGGGCAAAATTAAAATCTAACCGCAAAGTAGGATCCGGAAAAAATGAGGGGTGAGGGAGACGACTGGAGGCATCAAGTTCCCCACTATGCCGCATCAATGCAAAAAAAACAAGATAAGAGATTTGATGGCTCTCAGAGGATTAAGTCTATGAAAGGAACATGACTGACGGAAACAAAAAGGGCGCACCAGGTTAAAAAGGACAGACAAATTAACTGGAAGACAAGAGGTTATTCTGTGGGGGGAAAAATTTGGGACAAGGGGGGGGAACACGCGATCTAGAGCAAGTCGAGTGGAAGGAATGGTGGATGATGAGGATGGTGGACGTTGGGGGGGAAGGGGGCGGGGAAAAAGGGAAAAGCCACGACCCCGGGAAGTTGCACGTGTGTCGTTAAAAGGGGGGAATAAGGGCCGGAAAAAGGGCGACATGGAAAAAAAGGTCCTAAACCAAAGGGAAAAAGGGAAGAAGCAAGCCCTAGTTGGGCCGGGATCAAGGGATGGCTCCGTCGGAGCATGTGGCCAAACAAAAAAAGGGGGAGTCGGGTCACGCAAGTTTGGCCTTACCATATCGTGACACGCGAGGTGGGAAAAAAACGGGGCGGGACGTTTCGAAAAAGAGCGTGGAGGTAATGCGGGAGAGGGGGAGAGGGTGAAGTGAGGGGAAGTGGAAGTGCTAGAGGGGCTCGTGAGCAGCTTGTGGCTAAAGAGAGGGGGGATTGGAGGTGAAGGGCACAAGCACTGACAGGCTTTGAGGGGTGTGGAGTGGGGAAAGAGACCTTTTGAGTGCGTTGGGAAAGATGGGTTAAAAAAGTTTAAAAAGGGGAAGAGCTCAGAATGACGTGCAGGGGGGGGGTCAGCAGCGAACAAGGATAGACAAAAGAAATTAGAGACGAGAAGAGAGAGGATGGAATTCAGAACGGAGAGGGGGGAGAAAAGAAAAATGAAAAGGAAGTGGATGAGGGCCAGAACTCTTGGAGACGGCAACTGCAGGAATCAGCTTGATATAATAGGGGGGAAGGGGGAAAGAGGACGAGAATTTACCCAAAAGACCGCTTAGGCAACTGCCGGGGGAATGGGGAAGATCAAGTTCTCAACGGCTATGCCAGTAGAAGGGGGGGACCCAAAATCAACCAAAGAAGGGAGAATAAGTCTTGGGGGGGGGGGTATGGAAATAGGATTTTGAGGTAGGTAAGCGAACAAAAGCGCTCTCGGACAGGGGTCCAATGTCAAGGTGTTCTATAAAGAAAGGGGAGAGGAGGCAATACGGATGAGGGCAAGTGGGGAACAACTGGTAAAGGATAACGGCAGTGGGTCAGAAAGATCATGAACTGAAAAAGAAACCGAGGAATTTTGGGGTGGGGAGTGGGGGGATAGAGACAAAGAAAGGAAGGGCCGGTGAGTGACGGAATATTGACCTCGCATAAGTCTCTTCGAGATGAAAAGACTCTCTTTGAATCTGAGACATGCAAGGGGGGGCAAGATCGAAGAAAAAAAAAAGGAGGTGCGATGGTGAAAAAGGGATGCATGGATTGTCACTCATCCCAGAGCCATCCATGATCGAAGCCAAGTAGAACCCATCACAGAGTTGAGGGGGGGAAAACTTAAAAAAAAGAAAATATAGAGGGAGGACAGCAATTCTAGCCAGCGAATAAAAGTCACTAAAAGAAGTGGGTTCGTTGAAAAAGGGAGAAAAACCAAATAGAAAATGGAGTCAGGAAACCAAGGGTAACAGATAAAGACAAAATCGGGTCAAAAGAAATTGGGGTAATGACCAAAAAAGGAGGGGACCGACTCATGGGATAGGGGCCGTGTTCCAGAGTCAGGGATATTCAGATCCCTGTGGGAAGGTTATATTTGGTATGGAGGGAAAGGGATAAGCAGGGGGGGGGAACTAGCCGGGACCTTCTTAGGACTTTTTAGGTTGGAATGTTAAGAAGCCCGAGAAAGTCGAAAAGAGGGGGACTTACGGGTAAAGGGGTGTAAACTTAGAAACTCCATAAAAGAACCGAAAGGAATGGTAAACATACTAAAGCATCCATCTTTTTTTTCAAGGAAAAATGAAGAAATGAAGGGAAAGGGGGGAAGGAGGCAAATTAAAACCACACGCCAGTCCTAAGCACACCCCCACCAACGGGATGGAAAAATAAGTCTTCTCCGGCTAAATACCTTTGGAGGGGGAAAAGAAGGGCAAGGGGTTGGGGACTCGAACAAGTGGGAGCAAATATGACAGATGAATCATTCTTGATGGTTAAAAAGGGGGAGAGGGGCCTAGGGGGAAGTGCCGCCGCGGAACAAAACACTCTCGAAAGTCCCGTATCCTGGGGAAGTTTGGAAAGGTGGAAAGGAAAAAAGGGGAGGGAAAGACGGAGGGGGGGGGGAGAAGACGTGAGGCAAACCCATGGCAAAATTAATTTAGGACCGGAAGGAATAGCCAAAGCGCCTCGGGGAAAAAAAATGAAAGAAAAGGAAAGGGTATGACCGCTAGCCTACCTAGCCAGTGTTCAGGAAATAACGCAAGTCTCTGGGAAATCCAAAGAAAGGGGGAAGAAAATTGGAAGAAATATGAAGAAAAAATGCCTAGTTCCCCTGTTGGCGGACGAAAACAAGAAAAAAAGGGAAAATTAGAAATTACAGGAAAAAAGGAGTACGGGGAAAGGGGTGGCTAGTGTAGTAACGGTGCCTAGTACTGTGGAGGGAGAACAAGGAGGTTCCAGATTACTACAACTGAAATAGTTGGTCCGTGCTCATTGGCGCTAGTTAAAAGTTGGAAAGAGAAGGGGGAAGGGGGAGAGAGGGGATCTGTTAGGACCTCCGAGTCACTTTCAGGAATAAATTTTAAAGTCAATATCGGGGCAAGCTCAAAAAGGAAAAAAGGGGAGGATGAGAAGAGGTGTCAATTCTATGCTCTTGCTCTCCAAGGAATTGGGTTGGTATTAAACATATAAAAAATAACAAAAAAAGCGTACAGAAAAGAAGGGGAAGACAGGGGAGAAAGGAAAATTTGGGGAGGTCTCGCTCATCATCTGACATCGTCTTAAATGCAAAGCCGTGGAGATCTTTAGAGGAAGTAAGGGGGAGAGGGGTGTGTGACACGATGAATCGCTAGAGCGTGCATCTATATAATAGTACCCTCAATGGAAGTATAGCAGAACATAGAAAAAAAAAAAGGAAGGGGGAAAAAAGAGAGATAAGGACCCAGTGGAAGGTCTGCCGGTAGCGATATGGAGCAGTCAGAGGGGTGGAAAATCCCTGAAAAAGAAGGCAGTCGATATAAAAAAATAGAAGAAAATAACGGGAAAAAAATTTGGGGGGTTTGTCTGGGGTGGCAGAACGATGCAAAAACGGAAGATGGGAGAGGAAAAGAAAGACTCCAATCTTAGTCCGACTTTCGTATCCTTCGTAAGTTTTAGTAGCTTCGGGGGCAGCAGAGAAAAAAAAAAAACAGGTGGACAAGTGGGATGAGAGCCTGAGGATGACCGCCACAAAAGTTATGGTCCTCCAAAGGTGAAAGAGGGGGGGACAGGAAAGCGGGGAGAATTCAAGTTCGACGTGCTCGGAAAATCTTACGAGACGGAGCCTCTAAGAGGGACCGTCTCAGGCATCAGTGGGAAGAAAAGGTATAAAAAATAGAGATACATCCATTTTGGAAAAGAAGCATGTCCACCCCCTTACCGAAAATTCCACAACCGAAGGACTCCTCAAGACTATCAAAAAGGGAGAGGGGGAAGGGGAGGGGATATGGGGGGAAGGGGTTGCGGATGGGAGAAATCATAAGGAGGGAGGCGAACCAAATGGGGAAAGGGGTGGCTTCCGCTTGGGGGGAAAGACTGAAGGTTGGAGTGGCGGGGGAAAAGCCATGAAAGGGCCAGCGGCTCCGCCACTATTTCTTTGAACAGGAATAAGGAGGCCAAGCTAGGAAAGCGAAAGACAATTGGAATTATAGGAAGGTTTGGAGCATGATCTTAAATTAAACCATCTGTCGAAAATTAAAAACACCTACAGCACTTCTGAAAACGGATTAAGGTCCAATCTCAGCGACGAAAGAATTTTTGGGGAATTTAAGGGGGGAGCAGGTGGACACGCTAAAGGAAGGGGGAAAAGAGAGCAACGAGGGCTGGGACTCTGAGCCACGACGACGATGTCCAACTGTAAACACATTTCGTCTCAGTGGTGTTACCCAAAATGAAAAAAAAAAAAAAAAGGAAAAAAGACGGGTAGCCGAACATGGTGCAGAACATAGGTTTATGTGGAAAAAATGTTGAAACGCTCTAAAGCACGGTCGGCAGTTAGGGAAAAACCAGGGGTGAAAAGGGAGACCGTGGAAGGGAAGGGGTTTGGTTACTAACTGAAATGCTTACCCGGATTTTCTTAATTGACATTAATAAAGAAGGGGAAAAGTAATTTACAAAAGAGGAAAAAGGGGGGAACAAGAAGTCCAAAAAAGAATAGCCCTACAATCTCAACTCAAAGTAGATCGATCGTAGGGGGGGGGGAAGGGTTAACAACCAGGAAAACATGATTTTTTTGGGTCAGAAAGGCCACAGGGGTCGCAATAGCCGTCATAGAGGGGTGGATTTGGAATAAGAAAAGACTAGGGGGGGTGGGACTCCATGGCAATCTTAAATGTCTAGGAATCATTGACTAGAATATGAATGGCGAAAGTATGAATGTGAAGGGGGGGGTAAGTTGTCAAACTCCTTTTGGAGTTTTAGGTTGCGGTAGTGGCAGCGAACTTCCCTTTGTACGTTAAACACTCAGGGGCAGAGGATATAAGAAAGGGGAATGAAAATCTGGAAAAGAAGGGGGAATCCGGGAGATACCTTTAGGACACTCCTATCATTTTAGCGCGCTCGAGGGGGAAGGGGGGCCTCAATAGGAAAGGGAGGATTAGGCAGCAGGTGCCAAAAGCCGGGAAAAGGTAGAAAGAAGGATGGGGTCGAGTCAAATGTTTACCACGACTGAACTCAAGAGCCTGCCGCCGCGTAGCTTGCACAGCAGGAAAAAAGAAGGAAGGAAGAAGGGGGGAGATTTAAGGTAATAGAAAACAGGGGGGGAAAAAAAAATAAGGTTTAAGTAACAAAAAGATCATCAGCAACACAACAGGAGAGGAGGAGGAGATAAATAAAAAATTTTGTAAAACGCTATTTGAGGACCGGACGACGAAAAGAGGAAAGGAAGAAAGACGCTTTGAGGGAGAGGGAAATGACCAGCGGGTGGGGCCATCAGGGAGCAATCTCTCATCATTACAAGCTGGGAAATATAAAAGAGAGGGCCAGAGATGGAAGGAAAGAAAGGGTCTTCCAAGATGGGGGGGGGAATGGGAGAGAGATAAATCCCCTGCTTGTTCTACAAATCCACTCGTAAACTAAAAGCGCGGGCGCTAGGGGGACGGAAGAAGAAGATCGGGCGAGGAAAAAAATAGTCAGGAACGGGTCAGAGCTCGCAGAGAGCCTTTGGATGGGGCCCAATTGAGGGCTTCACGCACAGACCGGAAAGAAATAAAGAAAAAGGAAAGGAGTCTCGAGGACAAACCCTCAGAAGGTGTGGTGGGGCCGAGACCCACCACCACAGAAGGGAGGGAACATGAAAGGAAGGGGCAGAAGAGAGCAGTCCAATGAAACGGACACTAAAGAACCAATAGAAAATGTAGCATCAAACAAACGCTGGTCCGCATGCTTTATCCCATCTGAGTAAAGGAGGTTGGAATCCTGAGGTAGGTACGCAGGAGGGGGTTGGAAGCAAACACACAAGCCTCTCTTAAACTAGGTAATCGTTCCGGAGCGGTTTGGGAAAAGGGTCGGATCTACTGTTTGAAATAAAAGGGGAATTACCTCGGGATGAGAGAGGTGGACATGGAGGTCATTGAATTACCTCGGTAACAATTGACGTTTCAATTGGGGGAACGGGGTTTTGAAAGGAATCACGGCGAAGCATAAGGAAAAGAGATTCAGGAACACGAATAGGAGTCAGGAGAACCAGTGGTGGAGACAAAACTTAAAAAAATGCTTGTGTCGGGAAACCAACCGTTCCGACACAACCAAAAGCGAACCTGTGAAGGGAGGCACAAGGTTTCAGAAAACAAGGCCTCCATCGTAAGGGTGCGGCCCCTGGGGGGGCGGTGAAGGGGGGGCCAGGGGCATGGGTGATCGATCAGGGCGCGCGTCCGCCAGGATAACCCATCGGACGTAGAGGGGCTGGCAGATAACCGTGACTCGTCCCTGAAAAATAAACTAGGCCGTGGGCATCCGAAGAGCCTAAGGGTGCGGTGCTGGTGAAAGACGCGGCGTGGGGGGGAAACTTGGGAAATAGCCGGCGCAGGCAGGGAAAGGGGTAGGGAGAACCTAGAGCGAAAAAAATTGGCCAAGGCCATCGAGGTTAAAAATAAACAGAAAAGGGGAACTAACGAAAAGAAAAGGGCCTCCTTCTTGTCAGGTGCACTATGATTGGGGGACAAAGCAAATCGGGGGACGTGGAACCATTGCAAAACACGGTGATTGGTTCGGAGGAGCGGTCCTCTAGGTCGTACGGACAGCCCGCAAAAAGGAAGACATGATCACACTTTGTAAGGCGCGGGGTGGATTGGTATGGGGGTAACGACGGGAACGAGTGACGCGCGGTGGCGGGGGATGGGTATCACAAACCCGAGGGTGGAAAATGATGCAAGGGAAGCACGACGGAAAGGATAAAAGTGCCAAGACAGGAGTATTAGGAAGTTAGAGACAGCGATCTCGAGCAGAAACTTTACAGACTACGGGGGGGGGCAGGGGAGAAAAAGAGTTGCTCCGCCCTAACAATGCAATTTTAGGAAACCTCGGTTAGAAATGAATCCAGAAAGAGGCGCGAGGGATGGGTGGCAGTTCTCCGAGAAGGATAAGAAAAAGTCCAAGGAGCCACAAATGAGCGTATATAAGCATGGACCCACACCTAACAATGACCTAAGGGATGGCAGTTGGTTAAAAAAACAAGCATATCGTATAGAGGTCCGAGTGCACATTGATTACTCCAATAAGGATCCAAAAATCGCGAGCCGTATCTATCATCCCGGAAATACCTTGAGAAACAAAAGAGGAGTCAATAGAAAGTACGTGTCCATAAGAGGTAGGATCAGGTTTAAAAAAAGCTATAGCTCGATCCAGACGCATGGGGGCGACTCCATACACTGAACAAAATCCCTGCTGAGAGATGAAGGGGGAGAATCAACAATAAGAAGAAGCTTTTAAAAAGTCAGGCATGATGCGACGGCGAAGAGCCAAACATAGATACCATCAAGAGCAGGGACCTTGTCTGATTTTGGGTGAATATCGTAATTGAAAGGGGGGGGGACCGCGCAAAGACGGAAAGAGGTACTTGTACCGCTGGCCAGGGATACAGAGACGATTCGAATCAAACAGGAGTTGTGCATTAAAGAACTTGGGGGAAAGTCGTCGACAAACAGTGGTAAAAGACTGTGAAAGAGAGTCTACGTAGGGCGGGCGGACCTGCGACTAAACACTAAAAAAAAGAGGATTTAGAAACAAAAAGATACTTGCGGACCACAGAAAATTCCAGCGTTAATCCGGGGATCACACTATGGCGGAATCAGGAGGCGTGGGAAAAAAAAGGTACCCAAGAGGAACCAACCGGGACAGGCCGCAAAAAAAAAAGCCTATAGTGCCCTCGACAGTCAGCGGGGAGAACCCGGGAAAAGAGATGCCTGTGAGGAAAAGAGAGGGTTTTCGTGAAAAGGTTCGGGGTGCAGGCCCTCATACTCCAAAACTCATATGGGAATGACCCAGCTGTGTGAAGTTTGTGAAGAAACGAGGGCAACAGAAGATTGGGAGGAGTGCCCGGAGGGACATGAAACACCCCGGGTTGTTTGGGGGGAAGAAGTGCTAAAAGGGAGGGCTAGGACGGAGAACAGTTCTGTGGTGTGGGATGCGGGTCGGGTGAACATGTGGTAAACCTAATACGGGGTCGCCCAAATGAGACACTGCAGGGGGGGGGAGGGAGGGTAGAAAGGCGGAGAACGTCCGCGGTTCAATGATGGCAGAAACCCTGCCGCACGAGTAGGAAGAAACTCCTGGGGGGAAAAACGGCGAGAGTGTGGGGGAAGTCGGACGTATGTGGCGAAATGACAAAGAAATTCCTATCCCTTCGGGACCGAGGATCCAAAAAATGGTACATCGGGTCTATTAAGCGCCAGCGATTCCTGCTCGAAAAAGCTCAAAAACGTGAACTAAAAAATAAACTCCACCGTTAAAGAGAGATCCTTAACCTTTGACGGGGGAGAAAATAAAAGCAGGAAGATGGTTGGAAAATGGATGTGGAACACTATGCAGGAGTGATGAGACAAGGGCAAAATTCCCGTGGAGGGGGGGTTGTATAAAGAAAAAAGGAGGGGGAGTAGGAGTGTCTTGGAAAGGGAAAACAAGGCCGGACGCCCGGTGAGAGATTGGGGGTGTGAAATACTGGCCGTACCAAGGCAGGGAAATCCTCTAAAAATCAATATTCAAAGGAGGTCAAGAACCTAAATAGAAAATACTAAACAGGGATGCGGCAGCGGGGACTCGCACGAATTGTGTTGGCCCGATATTGAGTGCGCATTGGGAGTCACGGAGAGTCACGCTATGAAACGCAAGCAGCGGCATCAAGAGCAATTTGTACAGTGGAAGAAGACGGTGTCTGGTGGGGGAGACAAGGAGGGAGCAGGAACTTGGGGGAATGGAGAGATGCCAGGAGGGAGGAAAAGGCCTGGAAAGCCTGGAGGTTGAGTGGCACACGACTTGCACCTTTGTGGTGAGGGGTTCGTGGGCATAGTAAGCCAGGGGAGAGGGTTAAAGGGTATGGGGGGGGGGAAAAGCGCACGCAAGCGGGAAAATATCAAAGAATCTAAGATAAAACGTTCAATGAATGTCCAGGTCACCGGAGCCGGCCATGGTACGTCCTGGCAGGGGTGATAAGGGGGGAAGAAGAAAAAAAACATAGGAACGGTGTGGGTAAGCTAGCAAAATTGCAAAGCTGAGGGGGGGGAGAGGTTACTCTTAGAGGTGAAAAGGGTGAGCAAAAAAAAAAGGTAAAAAATTCTCTATTGGCGGCAGAAGCGAGAGCGACAGGAACGCGGAGAATTAAAAAAAAAATGAAGAGGCGCGGACCTATGGGGTACCGGTCAGCATCGCGGATCAGTGGTCTGGTCCTCCCTGTAACGCATCGCATCTCCACTCCATCGCTTACAGTCTCCTCTACGGCCAAAAAAAAAACGTGCCGGCTTGCCGGACAGGGGAAGAGGGTGGTGTGGGAAAGAGGTGAAGGAAAAAAAAAAGATGTGCTGGCGCGCGGGGAAAAAGGAAGAAAAGGAGGAAAGGAGGGCCATAAAGGCAAGCAAAACAGAGGCTGTAGTGATTGTAACTAACCGCCCGTGTGCCAGAGAAGTCTTTTCCTTAAGCAGTTGGAACGGGGGAGAAAAAGAGAAATACCCAAAAAAAGGCAAGGGAGTTCGGGACCAATCAAATTGACAGAAGCCGGGTACTCTTCGATATGGCGGGGCGGTCCTTGAGAGAGAGTCATGGGGAAAGGGCAAGCTCAAAAGAGCCTTGAGACCTGGGGGAGGGAAACCAAACCACCGTCAACGAATAAAAATTTCATGAATGGAGAAACAACCCCGAAAAAATAAAACAAAGGTGCAAAGGTGCACAATGACATCCAGGAAAAGAACAACAGTTAACACAGCTCGTAAGGACTTCTAAGGGTCATGGTAAAGGGGAAAGAAATAACCAATGTCGAGGCACACAAAGATGAAAGCTGACTAAATTAAATGGAGAGCAATGTGAAAAAGGCCACACAAAGAGAAAGATCACATGGAGAGGCAGGGGAAAACAAACACAATGGGCCAGCTCGAAACGATTCAATCAGGAGTTGATGGTACCTTAATGCGGGGAGGAAAGGTAAAAGAGGGGCTTGTATACACTCTTCTAGGCATGTGTGGTCAAAGAGGAACTTAATTTGATAAGAACATCTTCCCTTGATCTCTCAGACAAGGACCGGAAAGGGGGGGGGGAAAAAGGGAAAAAAAGAAGGCACACCAAGAACACCCGGAGCTCGGAACCATCAAAGAACATCAGAGTGGTTCACTTACGACTGACTGGCCAGGGAAAATGAGAGCGGGGACCACACAACAGGGGGGGCCAGTGGTCCAGCCTGACACCCGGACGTGGAGTTTGACTAATCACGTCCACACCGGTCCACGAGGAAGGGACAATTAGTTTAGCCGAAGGGGTTTTCTTTCCTCAAGAGAAAGGGAATTGAAGATGGCAAAAGGAAAATCCGAAAGATGACTCTTCCATAGGGGAAAAGAGACTGGAGGCGTGAAAAAAGGGGACCTTGCGATAAAAGGAACCTCTCCGATCTATAAGTATGCGTCTTGAGGAAGAGTGGAATAAGGGCGAGGACTGGGGTTCAAGAAAAAGCGGCAAGCGGATGAGGGCAGGAGAAACTAAAATCGCCCATTTACCGAGAATAATGGGAAAAACAGACCCGATGGGGGGGAAAAAGCCGTCTTCACCAACAATTTAGGAGCAAAGACGCGCGAAGGCTGCTACTCGTTGGAGATGGGGGGGAGAGGACTACTAAAACGATCGTAAGGGGGAACCCAATGAGGGTGTCACAAGGTGACAAAACACCGATAGGTTCCTATCTCAGGATAACTGAAAGAAAAAAAGGCAAGGACGAAAGAAGAAAAAAAACCAGAAAAACATGGAAGACAGCCAGAATTGGGAGGCGAGCCAGAACTCGATTTTGGAGGAGATCAACTGGGTGGGCTGAGAGGGGGGAGGCGAAAAAGAGGGGGACGAGACAGATAGGTCCTAGGGGGGGAGTCACTTGAAAAAAGTAGGGAAAGAGCAAAAAAAAGGGAGGCGATGGACAGCCCGATTGTGGTACGTGAGCGGGGACAGAAAGGGGAGGACGAGAAAACTAGGTAAGCGTTAGGACTGGGAGAACCGAAAACAAACATCCAAGGGACGGAAAAGAAACCGCCTGTCTGCACAAGAGGTATCCGTAACAGCGCCAAGGTTCAAGGGGAGGGGGAGGGGGGTATGCAAGGGCCACGCGCTGGCAATCTGAGAAAACCTAAGGTCTCAAGGATGCCAGGCCGTTTTTTATAGGGATTGGTGGCTATGCTACTCGAAAGGGCCGGACAGCGGATAGGGGAAAAAGCGGAGGGTAGGGGTCTATGTGTGAGGGCTAGGGGGGCGTTAATGTGCATGTCGATATCCTTTCACAAAAACCACAGGATAAAGAGCTAGGTTTACGGACCCCTTCACCCCTTTAAAGGAAGAGACAAAACACCCACAAGAGGAGAGGAAACCTAAACGAAAAAGGGAGAAATACGTTTCTCCTTGATTGATAAGGGTGAAAAAGGGTAATTCGGTCTGCGTGCTGAGGCCCTGGTCGAACTTCCAAAAATGGATATAAAGAGTAGAACGCCAAATCATTCGTATTTGCGCTTCGGCATTATGCAGGGGCGCCAAAAAGAAGTCCGACTGCGCCTGAGAAACTTTTGGTAATGAAAATACGTGGGGGGGAAATTAAGGACCCAAGGGAAGTGACCCTGGGTAGAATCCCTCGGAGATCAGTATAAAGTGAAGAATTCACCAAGGACGTGGTGTCCTTGAAGTGGCTAGGGGGGGGAGATTCAAGAAAGAGAACAGCGGAAGAAGAAAATCTTCACTGAAGCGGCGGGGGCGGAACCGCCCGCGAAAGAAAAAAACTGGGAATAACTTGGAACAAGAAGGGGGGACAAGGCAGGCAGAGGGGGAAATGTAAAAGCCGGCTAGTAAAGGAGAGTGTCGAATTGCGGGAAAGTTGGGTCTACAAAACTCGGGACCCCGGGAAGGAGAGAAACGAAAACCCTAAAGAAGAAAAGAAAAACGAGGATCCCGCAAATCACAAAGCTCTTGCCGTTTAATGGAGTTGTTTCAAACAGCACGGGAAACTCAGTGGTAGGAAGATGGGATCAAGAGGGGGGGGGGAAATGGGGTGCGTTTCTTGGCAACTAAGTGTTATAGTGCATGAGCAAAAGGGGAGGGCAAGAGAGAAAGGGCGAGGGAGAGGAAATACTAGGGGGCAGGGAATAAGCTTAACGGTAGGGGAGCACTAAAGTTTCGAAGTGGGGGGGGGAGCAGATTTCAAAACAAGAAGGCACCGGCTAGGGGCTTAAAAAAATTCAGCTGAACACTTCAAGGAGGCGGGAGAGCCGGGGAGAAAACGGAGGGGAGTTTGGGGAATGCTCAATGTACTAGGAACCACTTGACCATAGGGACGGGACTACTGAAAGGCGATAACAAAGAAAGGAAGGAGCGAAGCAGAAGGCGTCATTCCGAACAGGGCGGATCAAAGACCCTGATTCAGGAAAGCCTGACGAAAGACGTTATCATTAAAAGAGGGTCGGTTGGGGGGGGGGGGACGGAAATGAAAGGGGGGGGGGAAAAAACTATAATCCAAAAAGGAGAGTTACAGGGGAAAGGTGCGCATGAGAGGAGTGAGGCTGGGGTGTGAGGGAGATTGGGAGGGATAAAGAAGGGGAGGGAAGGAGGAGGGGGGTGGCCAGGAGGGCAGGGGTATTAGGATGGTTGCCGGTGTGTATATGGAGAGGTGGTGGGGGGTAAGGGGAAATGGGGGGGGGTGTGGGGGGGGAGGGGAATGTGGGATAAGGAGGGCTGGGGGGTGGGGGGGGGCGAGAAGCGTAGGAAGGAAGGAGAGTAGAGGGGAGGGGGATGATTGGGAAGGGGTGATATAAAGGTGGTGGATAGGCGTGGAGGGAGTGAGGGGGGGGGGTGAGGGAGGGGAGGGTGGGGGGTGGAGGGGGAGGAATAGGGGGAGGAGGGGGGGGGGGGGGGGGTTGTGGGGGGAGATGGGGGGGAGGTAAGAGGGGCGGGAGATGGGGAGAGGTGTACGAATAGGGAGGATGGGGGGGGGGCTGGGGGAGGAGAGGGGGAGGAAGAAGGGAGGGAGGTGTGAGGGTGGGGAGGGGGAAGAAGTGGGGGGGGAGGAAGGGGGGGTAGGGGAGGGGAGGGAGCGATAGGAAGGAAGGGAAGGGGGGGGGGGGAGGGGGAGGGAGGGGGAAAGAAGGGGGGGAGGGAGGAGGGGGCAGGATGAGGAAAGTGGGTGTCATTGTGGTCTTGCTAGTTCTAGCTCTGACCTAGGGATCGTTGGAGTGGAGGTGGGAAAGGGGAAAGGGAAAAAAGACGCCCCGTTGGGCAGATGAAGGGGGGGGTAAAAACTGTGACCTTTGCAGGAGTCAAAGAGTCATGTGGAGAGAAAAAGGAAAGGACAAGAGGGGAAAAGCGTCTAAAGAAGAGCCCGAAACTTCCGCGGTGCGAGAGATTACCCGTGCATGGAGAGGCAGGGGGTGTGGGGGGGGGGGGGGGGGGGGGGGGGGGGGGGGGAAAGACCAGAGAGGGAAATGAAGGCGGTCAATTTGGGTTCACCAGGGGGGGTCGGCACGGTGGCGCTCAGAGATGCAAGAAAAGAAAATGTGGGTCGAGATGGGAGCCTGGGAAAAGGAGGGGAAAGGGACGGGATCTGGGGGATCTGGATAGAGTGCAAGAGATAACGTGGGGGAGCAGATAGGAAAAATGATGTGTCTTTGACCCTTTGTGTTAGGGGGAGGGAAGGTCAGAGAGGATGAAGAAAGGAGAAGTTAGAAAATGCTGGAACAGGGGGAGTGGGGGGGGGGGAAAGCAAAAAAAGCGGTTCCCCTGAAAGGATAAAGAGAACCAGAGAGAGAGACAATTATCGAGCGGATAGTAAAAGAAAGGAGAGAAAAATAAGTGGGAAGCTCAAGAAGGAGGGTGTAAGAGCAAAGAAACCAAGCGGTGAAGAAAGCGAAATGCGCGAAAGCGCTGGATCAGTTATGTTCAAACAGCTTGAAAAGAGGGCCTTCTGAAAGGGAGAGGGGGGGGGGAGAACCTACCTAGGGGAAGGGGGGGGGGCCCCGAAGCAAGTATGACTGAAGATGGTCGCGTATATCAAATGAGGAAAAAAAACCACAAAACACGGGCAGTCTCACAACAAAGGGGGGGGGGGGAGGGTCGGAGCTCGGTAATCAGTATAAAGAATACAACGGAGGAGAAGGCATCTCTTCAAAGGGGAAGAAGTGAGACCATACAAGTAAGTAGGAAAGGAGAAGGGCAGGCATTGGCTGCTGAAAACTTATAACTGATCCGCCGGGGGAAGCGTGCTGGCTAAGGGAAGGTCGAAAGTAGGGGGAAAGGGTTCGTCGTCCGCATTACGGGCAAACTTCGTACCTCACAGAGAGAGGAATAAGCTGGGGAGGGAGAGAAGAAGAAGCTTATAAATGTAGTAAAGTGCCGTGAGAGATGAACGGCGGGGTGAAACGCTAGTCTTGTTCAAACAATCAAACACAGAATATAAAACTCAAGGGGCCTTATAGAGAGAAAGGGGGAAAAGGGGGAACCCAAGGAAAAAAAAAAGGTGGGGGGAAGGGAGGGACCCAGCCATCGAGGAAGATTCATAACTCGCAAAAGGGCAGGGAAAAAGGAAGTACTTGTGGAAAAGCAGGGGGGAGCAAGACATAGAACCCTGTCGATGCCGAAATGGACAACTCTCTTGACTAATGCTTGGAAAGGGGAGCCACCAATTAAGAATGCTGACCGAAGCAGTTGAAAGAAAAAAAGGGTGAACAGGAAAAAAAAACATGCCGCGCTGCCGTCGACGCTGCATCGGTAGTAACGGGCACGGGGGTAGAATCTGGGGACGAGACTTGGAGGGAAAAAGAGTAGGTGACAGAGGGGAAAAAATGGGAATAAGCAAGTACCGCCAGGCTGATGAAGAAAGACTGGTCTCCGGTGGACCTGTCACAAAGGGGAAAGACTCCAAAAACAGAGGGATTCAAGAAGAAAGAGAAAAGAAAAGGGGCATAAGGGGGAACAGGTGTGGTTTTGAACCGAACCGGCCGCTGCTAATAGCGCACAAAAAAAAATTGCTTGTCCGCCACCGAAACCCAAAAAAAAGGGTTTAAAGTTTGCATAAAGCAACCACGGTTGGGTCCTTCTCAAAGAAAAAAAAGGTAAGGTGGCAGTGGGAAAAAAGGGGTGTCCCGAATTGGAGGATGAGGAAGGGAGGGGAGTGCAAAAGGGGGGTAAGATGAATATCTTGCTGAAATGGAACGATGGGAGGTCTAGTAACGTGCTCAACGGAAAGGCCGCAAAAACGCTGGCCCTGAAAGGCCTAAACGTTCGTTTCCTGTTGAAGAAAAAGACTCGCAGGGGGGAAGAAAAGGCCGAAGAAAAGGGCAGAAAAACCATTCGGAATAGCAATTCACTGTAGGGCGTCTAACAGGAGGGGGGGGGTGAGGACAAAGCGTCACAGGGGGATTAAGGGATAAGAAGAGGGGAAGAGAAAGAAGAAGAGGTTCATGTCCGACTAGAGAGGGGGCTGTGGGGGAAAAAGAAAAGAAAAGAGGGGGTGGAAAAAAAAAGTTTCAAAACACAGTTCGGCCGGGTCGCCGTGAGGGTGGAGGTCGGCATTCGTAACGGACAAAAACCAGGAAAAAGATCCAGGAAGGAGTGTGTAGAGGAGGGGGAAGAAGAGGGTTGGGAAAAGGGAGGTAGGTGTAAGGGGGGACGGTCAAGGAGGCAGGAAGAACATCAAAGAGTCTATTCAAGAGGGAAGGGGGCGGGGGAAGAAAGGGGGGTATAAGGAAACGGGATGAACGTGCCACAAGTCGTCTCCCGTCTTAGGGAAAGGGCGGGGGGGAGGGGGAAGAAAGGCCACCGGAGGCAGAAGGGAATTGAGGCCCGGGGGAGGACATGAATCGAGAAGGCAGGGAAAAACCCGGAGGGTTGAACGGGAGGGGGGATATACAGCGAATGGGATCACGGAGGAGGGTATGGGGAGGGGGGGGAAAAAAGGCAAGAAGATATAATCAAACTACAGGTCGGATTCCTCCTTGGGGGAAAGCTAAGATTTTCTGTCGAATACTACTGAAAGCGGAGGGGGGGAGAGGAAAAATGATGGAAGGGGAAGGGGAGAGTATCTGGGTATAGGAAAGGTGGGGGGTGGTTTGGAGTTGGATGGGACCGTGGGAATCATCCTCTCAGTAGAAAGGGGATATCGGAAGGGGAAAAGAAAAAGGGAATGAAAAGGGACGCTACACAAAGGAGGGGAGAGATACTTTTCAACGGGGTATTTATTGTTCGAAAAGAGAGAATAGTGCGGGAGAAAAAGGGGACGGGGGATCCGGGGCACTGCCCTGTAAGAAAGCCGAGGTATCTAGAGAGGGAAGTAAGGAAAACATGCGGGAGATTGAGGGACGGGGAAGGAGAGAGCGGCAAAAAAAAAAAAAATAGGATACCGGAAGAGGTCGGGACTCCTGAACTCTGGTGTTGAAGAACTGTGGCACCAGCATACCCAAAGAATCGGGGGGAGATTATAGAGAGAAGTAGGATCAGAAAGAGAAGAGGGAGAAGCAAACGGCCGTGCGCGGAAAACATTTGGAAAGACGTATCCGACTATGAAGGAGGATTGAGAGAGGGGGGGGGAAGAAGTGTAGGAGGGAGGAGAATCTGACCTCAAACAACTCGTCAGGGGCATCTAGTGGTCACGGAGCTTATCAAGTGGAAAAGTATAAAAAAGGAGCAAGAAAAAACTCTTAAAAAAATGGAATAAGCGGAAAACTGAGCGCCACCGAAGCACCAAGAAAGAATAAACTTCCACGAAACCCAGGTCACAACGAAGAAGGAGGTATGGTAAGGGGGGGGGAAGGGGGGACTTTTCTGGGAGGACGAATCATAAGTATAAAGGAGATTAGTCCTAATCATCGTGGGTTAAGTTGGGTTGCGCAAAAAAAGGGGGAGTGGGACAGACGAATCGGGTTGGGTCTGGAGCAGACCTCACGCTCGTCTGCTTGCGGGAAGACAGTCTGTGGTCAAAGGATGGCCAGAAAAGGAGGGGGGGGTCTATAAGAGAAAACCTAAAAAAAGGGGGATTGCGCAACGGAAAAGGGATGTCGGGAGGGAACACCGCGAGTGGACAACTAAAAAACCTGACTGCAAAAAATATGAAACCATAAGAGCCGGCTTAACGTCAGGGAATACAAATGTAGTACTCAAGTTTACCCCTATGCCAAAGTCCATCCCATAAAAGAAGACTGGGGGGACGAGAAAGGCAACGACCAAAAAAGGGGAGAGAGGGGGAAAGACAAAAAAAGGACATTCTATGCGGAACGAACAAAAATCAACCAAAAGCATATTTTCAATTAGAGAGCCGGGGAGGATCACATTGAAACAAGGGGGTTAAGCAAATAAAAAGAGTCGGGGGAGGGTTGAAGGAAGGAACGGGCAATGGGGTGTGGCACGTGCGATAGCAGGCGGGGAAGAATAAGAAAAAAAATGGTGCTCAGAGAAGTGATTAGTTCTATCCGATAGATGGGGGCAGGGGGGGGGAGGGGAGAGGGGAAAAAAGGAGGGGAAAAAAAACGTGGGAGAGGTTGCAGTGTAGGAAATGGCTACTTCAATTATGAAGTACGAAAGGGAGCCAAGAGTCGCAAAAAGATTCAAGAAGACGAAAATCTTCCGGGAAGAAAAAGGAGGGACAGCGGGAGGGAAAGAGAGGACAGGGGGTGGTGCCACCCGCAGATCCTGAGTAGGGGAAAGTGTGCAAGGTCCACCATTCGGCACAAGCGCACTTGAAAGAAGACTAGGGGTTGGAGGGAAAGAAAGGGGGGGGGATATTGGGGAAAAGGACAAAAAGGCTGGGGGTACGGGATGCTCTGATCTAGGAAAGTCTTGTCTAGGAATCTGGATAAGACTGGATGTATGGAAAACAAAGGAAAAGTGGGAGGGGGGGGTTTGGGAGGATTAAAGTGGCAGGGATTCATGGCCCTTGCGCAGTTATCTCGTTACGTGAAAAGACAATCGAAAATATACCTAATGCTTTGAGGATAATTGACTTGGCGAGAGGGAAAGAGAGAAGGGGGGCCGAATCAAGGGGAGAAAGTAGATCCAGGGGGGCCGAGAGTTGATGAAATAAGGGTGACCACTAGGGAGTGGGAAAACTAAAGAAAAATTTCCCAGATTGAAATTCCAGAAGTGAGAGGAAAACGGAGACTTTTAGAGGGGGAAGGGTTACCAAAGAAAAGGAGGATCATGTCAACCTGAGAAGGACAGGCCGTAAGGTGAATTCCTTGGCAAAGAAGAAGGGATATGTAAGGTCGGTACCGATATGGCAGGGGAAGAAGGGATGGGAAAAGATCACCCAAAAAGAGAGAGCACAAAAAAAAACGAAAAAGGGAAAAGGAGAGATCTTTTCTCGTGGAGAAAGGAATGACGAGCTCCAACGTATCTTACAGTCAAAGCGCTTGCGAGGGGGGAAAAAGGAATCGGAGGGGACGGAAAAGAGATAGTAAAGCAGGAAATAGGCGCTCAACGCTGAGCAGGGGAGAACGATCCAGAACGGTGAATAAAGAGATGCGCCAGGAACAGAGTTTGGGGGAGGGGGGTCAGGGGGGGGGAGGATAGAAAGAGGCAAGAGAAGCAGGAGGTAGGCCAGTCTATCGGTACTCTACCAGGATCGCATTAGGAGAAGGGCTGTTGAAAATCTAAGGGGATCGAGGGGACAATTTCAAGGGAAAAGGGACATAAGGAGAAGGGAAGTCTAGGGGGGAAAGGAGGGGAAGTGCGGGGCGAAAACTCGACCCGAAAAGTCATAATTAACTGCCGCAAGGGAAAATGAAAAAGGGGAAAAATCAAACCTAAACAAGAGGGGGGAAGTTGACCCTAAGAGAAGTCGGGCGCCAGAAAAAGGAGGAGCAGACCAGAGCCACAAGCACTAGTCCCTGTGAAAGTGAAAAAAGGGGCGCAAAAAGAAACCCGTCCATCACCAAAAAGAGGAAAGAGAAAGGCGGGGGAAGGGGCGAAAGACAGGAGGAGTCAATGGGGGAAAAACGGCGAGACGAGTTTCCTCGGGGTTGCGGAAAAAAAGGAAAACAGGGGAAGGGGGGGGGTCGGCTCTGAGCAGAAACGGTTGAGGCGAAGAAGGGGCTGTATAGAGGTGTTAAAGATTGGGGCTTTAACCTCTTTGGAAAGATGCAGAATGAAGGGGGGAGGGAAGAAAGTCTGAATAAAAAAGGGGGGGGGGGATCATAGAACCACTTGGGAGAGGGTTTTTCCCTTAACCCTGACACGGGAAAGAGAAGTAACCATATAATCACGAAACGTAACAGGTGGGGGGGGGGGGGACTGAAAAAACGGCCGAACGCGATTATAGCAGGGCAAAACCCATTGTAAGTCCACACTCAAAGTAAGTGGCTAAAAAAAAAGAAAAAAGGGACAGGGGGGTACCAGAAGAGAAAGGTGAGCTCAGGACTCAGGTGGCGTTTGAGCCGGCCGTGTTGTTTTGCAGGAACGCTTGGGTTAGCTGAATAAATTGCGCAACGAGGGGAGAAAGACCCATGGAGGGAAAGCGAGAGGGGGCAGGGGGGAAAGATAAAATAACCTGGGATAAACATAGGACCTCTAGAGGATCAGAAGGGGGGGGGGAAAAAAGGAGACTTCAGGGGCTGAAGATTGACCGAAGGTTGTCTTGTTGCAAAGCCGGACTCTGCAGTGTATCGAAGGTCCGAATAACCATTGGGGGGGGGGCAAGGTCAACTGGTAGGGAGGAGGCTCAAAGAAAAAAAAAGGGGTATGGGGGGGACAAGAAAGAGTCCCCAAACCACTGGTATGAAGAAAAAAAAGAGAAATAGCCACCGGAGGTCGCACAGAGAGAGGGGCCAAACGATCGATTTCAAGAATCGGGGTGGGTAACAAAAGTTCACAGGGTGATTGGACTCGTCAGGGATAACGTACGGGAGGGGCGGGGACATTCATTAAAGGGGAAAAAGGCAAACCAGAAACAGGATTATAATCATAAGAGAGGGGGAAAGGGGACCATTTAAGTGCTAGATTCTATACATAAGGGGCTGATTTAGAAGAGGGGGGGAGGAGAGAAAAAGGGAAAGGGAAACTTCAACAATAAGAGAAATGTTTTTCTGAATCAAGTATTTTGAGATGCAAGTCTGCTCTTCTAAAGTAGTGGCTAATCAAAAAGGAGGGTGGGAATCGGGGAAGGGAAGGAAGAACGCCGCGGACGGAACTAGCAGAACTGGCCAAAATGGTGAAGACCGGGGAAAGGAAAGAGTTGTTTCAGTGAAAAAGAAGGTGGGGGGAGGGGGAGCAGAAGAGGGGGGTTCCTGAGAGCCGGATCGCTGCCAACTTAGTCAGAGGGGGTGGGGGGGGGGGAAGGCCAAACTCAGAGAGGATCAAAACAGTCAAAGTCCGCCGCTGTAAAGGTGGTAATTTCAGAGCACTTCCGGAGAAAGAGGAGGGGGGGGGGGGACTTTGGGGAGAGGTCTAGTATAGCGAGTTTGTGTTTAAGTACTCCACCAGATGAAAGAAGAAGAGAAAATAGAGTGCTTTGGGAAAACCAGGGGGGAAATCCATAACGT
>Ga0179593_1655557_pt1 | contig 25572 bp, 35 predicted proteins | sample CZODoug2_1_08_16_FD_185931 | JGI IMG/M metagenome (GOLD analysis project Ga0179593, IMG submission 185931) | Vadose zone soil fungal communities from Angelo Coast Range Reserve, California, USA - CZODoug2_1_08_16fungal (PacBio error correction) | ecosystem: Environmental > Terrestrial > Soil >...
ATCGTCAAGGACGGAGTCCTAAGCAATGATCGGGATCGTAAATAAGGGGGAAAAACCCTCCACAAAAGAGGGCCTCAAACGGAGTTTCGACGGGGGAAGAGAAGCCATCAAACAGTTTTCCCTAGGACGACCGAGAAGAAATGACCTTCTTTGTGGGGACGCAGTGGGTTCGCTCAGAAAGAATTTATTGCCAAAAGCCCAGGAACTAGCGGCAAACCCCATAAACGGTCTCTGGAAAAAATTAAAACATTCGCGAAGCTCTTGGGGGAACGGAGCTATTGACGAGGGAAGAACAACCCAATTTGTTAGCCGAAGGTGGTCAGCGAAGACGATCCCACAGCTAGCAACGGGAAAACAGGGAAGTGATGGACTGCTCCAATCGATGGAGCGAAGAACTGATGGGGAGAAGTCAAAGCTCCCTCCCATTTCCAACAGAAAACAAAAGGCCAAGGAACAGAAAGACCATGGGGAACCGGGCGACCTGCTCTGCGCAGAGAGAAGAAAGAAAAAAAAACGGCGCCCGAACCTGATTAGTGGTCCCCAGAAACGGGGAAATTTGTTACATCGAAACGGAAAAAGTCCAGTGGATAGGCTAAATGGGAAGCATATGGACCAGGGTAGGAAAAAGTACTCGGACAGATAAAGCCGTTCAGGCCCAGTGGCAAGGAGGCTCCCTTTCTCGGTAAAGAGGAAGAAAGAGAATTGCCCGCGGGGCGGGAGGAAGACCGCAGAAAAGACAATAATAATGGTCCTCCTATACTTCGCCACGTAAAAACAAAAAAAAAACAAGGGGGCCGAATTCGATCTCAAAGGCAAGAATGAAAAAAACCTAAATCTGTGAGATCCCATCAGTCAAAGAACTTCGGCAACGCGACTATCCAAGCTCGCTGAATTAGAAGACATGCCGGAAAAGGGGAAGTGCTTTGACTATGGAAAAAAAAAAAGACCACACGCTGTTTAGAAACGCGACAAGAAGCCGTCACCTTAGAAGGGGGGAAGGAGAAAGGGAATCATATACTCCAATCAGGCAGGATCGAGATGGACGAGCGAGAACCGCTAAATCTCAAAAAAAAAAGCATCAGGGGGAGGAGCACCAAATGTGGTGTCGATCTCTAAAGGGAAAGGAGGGTCAAATGCATCGCGCGTGTTCGCGTCAGGCAGGAACGAAGGGATCTACTTCGCCCAGGATCAGCGCAAAAATTACACCGTAAAATAAAAACTTTGCCAGCGTTACAAAAGTTCCTAGGGACGCCCGTCTATTCCGGCAGCGTCCGCAAGCAAAGCCTTAGGAGAAGAGCCAGCTCTCCGAAGGGAGAAAAAGTACGGTCGACAATACCACACGACGGCTGTCCAAATTCGAGACATAGCTTGCCCTTTCTGAAAAAAAAGGAAAAAGACCGCACAACGAACGGGAAAGGCCGGGAACGCCGTAAAGAAACACGAGACGACAAAAGGCAGTCTTCTCGCCGTCCGATGCTGACAAATACGCCCCTCCTCACTTCGGGGGGGGGATCAAAAAAGGGATCGTCGACGCGAGTTGTGGGCAAAAGGAGAAAAGTGGGGGTTGACAAGTCCACAGCAGCAAGGCCAGAAAAACAACGAAAGATGCTCTTCGCGACGGGGGTGTGTCGACTAGATCCGTCAGGGGTCGACGTCCAGCTGCGCGTTACCAAAGAAAAAGCCTGCCTACCGCAGCGACAGAACCATCCGATCGTCCCAGCAAAGGGCACAGAAGGTTTCTTCAAGAAAAATGAAATAAGATTCGAAGTGGAAGGAAAAAATACAACGATGATGGACGAGAAAATCCCAGGACAGTGAACGGCTTCGTGGGACCGGCACAGACGAAACGACAAGGCGTTAAGGAGTGGACTACTGGGAAAAAGCTTAAAACAGCCGCAGAGACAGAGTGAAGAAGACCCGGGACCGCTCTTCCCTTCTGGGCAAAAGCAAGGTGCCTCTACTGCTTTGACACCCATCGGGATACTCAAAAAGGGCTGGGCCCATCCGCATCGCACAGGGCGAGCGTGGAGGAATGAGTGCCGAAGAAAAATCGAGGACGAACGCACCCTCGTCGTAGCGGGAAATAAAGCACGACATTCACAAGATTGTAAAAAATCACGCTAAGGCGCTGCCGCTCCTCCGCCTTGAAAGCGGGGGACGCAAACTCGTCATCCACGAGGATCAACAATGGAGAAATTTGGGATGCGAGGGGTTGAAAAAGGAAGCAGCGGGAAACGGAGGCAGTAGAAAGGGGAAGGGGAGGATTACTTCTATGTTGAGGAACCTCTAGAACAACCTACCGAATGCCGCAGCAAGACTCTGAGGAAGGCCTCCCCTCGAAGGGACTGAAGCTACTGTTATCCAAGGAGGGGGGGGAGGAAGGGTCAAAAGATAATGAAACTAATGTCAAAGAAGGGAAAGACTGATGGGGGGATAAATTTCTGCAGGACTTGGGTGCAATTCGGATAAGTTTCAAGTAGTACAGGGGAAGAACCAAGGTCGTTTCGTGCGGGGTAAAAAAGGGGGAAGAAAAGAAAGGAGGACCACGGCCAAAGAAGGATGATTTCAGCAGACCACTTGTGATATCGTTGAAGGGGGGGGCTGGTAAAAAAATTCCTGTGCGATTTCTATCGGGGGGGGGGAACGAGGGAAACCTGTTCGGGGAAGAGGGGAAATCGGGGGCGACATCGGAAGACTTTATCGAAAATGGAAGAAAAAAAAGAACAAAATCGGAAGAGCATCCTTGCGGTGGCTGCATAGGAACGCGACCATGGGAACGAAACAGAATGTTGGGGGAAAAAACAACTGGAGGTCTAACGGATGCGTACGACGAATCACTGCATTGGCCACAAGAGGAGAAAAAAATGCCTCCTATCGAAAGGTGGATTAATCAGCGGGGCCAGGTAACGTCGGACTCCTCCGTTCGCCCGGTCGATCGGTGGGTGAGGGGGGACAGCACGGCATCTATCGGTAGGCAGAGGGCGGAGGGGGAGGAGGCACAAAAATGGAAGTAGTGGGGTGGCCGAAGCGGCAGCTTGGCGGAACTCGCAGAAGACGGCAGAGAAAGGCCGGATAGAAGCACAGCTGCTGGAGGTCGGAATTGGGAATCACCGAAAAAAGGGGAAATCAAAGTGAAAGATAAAGGGATGGGGAATAACTGCCGAAAAAACACGCACGGAGAATCATGAGGCGTGGAAGAGAAGTCGACTGAAAGTAAAAAGTGATGCGTTTTGTAAGGTTCAGGAGTAGCGGCGGGGAAGAAGGAGACGATGGGTTGATGGGAAGGAGAGAATTGCCTTGCCTATAGAGAGATGGCGACGGCTTCCTTTAAGGCGAGGTGAGTCCCCAAAGCTTGATTGAATGCAGACTCCCTAATAAACCCAGCAACTAATTCCAAAAAGCGGGCCAGGGAATCCTAAGGAAAGGGTACTGGAAGCACTAGCGGTTGCGGGGGGAAATCCCGGAAGACTACACTCTGGGAAAGGTCTGATGAGACCGGGGGTCCAGGGCTTACGCAAGAGAGTGCGAGGAAGGCGACAAGAGGAGGGGTTAAAAACATGTAGGATGAGTTTGGGAATTTTCATGGACTTACCGCAGGCCCGCATCGCGAACTGGCTTGCGACAAGACTTTCCAGAACACGAGAGAAACGGGCAACTGGGGGTCACTCGCGAATCTATCTGGGGGGAAGGATAAGTCGCTTTGGAGGGAAAATAGAATCCCTGCCACTGCTAATAGGAACAGGGGGCAGGTCGATGTAACAAATTGAATATCGGGGGGGGGGGAAGAAAAAGTAAGTCTGCAGGTGGGCGTATGGGAAGGAAGGGGGGGGGGGAGGGTAAACCTCATGTGCATACAGGGACAACCTGGATTGAAGTTGCCGGGGAGGGGGTTTTTATATGGCTCGGGATGGGGGCCAAGGGGGGCTGTAAGCGGCAGCAGCCACACGTAGGGGAAATCAATAGTAGAGGGTGCAAGTCACCCTGCATGACGGAGGGGGATTTCGGTGTGGAATGGACAAAGTGGGGGAGTGCGAAAAAGGGGGAGGGACGGCCGAACTGTTAGGGAAAACCGAGGAAAGAGCAAGGAAAAAAAACAATCGATCTGAGGGCAGGCAAAAGGATGGTGTTTCAGTAGGGTGGGAACCAGAGGGCTACGGCTGCAAGACATCGGACGCAGGAAAAAAAATGACGACCAAGGGAAAGGTAACCGGATCGGGAGAGAGAACAGCGTGATGGCTGTTGCGGGTAGAGAACGTAATGGAACGGCAAGAGTTTGGGGGTGAGGGAAAAAGAATACCTAGCGGGCGGGGTAGCGGCGCGCCTGCCGCGAGCCTAATCTCTCTCAAAAACAACTTATTGGGAATAATATATACAGGCGGAAGTCGCCCTCCTGGGGGACTAGCGCCTGAAAAGGACAAGAGATTTTGGCACAACACCACCCGGCCCCTCGGCATTACCGACTATGGGCCGAGACCCACAAAAAAAAGCTACACAAATGAACCAAGGTAAACCTCAAAAGCACAACAAAAACAAACACAGACAAAAACAACAACTGAAAGGCCAAAAAACAAAAAAGAAAAAAACTGGAGCGGAAAGCCCCCGATGGTGAGGTGGAAACGCAAAACCACCGACCTCCAAGAAAAAAAAAGCCGCATCCCAATTCGTTTGGAACCTGCCAGAGCGAAAAAAATCCGCCGAAAGAACTCAGGGGAGGTAAAAAAAAAATTTAAAAAATAGGGACAGCAACGGGTGGGTTTTTCGCCGCAGTTTCAAATGACTCAATAAAAGAGGTCCCACCCGCCGAAATAACTTAAATGGGGACAGGCCGTAGGGGTGGACCCGTCTGAAAAAGCCCGGGCGGCTTCCTACGGAGTCTGAGTCCCGCGGCTTACCACACAAAACAAAAAAAAGAAAAAAAAAAAAAAAACTAACTTGAAAAAGCAAAGGAAAAACAAAAACTGTTCTCCAAAAAAAAAAAAAGTAAAATATCGGGCAAGGAAAAAAACAAGACCCTGCGGGAAAAAACCAACACACTCCGACCGCCGCAAACACCCGAAGGGGGAGGAAGGGGTGAAAGTTTAACAAGGAGGAGGGCTGTTGGCCGATGGTGGTACAAGCGACCGGCAAAGGGGGGGGACGAGAGGGCAGTGGAAGCGTAATTTTCTAAAAATATTGACTAACAAAAAACGGGGGGTAATGAAAAAAAAAAAATAAAGATCAAGCTGGGAACTGGGGGACCCCCCCAGTGGGACAAATCCAAGCTGCGAAACGTGCGGAGGAACATTGTGGAAAGGTCCCGAAAACTCTGACTAAAGGGAAAAAAAAGCGTTAACTCAACGGAAAGCGCAAAAGGTCGCCCCCCATTCAGGAAAAAGGGGGGAAAAAAACACAGAGGACGAAGGGTCGCCCAGGAGACGAAAAAGAAATCCTCCGGTTAGAACAAATTACGCCCACGGTGGAAGGAAAAATAAAAAGGACACTCCTTGGGAATCCAGGGGAAAGATAAAACCTTCGAACAATAGGTGGCGCTTATCAAGAAAACAAAAAAAAAAACCCTTGACCTTTTTCCTAGGAAAGGAACCGCCTCCATCTGGCTTAAAAAGGTGTAAGGGGTTTGGGGGGGAACAAACCTAGCCTAGAATTGGAAAAAAAGCATCCCAGGGGCCCCAGGCTGGCAACAGGAGGAAAAAAGGACTTGTCCCAAGGCCACAAGAATCTTGGCCTTGTGACTAAAGGAAGCAACCCCATTTGGAAAGGGGGGAGGGGCCAATCGATCATCAAAAAAAAAAAAAACCGAAAAATTTGTTAAGCCTCAAACGCATCCAATCGACGCAACTGGTTTTTGTTAGATCGGCGGGGAACCGTGCTAATGTGCAACCCCCTCACAGCGGGGGGTAGAAAAACCAGTGAACCCCGACGAGAATCCAAAATCCAATTTCGGCAAAAAAAGATAAACAGAGACCCAATAAAAAAGGACCTGAGAAGAACAGCTGGGGCACAAGGGGGAAAAAAAAAAAAAAAAAAAAAAAGGGAATCCGACTAACCTTTTCCGAGGAAAAAAAGCAAACAGAGTTCCGCCCCGGCCAAACAAAGTTTAAAAAACAAAACTCCACCACAAAAGACAGGGCATATGAGAGCCACCAAACGTAGAGGCGTGTTGGGAAAAAAAGGGGAAAGAATAAAGTACAAACGCCAATTACACTGGGGGGCCGCTTCCTGGGCCTGAATCAACTCCCCTGTGCAACCACCAAACCAGGGCCGGAACGGAAAAAAAAACAGAAGAGGGCCAAACGGAGGGCAAAGATGAGACACTTTCCGGAAAAAGGGAAAACACCTATCTTCGCAACGAGGCGTGAAAATACTGCTCCCCCCTATGGAGGGGAATCGCCAGGAAATCCAAAAACGCGAAGTTGGGTTTTTTGGGGGGGAAACAAAGTTCCCTTTGTTTTTAACTGGTGGGACAGGCGGCGCGCAGGGTTTTAAAGCCGCAGCCATTCCCCTCACGAACGAGCTAGCGCGGGAGGTGTTTGAAGAAAGGAAAGGACATTTGGAGGGGGAGAGGAAAGCGAGGTTTGGTTTGGGGGGAAAAGGAAAGGGGCAGTGCTTCCAACCAACACGCAGCGAAACCAACAGTTTTTCCAAACCGAAAAAAGCGATAAAAGCGAACAGGTTTGGACAAAAAAATTGATGCCCACAAAAAAGAGGTGGACTGCAAAAACAAAGCACTAGAGGGGGCCCCGAGTTTGGTCCCCTTTTCCGCGGAAACGTGGAACGGAACCCATTGGGTAACCCCCCCCTGCAAACAAAAAAGAAAAAGAAAATTCGTTTTACGGGATGGGAAAACCGACGGGAAAACTCAAAATAAGGACAAAAAGAAAGTAAACGCGGGGTTCCTCAATTACCAGGTTTCCGCTCTGGGTAAATTCCTTTTTTTGGGCACAAACCCTGGGGAAAGGGGGTGTGGGTGTCAGTGCTTAGCTCCACTTTGGAACGCCTCCAAACCCCAAAAGGGGAGACAGAGAAACCATGATCAAGGGGGAAAAAACAGGAACTCCGCGGGGGGCCAGGCAAAGGGGATAGGTTGGGGGGCAGTGTCCAATTAACTTCTGGGACCCCCAACAACCCCTCAGCGTTGGGGGAAAAAATCTTAACAGCGACAGGTCTCAAAAAAAGCCCAGCAATAAAGCTCAGGGGGAAAACAACTCCTTTTTTCCGCTGCGTCCACAAACGAACGCGCCCATCCAAAGAATCTCAAAAAAAGGGAGTGGAGGTGGGAAAAAAATAAAGAAAGAAAGGTGAATAACCGGCTGTCCAAAGAGGATCCAGAGGCTGACGTGGGGGCAAAACACACGGCCACCCCACACTTTGCCGCACTTGCGCAGGTTTTGGGTGGGTTCAACTTCGAAAAGGGTACGGGTTTCACTCAAAACGACTGAACCGCCCGAGGGGAAAAACAGAAAAAAATAATGCCCAAGGGTGATTCTTCGGCAAACACTGCAAATTTTGTTTTTTCGCATGGGGAAAGAAAACCTCAAAAAAACCCCTCCGCCTGTTGCGAGGGGTTGCAATGTTAAACACCTTAAAATTGGGGGGGGGGGAAAGGGGTGGGGGGGGGGAAAACAACTGGTTTTCTGGGAGGAAGGAGAAAACAGGGCACAACAACTGCCAAAAAACCAAGGTCCGAAAAAAGAAGGGGGAAGGGGAAAATGGTAAAAAGGGGGAGGATCAAGGGGCCCGGGAACTTCACAAAAGCGGTTGGGGGGGAGGAGGGGTCCGGAAGCTGTCAAAAGGAAAAAAAAAAAGTAATAAGAATGGAAAAGTTTCGACTTGGTGCCCTGGGGTAAAAATCCCAACTGGTCCCCAAAGGAAATCGGGGGGAACAAAGAAGCCTGCTGGGGTTGATGTTTGAACCGCCACTTTTCAAAAAAAAAAGAAAAGGGGGAAAAGGTTCCTTAGAAGTTTTGGCCGTGCCCCTTGGGGTACCCAAATGGCGACCCCAAAAAAACAACTGGTGTTTGGGGACGGAGGGGTTTACCACAATGGGGAAAAAAAAAGGCCGTTACCAAAAGTCGCAGCCGTGCCGCCGAAAGGGAAGGGAAATAGCTCCGAAACACAAACAAACAAGGGGGAAAAAGGGAAGGACAACCGGTGCTTTGCGGGGAAAACCTGGAGGGAACCGGAGGCCCCGCAAGGAAAAAAGATAATGTGGGCAAACCAACCTCCAAAAGATTTTTCCAGGGATGGCCCACTCCCCTCATTTTGAAAAAAAAAGAGGAGACCAACCCGGAGGGAAAGCCGAAACGGGAAGGATTAGAAAGAAGGGCTCCTCGTTCGAAAGGGGGGGAGTTCTTTATCCACGGTGTAACTCGTACTGGAAAAACAGGCCGGGTTCTGGGAAAGAAAAAGTTTATGGGAAGCGGGATTGGGGGAACCAGGCAAGCCAGGCCAACAGTGGGGAAAGGAAGCACCGGACTCCACCAGGCGGGGTGACAAAACTTTTCGGGGGAAGGTAGAATGGTACGGCCCAAAAAAAGGGGGGGAAGGAAAAAAAAGTACAGGAAAAGGGTACGGCGTGGAAAGGGGGGGGGGGGGGTTGGGAACACCCGGGAATAGAAAGGGTGTCACAAAAAAAAAAAAAAAAAGGAAAAATGCCCGGAGAAAAGACAAAAAAATGTCACACAAAGCTGGGGACTTATTTTAAGAAATGGCCTTTGTTTGCTGCCCGCGAATAGAAAAGGCACTGCCGGAGGGAGAAGGAAAAGGAAAGTAAAAAAGGAAGTTGCCGGGAAAAACAAGATGAAATTCAAAGGATAGTTCAACACGGGGTTGTGTTTGTTTTTTGGAGAGTCGAATTGATTGCTTGGTTTTTTGGGCGGAAGGTATCCTGGGTCGACGATAGGGAAAAAATAAAAGTTCGTATCCCAAGGGGGTTTGGGAGTTTGCATTGGTCACGGAAAGAAAAAGAGGGGGCCTAAAAATCGGTGGGACGGCCCTTGAAAACGTTGCAAAGCGCGGGTTTGTGATCCCCCAGAGAGGAGGGGTAAATGTAATTCAAGAACGAAAAGAGAAAAGCCCAACTCCAAAAAAAAAGGGGAAAAGGGACTGAAGGGAAAAAACCACAAAAAAAACTAGAAAAAAGGACGGAGAAAACCTGAAAATAAAAAAAACGCCCTAGCGTTTTGCAAACAGGAAAAATCTACGCCAGTGGGGTCAAAAAAGAAAGTGGGTGAAAACAATTGAGCAAGACTTTTGTGGGGGGAGGGGGGGTGACCAGAAAAAGGAAGGTCTTTTGGGTCAAAAGGGGGGGTGGGGCACCCAATCCTTCGAGAAAATTACAAAGGGGGGGAAGGAACACAATTGTTGCGGAATTGGTGGGAAAAGGGCGGTGAAAGGCCTCCGGAAAAACAAAATCAGCTTTTCTGCGACAAAACAAGTTCAACAAAGGAAAACGAAGGCCCAACCTAGACCTCCCTTGCCACTGGGGAAAAAGGTAAAATCCATTGTTTAAAGCGATGGGAATTGGTTGGGAAACGGATAAAGTCAGTCACCAAAGACAAAGAAAGATCTCCCGGACTTATACACCGCGTTCGTAATTTACAAATTTTTTCAGGAAACCACAGGTCGGGGGGGGGAGCCACAAGCCTAAAAGGAACCTTCAAGTGGGGGGGGGCGGTTCGCAGGGGTTTGGGTGAAAGGGACGACATGGAGGCAGATAAAGTCGCCCCGGTACATCCTTCTCGTAAGGGGTTTTGAAGGGGGCCTTGGGGGGGGGGGTAGGATCCACGGGGGTGTGCTTGGGGGAAGCAAACAGCGGAAAAAATCAAAAACCAAACCCTGCCCCGTAAAAGGGGTGCAAGGGAAAAGGGGAAAAGCATCGGCCAAGCTGTGCAAAAAAATAGAAGGTTTTTTATTCAGGGGGGGGGAGGAAAGGGGATTGTGGGAAAACCCACAGAAAAGCGCCGGAACCTGAAAGGGGGGGGGGGGCCCAACTTGGAACCCACTGGCACAACAAGCGGGCACCAATTATGCTTCAATGCAATTGACCAGGGGGGGAATTTCCCTGAACGGCGAATGCTCGAAGGCAGTGGGGAAAAAAAAGAAGAAAAGAGGAATCATAAGGGTGTTGGCAGGGCGGATGGGTGCCGCGGGGCAAACGTGACCCCAAGCCATAAATAAAGGCGGAGGGGTCAAGAAAAAAAGGGCACCAACAAAAAAGGGGTAAAGCGCATGTAGAGGTCGAAGAAGAACAACCAAACTGCCTTGGGGGACCGTTTCCTTGGGGGGGTTTCAACGGCCCGAAAAAACCAAGAGGGAGAAAGAAATACACACCAGGGTAACCACCAAAAAAAAATGTGTTTTTGGGGTGTTGGAGTGGGGCAGGGGGGGGGACAAGGAATCCGACGAGAAGGGGAGGGTGCGGGGAAGGCCAAAGAAAAGAAACGTCCTGAAAAGAGAGTCCATCTCAAAAAACAAAAGGGGGAAGAGAAGAGGGAAAAGGAAACACCCTTTGCAACTCAGGAAGGGGGCCGTGTAAAAATCGCCCGTCCCTCAAAAGCGGAAAATTGACGTGTGCACATCCCAAACGCCCACGACCGGCCAATCGTCAGGACAAAGTGGGAAAACGAACTCACAGCCAAATAAAGACCAAAAGAGGGGGGGAACGCTCTTGGTGAGGACTCCGGGGAGACGGGGGGTTACCTTGGTGGGGGTCCAAGTTTTGTGAGCTGCCGGCCCCGATTTTATGTCTAGAACAAGGGGGGGGGGAACACTAAACCAATGGGCAACCAAAATAAGGGGCCAAATAAAAAAAGCTTTTTAGGCAGAACACCCATCAAGGACTAAACGAAAGATGCAAACGGAGAGGGGTCAAGTCACTAGGGGTCAAAAAAACAAGAAATGTGTTCCGACCCCGTTGGTTCCCCGGCAGAAAAAGAAATCGTCCAAAAGAAAGTCGGGACAGGGGCCGTGAAAGTGGGGGGGGAAAGCTGCCTTCCAAACCGAAAACGCGGACCCCGCATCTTGGGATGAAGAACTGACCTCAACCAAAAGGGAAAACTAGGTCCACAAAAGAAAACTTCAAGGGCAGCAGGAACCACGAAAAGGGGAAAAAGGCAAACGAATGACGGAGAAAACGGAAGGGCGTCAACGCGCCACAAAAAAACTCTACAGAAAGGAAAAAACACCTGAAAAAGAAAAGAGGGGGCTAACCCTAAGGGGAGGGGGTAACCTGGGGGGACTGAAATGTGGGCAATTTCGGGACAAAGAAGGGGGGGCGACAAGTGGGGGGATAGGAGTTGGAAGACGAGGGAAACCAGAACCTCCTTTTTGTGAGGAAAAGAAAAAAGCTATTCTCAAACGAAAGTGAAAACCATTGGGGTTGGCAAGACGTGATCAACGGTGGCGGGGGAAAATCTGTCGCAAGAAGCTTCGAAGGGCAGCGTGTCGACGTCGGAGGGGAACAGGAAAAAAAAAAAAAAAAATGCAAGAAAAAGAACAACATGGGTCACCCCCCCAAAAAACTAGAATGGCGGGGACGAAAAAATGCAAAACTCGGCCGGACAATCCACAGTAAACTCAAGGACTTTAGATCCCAGCCAAAATAGAAAAAAAAATCGGCCAAAGAAGAGGGGGTGGAGCTATCAGAAGGGGGGTGGTTAACTAGGAAGGGGGAATGGTACAACCAAACCAAGAGAAGGGGGGAAGGAGGGGGGGGGGGGGAGGGGTAAACCCCCTCGGTGGTTGGGAAAAAGCCGAACACGTTGGTTCGACAGAAAAACTCGAAAGGAAAGAAGGGGGCCAGGGGGGGGTCAAAAACGTCGACAGTAAAGGAATCCAGGGGAGGTTAAGCAAATGCAAGCAAAAAAAACCCGCGAAAATCTGTCGGGGGGGGAAAAGAAGCCCAGGGCAAAAAGCCAGGAAGGTATTAATCGCAAAACGAAAGAAAAAAGAACAAAACTTGGGGGGTGGTTTTGGCCGAGGACTGCCGCGATCAGAAATTAACGTCAAAAGGTGGTTTAGGTCCTGTGTTTTTGAAAAACCCCGCCGGCGGCAAAAAAAATAGGAGGGGGGGTCCCGCGCATTAAGCATTGCCAGAACTGTTTTGCAACGCCGACGGCCCTTGACAAAAGAGGGAAAACCGGAAATATTTTCCGCGCTCCAACATTGGCAGGCCACTAAAAAAAAAGGAGGGACTATGCTTGGAAAGCCAAAGCAATAATGAGAAGGTGTGGCCAGTAGGCATAAAAGTTAAAACAAAAACGTCCTGGCCTCAAATAGACTTTGGCTCCAAGTGGAAACTAGCCACCGAAAAAAAAAGAACCCAGGAAAAAAAAAAGGAAAACGCCATGTCCCGAGGACACACGACTGACTAACTGAAAAAAATAGGAAAAAAAAAAAAGGACAAAGTCCCCCCGAACCGCAGTGGGAAATAGACTCTCACGCAAATTTTGGAAAAAAGCACAATTGGAACAGTGGGGATAGATGAAGACGAACAATGATCTGAAAACAGTGTTGTGCAAAATTCCCCTAATGTTGTTTCGGTGGGACCCCGGGTCTCCCGGTTAGCCAAACGGAGCAAACAGAAAGCAAGTTGCAAAGACCCACCAAAAACGCAAAAACGGAAAGTGACCAGTTGACTGCGGGATTTGTGTTGGGTGGGGGGCAGTCTAGATCGGGTCCCCAGAGGGGGGAAACCCGGAAAAAAACGTAATAAAGGGGGGGGCATTCAAGGAAAAAACCAAAAGGACGCAAACCGAAACAACAAGGTCCAAGGCCCACAGATCCCGCAATTGACAACAAATCAAAAGGGGGTGAGGGTTGAAAAGAAAAGGACAAAGACAAAACAAGATCTCGTGAAGGGACAAGATTAGGGGTGGGCCGAAAAAGGGGGACAGGGGACGCAAAGACAGTGAATTTTCTGGGGTTTTTTTCAGGGGGACCCAGGAAAACACAGCAACAAAGAAGGAAAACATTCGTTACGGGGGACGTGGAGGAAGGGGGGAAAAAATTTCAACCGAAGGGGGGCAATCCCGGGGGCAAGCGACAAACAAGTGATCCCAATTCCCTCGCAGGGCTTATGGGGTGTGAAAAAAAAAAGATTCCAAGGGGTAGGGGTCCATGGGATTGATGGGGGAAAAAAAAAAATTACACACCAAAAAAAAAACAAAAAAGTCGGTGGGGACGTTTGTTTTTGTGGTGTGTTTTTTTTTTTTTTGTTTTTTGTGATGTTTTTTTTTTTGTGTTTGTGGGTTTTTTTTTTTTTGTGTTTTTTGGGTTTTTCCCCCCCCCCCCCCAACCCCCCACCCCCCACCACCCCAACACACCCCCCCCCCCCCCCCCCCAACAACACCCCCCCCCCCCACCCACACACAAACCCCCCCCCCCACACCCCCCAACCACCAACCACCGCCCCCCCCCACTCACCCCACCCCAAACCCCACCCCCACACCCCCCCCCCCCCCCCCCCCCCCCAAACGCCCACCCACCCCCCCCCCACACCCCCCCCCCCCCCCCCCCCACCCCCTCCCCCCCCCCCCCCCACCCCCCCCCAAATCACACAACAACCACAAACCCCCCCCCCCAACCCCCCCCCCACCCCCCCCCCAAAAAACAAAAACCCAACCCACCCCCCCCGAAAAAAATAACCCCACCCCCCCCCCCCCCCCCCCCCCAAAAAACCCCCCCCCACACCCCCCCCCCCCCCCCCCCCCCCCCCCCCCCCCCCCCCCCCAAACCAACCTCCGCCAACCCCCCAAAACCCCCCCCCCCCCACCCCACCCCCCCCCCCCCCTCCCCCTACCCCCCCCCCCCCATAACACCCCCCGAAACCAGCCCAACCAAGCAAAAAACCCCACCCCCCACACCCCCCCCCCCCCCCAAAACACAAACGCCCCAAACCCCACTCGCCCCCACCCACACAAATAAAAAAAACCATAAGTAAGCTCTCCCCTACTCTCCAAAAAACATTCCGATTCCGAACCAGGGATAACACTTGGGGCACCAAAGTTGTCTTCCTAAAAAAAAGATAAGCTTCAAAAACTCTTTAAATCCACTGGGGTACACAGTCAAAAACAGAGTAACAAAAACCATAAAGGGGGTCCGAAAGATAGCCGCCCGATGTCCAACTCTAAACTTTTGGGGACTCTTCACTCCCTTTGACCTCCGAAAAAATCCCTCCCTACAACAAAAAGGAAATAAATAAGAGAAAAGGGGGGGGAAAAGGAACCGGGAAAAGACAATTCGGTAAAATTTATGATAATTTTTTTTTTAAACCACGCATCTTTCCAAAATGGAGGGGGATCAGGACAACCTTTGATGAGCAAAAAAAAAACCCTGGGGGGTGGAGGGAAATGCTTTCTTGTTAAAAAAAAAGAGGGGAAAAACCAGTGGGTTGTTATCCAGACAGGCATCACAGGAACACTGGGGTCCCAAATCAATAATCTCCCAGGGGAAAGGTGGCAAGTCTTGGGGCGGCAGAGGGGTTCAGAGAAAAGACTCTATGGGTAAGAATTTATAAGCAAAAGGGAAAACCGCCAAAGCCGCCGATAAGTGGAAGCGGTGAGATGGGGATTAAGGGGGGGGATTGTCCAGTCCAACCCTCATGGAAAAAGTGGTTAAAGTCCCTGGGGGGAAAAAGGAGTTTTTTTTTTGTTTCAAGGAAAGTTCCCAACCTTAGAGTAAGTGTAGGTGAGGGACCTTGACCTGGGGTCAGAAAACCAAAAGGGAACACGGGAAAAGTTCAGCCCAAAGAGCGGCAAGGGGGATGGGGTGGTTTTTTTTTTTTTTGGAAGATCGAAATGAGGGGGGGGGGGGGGGGGAAGGGTACCCACCAGGGGATGAATTTGGGGGAAAAGGACCTGGGGGTTGGTTGGTCAGAAGGTAGCCAGTGCGAAGGATTTTCGGAAAGGAAAAAAAAAAAGTCGTCTCAGGTTTGAGGGGGGAAGGGAAAAGACAGGATCCAAGGAAAATACCGGCAAACCAACAAAGAAATGACACACCAAACTCAACACAAATCCAGAAATCCTGTGGAGGGGGATGGAGTGGGGGCACCCATGGGGGGGGGGAGGGAAAAAAAAAGGGCGCACGAGAAAAATTGGGGGGGGGCAAACAACGAAAAAAAACGTAAACCGATTCCAATGTGCGAAAAAAGAAAAAGAAAAGTTGTGAGAGAAGAAAAAAGAAAATGGCCCAAAGCAAGAGGAAAAAAGAAAGTAAATGACAATGCCGGGCGTAGAGACTTCTTTTATTCAGAGTCTTTGGGCGGAAAGAGGGCAAAGGGGTCCCTTTTTTTTTTTTTTTGGTGAAGCCCGGGTTGAGATGGGCAAAAAGGGGGTTTTTTTTTTGGGGAGGGGGGGGGGTAAGCCAAAAAGGGGTATTGTCAGGAGAAAAGCAAATCCCGGAAGGGGTAACTTTTCTTTAATAGTGGGAAAAAGAAGGCCCGTGTGGCGAAGAAAAAGACGGGTCCTAATGTAAATGGGGAGTGTTGAAAACGTAACGGATGGTCCCCAACGACCAGACAGGACAAGAAGGGGGGGGACGCGGAGGAGAGCAACAGATAAAGCAAAGGGAGGTTATTTTTACTGAAGACCATTTGGAAAGGATATTAAAAAGAGGATGAATGTCAGTGAAGAAGTGGCTTGGAAAAAAAGGGACAACCCGCCAAGGGCTTGACTATGATGAACGCCGGGGTCAATTTCGAAACACGGGGGTTTGCGCAATTCGAATTGACGGGGGGGTGAGATGAAACAAAGTAACGGAGGGCCCCATGATCGAAAAGAAATTCTATTATTGCAGAATTTTCGGAAAGAATCCTTGAAAGAGGGGGGCCTCAGGAAAAGGGAAGGGCCCCTTGGGGAAAGGTGACGGGGTGTTGAGGAAGAACAATAGGGGAAAAAAAAAAAAGGGGCCTTCAGAGATAGGGGGGGGAACTGGAAAGTTTAAAAACCGAAGGTCGAAAAAGGACTAGAAAATGAACACCAAAACCGGACCAGGAAAAAAAAAAGGGAGGAAAAAAAAAACTGGGAGAAGCGGACCTACGGTGGGCCACCAGGGGGTTCTCGAAAGCTACGCCGGGGGAAAGGAACAAATTTGGTGGGTTGAAATGAAAAAAAAAGGGGATTTCCCAACCAAGAGGGAAGCCAGCCTTGCAGGCAAGGTATTAGCAAGCCAAAAGAGGCCTGGAAAAACCCATGTAGAGAAGTCCCCTGTTTGCATTGCAATGACTGTCCCAAACCGGGGGAACCCCCAGCAGAGGCCGAATTGGACCGCCATTTGAGCGTTTTTTCCCAGCCAACGGGATCCCGACGAAAGCGTGCAAACCTGGGGCAGGGCAAGCAAACCCTGGGAAAGAGTCTTGAGGGCGGGCGGATAGGGGGAAGAAGTTGGAAAAACAGACGCTTTAAAAAGAAAATATCAACCTAGAAAACTGACAACTTTAATCCGCCCCACCGCAGGTGACGGGGAGATTGAAAAAAATTTCAGGCCCCGGCCCCCAAAAACCTAACATGGGGGGGGGGGCCAAGACTGAAAAAAAATTGGGGGAAGGGGTGGGGGGGCGGCGTGTCTGGGGGGGTGGTGGGGGAAATTTAATAATCTTCAAACCGATGAAGGCATATGCCTGGGGATGACATGTTGAGAATTTTGAGGGGGGGGAAAGGTTTTGTTTTTTTTGGTCTCGGGTAAAATGGATTGAAAAAGGAGAAAAATCAAGAACTCAAAGGAAAAAGAAAGGCCGTCTTCCAAGAAAAAACAACTGCAGACAGTGGAACTCGGCAAAAAAAGCCAAAAGGTACAAGGGGTTTGGGGGGATGCCAGTCCGATTTCAGAGTGTGGAAACCCAGGGGCGCAGACCGAAATCGGGGCCTTGGGGGGAAAAAAAGAAAACCTCGGAAAAATTAAGTGGGGACAATAAAGAGAAGGTTCAGAAAGGCAAGAGAGGGGGAGGGAATGGGGGTTGTTTGGTAGGAGGAACCGTTGGAGTGGGTAGTGGCGAAAGGTTGGGGTGGTGTGGGACAGAAATAAGCAGGGGGAAGCGGCAAAAGACGAAACCACAAAAAAAACAAGTGAAAGGGTAACCAACAAAATCAAAGGGGGTCTTCCGAGTCAAAAAAACAATAACACTGGGGGGGGACTGGGAAAAAGGAGGGGATTCGCCATACCGAGCGTAATACATTGGAAACTGCCATGTTTTTGGGGGTGCGGTGGGGGGGGGATTTTTTGCAAGGGGAGACGAAAGCAGGGAGGAAGGTGAAGGCGGGCGTAAAGCAATCAAGGCAAGCCGCCCAGCCATCTAAACCAACAAACCAAAACGGGGGGGGGAGCAAAAGAAAGAGGGACAGCAAAAAAAGGGCACACGCTGGGACCTACGCCCGGCCCTTTTGTTACAAAGAACGCACGTTCGAAAGGAAGTTTGGGGGGGTGGGCAAACAGCCAAACCAATCCAAGAAAAAAAACTCCTGACTGGGAACTCGGTTAAAGGGGGGGTGAGAAAGGGAAGAAGCCAGGAAATACGCCCCCAAGCGGGGGAACCAAACTTCGAACCGATGAGACTCCGGGTTGTGAACGGGAAGTCGGCGTTTGGGGGCACAGACCAAGCCCAATGGGAGGGCAGAGAAAAAACGGACAAGAAACCAGAGGGAAAAAGACAATCGTCAACGTCATAACTGAACCAGAAATGAGGGGATGACAAGGGAGCAGCGCAAAAAAGTCCGCGAAAAAGACCGGGGTCGGGAGTGAAAGGGGACTATTTGGGCAAAGCTAAGGGAAATGCCGCATATTGGTTTGGGCCCGCACGTGCTGTGCCCATCAAGGGGTGTTCCAAAACCATTCCCCAACTAAGCAAGAAAGCAGGAAAATTAAAACCAAGAGAAGGGGCCATGACAACGGCCGGGATGGACCGAGAAACGATAACGAGTAACAATTTTTGGCCGCGAGACAACCCATTGGGGGCCCACAACAAGGCCATAACATCAACCAAAATTCCGCGAAAAGGGGCCAAGAAAACAAGGACCTAGCTCCTAGGCTAGAAAAAAAACCGCCACCAAAAAGGGACCGGAAGGGGGCCCCAAAAAACACAAAACGTGGAAGGAGGAACACCAACTATGGGAGGACACTGGGGGACTGAAAAAAATGTGGTTTTTATAGACGAAGGCGGTGGGGCGATGGAGGGGGAAAAGGGGGGAATAGGAGATTGGGGGTCTATTGTACCCGGCCACCAAATACAAGGGGAAAAAGGAAGAAGACGCAAGAGAAACTTGGTTGCTGAACCCAGTTACAAGGGAGAATTCGGGAGAAAAGGGGGCTTTTAAAGGGGCCCCAACAAGAAAAAAACGCTAGGGCCTCGCACGTTCGGCAGAGGACACGCAAAAAAAAAGAATCAAGCCCGAAACTAAAAATGTAACCCTCGAAGATTTGTGGGGGTCCCAGAAAGTGACCACAAAGGACAAGTTCCCAAATAGTCTTCCTCCAACAGAAACTTTCCTTCCAGAAAAAAAAAAAGAATGGCGTACGCGGAATCCACGGGGAAAAAAAAAGCAACCGTCCCCTATTGGACCACTCCATCCCCCCCCCCAAACCAATTTTTTCCTTAGGATGAAAAGAACTCCTCAACCACCAAAAGGGACCGTAAGTTGTTTTTGGGTGGGGATGGGGGGGCTTTTTAACTCTGAAGCTGAAAAAATCCCTACAACTACCAGGTAACCTCCAAAACCGCAAAAACCCTGCACATGGCCCGGCCCCGCAAAGGGTTTGCAAGCGTAAACAGGAAATGAACGCAACAAAAAGGGCCCAAATCAACCATAATAGAGCACGCGGGACAGAAAAAACTTTAAATCAAAAAATACATCAAAATCATCCAACGAAGAAGGTTGTTTCCGTTACGTGACAGGGAAAAAAGGCGAAAAAGAAGAGGAAACATCGGAAAAAGAAAAGAGGGTTGCCCAGTACAAAACTTCAGACCCAGAAAGGCAAAAGAACACAGTTTTTTCCCAAACTGGGCAGAAGAGATCCCTTTCTGGGGCAGGAACCAGCCAAATTAAAATAAAAGCAACAAAAAAAAAAGTTTGAACCAAGAGGTTTTTGGGCCTGACGGACCATTCCCCCTCTGTCCAACGGCCAAGTCAACAACTCAATGGCAAAAACGGACATGTTGTTTCCGCAAAAACTACACAACGCGAGGCAAGAATGTGGAAAAAAAAACCACAGAAAGGGGGGAACGATTTGGCCAGCCCACTTCTAAAAAGAAAGTAAACCACAACAAGGGTCATACTTTGTTCCCTTCTCACGAACCACTCACTGTGGGGGCTGCAAACCACACCGAAAAAACGGAAGGGAAAAAGCGGGGGACCAATGGCCGAAAATAAGGTAAAGCGCTGAAAGAAGGACGAACGAAAAAGGCCCACATTGGGAGGAGCCTCCGCTTGCCCGGGGGGCAATGAAACAAAAATCAACTGAGGAAAAAAAGAGAGAAATGAATCCGGGGCGTTTGGGTTTTTTTTTTTGGGGAAAAATTCTTTATGGCTTGGGAATTTGGTTGCGCAAGGTCCCAGACAACAGAAAAAAAAAGAAAAAACCACACGACAAAGAAGGCGCTCAAAGCGGGGAAAAAAGGTGGTTTTGGGCGAAGTCTGTAGGACTGGAAAAGGCGGGTCCAGCTGTCTATTGTCCGGAAGAAAATTGTCAAGTCACCGGAAAAAAGGGAAAAGCAGCCCGAAAAAAAGTGTTTTTACAAGAAGTCGGAACCAAACGAACTCGAAACAAGCGCCAGGGGGGGGGGGGGTTATTCCAAAAAAAAACCCAACGATTCTCACCAAAAGGGGCGGGAGTGTTTTCAGACAAGTGAAACGAGGCAACCCTGTTGAAAAAGGAAAAGGTGGAGGTTGTGGTCAGGAACACAAAAAACACGAAACACCATTTAGCTGGGGGAAACTGGGGTTACTGGAAAAAAAATCAAGAACCCGAAACAAAAAAGGGAAACTATAAAGAAAGAGTGAAAAATTCCCACTCAGAGGGTGTTCTAGTTTGGGAACCCGGGGGACGACACAAGGAAAGGGGGGGCAAAAAAAAGGAACTGATTCTGAAGGGCCACCACACCCCCGGGGGAAAGAAACTCCAGTAACTGCGAACAGAAAAAAAGGCTATGGCGAAAAAAAAAGGGGGGGGAGAAATAAAAGGTAAAGTTGGGCCGAAGACTGAAACAGCTGGCCGGTTCTTCGCGGTTTTAACGGGAAGGCCAACAAAATGGCCTCAGCAAAACCCATAATGGGGTCCGCTCCCAATTGCCTATGGGGGGAACCCGACACTCCAAAAAAACAGGGGTCCAAGCTGGACACAGGAAAAAAGGAAAATGAGAAAAGGAAAAAAACCTGAATGAGGGGGGGAAAGAAAAAGAGGGAATGCCGGACGGTTTAAGACTAAAGAAAACCGGGTGGGGGGGAGTTTGGAAAAAGGGCCGGAAAAAAAAAAACGAGGCGGGTGGGCGGAACAGTGAGGGATGATCAAAATTTGTCCGGCTTTTACGGTTCAAAAAACCAAAAACAAAACGCTTTACCGCAGGGGTGGAAAGGAACAAGCAAAGTGGGGAAAGTTCCAGGCAACAGGGGTCGCTGGGAAAGACCTCCCTCAGACCCCCCTGTGGCGTTCGGCAAAAACGAGAGCTGTGATGGGAAAAAAGTTATGATTTGGGTTCCTGTTGAAGGGAAAGAAGAGACTTCAGCCCCAAGGTCTCCACCGAAAGCCGAAAAAAAAGAAATGAAAGAGAGGAAGTAAAAGGAGAAAAGAGGGGCCCCTGGCCCGTGAAAAACTTCGTCCCGGAAAGCTGGGGTTCCATTAAACCAAAAAACGTCCCCCCAAAAACCGAGTCGTTTGCACGTGCAACAAAAGTGGGAAGGGGGTCAGAAAAACCGAAAGACAGCCCAAAAGGGTAAGGGGAGAAAAGGAAAAAATCGGCACGGAACCGGGGAGGGGGGGGGGCAAAAACTTTCGAGATGCGTATTGGGACGGGGGTGGGTAAGTCGAATTTTTTTTTTGGAAAAGTCCGGGGGGGAAAAAGAGGAAACGAGGCTGAGCACGATTCGGGAAATTGGTGTTTTCAAGGCACGGGTGCAAGGCGGGAAGGCCACGAGCGGCCACCGGCAGAACTCTCAATAAGGGATCTGAACACCGAACAAAAAGCAGAAAGAGGGCCCAAGTCAAGGTGCAGGGGGGAAGGGAGGGATCACGGGGGGGGAAAAACGTGCCACCGCAAAACGAGAAAAGAACTATAAAATTGGGGGGACAAAAAAAAAGAGGGGGGGGAAACAGGGATGGGTATCCAAAATGTTTTTTTTGAAAAAGGAAGGGAGTCAAACGAAAATGGGACAGCAAAAAAATACAGGGAAGAAGAACCAAAGAAACGTCGACCGTGCCCCCACAGGTAGAGGGTCTACGCTGAGAGGGGGGCAGCAATTTCGTCAGCGATGGGGGGGCACGGCAGGGAGGTGTTTGTAAGTGAAAGAACCAGAGGTAGCAAAAAACCAGTAATACGAGAAAAAAAATGAAAACCAACGCAAAAAAATTGGGGGGTCAGGGGGAGGAAAAAGGGAAGAAAGACGGTGCCCAAAAGGACCCGGGGGGGGGAGAAGCCTTGTTGGGGCAAGGCGGGGGTGAAAATTTTTTTTTTCGGCCCCGGTACGGGGGCATTGAAAAACCACATAGGAAAAAGACAAAACGGAGAGAAAGTGAAACATGGGAAAAAGCGGAGATTTTGAGAAAAGGGGGAATGGTCCTTTCCCAAAGGATCAGGGCTTGGAGTGAAAGAGCAAAGGAATGAAAGGAACCGAACCACGCGTGACGAAATGATCAGAAAAGGGGTCAAAAAAAGGAAGAATGAAAAAACACGGGTGCCAGAAGAATTGTGCCTTTTTTTTTTGGGGGGGTGATAAAATTATAAAAATATTTAGCACCTGAAATCCAGAGGAGGAAAAGAGAATGGGGGTTTTTTGGGACTTTCCAAGTGAAAGGAAAGAAGGAGTCCAACACAAAACGAATGAAAAAAACATGGGGGGGAAACGGCCCACCCTTTGGGGAAAGTTGGGTCAGCGAGGTAGTTCGGCAAAGAAACATGGGGAAGAAATTACCAAAAAAAAATTTGGGGAAGAAAAGGGGAAAAAAAGACCCAATTTCCAAACAGCAGGGACTGTGCCCCCGGCCGGTCCTAAGAAACTTTGGGAAAAAGAGACGAAACACGGGTTGAACACCGACAGGGGTTCCCATCGGGAGAAGCTGGGGGGGAAAAAAAAACCGCCCAAAAAGGGGGTTGGGCACACTGGGATGGTCCGATTCGACAAATCGCCCTTTTGAAAGTTGGTAGCAGACCAAAAAACATCCGCGAGGGAAAAATGGAGGGATGGAAAAAAAGACCTGGGGAGAAAGTTTTCTGGGTAAAAAAATCCCTCCCAAAAGCCGCGGGAGCCCGCCCGGACCAAGAAACAGACGGTTTACACTCACGATCCTGGGGGAATGAAAGGGACCAAAGGGGGGGGGAACAGAACCCCAGCGGAAAAGGGTGACCCCACAAAGAGCCAGTGGATTAAAAATTACTTCTCGGCCAACCCGTGAGGGGTCAGGCTAAAGAAAGAAAAAAATAGGCCTAAAAAACGGGGGCGTCGCACAAAACCGACTGGAACACGGGGTAACAAATTTCAGGCATTTCCAACATCGGCGCACTTACCGCCAAAAAAGCCAAAAGGTCAGGTTTTGGACGAGAGGGGTTGGTGTGGGGGGGTCGGTGAATGCCGTGGAACATAAAAAAAGGGCATGGAACCAGAACAAAGTTTTTGTTTTGTCCCATTAAAGGAAAATTTGGATTTGGGGGGGGGGCGGGGGGGTAATTGGTGCAAAGGGGAAACGCGGGAAATCAGCAACCTAAACCCGGGGGCACCACCGGCGCCAGTGAAACGAGGGAGTCAAACAGACAAGCCCTGCATTGGTCCGGGTTTATTCCTCGGGTGGGGGAAACAGGGGGAAAAGTGCACGAAAAAAAACGGGGGGGGGGCGGGACCACCCTAACATGGGGGGCTTGGGGGGGGGGCAAAATCGGAAACCTGCGTTGCCCTTTGAATCACTCAAAAGATTTCAGAAAGGGGATGGATGGGGGGGCCCAGAAAATTTGGAAAAAAAAAGGGGTGGGTCAGTGGGGAAGTGGGGGGGGGTTTGCCCGAGGGGGGACAATTGGGCCATTTTTTTTCCGAGAATGGGCAAAGAAAAAAGAAAAACAGTGCCGACCAACAAAGGTAACCCTACACGGGGACGGATTCGAAAAAGGGTGGAAACCCAAAGAGAAGGTGGGCCAGTGTGGGGGGGGGTTCAAAGTGCCCAAAATCCCAAAAGGAGGAAGAGTTGGGGGAAACATATGTGTGTGGCTGAAAAAAAGGGCTTACAAGAATTCCAGGCGCGATTGGGGAAAGAGTGCAGGGATGCCCAACCCCCCGTAAAAGGCAACAGCAAGTACAACAAAATTATGGGGGAGGGTGGAGTATTTCAAGTGGGGACTGACGGAAAATCGTTGTCAGGGGTTCTAACCGGGCATTCCGCGCCGGGGGGAAGGTAGGTGGCCAACCAAAAAGAACAAAAAAACTTGCAAGAAACAACTCACATGACTGGTTGACGAGGGGTAAAAAAAGAAAAGAAAGGCCATTAAGTGGACCTCTCTTTTCGAAACACGAAAGGCGAGGGGGGAGGGTTTTGAAGTGGGGGTTTTCTGAAACAAGTTGGTTGGGTTTTAACCGCGGGAATTGCAGGGAAATACCGGACCAAAACCCAGGGCCCCCACTTCCATCGGAAAAAACTGAACCCATCCCAATCAGTTTCTGGAACTAAAAAGCGCAAAAATTCGTCGGAACTCGGATTTTGCCAAAACCGGAGCAAAGGAATTCACCGGGTTCAATAAATGGGTGAACCAAGCAAAAAAAAAAAAAAAAAATGGGTTTGTGGTTAGGAACGGGGGGAACTGCCGCAACCCGGGGGTCCATTTCCACCAGGAAAAGGAAGGGGACAAAGTTGGGGAAAAAGAAAAAAAACAACTGGCCAAGGGGGGCCGCCCACATCCCGAAATGAGTGGATTGTCCGCAGGCCTCCCAGACCCCTTGCCCAAAAACCGAAAAAAAAAAGAATGCCACAGGCAAAAGGTTTCACCCCCCAACAGGGGGGGCAGGGAAACGAAAGGGCCCTCCATGCGGAGAACAAACCAAAAAAAGGAGAAACCCACGCCACACAATGGATTGGGGGGGTTTTGCCGCCCCCGAATTTGGCGGGGAAAACTGGCCCTTGAAAATTTTGTTTGACAGAAGCGGGGGTTGTCAGAAAAAAAAGTGGAATGGGCAAAAATGTAGCATGGACCCCACCGAAACTGGGGGTTATAAAGGGAAGAATCTGCCAATAGAAAACCTGGGGGGTGGACAAGGAAACCAAAAAAGTTGCCAAAAAAAATTCCCGAGAGACCCAATTCAAAAAAGAGGGGCCCAAGAAAGCACACCAAAAAAAGGGGCCCGCGCGGGGGACAGGAAAAAACAAAAAATTTGTTCCAAAACGAACCATCAAATACCAATGGTTCAACCTTTTGGGACCGGCCGAAAAAAAAAAAAAATGTCAGCAAAGAAGGAACGAAAAAAAAGACGCACTCGGACCAACCACGTGGTGGGGAGAGAAAGAAAGATTCACAGGGGAAAAGAGGCCCGAAACTTCCAGCCAAAAACACCGCTTAGGGGAAGCTATTCCCCCCCCAAAAAACCCCGATTTGGTGGGGCCCAGGGGCTACCTGGAAGGGGGGGGTGTGGTTGACTGAGGGGACTTTTACCACCTTAAGTTCAGCAAAAAAAAAGTCAAAACTTGTTGCGGAAGCAACCCCACAAACGGAAGCCGTCATCCTTGAACCAAGAAAGCGGGTAGCAAGGAAGAACGGGACCGCAAAAATGCAAGACAACCAAGACGATTCCAGGCGAGCGGTTCCATCCCGCCGCGAGAAGGAAATGAATCAAAAAACGAATCAATCGCCACGAAAAAATTTGGGGTTGTTTTTTGTGGTTGGTTTCGATCTAGGTGGGGGGGTTTGACGCCTGATAGAGAAACGGTCACTCTGGAAAAAAAGTGGGTTACTTTCACCGGGAACACGGAAAGGCAATTAGGTTCACGCAAAAAAAATATGGAAAAGCCCAGAGGGGAATGACCTTAAACAACTTTTAAAACCATTCCGGGTGGGGATCTCCCTTCCGGCCCAGTCGCCGGAAGAGGGACTGCCACCCTAAAACTCAAAAGCGGCAAACCACGGTAGCCGAATGGGCGGGAGGGCCAAAAACCCACCAGGGGATTTTCTCCAAAAGGGGGGGGCAATCGTAAGGAACCAAACTCCGCTTTGGAACCCCCTGACAGATAAAAGGTGCAACCACCTGGGACCAACGCAAAATCACGCCCAGGGGGGAACAACGCCACGGAAAAAAACCTGGCCCATACGCGAAAAAATAAGGAACCCAGAAACCAGGGGAAAAAGCACATTTTGGGTTAAACTACAAACAAGGGAAAGGCGACCCAGTGCTTCCCACT
>Ga0179593_1731787_pt1 | contig 25572 bp, 38 predicted proteins | sample CZODoug2_1_08_16_FD_185931 | JGI IMG/M metagenome (GOLD analysis project Ga0179593, IMG submission 185931) | Vadose zone soil fungal communities from Angelo Coast Range Reserve, California, USA - CZODoug2_1_08_16fungal (PacBio error correction) | ecosystem: Environmental > Terrestrial > Soil >...
AGGGGGTAAGACCACGTCGGAATTGACGATTAAAGGGTAGAAAAAATTCCCGAACAGGGAAGAGAAAAAGCCGAGCTTTCAAAATTTCAAACGGGGTGCAGCCAGAGGGCTCTGGGAAGATTAAGGAAGAAGTCGCAACTCAGGTGGGGGGGGGGGCAAAAATTGAGACTTAGCCCTCAGGTCAGAGGGGCGGAGAAGAGAGGCCAGGCATTAAAGGGGGGGGTGGGGAGATGTTAGCGGTTGGGGAAGTGTGGGGGTGAGGAGGATCGAAAGAAAACAGTACCACCATCACCCAACAATTAAGGAACTGTTTAAGGATCTGGAAAGGGACGGAGGGCAGCTTGAAAACGGAATGAAGGGTAAGGGACAACACATAGGAGAGGGAAAAAAAAAAAATGAACCAAAGGGAAAAAGAAAAAAGGCATTGGAGGCAAACGGCCTTGGAACCCCCAAAAGGACGAAGGATCAAGCGGAGCGGGATTCCCTGGATGGATGAAGGAGGGCTTGAGAGAAAGAGGGCTAGAAGACCTCATCGAAGGGCTCCCTTGAAATGACACGATGTCGGGAATATGCACCCTGTGAATAGACGGTGGTTAAAAGGGGCGCAAAAAAAAAAAAAGAGGGAGGGGGTACTTCTGGGGGAAAGAGTCCAAGAGTCGGAGCGCAGGGATTTTGGTTCAGAGAAGTAGTTGGGGGGGGTCCATAAGCGGGGGGAGATGGGTTTAGGAGAGTGATACGGAGAAAAAGTGCAAGGAGGGTTATCAACTAATTCGGGAACGAAAATGATCGCACAGAAAATGGGGTAGTGAAAAAGGTGGGGGAAGCAGAAGTTGCGGGGGTAAGGCCACTGTCGCAAAGGGTTGGCTCATAAAAGAGAACTTCCGAAAAACGTTTGAAGGGGGTGGAAGAGACTGCGATTCAAAAGGATATGTGACGCCTCAAAGGGTTAGATTACATGTGAATAACACGGCTTGAGAGTGCCAGTAGTAACAGTTTCGATCCGAAAGGGGAGCCCCCCATAAAACGAAGGAGAATAAAAAAGAAAAAAAGAGATTCAGCAATGCTGCGTCTGGAACAGGTTAGGGTTTAAAAGCCGCCGCTCAACCTATCCCAAGGCCGAAGAAAGGGGAGTCTTAGCAGAAAGGACCGAAGGGTCGTAACTGTTACACCGGAGTTGAAAGGGGGAAGTTGAAGAAATTCAAATTCGGGAAAGCGCAACTGGATAAGAGGGCGGGATTCAATTTGGAAGCGAGGCGTGGCACGGATCGGAGGCGAGAGTTGGGGGAATATGAAGACCAAAAAATAAAACAAAGAGAAAAAGGCAAAAGGGGGGAGAGAAGAATCGAAAAGTCGCCACCCTCATACGAGGAGTGAGATAAAAAATAAAAAGGCAAAGGGTTGCTCGAGGGAGGCATCAACTTGGAAGGTCACATATCAATCCCTTAAACCGAGAGAAGGAAATTCTGGGAAATGAAAAATGACTGGGAAAACCACGTTTCAATGATCAAAGGGAGCCCCGGAGTCGTCCCCAAACTGGCCACAAATGTTACTTAAGTCTCCTCAAACCGGGGTCCTTTGGCGCAAAAAGGGGCCTTCAGGGGGGGTGAAAAGACTCGAAGCCACACTCATCAAGAGAAGGGGGGGTGATTAAAAAAAGAACACAACAAGAGGAGGAAAATAAGATGTGCAGCAAATCTACGTACGGAGTGGAGAGGGTTTTGTGGGGGGGTAACTGGGGAAGCACCAAAAACACAGGCCACTCAAAAAATGGTGGGGCTACATACGACGGCGGAAGGTGGGGAGAAAATAAGCTTCAAAACTTCATAGAGGAGGAGCGAAGGAGACCTGTCCTTGGACATCCATAATTCACGTTAAGAAGAATTAAACTAGGCCGCATACTCATCGGGGTACGGGGAGAGTGGGGAAACGAAAAAGAAGAAGAAAAAAAGAGACATGGAAAGGGAGAGGCTCAGGACGCAGCAGACTCCCATTGAGGGGAATTACAGCCTTGAATAGGGAGAGGGACCAGCGACATAGAGGAGGAGGCGAAAAGAACCACAGATTGGAATACAAGGCGGAAAGGGGTAAGCCAGGTCAAGAAAATCGAGGAGTATAGAAAAGGGGGACTCTGTCTCAGAGGGGGACGAAAATACCGACAAAAACTGGCAAAAAGTCCTGAAAGAACAAATTCGGGGAAACCGTGAGACACGTCTTCCAAAAAAAGGGTTTTTTTTTTGGGTAGGAAAGGGGAATGGTGAGTCTTCAGAACCGTTAGAAAAACGGGTCCGGAGCGCACTGAGTTGTACGCCTCGGGGAGATCGTCTCTTCAGAGATCGGGCTCGGGACAATCGAGGACAAAAGTACTCAGGGGCATGAGGAAGACGCGGGTACCAGAAAATTGAGTAAAGGGAGGGGGACAGGGTCGCAGCTCGAGAAATTGCCAAACAAAATAATATGGGGGTAAACTGATGTAAGGGAGAAAGCAGGCGAAGGGAGCCAACTCTATCGAAGTGAAGGTTGGAATCAAGGAAAATTGAGCGAAAAAGGCCAATTTCTGCTCAGCTGCCAATACAGAGAAATAGGAAGGTGCAGCTGGGGAAAAAAGCCTAGGGAACCGGAAGTTTAGGAGTTACCAAAATACAAGATGCTGACAAAAAACACCCCGAGCAGAGAAAGACGAGCAAAAGGGGGAAAAACTAATTTCTATGAAAAAAGAAAGGAGTGGGATAGAGAAAAAGACCATCTTAAAGATCCCGCCTGGAGGGCCGGCAGGGGGTAGTGCAAAACCCTTCACGACAAACAAGTGGAAATTGAGAACCGGACTAGGAAGCGGCGGAATGGTGAAAGCGAGGGGAAGTGAAAGAACCGTCCTACCCAAAAGTGCGTCCGGCGCAGCCCATCCTTAAGTAGAAAGAATAGGGAAGGAACAGAGCAACTTCACAGAGGGCATTGGAAAAGGACCAAAGGGAAGGTTTATCTTGAAAGAGGGGGGGTCAGGAGTGAAAAGACTCTGGGGGGGGGACGGACTTAACGGAAAAACCAGCGAATTTTGGCAAAAGGGAAAAAGAAAAGATTGGGGGGAGTGGAAGCCGGTGGTTGGAACTGGGGAACTCAGAAAACAATGACTAGAAAACTGAGGAAAGGAAAAGGGCACGATCAACCGAATTAAAGAAGCTCAGCCAAAAGAAGAGGAAGGGCCAAGGGGGATTCTCAAGACCAAACGGGGAGAAAAGAATACCAAAAGGAAACCGAAACAAAAGACAATGGAGTGCACAGAAAAAAAGATCGGCTTACCAATTGGAAAAAAGAGGGGAAAGACTCCCAGTTTAGAGGAGGCCGATAACCTGAAGCATTTTAATAGAAAAAAAAAAAGACAGGCAGAGCGGAAAAACATCTCTCTCAAACGGAGGAAAGAGAGATATTAGGAGTACGTTAAGGTAAGAGATCAAGGCAGTGGTAGCAAAAAGAAAAAAACCTTCCCATCTTTCAAGAAGGGGGAAGAATCCAGCTTGGAGGAAAAGGAGAGGGGAGGAAGGTCAGAGAAAGACTCCTAGGCCGCTTGAGTGTTGGGACTTAGCCGCTCCGACAGTTTGTTTGGGGAGTGGCAAAGTCGAATGGGAGGGGAGGGGTAAAAGGGGACGCGCCAGGTTTTCATTTCCGAGGGAAAAAAAAAAAGAACACCATCGAGGACAAAAAACCCCCTGGGAGGGTCACGGATACAGTTGGCACGAGAGGGAGTTCAGGGGAGGAAAATTCAGTAAGAAGGGCATAGAAAGCTGACAAAGGTATCAAACTCTAAGGGAAAGAGCATCGGCTGGTTACGGAGACCGCTCACAGAAGCTGTTGAAAAAGAAGGAACACAGAGAAAAAAGTACCCAAACACAAAGATAACAAAAAAAAAAAAACAAAAACCACCACCAGAGGGGAGGGTGGGGGCGCGGTCAGGGGGGAAAATCTGACGGCAGTGACCAAAACAGGTTTGAAAAAGAGTGGAGAACGAGGGGTGCAGCCTTTTCAAAGACGGATCACTGGGACTTGTTTGTGTGAAAAAACTTAGGGCAAAAAAGAGCTAAGAGGAAATTCTTTGATCATTAAGGAGGCGTCAAAAGCGATTGTGGTTAGTAGAAAGGAGGGGGGGGGGGGCACAGCGAAAGGAGCAAAAAGGGAGCGATGGGGTCAGTGGGATCTAGGGTGCGTGAAGGAAGGAGGATAAAGGGGGCTAGAAGAAGGGAGGCGCAATATCTGAGGAGCAGGCTGCGGGGTCAAGTGATAAAGATGGATAAGAGGAATGGAGGATGGAGACGAGAGGGAGAGCTAAGGAGAGGCACAAACGCCTAAATCAGAGTTTGAAGTGAAGCTAAATTCCACAGGAAGAGTGCTGGGGGGGGTCAAAGTCCCTGGGGAAAATTGAAAAGCGGGGAGCTTTGGGGTCCTCCGACCCCCCAGAGAGGAAAGGAGAAGAAAGGCATTAAAAGAGGAGGGAAAGAGCTGAAACAGGGTGAGTGTCCGGAAGATCAAATCCCCTCCGCAAAAGTCAGGAAAAAAATACCGAAAACAAAGGATTGTGAAGGGGGAGGAAAGAATGGGGAAAAGAAAGGAATATCTTGCTTTAGTAACTACCACTCAAAAGGGGGAGGTTAAACCCACGTGGAGAATAGAGGGGGGGAATTGCGAGGGGGTGAACTTGCCCCTTGGGGCCAAGGCGATAAAGAGAGGGTGGTAAAGAGGAAGATCAAACGGAAAGTCTTGGCGTTCTAAAGGTCAAAGGAGGAAATAAAGGACGGCCAACGCAACAATGATTTGGGGGCAGGCGGCAAGGGGAGCTAGAAAAGTGTCTCGATATCGGGGGGGGGAATCAAGTTACAAGTAGACTATAGGATCCCCCGGATAAAGGCGAGGCAATTAGAAAGGCGACTCTAGAAAAGGGACCATATAACAGTTCTTACAGGATACTGACCACTAGAAAAATTTGGGATTATTATAAGAGGTCGAAACAGGAACCTTTGGACTTAAAACAGTTGCTGGCTGAGTCAAGGGGACAATGGAATAAGACCCCGTAGCGATGACTCATCAGTGCGCTCCTCTCCCCCAAAAGTGCTAAGTAGAGATAAATTGGTAGAATTTTAAGGGAGTCTTTCAAAAAAAAAGGTGGTTAAAATGAAGAACCCGCATTCAAAGGTTGTGGAAAAGGAAAGGGGGAAACTGGGGAATAATCACAGTACAAAACCAAGGAGGCAAGCGAAAAGAAATCCACGGTGGGGGAAATCAATCTGGAAGCTCAAGAATAACGGGTTAAGCCGTGCAGGGGGCATAGCCTAGATAGGTGTGTAAAAAAAAGAGTTACGGAAGGGAAATTCAAAAAAAAAACGATAAAACACTAAGAATAAAAATGGCGCTCGGGCCTCAGCCTATCCAAGGGCCGAAAGAGGCTCGAGAGTCACAAAAACAAAACATCGGCTAGGAAAGAAGAGGACCCAAAGCTAAACGTTAAACACGTCAAAAAAAGAGAAAGAAAAGGGCGAGCTATGAAAAATTTGGACAAAAGGAAGGAAATCCACAAGAAACCATTCCGGGGAACTTCGTTCCATCCTCTGGAAGGGGGAAGGAAGACAAAGGAAAGGAGAGGGGCGAAAGTGGATGTGGAGGCGACTGGAAAGAAAAAAAAGCAGCAGAAAGAATTTTAATGAAAGCAGAGGGTATTCCAAGAGCCATTCGGACCTCGAAAACCCATAAAAAACGCGAGAAAAATGAAAGGAAATTGAAGAGGAGTATAAACACTTCATGGTTCAGAAGATACCCCACAACTAAGGTGGGAAGGTGGGCAGAGGGGAGAAAAAAAGCCAAAGGGAATAGAAAACGAAAAACACTTGAGAGGCCAAAGCCGTGGAGACATCGAAAGAAAACAAAAAGCTTGGGAAACGGTGCGATAATCAAGGGAGAGTCTGGGGAGGAAGTCAGTAGAGGACAGGTTTAAATGTCAAAGCGGGAAAAGCATGAAAAAGACTCAACTCGAACGCGGACAAGGGTCAAAAAAAAATCAACTGGTGGGGATCAAGGGGAAAAGAAGAGGAAGCTAAAACCGGAAGAAAATTTGTGGGTGGAAAAACAACCTTCACAGTGTAACCAAAGTTTGTACCTGAGGAATTAGAAAAGGAAGAGAATTTATAAAGGGGGAAGAGGAGGGATCAGTACGAATTCAGAGGAGCAGTACGAATGGAACTAAAATAAAAAAAGAACCGGGTGAAGAGGGGCCTTTGAACTCAAAAACTAGGAGAACCATCGTGCAGAGTGGAGGGTCGGGGGGTTCTGGCCGAAGAAGAAGAGTTGGGGCCGATTGACAAGAAAAACAGAATAAATGGAAAGGACACTAAAAGAGAGTCCAGGGTGCGCCGGGTGTGGTGGCGGGCTTGGAAAAGAGGGAAGGAAGCAAACAGCAAGGTTTCAAAGGTAAATAAAACACGAATAACTTACGAATAAAAGTCTAGAGTCCAGCCCAAAAGGAGCTAAATAAAGGGGAGAGACGGCATACACAACTGAACAGTCCCTTCACCCAGTCCCGAAAAAACGAAAAAAAGAGTTCTGCAGGGGGGAAAGGTTAAAACCCCATGTGAGGGAGAAAAAAGACTTATAAAAGGAATGAAGCATGCACGTTCCATGCCTGCAATCCAAAAAAACAAAAAAAAACTATATATTGTAGGCGACCAAAAAATGGGGGAAGGAACGGAATGCAGTGTATCTAAGAATTCCCGAGAGGGTGGTGCTAGTTGTTCAAATGGTCAGTGGGGACAGAACGAAAGCAGGAACTCCCGAGATTGTGAAAGGAGATCAGGAACTGGCGAGCTAAGGGAAATGTTAGGCAAAAAGGGGGGTGACGGTAGAAAGAGAAAAGGGGGGGTTTTCAGGAAAAAGGAGAATGAAGAGGGACTTGGGAAAGACGAAAAATGTCTGAAAGACCTACCAAAAAAACGGCAAAGCCAATTCAGGTGAAAGTTGTGAAATCTGGGCAAAATAGAGCTAGTAGGGGGGAAGAGTAAAGTTCAACAGGGACCAAATCGAGATTAAGCACGCTTCTCAAAGAAGAATGGCACGAAGGAGGACATCGGACTCGGCGGGCCGCCGTGGGGGAGCCGGGGTGGGGGGGGTAAAGTCATGGAAACATTATTATTTAATCTGAAAAAAAACGGAGGGAGAAAGAAGGAAAAAAAAAGAGGGAGAGGGGGGGTCCCAGTCGTAGGAAAAAGCAGGGGGTCAGTAATAAAACGGGATGGGGGGTATAAAAAGACATATGACGGAACTCCTGAGGGGAAACTGGAAGCGAGATGGGAAGAGGGGTCCAAGGAGGAGATGAAATTTGCGCAAGTGTCCATCGCGAAAGAATGAGAGAGAAAAGAGGGTGGGAAAGGTGGGATGGGAACCGGGGAAAAGAGAATAAGAACAGAGACTAGCTGCAAGCTCGCAACTAGATGCGCGGATGAGAAAAAAGGTGGGAATCCTAAAGAGAGATGAAAACGCAGACAGCAAGGTTGGGAGAACCTGACGGCGGAAAATAAAACCTTCTCAAAAAAAAAAAAGCATGGGGTCCGGGAAGGAAAAAAGCAGGAAAGAGGGGTTAATAGCCTCGCTTTTATTCAATTTTTAAAGAGAACTAGGAAAAAAGGTAATGGGGAAGCGGATGAAAGAAGACCACAAAAAAATTCATCAGAAATCGCTTCGGGGGGAAAAGTGGGCTGTCCTGGGGAAAGGTTTGGAAGGGCCTCAACAGGATCAAAAAAAAGAAAGAAGAAATTTTCAAACGAGATGAACGAAGTTAAATAAGGTGTTCTGGGGACACTCCAGTCAAGGGAAGAAGAGCGCCCAAGAGAGAGGGGGGCGCTGGGTTTGAAGGTAACGTTCAGAAAAAAAAGTGGGGTAAAAGACAAAAAAAACTTCACAGAAAAAGGTAATCGGCATGAAAAACAATGAGTAATTCTAGGAGAAGAAGGGGTCGGGAAAACTGAAGTTACAGGAGAGGGTGGACTAATGGGAAAGCTAAAAAAATACCGTACTCACACAGAAGAAACCACCAAGGAATATTAAGGGGAGGTGCTTACACGAGAAGAGTCAATAAGGAGGGTAAGGAAGGGTCTTACTAAAAAAGAAAAAGTGAAAAAAAAATCTAGGAAAGGGGGACTGAGGAAAGTCTCAGTCCCGTGGCATTCAAGGAGGGGGAAAAACGGGGCCGAACTAGGGAGATTGACCGAAAAGGAACAACGTCCATTGGAGCACCATGAAGAGCAAAAAACAAAGGGGGAAAAGAGCTGTGGCACTTTACCACAGTTTCAAGGGACTTAGAACTTCGAAGACCAAAAACAAAAACAAAAAAGAAAAAAAAATCAAAAGAAACCACAAAAAAAACAAACACACAAAAAAAAAACAAAAAACAAAAGAAAAAACACAAGAAAAAACAGCAAAAAAAGAAAAAAAAACCCCAAAAAAGAAAAAAAACAACACACAAAAAAACTAAAAAAAAAAGAAAGAAAAAAAAAAAACGAGAAAAACACCACCACAAAACAGAAAACCAAAAAACAAAAAAAAAGAAAAAAAAAAAAAAAAAACCACAACACCCAGAAAAAGAAAAAAAACAAAACCACAACAAAAAAAAAAAAACACCCGAAAAAGAAACAAACACAAAAAAAAAACCAAACAAAAAAACAAAAAACAGGGGTCCATATCAACCCATGGGGATCTCAAAGGCTAAATAACTTAATAATACGCTAGTCCAGGGGGAATAAAGAGGGGGAAAGAGAGCCAGAACTCGGGAAAGCCCTTTGCGCAAATGGGGAAGAGGAGGGTAATAAACGGGTTGGTCAATTTGGCAGAGGAAGACGGTGGCGGAAAAACTAAGCATCCATGCATTGGCGCATTGCGAAAAAGAGACCCATTTACGAAAAATGTAGGGAAGATAAAGAAAAGGAGTTTCGACGAACAAAAGCCGGAAAAAAGGGAGAGAAATGACACGAAGAAAAAAAAAATCAAAAAAGAGGGAGAAGTTGTCGAAGGAACAGAAAAGAATGGAGTTAACAAGAGAAAAGAAGAGGCCTTCCAAAAAAGGAACAATTAGGTAAAGAATCTGAAGAAAGAACCGTCGGAACTCTGGGGAGAGAGTTCTCTGAAACCACCTTGGAAGCAGCTTTTGAGGAGGATAGTCGAGAACTTGTTGGGTCAAACATTGGACAAAAAAGGAAAGAGGTGGAAGAGGATAAAGAACGGATCTTACAAAAGGGACGTGAAAGGCGTTGAAGATAACGGAGTTGAGGGGGGAGGTCAATTAAAAAACAATGGTTGTCTGAGGAGACTCAGTAATACCAAAGAAGTCAAAAAGAAAGGAGCCACGAAGAGAAATCTTACCGGTTAAAAGGGGGGGAGATCATCAAAAACGCTCGGGAGGGGGGGGGGGAAAGAGAAGAGAAGGTAATGCATCTTATAGAAACCGCCTGGGGTTCAGTACCGCGAAGTTGAAAATTGTTAAAAAAAGAGATCCTCTCCTAAACGAGAACTATGAAAGAACCAGAGAGGTGGGTTGGAAGGGACCTATCATGAAATCGTGAGCAAAGAAAGCAATCTTCTGGATGGGAGTTAAACCACCCGTCACCCTTTGAGAGGGGAAAACCCTTTGCTCAAAGGAGCTTAACGGGAAAGAATCTCTTTGTCTCTCCGGGAGGATTAAAGATCACAAAAAGGAAGGAGCATAGGAGGGAGAAAGACCTTGGGAGGAAAAAGACGGTGTCTTTGAGGCATTATTAGTAAGATTTCTAAAGGGATGGACAAAGCTTGTACGGGAAAAGGCAATCGATGTTAAGAAACCGATCACACTTAAGGGGGGCTTGGGCCGGCACGGCGTAGTCCAGGGAACGCAAGGAAAACCAAATTTCCAAATTCCACAGGGAGAAAAGACGACAGACAAAAGTTCGAAATATAAAAATTCTTCAAGAAACATTGCGACTAAGCAAGGAAAGGAAAAGTAACCCGCAACTCAAAAAAAAAAGAGTGAAAAAAGGAAAGAGGTACTCAAAATTTGAGAAGACATGCAAAGGGAACTTCGGGGAAACCTGGCAGGAAAAAGGGGAAAATCAAAGAAAGGCGTAATCCAGCAACAACAAAAGAAATAAAAGAGGGAGTAAAAAGCGTCGGGGGAGATTCAGTCTAAAAAGAAAAAAAAACAAAGGTAGGAAATTGAGGCACGTGGGAAAGACAGTCTTGAAGAAAGAGACGAAAAAAACAAAAAAGGGGGGGGAGTTCAGGGGGGGGCAGGACTTGGGCAAATGAGCATGGGGGGGGGAATCTAGCGGGAAATTACATTCCTAGAAAGGGGGTGGGCGGAAAGGGAGGAACTTCCAAAGGGGGGGGTTGGATGTTGAATTTTGGTCGGGGAAGCCCAACCAGAAAGGGAAGCAAAGTCTGCGGGTCAGTTGGGGGGGGTCGATGGGGAAAAAACGTAAACGGAGACCAACTTCGAAACCGCGTCTAAAAGAGAAAAAAAGTGAAGATAAGGTCAACAGAAGGAGCCAACGGGATAAAAACATATTCTTAAAGGGAAGGCGGGGAGGCGGACGTCGAAGGGGGGACGCTCAGAAAAGCCAGTCGTCAGGGATTGAACGATGAAAAGGCTCCGGGGAAACTGGAAGAAGTAGTGGGGGGGAAAGAGGATCATACGGCAATTGCCAGAAAGAGCATGGTCAGGGGCTCTCCCACGAGGGGCTCGAGAAAAGGACAGGGGTGTCAGCCAAAAGGGGGGGACCTTGGGCGCTGAGGGACGGCAAAGAGAAAAAGGGCTTAGAAAAGCAGTAAAAGAAAAAAAATCAAGGGGTCTAGGCCGGTTCAAGAGGGAAAAAATGGGCGATGGGAAGAATTGGAAGTAGTTGGTCACACTTTCTTCTGAAGGAAAATAAAGAAAAAAATCCGGGGGGTATCAGGGAGAAAAAAAAAGGAAAGGATTCAGTCGAGTTACGCACTCATGTTATGTAAAAACTTAGGGGGGACAAGTTGGGAAGGGAATACTCCTTGGGAAGAAGCAGAGAAGGAAAATCAAAGTCAGGTCGAAAGGGTTGGGGCGGCAGCTCAAAAAAGAAAAAACGCATGAAGAGGACTGGGTCCGAAGGGGGGGGTTTCAATCATGACTTTGGAAAATGCCAAAGGAAAAATGGTGGAAGAATCCGAGATCTGACAAAAAACGTTGATCGGAATTCCTGCGGGTGGCCAAAAGGGGAACGAAAAAAGAAATTTGGAAAACAAGCCCGATGGGGACGCTGGGTGGGGGGGTAATCCAAAATGTAAGGCGAAAGGAAAAAGAACATGGGGGAAAAAAGTATCCGAAGGAAATGGCTCCAGGGCATTCGGCATGTTGTGACTCGAGGGGTGCAGACTGTGAAAAAGGAAAGAAAGTCCAGGTGGCAAAAAAAAAACAAAGCGAAGGAAAATTCCAGGTAAAGGAAGGAACGAAAAAGGGACATAAAATTAAAATTCTAACCATCCAACGAAGGAAGAGAGAAGAGAATTACAGGGAGAAGAGCAAAAAAAAAGAAGAGACGGGAAAGAGAAAGATTGAAAAGACGTAAACGATTGCAAATCTAAAAAAAAAAGGTATGAGAGAATTCCAAAAAGGAACGATGGGCTTGTAAACGGGAACAAAGTTATTGTTGCGAAGAAAAAAACCTGGGAAAAGAGTAATAAAAAAACAAACAAACAAAAAAAAAAAAACAAAAACAGAAAAAAAAAACCAAAACAAGAACAAAAAACACAGAAAAAGCAACAAAAAAACCCAAAAAAAAACAAACAAAAACACAAACACAAAAACAAGAAACAAACCAAAACAAAAAACCAAAAAACCCACCCACACAAAAAACAAGGAGACAAAACCCAAGAAAAAAACCAAAAAGAAGAACAAGAAACAGAAAGACAAAAAAAAACACCATGAAAAAAACAAGTGGTGGTGGGGGGGGTCATATTCAAGGAGAACTCGGGAGAGGAAAAAAAATGCAAAACTGGAAATCTCGGGAAAAAAAAGAACTTGATTCAAATCGATTACTAAGGGGTGAATGCGTTGGACTGAAAGAAAACAAACACAGAAAACACTCAGGGAATCACCGAGAGGGATTTTAAGAGGGTGTAAATGGGTTCGGAGAAACAACAGGGAGAAAAAAGCTCTGAGGACAATGGTCGAGGGAAGAAAGTGAAAAAAGGGGAACTGAACACACCTAGAAGTAGGGAAGAACTATGGCGAGGCTCAAATGAAAGGGAAAAGAGGGGGGACATGATCGGCCTGCAGGAAAGCAAGAAAAAACCAACAAGAAGACGTCAATTATAGGACCCAGGGCCGCTTTTTCAAAGGGAGGGGAATTTTAGGACCGTTCAAAAAACCGGTTCAACACATTGCGGGGGGGAGGAAGGAGAAAAGAAGCGTTCAGTAACTCTAGGGGAAAGAAGGACTACCAAAAACCTCCTTCAAAGCAAGGACAAAATCCCGGAATGATAGAACCTAGACGTAAAGGCGCAGCAATCAATAATCCCATGCTGGGGTGGGAAAAGGGGGGGGGGCGGCACGGGGGAAACTGTCCTGAGGGGAAACTCTCAAACATCCCTTTTCAAAGCCAGCCTCATATAGTTAGACGTGGGGAGGTACAACCGCCTGGGGAACGGGAAGGGAAGACACCAGTGAAAAGACCAAGAAAATAGGATCCAAAAGCGCAGTGACAAAAAGATAGAAACCAAAGCCAAGGGTGATTCTGGGAACATTGAAAGAAAAAATCTAGCCGGTGGTGAAAAAAAACTACTTGGGGGGGGAACACCGTCAGAGAAGACGATCAAAAGGGATATTGCTAAGAAGAGGGGTTAATAGACCGCATCAGGCCTTCGAGTCAGTCGGGAAAACACGCCTCCCGGGGGATAAAGCTGGGATTCCAAAGGGGAATTGAGGGAGGAAAGAAGAAATGTCCAAAGTCAGTTTATGACTCGGAAAAGGGGTGGAAAAGAACCAACTTTCAGTGGGAACCTGAGGCTGGACAGGGACCGGAAAGAGAAATAGAAAGGTCAAAATAAAAAGCTAAGGGACGTTGAAAGGGATGGGGGAGAGGGGGAATCGTAAGAAAAGAAAAAAATGGGGGGAGGAAAAACCCTAAGAAGACAGATAAAGGAGGAAAAATGGAGGATCAAACTCGCTAAAAAGGTATAGACCAAAAATGTCGAAAGAAGAAAATCAGGACCACTGCACAAGTAAAAGAGAAGAACAAGAGAGGGGAATTTCAAGAAACAAATCCTCGTCAAAAATTAAAGGGGAAAAAATAAAAAAAAGAGATCACTAAAAATGCAAGGGAAAAATATGGACTGAATTTTGTCGAAGTAAACGGAACCAATCCACACAACAACATAGACCATAAATATCAGAAAACATCCCAGAAAAGGAAAACGAAGTGGGGATCTCTTGAGATTGAAACTTTCAAGAAAAAGCGGCGAAGAAGAAAACTTCTCTTGTATTTGGGGAGAAAAAATTCTAGGACCTTTTGTATGAGCGCAGTTTGGTCAGTAGCAAAGAGGGCCTCGAAGAGATCGGATGAGAGCGATTGAAGTATTCCTTAAAAGGGTGGTCGCAGCCCTGTAAATGGTAAGAAAAAACGGACAGAGCCAACAAAGATAATCCAGGTAAGGTGTGTCTGGGAAGCAAAAAAAGTCTGGGTGAGGTAAACCTGTAATGGGGCGAGGGAACATCGACAGGCCAAGCGGGAAACACGAGAAAGACAGCTAAACGACTTGGAAACTACTGAATCTAATACCCGTGGGAGAGGTGACGAAATCGATGGGGGGGAAAATGATAATATCTAAATGACGGGGAGAACGCTAATTTCAGAACTATCATGGAAATCAGGGATGGAGAGAACGGTGAGTGGTGAACTAAAGGAACCTCCCAGGTCCGTCGTGGAATCTACGGAAAGATTGGAAAAGAGATTAAAGAAGGGGGGCGACAAGGTTCAGAGGAGCGTGCGGATATTGGTGTTTCCAGGGCTGAAGGGGGAAAAGGTAGGCTAAAGAGAGACCGCCGGTTGTGCGATACAGGGAAATGAAAAATGCACTCAAAGGCTGGGGGGAGATTAGCCGACCGGTTGAAAGAAGGAGATTGAGATTCGTCAGGCGAGTTGGTAGATGACTTCAAGTCAAAAAAAAAAAAGACTAAGGGAAGGGGTCAATTGAGGCAAGCATTGACGTCCGGAAGAGGTCCTCATATTCCTTCGTGAGGAAGGGGATGATGGGCAAACCGAGAGGGAGACAAGGCATGAGGCGCTCGACAGTGCTGGAAAACATTGGGAGGGGAAAAAAAAACCGAAAAAGCTAAGGCAAGAGGAGGAATGTAGGAGGGGGGAAGATCAGGTTATCAAAGGGGGGGAAAATTTTCTAAGTCCGAAATCAGAAAGTCTCATCGCAGTATTTCAGAGGAAGGTACCCGTCAGGGAGGATCAAGCTTTTGAGAGCTCTAAAAGACGTGGCTGAAAAAAAAAAAAATCTCAAGGTTAGAGAAAAAAACTTGTTATCGACTGAGGAAAAGATCTCCTGAGCCAAAAAATTTGCACGTATGTGGCAGCTAAGGACACACGGAAAAAACAGCACAGTTACAAAAATAGGGTATTCAAAAAGAACTTTACCAGAATGGAAATTTATACCGATACTAGAAAAATTAAAACGAAGTAAGGCCGCCGGGAGGCAGGTTTCGAGCGAGGTTTACAAAAAGGACACAGGGACTAAGGGGCAAGTGCCGAGAGAGCAACAAAAGGGAAAAGAGAAAGTCCCTTTAAGCAAAATGGAAAGGGAAGGTTGAAACTGTGAAGAAAATGTTTGCAAAAAAGAGACCACGAGAAGAAGGAAGAGTCTCGGGGAGACGGACGAAGAAAGTCTGAAGGGACAGATCATTGGGGGAAAGGAGTCCTGAGGGAACTCGGGGTTTGGCCTGTATAGATACAAGATCCAACCAGAGAACAACGATAAAGGCGAGAGAAGAAATCGCCCAGAGTAGAGAAAGGGGGCCTTACTTCTGACTCGAAAGGCCCCTGAGGAGGGTCAGAAAAGAAATTGGGGGGAGACTTAGAGAGACTGTAAACCTGAAAAAACCGAAGAGCAGGTGAAGATACTTGGAAGGGGGAAGACACATACCTGGACTTGAGGAAAAAAAACGACTCAAAAATATCGATACGACTAACCACAAGGGCCTCGGAGTTCCTTTTTCAGAGGAGGCCGCTTTAGAGGAGTCCGGGGAGAATTTCAAAACCGGTGGCCGACTTTTGGAAAGGGAGGATCTCTGCATCGTTTGCAGAAAGGGGGTCGAATCGTTAACATCCACTTCCAAGGGGGGAAATAATGAGAGTAGGGAGAAGGGTTGGAATGCCATCACAAAAAGGGATGGGCTGAGGGGGAAAACGCTCTCTGTCCTCGAGAGAAAAGGGGACACTGGGGGATACAACATCAAAGGGGAAAAGGGGAAGATAATAACGCGGAAGGGAAGCGAAAAGGGGGAAAAAGTGAAAACTGACGCAACTGTAACACAAAGGGGGAGAAAAATCAGTAATGTAAAAAGAAAATCCAAAGAATTGACGGAGCGCGGCGCAAATAGAAAAAAAAAAGGTAGTGAGGGTAAAAATTCGGGACCGTCACTTGATCCAAAGGAGAACATTTGGGGGGGAATTGCTCACCGCATAGGAACCTCAGGAGAGGGGGGATGGAAATACTACGGACAGGTTCAGGGAAAAAAGAAAAGAAATGCCCTTCAAATCCTAGTACAGGGGACGGGGAACGTAAAAGGCCATGAGGTTCAGCCGCGGGGGAGGCGAGAGGGTTTTACAAAAAAAAAAAAAAGTTGGAAAGAGAAAAACCTCAACTTGGGGGTCTTTCCAAAAAAGGAAAGAGGATTCGGGTCTGAGGAAATTAGATCGAAAACCAAGGCAAAATGACCAAAAGAAAAACCTTCGTCAATCGGGTCCTCCGGAGAAAACCCACACGGTCGAGAAAAGCGCGAAAACATTGGGGGGAACCCGGCCCAACTTCAAAAAGGCCTCGGGAAAGAGAAAGGAAGGAATGCAATGACAAGAGAGGATACCTCAATAAAAAATCTTCGTTGCCTGAAGGCAGAGTCAAATTAAACAAGTTGCGTGAAAATCGAAAAAAGGAGGGAAGGGAATCCTCGCGAGGGGACGTGACTCAAAATCGGAAACTAGATGAAGGGAAGGGGATAATAAAGAGGAGTTACAATGAAAAAGAGCCGCGTGAACGGGGTGGTGGAAGAGAGGGGATACGGAAAAAAAAAGGGTTTGGCCGAGGGAAGGTGTCCAAAGGGGAAATCTAAAAGGCTAAAGCCGCTGGAGTTGAGGGAAAGAGGGTGGGAGGGGGTTTGCGGAGTCAAAAAAAACCAAGAAAAAAAAAGCCACACCTGAACTTTTCAGTTGTTATCGGAATAATGGCAGGGCACTCAGGGAAGAAAGATTAGGGAGCCGACAGAAAAGACGTGGCACGAACGCAGGGTGAAACACCTTCTCCCAGGCGGCTCATGGATACAAGGAGAAAGGACGAATGATCGAAGGAGGCGGGAGAAAGGCGGATAAGGAAAAGAAGGGGTGCAAAAGTGTGTTACGGTGGTTGAAAGACAATACAAACTGGAAAAAGAGGGGCCATGGGGAGGGTCGAAAGCATATTGGGAAGAGGCCAGAGTTTGGCCAGAGGGAGGGACTGAGCAGGGAGTTTTTTGGGGCTAGGGGTCGTAAAAGAAAAAGAGGGGGTGGCAAAAAAGAAAAGAAAAAAAAGTAAAGACGGAAAAAAAAGGATGATAAGGGGGGACGAGGAAAGGGGTCAAAGAGGGGAAGGGGAAGGGAGTCCACAGTTCAGAGATCAAAGGAATGCGAGAAAAAGAAACTAAGGCTCAGTCGTCTATTTTAAAGCGAAGGGATATTACAAAAGAGGGCTGAGGAGGATAAGGCTGAAGAAGAAATGTGGAAGAAATAACAAAATGCAGGAGTCGGAAAAAGAGGCAGAAGGGGACCGAGGTTTGGGAGAAGCGGTAAAAAAAGCTCACAGGAAAGACAGCCGATCCTTGAAAAACGACGTTAGGAGGGGAAGGGTACGAGGGGGAGGACGCGGAAGGGAGTCTGAAAAAAAAAATCTGGTTCCATATCGGCAGTGAGAATTCGAGAGGGGATGACCGAATGTTCGCTAAGAGGGAAAGCTTGGGCGATAGCTAACCAAGACGTTGAAATCGACGAGAAACGAAAATACCTTGGGGGATGGACTTAGAAAAAGACTTCGAGACATTGGGGAGCGGAGGAGAGAAAGGTGACAAAATCAAAGACCCGATATAATACGAAAAAAAGCTCAAAGGGAAAAAGAGCTTTCCAAAAAAGGAAAGCACCGTGAAACTAACTGAAGGGAAAGAAAAGTTTAGGGGAATCGCTTGGACAGCAGTCAAAAAAGGAACCCTGACTGTTGAAGCGGAAATGGGGGGAGGGACCTCATTCGGAAAAGATAAGAATCTCAAAGGGGGGTCCAACGGGTAGTGAGACGTTGAAACAAAAAAGGGGTGGACACAAACCGAGATCAAAAGGAAACACCATGGATAAAAAACTCTGGGAAAGAAAAGACTTATTATGAGGATTCCGGGTAGATTCTGAAAGAGAGAAAAAGCTGACAGGTGCGCTGAAATAAATTCGACCATCGGGGACAGGGAAGATGAACTTTGGAGTATTCAAAAAAAGAAAAAAGTAGCGAAAAAGACCCAGTGAAAATACATAAGGGGTCCGGCTAAGGAAAAAACAACAAGAAAAATTTGAGGCTTGGCGAGGAAGGGGACCAAGGAAAGAGGCAACCAGAAAATACGCTATAAAAAAACTAAATGGCCAAAAAAGGAAAAACTGCAGGACAAAGACTGGACGAAAACACCTGAGGGATGTGGGCGGCGGAACAGGGCCTTGGAAATCTGTAGAGGAAGTTTTAGGTTGACAGAGAACCAATAAACAAGGGACTGGAACACGGACCTCTGAGGAAGAAGCGGAGGAAGACGTTCTTAAATTTGTTGATCCATTCTGGGAGAAAAGAAAAAAGAGGAAGATCAAAGCGGGAAAAAGAACAGTTCAGAAGAAGTTTAGAAAGGGGGGAGCTCAGAAAATCACAAAGCTGAGAGTGGCGGCAAAGCTGAGCCCAAAGGACGAGAAAGTGGACCGTGAAGAAACCTGAAGAAAGCCTCGGAAAGAAGGTGCAAGAAAGGAGAAACCGCAGAAACGCCGGTTATAAGCGCCACGGAGGAACTCTCAGCGAAAGAACAAACTACTGGGGAAAACCCAGGGAAAAAAAGGGTTTATCGAAAGAGGTGAAAAAACGCCGCTGTAGGGAAAAAACCGGTGGGTTTTCAAAAAACCTAGAGTTGGATGGAGACTAGGGAATCAGAAAAAAGCGTAAAGCAAGATAGGGGGAATCCATTCAAGGGGAAGGGGCTAAAAGAGGGGGGAGAAAACTGAACGAAGGAAGGGGACCCCTAAAGGGGAGAAAGAAAGGAATAGACTAGATACGTGGGGACATGGAACCTCTCAAAAGGAAGAAAACGTAAGATCAAAAGAGAAATGGAATTAGAGGAGTTCGGTAGACGTCGGAACTACAAAGCAACCATGAAAAATACACGATCCAAATAACGCTACACATAAGAGGAGCTGGGGAAAGAACCTAAAAGGAAAGCAGGAAAAACCGGGAAAAAAAAAAGCGCAAAGACACGAGGGAAAAAATGAGGGGGGCCCTTTAAAGAGCATCAAAAGGGAGGGGGGAAAAGAGGCGTGGAAAAAGTGTGGGGATTCTAAAAAGACCTACAAGAGAGAGATTCGAAAGGGAGAAGAGGAGAAAAGGGCTCAAAAAAAGTATCTCAACGATTATTCCCTAAAAGCTTTGGATACCTGAAATCAGTATGAAAAAAGAAAGCAACCGACTCTGGTGAGTCGCGGGGGAAAAAGAGTTACGGCTACACCGGGGGGACGGAGAAAGAAGATCCATAGGACCGGAAAAAAATTGTTTATCCAGTTGGGAAGTTTGTGAAAGGGTGGGGAGGAAGTTCAGAGGGAACCCCAAAACTGCAAAGCCCGAGGAAAAACTGGGTAAGTTGTGTGAGGGAAGGGGAAAGCAAAAAGAAGGTCCCGAGGAAAAAGGCTGCCACACGAGGGGGTCAATGGGCACAACTGTTAAATGACACGCTCTCAACCGGAAGGGAAAAGAAGTCCTTGCAAAGAGCGGAGGAAAACATAAGCTGAAAAAAAGGAAGGGTCTCCATAAAAGAACGGCAAAAAAAAAGGGGGCAATTATCGGAGGGAAAACGGCTGAACCAATAGGGAAGGGCGGAGGAAGGGGGGGGGATCTATGGGACCAATGCGGAAAAAGAAAAAATCGATATTTTTTATAGGGGAAACGTCGGGAAGGGGTATGGGGGGGAAAAGAATCTGGGGAGGGTTATAAAAAAAAAAGAAAAAAACTGAGGAATAAAAGCAGGTCCTAGAAACTAGGCGTGATGGGAAAAAGTTTAAGAAATTCCATTAAGAAAAGAAGCGAGAACGCTGACTCGGGGAACCACACTAAAAAAAAAACCTAAAAAAAGGAAGAACGCAACGTCTATGTGCAAATATTGAAAAGGGGAAAGGCTGGTCAATTCAGGGAATAGGGGAGGGTGACAGAAAGGAGCCAAAAGGGGGGGAAAGAGAAAAAGGTAAGAGGAAAGCCACCGAGCAAGCAACAAAATCCGGCGCGAAACGGGTGCAAGAGAAAAGAAGGGAGTGGGTCAAGGAAGGGAAGGCAAAGGGGTGTGTGGGAATCAACATTGGAAGGAGGTGCAAAGGAGCAATGGAGAAAAGACATCGCTGGGCTTTGGGGAACTAAAAGGAGAGCGAGGGAACGCAAAAGGGAAATCTGGGGGGGGGGTAACAGAATGTAAGGACTCTTCAGGCGAGCGTATTAGCAGCTGGCCTTTATCGGGAGAGAGGGTTGGAGTCTCAGAAAAACCAGAGTTAAGAAACCCTGAAAGGGGGGAGCAAAATGTCGACGGGCCAGAGGGAAAACAGAAGGAAAGAGGGGAAAAAAACGAGAAGGGGAGAGAAGAATTCGAGGAAAAGGAAAAATGGAGAGAGAAATACCAAAAAACGGGGTAAAAACCCGCCACCCTCAAAAAGGGAGATAAGGGACAACCCCAAAAGTCGAAGGGGAAGACCTTGGATGAGGGGGCGACTGGCAAAGCACAAAAGGAATCAACGACGGGGGCAAGAAAGAAAACCTTCGAGAGAAGGTCAAGAAAAGTGCGTATGCAATGAAACTCAGGGGTTGACAGCATCCCGGGGAATCTATGAAGTCAGTAGGAGTACACGGGGGACAGAAAAAGCGAAAAAAAAAAACAGACGGGGAGTACCGGTTGTTCAGGAAAGAAACGACAGGCTAGAGGGAGAAAAGGGGGTTCTGATTCCCAAAGACAAACAAATAAAAAAAGAGGGAGTTTTCGAATAAGACGAGACTGGTATTTAAGCTTACCAAGAACTTTTGAAGCAACCTTGAAAAGAAAGGGAGTTTAGGGGGGTCCAAAAACTCAGACTAAGGTCGAACCGATTGGGAGGACTGTCATCTGGAGGTGTTGATAAGAAGGGGGCACCAAAAAGGGGAGAAGAATCAGCGTAAAATAACGAGGTATGGGACTAGAAGGTTTAAAATAAAAATCACACAAAGAGGGTGTCAGGAGAAGCCAAATATGAAATAAAGGGAGATTCCTAAAAGAACAAAAAAAAGCATGGGCGGAGGCTGGCCCTGGAAGAGGAAAAAGTATCGCGGAAAAGGACAGACACTCCTAGAAAGGAAGAAAGGATGTACAAGGGAGGAGAGAGTAACCAGAGTCGACGAAAAAGTAATCTTCCAATCGAGCAAAGATTGAAGGGGGGGGTTAAGGGGAAACCAAAAGAATAGTGTGGCACCTGATAAAAAGCTGAAGCTGAAAAAAGAATGGGAAAGGAAAGGAGATGATATCCAAAGTCTACTTTATAAGAGCCGGGGTACTGAGTGTAACAAAGGGAAGGATATGAAGTACTCGGAGGTGTTAAAGCGGAGAAACACGACGACTTACATGGAAAGAGGGAAGTAAAGGAGAAATTCTTTCAAAAAAAAACTAAAAAAGGGGGTCCAATGGGTGAGGGGAGGGGAGGGGAGGGGAAACACAAAAAACGCAACAGGAAGGAAACCAAGAGAGAAGGTCGGGAAGTGAGAGCAGCCCTGTCGGTGGAGAACAAAGAAAACTCTAAATGATCAGGGGGGGCTAAAAAACGCCGTCCCTGAAAAATCGACCACAAGAACACGAGGAAAAGGAAAGGGGCTTTGACCTAATAGCAGCAGTCGGGAAGAGTCGGGGGAAGCACAGCGGGGGATTTAACATTCCGAAAAGGGAGGAGGAATCAAAAAGGAAAAGAGCCCGAAGGGAAATGTTCAGGGAGAGGAAAGGATATGGAAAGAAAGGGGGTCCAATGTAACGTACGTCGTCAGCGTGCAAAAAAAGGTTCTAAATTAATTCTAGGAAATTGGGGTTAGAGCTCTAGTATCGGAGAAGAAAAGGTCGAAGGTCATGGGGAAGAGGCCATGGGGGGAAAGTAGGAAAAACACGCCAAGAAAACCAAAGAAGGGGAGGCTTTAAAGTTGGAAACGGAGGAAAAAGGGAGAGGAAAAGGGATTAAAAAGGGACACGCGGAAAAAAAACCAACGCAATACAGATACCACCCTGTGGGCGTCTCGGGGCCGTCTCGGCAGGAAAAGGAGGAACTAAAAATCTGGGAAGGGGAAAAATCAAGAGCTTTAGAAGGCTGAGAATGGCTTGGAAGGTAAATCATGTGGTGGGTCTTAATCAGAGAGACAAGAAAACAAAAGGACTGAAGGAGTGAAGTATCATTTATCGAATAAAAACAAGAAGCAGGTGGCCAATTAGGGAAAAGTCAGGAGGCTGATGGGGTGTTCCAAAAAGGGACAAGTTGAAAAGGAACTTGACTTGGACAGGGAATTGGAGAGTTCTAAAAAAAATTCGTGAGAGGACGCAAATGTTCCAAGAGAAGGAGGGATTAAGATTTGGAAAGGAAAAATGAAAGAGAAGGGGGGGTGATCAAGGAGATTCAAAAAGGAGCCTTTATCCAGGGGTTAGGTAATCGACGAAGAGTGGAGCTGAGTCCTCAAGTCTCTTAAGGAAGAGTCATAGAAAGGCGACAGAAGAGGACTGCAAAGGGCAAAAGAAAAAAAAACGAAAAAAGAACATCGAAGGAAAAGACTTGGGAAGTCGGAAAAATGAACTAAGGGGGACCATGAAGGAAGAAGGAAGGACTGTCTGAAATCCATTCACAAAGAAATCAAATACTCACGGGGGGAGCTATCGAAGTCAGTGGGAGGGGGGCACTGGAGACAAGCTGGGAAGAACTACTCAAAGGGGGAATCTGTGAAAAGAAAAAGGTTAATTAAAAAAATTTTATGCAAAAGGAGTGTCCAGCCTTGCATGGCTCATGAGGGGGTCGAGAAAAGGGGCTCCTGGAAAAAACATAGAAAAGGGGCAATGAAAATTGAGAGTCTGGTCCAAAGAAGTTCTTCGTAGAGAGATGACATTCTCAAAAAAATAAAAACTTCTAAGTATGCAAAACAATGAGATCGGTGGGGACAAGAAAAAAGAGGTCACAGAAGGGGGAAGGTCCAAGCACAACAATTGATGAAGAAAGAGAGAGGGGATGTTAACGAGAAGATTTCAAAAAGGATGTCAGAAGGGTTTTTGGAGGGAGTACTGAAAAGAACTGAAATTCCAGGAGCAGAAAAAGGTAAGAACCGAGATTCTAAAAATAGAGGGTGACATACCGTTGAAATGAATGAACGGTTGCGATAGAGGTGTTTCACGGGCCATCGGGGTGACGTTTAAAACATAGGACACGCGTAGCATGCACTACCGTCAAGCTCGACGCTCACGTTAAAAAGGCGCTTAAATTCGAAGTGTGTAGAGAAAAGGGAAAGATGACTCTTCCGGAACTCGACAGACTGAAGAACCGAACGGCCGGAGGGCTCATCAAGCAGAGAGTAGTGAAAAGATCGGGGTAACCGACAGCTTGGAAGGGAGAAGAAGACGGGAAGTGTCGAAAAAATGACGGGCGGCGATGAGGGGTGGAGCGTAGGCGGTGAATAAGGGTCTAGAATCAAGGGGGAAGAGGAATTTGCAGGTGTAACAAAGAAAGGACCTCAAAAAAAAAAACCAGGTCCTGAAAGTTCAATCAGGGAATGGGTGAAAAAGAGAAGGATGTTAAGGCTCGTAAATTGGGAAGAACGGAAAAAGCCTTTAGAGAAAAAAACGAGCTGCTGCAAGGGAAAGAAAGAGAAAATGCCCTCCTGTGGGCTCCATAAACAGTCACAAGAAAGGAAAGAGGGGAAGTGAGCAAGCCGCGATTACCTAACCTTTAGGGGGGATGCGGGAAATAATGTTAGAAACCGAAAAATCCTGATTTGAAAAGGGAAAAGGAGAACTCTTGAAGGTGAAGGAAATTCAGGACAACAAAACATAAAACATTCGCTAGAAGAACAAAAAAAAAAGGTCGAGAAACTCCTGGGTAGGAGGGGCAGCAGAAGAAAATGTAACAAAAAAATACGAAAAATCGAGAACTCAAAAACCAAACCCAGGGGGGAAGCGAAAAAGAGCTTCAAATCAGGTTCGGGAAGAGGGGGATGAAAGAAAAAACGTGGAACTAAAAAGGACACCCGTGAAACCTCTGGAATAGAAAGAATGAATCGAAGAGCTAGAAAAAGCTTCGGAAGATGGGTACGAAGAAAGGGGGATCATGGTACCAGCTGCCAATCGGGGAGAAAAATTCGAAGGCTTTTCAAAAAGAGTTTGTTGAGAGGAGGAAAAATATCAAGAGGGGGAGGGAAAAGACGAAAAGGTCTGGGGGGCTGAGGCTTTGAAGGAAAGGAGAACACAAGGGGAAAAAAACATTAAAAAAAAAATTCGATTGAAGAAAACATCCATACAAGGGGATAAGAGAAAAAAAGGAATCGGAAAAGCTGCCAAAACCAAAAAGAAATCCAAGACAGAAAAAGGACCAAACGGTGTAGGCAGTGGGAAAAGAGGAAAATCAAATCGTGTCGGGGGTGCGAGAAAGCAGTGGGACTGGCACTGGAGAAAAAACACGGGGGAAAGAGTGATAACGAGAAAGAATTGAATGCCTTTGTATAATTCATACGGAAAAAATTGAAGAGATTAAATAGAATCAAAGTCCTGTTGATCGGCGGGTACTGGGGGAAGTCGCAAGTGCGAAAGGAGGGTCTGTATCATTAGGGGGGGGGCTTGAGCGGAAAAGAGAAGGTTAGGGGAAAGAGGTTGGTTGGGTTGGGTGTGGGTTTTTTTGAAAAAAAAAATCCTCCACCGGAGTTGTGATCGGGAAGCGTGTCGGGGAATTTCTAGAAAAAATCGGGAGAAGGGGAGGAAAAAAATCATAGTAAAAAACACGGCCGGAGGTATTGAAGAATGTTGGTGCCTCCTAAAAAGGGGTCTGTGATATCCAAGAGGGAGGAATTGCACGAAAGACTTACGGGAATTCTGACGGCGTAGAAAAGAAAAAACTCATTCGAAGATCAAGGAAAGAGGAAAGGATAAGGGGGGGTTGAGAGGCAAACGTGACTGCAACGATGGAGAAAAGGGAGGGGAGATCAAAAAAGGTAGAATCGGAAAGGAAAAGCGCAAAGGAGGGAGGAAGCAAAAAAAGCTCTGCACAGATAAAGGCTAATGCGGTTGAAAAAAAGGGCCTTTAAAAAAGGTCGAAAACTTGGAAAAGGGGAACGAGGGGGGGAAAGGGAAATTCCACATTTGAATGGCTCAAACCTATCGGGACTCAAACCTCAGGGGGGTCAAGGCGATGAATCTCAAGAGTATTCCATCTAGGGAGAGACGTGCTTCAAGGAAAGGCTTGTTGCCAGAAGAAAAAAAGAGATGAAAAAATAAAGGACATAGTAAGTACTAAAAAGGACACACCGAAAAGAAAAAGCTCAAACAAAACAAGACTCCCAAGACGGTTTCACCTAGGACGTTCCTGAAAGGAAGAGGCGAAAGGAAATGTCTGGGAAAAAACGATCCGAGGGGGGACTGTGAAAGGCGTAGTCACAAAAGCTTTGGAAAATAGAAGAGTGGAAGAATCGAAAGTATGGAAAAAAATTTCTTGCAAGTAAGTTCAGCTAAAAAAAAAGGCTGGAGGGGGGGTGGGGGGATTTTGGGGAAACTAGCCAGGAAAACCGAGGGAGAAATAATTCGCGAACAAAAGCAGCGTTCAGCCGGAAAAAAAAGAAAGTTCGGAAATGAAAGAGTAGATCTATAAAAGGAATGAAGCAAAAACAGGGCCTTCAAACGGGGGGGGGCTCGAAACGTTTACAAAATTCACAAGGTGCACCCCAAAAAGATTAGAAGAGGGGGCTTCAGGAGAGAATGAGGGGCTTACTGATCAAACTCGTGTTTTGGAGGGCTAGAGGGTAAGCAAACTTAAAGAAGAAAATCAGTCA
>Ga0179593_1739893_pt1 | contig 25567 bp, 51 predicted proteins | sample CZODoug2_1_08_16_FD_185931 | JGI IMG/M metagenome (GOLD analysis project Ga0179593, IMG submission 185931) | Vadose zone soil fungal communities from Angelo Coast Range Reserve, California, USA - CZODoug2_1_08_16fungal (PacBio error correction) | ecosystem: Environmental > Terrestrial > Soil >...
GGGGGGAAGAGAAAAGATCAATGCCCGGGTGCAAAGCGGAGGTGGTGAATAAAAAAAAAAAAATCAAGCAATGCAGTAAAGCCTTTTTATAATAAGGCCGAAAACAGAAAAAAAAAAAAAAAAGAAAAAAAAAACAAAGCGAGAGAAAGAGGGGGTGATATCAGGGTGGGGAGGGGTAATCAAATGTGGGAAAAATCAAAACCAGCAAGGCAGCACGGTAAAAAGAAAGAAAAGGGGGTTTTTTTTCTCGTGTCTTTAAAAGGCTGGGGAAGTATAGAAGGGAAGGGGAGGGGGGGAGGGGCATAACCGAATAAAGAAAAGGGAAAAAAAGCGGAAAGGTGACGGAGGGGCATTTTGTACAAAAGGGGGGAGGCATCAAAAAAGGAAGGGACTAAGTGCGAACGGGGTCGACATAAAAGGGGAAAATGTCCAAACAGGGCCGGTAAAAAGGGGCGGTAGGGGGGACGTTTTTCGGTGGAAAAATTTTTAGGACGAAGACAACAAAAAAGCGAAAGGGGGCCAGAAAACCGATATGTAGCCACGGCCCAAGAAAGAGAGGAGGACCCTTAAAGACATCTGCGAAAAAACGGGGGGGACAGGAAGAAACGGGGAAGAAAAAAAAAAAAAAAAGTCTAAACAGGGGACAAGTCGGTCGAAGCAATAGGGGGGAATGTGTAAACATTAAAAAGGGGCAAAGGAACGGAAGGAATAACGGAAAAAATTTACACGGACGAAAATCGGGGGAAAGAGGGGACGGAAACATTAACTAGGAGGGACTGGGGGGAAAAGGGGGCGAGTGACCTAGGGGAAAGGTCGTACGTGACGGGGGACAAGGTCAACTACGTGTTCCCTCAAAGAAAAGGAAAAAGTTTTTCTCGTACAGGAGGGTTGGGACTCGCGGGGGAAGGGGTTACCATCACAAGAGAAGCCCAAAACAAAGGAAGTGGACTACCCTTTGAATGGGGACAAAAAAAAATTAAAAGGGGGAGGGTCTTGGTGAAAAAAAAAAAAAAAACTCGGGGAAACAACCCACGTTGGCAGGGAAAAACTAAGGATAAAAGGAAGGGTTTCCACCAACGGCCAGGGGGAGACGCCTAACCCTCCAAAGGGAAAAAAAAAAAAAAAAGGGCCAGGACTCAAAAAGGGGGGGAGTAAACATTGATTTAAGGGGAGGTCTAACGGCCATCGCGAAAAAAAGACTAATCATCAAATGGGGGGGGACGAAGATTTGCTCAAGGGAACTCAAAAAATAAAGGGGTTTTGGGGGGAGAAAGGCAGACATTAACGAAAAAGGGAGGGAACAGCAGCGTTCAAATCGAGGGGGGTTCTTGAATCACGAGAAAGGTTGGGAGAGGCTGAAAAGCGGGGGGAAAAACGAAACATCATAGAAGGGAAAAAAAGGAGAAAATACAATAACAAAGCCTTTGGAGGGGGAAAAACCATCCAAACTGCAAAGGAGGGGTCTTCAGAAAACCGTCAGGGGTTTGTGGGGGAAAAAATCAGATCTTAGATGTTGGCGGAAAGAGACCCAAAAAGAGAAAAAAAGAAAAAAGGGGGAAACCGTTACGAAAAGAAAGGGGGGAGCTCACTCTGCAGAGACGGGAAAATTTGGGAAAAAGGCCTAGGGGGGGAAAGCGGAGAGTTTTCTAGAAGCAAAAGAAAGAAACAAAACAAACAAACAGAGGCCGGGAAGGAAGATCGGCCATCCCGACAAAAGAGGTGATGAAAAAGGTTTTTGGCACCCCCAATTTACACAACAGAAAAACGGAAAAAAAAAACCTTAAAAGGGGGGGGGAGATTGACGAAGTTGTGAAAAAGACGAAAAGGGGGGGGGTGCGACGAACGGGAGTCAGCATCAACAAAAAAAGTGAAACGAGGGAGCCAGAGGCCGAAGGAAATCCATTCCTGGGAAAAAGGAGCAAACAATCAAAGAACTAATGAAAAAAAGGGGAAAGCCTCCGCTTTTTTTGGGAAAAGGGGGAGAAGCAGGTGGACTCTACTTCCCAGGGGTGTTTTTGGAGGAGAAAAGACAAGGTCAAGCACGTGGGGGGGGGAAGGAAGGCCAGCACCGGGGGAGGGGGTTCTGGATGGGGGGGGGACTCGCTGGGGTTAAGGCAAAGTCGTATCATTTCAAAAGGGGTGGGGCATCGGGGGGAAAAGGGGAGGCCTTTTGAAAGTATCCCGAGAAAAAGAGAGTGAAGGGGAGAAAAGGTGTCAGCCGCCGTTAGTTTTAAGGGGAAAAAGGAGTGGCCTCAGGTGTCTAATGCGACGAGGGAGAAAATTTTATGAAAGAAAGGAGGCACCTAACAACGAGAGGAAGGGAACGCCTTTTACATCGTTGGTGTAGGGAAACTGAAAAAAAAAGGAGTACGGGAAAGGGGGATTTCACTGTGGGGAGTGTGGGTAGCCGGGGGAGAACCGGTTCAACTCGAAAGGCCGTGCAAAAGCTGCTGGAAAGTCTCCGCCGTTGGAGGATGGTTTTGGGGAGGGGAGGGCTGGTCACGGGAAGAAAGGAAGAAACGGAGAAATTTTAGTGGGGGATCCTGTGATGGATCCTGGGGGGGGGTTTTATATCGTGGGGGGGAAATGTTGAAGAATCGGGTTTGCTCAGGAACCAGGCCTGTGGGGGGGAAAAGTCGAAGGCACAAAAAAAAAGGAACGGCATCGATACGCGATCGGAGTCAGAGGGAAAAGGAAGTCAAGGGGGAGGGGATGACTACGAAGAGGGGACTATTTGTCCAGGGGGGAAAGGGTGGGGGTATACTCAAAGTGCTAGAATAAACAACATTTTAGTCGTCAAAGGAAAAAAACAGAGGGGGGGCAAAAGAAAGGGGGGGAAGGGACTTTTGTTCTTCAGATAAGGGGTTCAAAAGGTTGCTTTGAAAAAGGACATGCTTTTGTTTCAAAAAAAAAAAGAGGAAGGCTGGGAAGACTGATCGCAAATGTTCGAAAAAAGGGCCAAGCCGAAATTTGAGGTAACTTTAAATTAGAGGGGAGGGGGGGTCGGGGGGGAAGAAAACACCTCCAAATAAGGGGGGGGGAGAAGGAAACTTGGGGGGGGGGAAACAAAAACCGAAGCCGGGTGGGAAGGATGAAAAAATTTATAGGGAAGGGGTGTCGTGGGGGGGGAAAGATTTTGTGGGGGGAAAGGAATGATCGCTACCGGAAGAATGAAAAGGGGAATAAAAGCAGGGGGAAAGTTTTTTTTGTTGTTGAGGCGGGTCCAAAAAACGCGAGGGAAAGAAAAACGGGGTTCAAATTTGAGAGAATCCAGAAGAAAACTTCACGGTAGTGTTGACGGGGGGGGGGGGGGGGAAAAAAAACATTCGTAGAACAGGAAGAAAAGTAAGAACGCATCAGGAAACATCCGTGAGGACACGTCACCTCGCGTGGGAACGGAGAAAAAGCCACCGGGAAGGCATCCCGAAAAAAAGGGTGGAGAAAAAGCGTTTGAAAAGAAAGGGCGATAATGGTCGGACAGTCTGAGGGGGTCTGGGGTGGGCGAGAAGAACGCAATCGAATTGTGGTCGACTCAAAAAAAAAGGGAGGAAAAAAAAAAAAAAAAAGCGTCCTCCGAAAAAAAAAGACAAGACTACCCTCACTTATCGGAAGGAATGGCACGTAGCGGAGCAGCCGAAAAAAAAGGGGTTGAAAATGTGAGAAGGGAAACTGGGTATACGGCTAAGGGGACGAGATCTGACGGGAAATCACTTCGGAGGGGAAAGGAAAGCTCAGTCTCGACTGAAAGTAAAAAAAAAGGAAAAAGGTTGTTTAAGGGGGAGGATAATGGCCAAAGAGGGGTTGAGATTATTATAATCTGAGAATGCGGGGGTCAGACGGTAGACAGGTAAAAGGGGATTTTAAGAGAGAAGAGGACCCGTCTGATTCCGCAAAAAAAAGAAAGGGAACAAAAAAAAAAAAACCCACGCAAGGACAATCACTAAAAGGGTTGAAAATGAAAAATCGACCAAAGAGAGGGGTGTTTTGTTTTATAGAAAGAGGGGGGAGGGGAAAAAGAAGCATAGGAAGGGGGCATCCCACGAAAAAGAAATCTCGCGTAAAAGAAGGGGTGAAGCACCTGGGGGGAAAGCGATCGGCAGAGAAGGAGGCAAAAGGGGTTCCATGGAAAAAAAAAAAGGAAAAAAAGGGCAAAAGCAAAGCCGAAAAATCAAACGATAAAAAAGACAAAAGAGCAATAGATGGGGGGGAAAAAAAAAAAGACAAAATGCCCGTTCAACTAAGAAGAAATAAATGAAACGATCACGTGGGGGGGAGGGCACCAGAACTACGGCGGCAGGCGGCGTGGAAGACAGAGGGCGGAAAAAAGGGAAACATGCCGGGGGGGGGGGAAGCTTGGGGCAAGACCCCGAAAGGAATGGGGACGAAAAAAGCCCAGAAAGGAAGAGTAACTGATAATGACGGATTGGGGAAGAATCGGGAGAGTATCATCTTACTCGAAGGCGGACCAGGTTACAGAAGCAAAAAAAGCGGCATTTCTGTCAACGGAGTCAGAAGGAAAACGAGGGGGAAAACGAAGGGAAGAAAAAAAAAAGAACCATCAACGTCATCCAAACAGAAAGGCTCGTGTAAAGGAAACCGTACGTTCAAAAGGAAGAGGGGTCGGCATTTCAGTTGAAAGAAACGGAAAAGACAAAAAAAAAGGCGTTAAAACCCACTCACAACAACGGGGAAAACTAAGAGGAAAAACGCCACGGGCAAACGGCGTTAGCGAGCGACATTCAAAAACAAGGGAAGAGCTGGAATATGAAAGAGGAAAGAAAGGACGTGCAACAAAATAAGCCCGACTAGGGAAAGCTGCCAAAAAAAATCCACTGAACCAAAAAGGAGGCAAAAGGATCAACACACCGACGTAGGGGGAGAAAAAGGGGACAAAAGCGGAAAGAAAGGAAGAAGCACTTTTTCTTTCAAAGGAGGGGAAAAGAAATTTGAGAGAGGTTTCAAGGCCTTGAATTTTCACTGGAGGGGGCGGAAAAGAAAATCTGCAGGGTTTGTGATTTGGGGACCAGAGGCGATTTTCGGTAAACAAACGTTCGTATGTTAAAAAACAGACGGAAAAGATAAAAAGGAGTCCGACAACCCGTTGAAAGGGGTGGTAAGGGGGGACAAATTGAAAGGAAACCGTTCACAACAAAGGCGGGGGAGGAGGGAGCAGGGGGGGGGGGAAAGGCTTTCGGGGGGCACGGGAGTGGGGGGGGAAAGGGGAAAAATGCGCCAGGAGTGGGGGTCAAAGGGGGGACTATCACCAAAAGGGGGTTCCAAAATTTTTAAGGAAAAAAGAAAAGTTCTATGGGGAGAGCAAGGTTCTATGGTCCTGTAGGTTCGGCGGGGAAGGGGGGGGGAAATGGACAATTCAGGGGGGGCAAAGAAATCGGGGGGGTTTTCCAAAAACTACAGTAAAAGAACAGAGGGAGGAAAACCCCTCAGCACAAAAAAAAGCCCTGTGGCCAGCAAAATCGGGAGGGACGAAGGGGGTGGCGACTTGAGGATCTCGCTCAGAAAACGACTTTTCCCAGGCGGGGGGATGCCTTCGGACATTCGTCAAAAGATCGAACGCTCCGTTGGTTGAAAGGGAACCAAAAAAGGGGGGAGGCTAATGGGGCGGGGGGGAGGGAACAAACAAATAACCCGCAAACTAGGCCCGCACGTAAAGCATTGGAGGAAAAAAGACTTGGGAATGATTCGAGGGAAACGGTTGCTCGATTGGCCGGAAAAGACTTGGAAATCCAGGGGTACACTACAAAAAAGTGGGGAATCCACTAGAGGGAAAAGGGGGTTAAGATCGTGCCAAATAAGGAAGGGAAGGTTTCCAACCCACGGGATCAGGATACGACCCGCCGTCGAGGGACTGGTTTGTACAAGAAAAATAGCCCCATTGTGAGAGGGGGTTGAAGTTTATCAAGAAAAAGGGGGGGGGAGGCGGCCACTTTGTTTCTGTTGGAGGACGAAGGAGGAACGTAACAAAAAAAGGAACCTCTATGAGACCCGAAAGAAAAAGAGAAGTGTTTAGTGGAGGTGGCCCCTTACCAAGGGGAAGGGCAATTCCCGAAAAAAAGAGGGGGAAACAGCTCATGACGTTAATTTGAAAACGCGGGGAAAAGCCATCCGAACGGGGACGGGAAAGGGGTAAAGCCTGCAAAAGGGGAAGGGAAAGGGCCCCTCTTGGGGACAAAATTAACAAATTCTACAGAAAACTGGGAACATGTTTTAGCGCTCCGGAAGAGAACGGAGAAAATCCAGTCAGGGTTCCGTATTTTGCTCCACTTGGGAGACCACTTAACAGACAAAGGGAGGAACAACGTTTCCGTGGGGGGAGCGCGCTTGTGTGGAAAAAACGCTGCTTACGCGAAAGATGAAACTAAAACGGCAAAAAAAGGCCTGGGTCAAGAAGAACCTCGGTTTGGAAAAGCAAAATTTGGGGGAAGGGGGCCCATTTGGTGGTGTGTACGAACATAGCCGCTTGGGACAAGGGAGTGGAAAAGGTGGAACAGGAATCCAAAAGAATACCTTTGAGAGTGAAATAATGTGTCCCTTACTGGGTCGAAACAAGCAGGATAGAAAAAAAAAAAAAGCTACAAAATAAGGGAAAAAGACTCCAAAAAAACCGGTCTGGGAACCGTGCGTGGGGGGGGGGGGGCTCCCATGGGGAGAGGGGCAACAAAGTGGGGGTAAACAAAAAGAACGGCCTCCGCAAGGAAGGAGAGGAGAAAATGGAAAAAAGCTCGTAAAATTGCATGAGGAAGTTCTGCTTTTGATGGCTAAAAAAAAAAAAGAGAAACTCCCAGGAGGGGGGGGGGGAAGGAAAAATGTTTATTCCCGGAAAAAAAAGAGAAAAGATAGCAACAAGGAGGCTGAAGGAAGAAAGCAGAAGAAGAAGGAAGGGAATCAAAAAGGAAATATCAAAGGAGAGCACAAATTACTTGGGAGGACCGGGTGGTAAAAAAAATCCCAACAGGGGGAATGGGAAATGCCCGTGACTTAACGAGGAAAAAGGGTCTAAAGTAGGACCGAACAGGGGGGGAACAGGGTGATCTCGGGGGAAGAGGGGAAGGGGGTACCGAAAAATCTATCAAAAAGGAAAACGGGTATTTCAGACCTGAAAAGGGGGGAAAAAAGGAAAGGGGTTGCAAAAAGACCAGCCCGCTTATTTCGAGAGAAAAAAGGGAGTATATAGACGATAAGACTAAGTGGGGGAAGCGAAGGTTTCTGCACTCGGAGGGACGGGGGAGGGAAAAGCCCATAAATTCCCAGCAAGGGGGGAGGAAGCCCAAAGAGACAATAACAAAAAAAGCGGCCAATTCAAAGAAGGAAAAGACCAGAGGGGGGAAAATGTCACCCTGTTGGGGGAAAGCTTTAGCAAAAGTCCCAGGAGGTATCCGACGGAAAAGAAAAGATATGCCCCGAGAGAAAAAAAGGAAAAAGCGGAAAACGTTCGGGGGGACGGCAACAAAAGGAATACGGGAAAAAAGGGAAAGCCGCAGCGAAACTAAAACAGAGCATGTCGGAAAAAAAAAATTGGTTTTCTTCAGAAAAAAAGATAAAAAACGGGGGACAACATGAAAAACGATGCCGAATGCAGCCGGTTGACCGGGGGGCGGGAAAAGAGGGGCGTAAGGGGAGCTTCGCGAAAGCCAGAAAGGACTTTTTGGAGGGGAAGATTCGTCGTAAACCTGGGAGGTGGCAAGAAAACAAAAAAAAAAACCCAAAAAAAATACAGTTCTCGAAAAGGGAGGGGGGTTGGCCGATGGGGAAAAAGAGGGCGGCCGGGTGTTTTGAAATAGAACCGTCTTAAACACAACAAAAAGAAACTTTGGATAAAAAGGGGAAAAAAAAAAAGCCGAAAGTGGGGGTTCTTGGTTTTGTGTGTTTTTTGTTTTTGTTGTGTGGGTTTGTTTTTTTGGGAGTGTTCTTTTTGTGGGGTTTTGTTTTTGTTTTGGTGGTTTTGTTGTTGTGGGTTGTGTTTTGTTTGTTTGTGTGGTTTTGTGGGGTTTTTTTTTTTTGTTGTGGTGGGTTGTTTTTTTTTGGTGTTGTGTTTTTTTTTTTTTATTTTTTGGGGACAACAACACCCCTCGGCACCAAAGTCCCCACCCCACAACCCCCCACACAAATGAAAACCCCCACCCCCCCCCCCCCCCCCCCCCCCCCCCCCCCAACCCCCCTGATACCCCCCCCCCCCAAAGACACCACAAAAAAGGGGGTGGCGGCTTGGTGAACCCGGCGGGGAAAAAAAAAAGAAGGGGCTTGACAAACGCCGCGATGGGCGAAGGAAGAGACCCGGGAGCTAAATCATGTGAAGAGAAGCACCACAGATCGACCCGGCCAGCCCTTCCTCACTGGGAGTGAAGAAAAATGACAACGGGGGAACTCACGGCCCATCGAGACAGGGAAAAGAGAACCAGGGAAATCATCAAAGGGAGGAAGACGAAGATTTGGCCCGCAGGACACTCAAAGTGAGGGGGGGGGGGGGAAAATACAGACATTAACGAAACCGGAAAAAAGGAAGCAGGGCTTTTAAATCGATTGGCTGAAACGAAAAGATATAAGACCTGGAATAAGGAGAGGTGGGTCGTCAAAGAAGGGAAATACATAACAAAGGAGTAAAAAGCACCAATCGGGGGGAAAAGGTTTGGAGGGGGGAAAAGACCGGACCTCGGACTGGGGAAGGGGGCCACAAAGAAAAAAGGAGGTGGAGAGTCGTTTGAAAAGAAGTTATTGGGGGGAAAAATGATCAGAAGCCGACAAAAAACGATTGACGTGACGGGAAGAAAGGGAGAAATCTCTCCATCGGGTGTGGAAATGGAAAAAAGGGGGGGAAAAAAAATTGGATAAAGAAAAAAAAGGGGTGTAAAACGTCCAAAAGTGTGAAAATAGAAATCAAAAGGAAAATAGACAAAAAAGAAAAATCCAAGGAGGGAAAAATTATCGTCAAAAAAAAAGGCGTTTGATGGAAGAGGAACTGGTAGAATGGGGAATTTGCTGTACAAAATGGAAAAAGGAACTTTTTTTGTAAAGGTTGGGGAAGGACAGGATGAGTGTACAAACTTACGCAAGGTGGGTGGGAGAACGGGAAAAAAAGAGCCGACAAATCAAGGGGCAAAAAAGATTGGGGGGGGGAATCGAGCATCACCGAAGAAACCATACTTAAATGTGAAAAAAAAGGGGAAAAAGGCGACAGAGGAAAAAGGACAAAGAAAGGCGAGGCTGGCCCGGTGAGGGGGAGAAGTTACTGGTACCAAAAGGGGGGGGTTTTAATCCCCTTGACAGGACCGCAAACGGTGGCGCCACCTCGGGTTGGACGGTGAGTGTTTCACGAGGGGGAAAGCGTCCGTATTCATCGGGGGTGGTGGGGTTTGTTAAACAGAGGCTCTGGAAAGTACGCGGGGGCTAAAAAAAAAAAAAAAAAAAAAAAGACCGCACCGGTTTTAAGGGACGGTGACGCAGGAAAAAAAGCTTCAAAAGGGAAAAAAAAGGGGGTACGCAGAAGTTTGTGGGTCAAAAAGCTGGAAAATACACGACATGCCCAGAAAACAAGGGGCCATGGGGGGGAAGGGTCATACAGTGCAAACACTTTTGCACCGACCAGAGGCCGAGACTGGAAAGGAATTCAGTAAGCCGGGAAAAAGAAGAAAAAACAATGGCCAGAAAGTCCGGGTGTCACGCCTTACAAATTGTAGTCAAAAAAGTTTAGAGGGAGTTTTTGTCGGGAAAAGAGAAGCTGAGGTAAATTCTTTTGCCAATTGTCTCAAAAGAAGGGAAAAATTCCGAAAAAGGGGGAAGGGGTCTGAAGTCGTTTTCCGCAAAGCCAACGCCGGGGCCCAGTCGAAGAGGGGGACCGGTCCTTGCCAAAAAAAGCCATGAATCCTGATGCAAAAAAGAGGTGGGAAAAGCCCACACAGGAGAGGCCGGAAGGGGAGGGAAATCCCTTAAAAAAAAAAAACGGGGATATCCAGGGGGAACGGGAGGAGTTAATGTTTTAGTGGACCTACAAAAACATTTAGCGAAGGCGTTGCCCCCCCAAAAAATGGGGGGGGGGCTCGGCAAAAGAAAATTGTTTTTGGTTGAAGCCCGGGGGGGGAGGTGCGGGACGGGTATGAAGTGGAAAGAGGACAGCGGGCCCGGAACGGGGGGGGGGAAACTTGGGAGAAAAAAACTTTCCCGCTTTTGGTCAAGGCACAAAAAAAGGTGGAAAGCGGGGGAAATGCCGACCACAGGGACAAGGACGGGAAATGGTAAAGGAAAGGGAGGTATTTGGTCTAGGCATCCAAAGGGGAATGTGATTAAGAAGTCCTAGTAAAAAAAAAAACACGACCGGGTCGATTTGAACGGGAAAGGATTAAAAAAAAGGGGTCGGAATGGAGGCAAAGGTGGGTAGAACCAGGTGTTTGAAAGAAAGTCGAGGGGGATCCAGACGGATAAGAGGTTCAAAAACTCCTCCACGTGGTATTTTTTGGTGGTTTTTTTGGGCAGGTGGTAAGGAATGTCCAAACTCGACGGAAAAAAAATTTCAAAAGAGGGCCAAGCAGGGAAGAAACAGGGAAAAACAGGGGGGAACGGGGGGGTCTGGTTTTTGCAAGGGAAAGGTCGAAGAAAAAAAGGGGCTCCCCGTCAAAGGCAAGAGAGGACGAACAGAACGTGAAAGGTCGTGCAAAGCAGGGGAAAAAAACATTCCAAGCACAAAACCTCCGGCGCCAATCTCCCAAAAAGGGGTTGTGAGAAAAGTCTCTCCGTGAACAGGGCCGGAGGTCCATTAGGGGGGCTGAGGCTAGGAAAACCGCCGTTCTATTGTGGAAAACCTGGAGGAGAAGGGGGGAAGAGAGAGAAGAAAAGAAAGGAAAAAGCCAAATCACGAAAACGCAAAATTGGTAACAGTCGAAACGGAGGACAACGTAGCGATAAAAAAAATGTGGGAAACTTCGGGGCGGAGCAGGCGTTCTAAAAAAGGGGACGGGAATGTAAAGCAAAAAAAGAGGAGGAAGGGGGAAAAAAAAATGCATGGGCAGAGACACACCCGTCCAAGAAACTACCGGGAAGGGGGGTAAGGTTATTCTTAGAAAACGGACCTCAAGGGGGGGAGCACAGCGGGTGCAAAAAAACGAAAAAAAGTAAAGGGGGGAGTTAGAACATCCATCCTTTATACAAGGGAAAATGACAGAAGCAGAAAATTTCAAAAAAAATAGTTGGGAAACAGCATGCTCGAACTATAAAAGGGGAAATCGAAAAGGAGACAAACGTGTTTTTGGTTGAAAAGAGGGTCCTGGGGGGGGAAAAGGGAGGACTAAAAAAAAGGAAATACATCTCTCAATTGGGAAGTACATCGCGGAAAACGACTCCACATGGAAAGGAGGAAAAAAAAAGGACCGGCCAGCGTTTGGGTAAAGGGAAAAAAAGGGCCAAAAGCCTTAATAAAGACAAAGACAAAAAAGGCCCAACAACAAAAAGGGGGAGGGGATGACAACTACAAAAATGAGAAAAACAAAACAACCATCCAGGGAGACCGGGTTGAATGAGGGAAAAGAAAACTTCTTCATAGGGGAAAGGGAAAGAACTCAGAAAGAGATCGCTCACAGGCTGAAGGATGGGGAGGCACTGAAGAGGAAAAATTTCACAAAAAGATAATCGGAAAAAAAGGAAACACTCTCAAAAAATGGCTGAGAAAGGTGTGCAATAATGGTCTTCATCAGGGAAGGGGTTTGCAACACGATGACAGCATCCTTTAATCTTAGGAAAAAGGGAGAAAATTTCAGAAGAGACTTCTCGATTTTTTGAAACTAAATGCATCAAAAACAACACCCGGCGAGGTAAGCAAAATACGATGTAACTCAGGGAGAGGGGGTTGTCATTCTTTGAAAGGCAAAAATACAGGATCAACGGTCAGCAAACGGACGGAAGGAAAACCCTAAAACGACAGGGAGAAAAGAAGGGAGACCGGCACGTTCAATAGGGAAAAAGGACCAAGAGAAACAACGACCGAATGAAGTAAGGGGACGCAAAGGGCAACAAAAATAAGCACAAAAAAAAGGGCTGCGGCCGACATCCGCCGGGTATTCACGAAAAAAAGGTGGGAACCAGGGGACACCAAGCAATAATGGGGCCACTGGGGGGAGACAAAGGGTTGGGAAAAGGCCATCCCCTCCGATGTGGAGAAGGAGTTAATCATTTTCAAAAAGACGAAAAGTTAGGGAATTCCAGAAGGGGTGGCGGGAGCGGACGATAAAATAGTGATTGGGGAGGGAGGAAGAAGTTCGTGCAAAAAAAAGGCGTGGGGGGAATCCCTATATAAACTTCCAGAAAAAAAACCCGGTGTCTGTGTGGACACGGCAAAAATGGAGGGGACATACACCCGTAAAACAAAAAAGGCTGTCGCTAGCTCTGGTATTTTCGCTCGGTTTGTCGGTCTTGGGGGGGGAATATCAAAAGGGGACACCAGGAGCGGTTTTTACGAGAAGGGGGGGAGATCCAAAATGAGTTTTTCTAAGCCCGGAAACAAGCGGTCTGATTCGATTGGGGTCTTCGTCCAGGGGTTTCGGTTTGAAAAAAAGAGGGGGGATCCGTGTACGGATCTGTAGGCGACACGCTGTGAAAAAAAAAACACTCACGCCATCTGAAAACAACAAAAGGGCCAGGAGAAAAGGGGGGGAGGCCCTGTTCCAGTCAAAAAGAAAAGACTCATGGGGGGGGAAAAGTTCCAAAGAAGTTCTATAGGCGGAGCGTGAAAGCCGGTGAAAGTCGGAGAATGCCCTCGGAGTAAAAAAAAATCGAACGTCTCAAGGGGAAAAGGATGGCGAAGATCTTTTCAATGTAGTTATTAAGACAAAACAAACGACAACCCAAAAACACTTGGTCCGCTAGCGGCAAGGAAACTTTAAGTCAAACTTTGAAACAGCTGGATCTGTGCTTCCTAAATGTGTCCTATCACCTGCTTAGCTGGAAACAATTTGAGGGGGATTGTCCCAGGGGAGAGGGCCGGCACATACTTAATCAAGGGGAAGGGGGAAGCACAAAGTGGGAAAAAAAAAAACGGACACCTCTTCCTTTTTAGGGGCGGGAGGAAAAATGAAGGTTCAACCCAACAGATCCGTTAAGAAGCCGTCGCGTTCAGTCAAAGGGGGGAACTGGGGGAAAAAAGTCGTTTCTTACAGAAGGGGGGGTCGGGTCACTTGACAAAGGGAGGTTTTGGAAAGGAGCTGGCTTTAAAAGGGAACCGGGGGAGGAACCGACGCCATCTTGCCGAAAAGAGACCAGGGGAGTGTGAGGGCACCGGAGAACGGCCAGTTACGAATAGCAAAGTTCCCCGAAAAGACCCAGCACAGAAACCGGGTTGCGAGCGCGGTACAGAGCGGAAAATTTTCCCGGGCACCGGCACAGGGAAAGACAAGGGAAAAAAATGTTGACAAGGGCCGGCCTGAAAAACCATGGAAAAGGGCCAGGGGGGGTAGTCCACGACGAAGAGCATCTAAAAGAGGGGGGGCGGCAAAAAAATTCAGAAGAGGTTAGCTCGCTATTCAAGAAAAAAGAGGGGCTTGGGAATCAAATAGTGGACACACGCCAAGCTTGAGAGCGGAGGTCCACAAAGACGGCCCCGTAAACGCTCAGCGGGTAAGGAAAAAGCGGTGGGGAGCTTGTATGGGGCCCGCGAAAAGGGCGGGGGTTCACATCCCGCGGGGCGAGGGGGAGGGGTCAGCTCCGAGAAAACGACCAGGGGAAAGGATCTTCCAATAATTGGTGAGCGGTCTGCCCCTAAAAAAAAGAAACGGGGAATAAGAATAGCAGGCGGGGGGGGAAAACTCTTCAAAAAAAAAAGGAAGGGGGGGGAAAAAAAAAACCCGGGCCTTGCTGGGGTTAATGCTGGAAGGGTAAACAGAAAAAAAAAGGAAAAGATCGCCCTTTCCTTAGAAAAGCAACAAAGGGGGGGGGCCAGTACCGCCTTCCACGGCCCATTTGCAGAGGGGGCAACTTGGGATTTTTGAAAAAGGAAAGTACCAAAGAGAGCAGGAGGGGGGAACGTGATAGCCAGGAAATGAAAGGTAGTCATCCTTATCTCGAGAAAAAAAAGAGAAAAAAAAAAAAAGTCAAAATTTATTTGGCAGTAGGCGGAGAGAGCGCGGTGGGGGACTGAAAAGAAGCAAATCCACAAGGGGGGAAGTGAAGGGGCTAGACGGTACTTTCCAGGGGAAAGAAACAAAAGAGAAGGAAGGAAAAAAAAAAATCTGGTGATCGGGGGGGGGGGGGTAGGAACTGTGGAAGCGAAGAAAAACCAAAAGGAAACCGGAAATACGGGCACGGGGGGGGAAAAGCAGAAGCTGTTGGAAAGGGAGGCTAAAACCTCTATTGGAGCGGGGAACAGGGGAGGGAATTGGAGGACAGACCTATAAAAAAAGAGGTAAGGTTCGGGACACGAGGCGGTGGAAAGAAAAATTAAAAACTGCCAAGGACCAGCTGTACAGAGAAACAAACCCCCCCATAAACGAAAAATCCCGCCAACGAAAACGATACCCGCGGGGCGGACCGGGGACATGTGGGGGGAAGGTTTAGCGAAGAAAGGGGCAAAGACCACGCAGAGCACGGAAAGAAACCCGGAAAAGGATTATAGCCGAGAAACGAAAAAAAAAAAAAAAGGGGCCGGAAAAAAAACAAAGAGGGTTGATCACTCTTACACGCAGAAAAAAGTGCTAAACAAGGAAACTTCCCACCCGCAGGAACTAACTGGGTTGGGGAAAAAAGGGAGGTATTTGGAAACCATTACAAGGGGCCCTTTCTGCCCACGCCCGGGAAGGCCCTGTAAAAGAAAACAACCAAACCCACCCATAAGGGGGAAGGGACCCTCCACTGAGTACGCAAAAGAGTCCACTGAACAAGACTCCTTATGTGGGAAAGGACAGTTGAAAAGAGGAAAAGAAGGGATTGAGGAGACGTGCAAAGGTGGACACAGCAAGAAAATAGCGGGGGGGGGGAAGGTGTCATCATCATAGAAGCACGGCGGGGGAAAACCCGGAGTGAAAAAAAAAAAAACAAAGTCGTTAATACAAATTTGATAAAGGGGGGACACAACGCGTTTGAGGAGAATGTTTTTTATAAGAAATTTCACCTAAGACCTGACTAGGATTTTGATGAAGAGGAGGGGTTGAAAACCAAAGGATAAAGGGAGAAGATAAACGCCAAAGGAAAAAACAAAAAGAATCCCGTTGGAATCAAAAGAGGGAAAAAAGGGGAGGGAAAGGCTGCTGTACGGCCATAAGGGAACAAAGAGAAATCAATCATCAATAATGGTGCAAAAGGGGAAAAAGAAAAAAGGAAAGGACAATGCTAAAGCGGGGGGGGCTATTTGTTTTTGGGAGGGACATTGAAAAAAGGCTTCAAGGAAGAAAAAAGCGGGGCGTAGCAGTTGTTTGAAGGGAAAAAGCCCCCGTAAGCATTGGGGGGGACAAGCGGGGGAAAAATAGAATATGAAAGATCGAAACAAAAATCACCAATCAGCCGATTTGGGAGAACGACGCAGCAGGGGAGGGGGGGGGGGGCTAAAGGTTTGACAAAAAAAGGCATCGGGGTCCAGGGAAAATAAGACCTAAAAGGTACTTTTGCAAAACACGGAACTGAATAAAAACCTAAAATGATCGTGAAGCGAATTCATCAAAAGGCGATTGTGCAGAGAAAAGGGGAGAAATTTGGAAATTTGGAGGAACATTTTGGGGAAAAAGCGTCGGCGGATAGAAACTCACAAAACCGGACGAAAAAAAAGGGGAATGACCGTAGACAAGATCTTTATCGGACCCGTTGGATTGAGAACGGTGTAGAGGAATTTTTGGAAAAAAATTTCCCCCAAGAAAAAAAAAAAAAAAAACGGTGGGTCTGGGGGGAAAGTTTTGAGAAAATAGGGTTTAAAAAAAGTACGAAAGGGGGGGGACCGCTGCGACGAAAAAAAAGAAGGACAAAGAGGTTTAATCGGCGTCGGGAAAAAACCCAGGAAGTGAAATCAAGCAAGGAAAGAAGGGCCGCTGCAAAAAGGGGAATTGCTGGAACGGATTTCCTGCCTTCAAAAGAGGGAAAAAGGTTGATTCAGGGGGGTGAACCAGAAATTTTGTGTGGGAAGAGACGCCGCCGTGGGAAAGAAAAAGGGGAAGGGGGGCGCCGCCGCCCGTGAAGGGGGTTGCTTATTTGGGGACACTGCCTGGGGGGCGGGAAGGAAAGGATCGTCGTGGAAACAAACAGCGGGGAACTTGGAGGGGTCGCTGCTAAAAAAAACCGTTGTGGACCGGTGAAACGGTCTCGTAATTAAAGGGGGACGGGGGAAAGGAAAGGGCCGCCGGCCGGTGGGGGTCAAGACCGGCAAAATAAAGAGCAGCCCGGGGGGGGACATGCGCCGAAAAACGCGTGGCACATTGACCGGCCGCCCGTTAGGTGCTACAAAATGAGCCAGGAAGAAGTGGGACAGTGGAAGGGTTTTAATCCTTGGAACAGGGGCAACAACGAGGAAGGGCCCAAGTGTTTGTTGCCAGAAATACGAAAGGGGATCTGGTAAGAATTCAGGGGGGGTCGAGACGGGGAAACGAGAAAAAAAAAAACCCGACCAATTAAGGAACCATATGGGAAGGTATTCCAGAAGGTCTCAGCGCTCTGAAAGCAAAAAACCCGGGCTGGACCTGTCCAGAGGAATGTTTTTCGGGAAAAGAAAGGGGTGACCCTTCTCACTGTCGAAAAAAAGGCCTGAACGAAAAAGTATCTTAATAATCCAACGGCGGATCTGCCACGCGCAAGCCGAGTATGGCCATTGCCAATACCAGTGGGAAAAAGAAAGGAGACGTGATGGTCAAAGTATTGGCGAGAGGTCTCGAAAGTTTGAAAAGACATTTATTTTGGTCAGGATGGGTGTGGGGAAACCCCCTTTTGTGTCTTGGCAAAAGGAGGATTACTGGTGGTGACGGAGGCCGGGGGGGGAAACTACCAAGAAAAAAAGACACGGTTTCCCTTGCTGGGGGGGGGGGAGGGGCCAAAACGAGGAAAAAAAGGGTGTTGTTCCGAATCAATGGGGGGACAGGACCAAGACCTGGAAGGGGCTGGGGAAGTGAAATTTTTACGAGGGGTTTGTTCGGAAGAAGAATAGGTTATTTCTTTTAAGAAAACTGCGTAGAAATAAAAAAAGGAGCGGGTCGAGGGGGAATTATAGTGGATGCAGAAAAAAAGGGGATCACGATTTTGAAAAAGGGGGATGCGCAGGACGGCCTCCAACGATGTTCTAAAAAAAAGGGTTTGTGTGGGGCTGGTGGTTTCGGGGGGTGGTGAAGGGGAATTCCCTGGCTGAAAAGCCGGACCGGTTCAAAGGGAGGTCGGCTCATCAAAAAGACAAAATAGACAGGGGGGGGGGGCAGGACATCCGGTCCGGGGGGAAAAAAAAAAAAGAAAGACCAAGGAGCCCCTCCTCCGCAGGAAAAAGATGCCTCCCAAGAAATCCGTAACGTCAAGAAAAAGAAAAGGCCAAAGGGCAGCAGGACGCCAACCCGGAAAAAAACGCTGGGGAAAAGCGTCTCCGTTAAGGACGTTTTGAACGATAAATAGGGGAGGTCGTGGGATGTGGGGAAAAGAAGAGACGCTTTTTTGAATCTCAAACAAAAGAGAGTAAAAGAGAGCGCACATATCAAACAAGCGCACCACCGACCAAAACAGACAAGAGGATCAAACCCTTGGGATCAGAAACGTGGTGGAAAACGGAGCGTATCATGAAAGACGGAGGAACAGAGTATTCATGTGCCGTTTGGGAGAAAGAAGGCCGGGCAAATGTAGGAGCTTCTGGGGGGAAGAGAAGGGCCGCAGGGGAAAGGGAGCAACGTAAAGGGAGGGGGTGGGTTTTCATTAACCCTTTGCGGAAGAAAAAAAAGGGGGGGGGAACAGAGCGCAAGAAAAAAAAAATTGTTCCAGATAAAACCACGAAAAAAAAAAAAAGGGTGTTAGCAACATCCTTCTTGAGAAGCGAAGAAAAACGTTGACTGACCCACGGAATCCTAGAATCACTCTATGTCGTCACAATCAAAAAGGGGTTTATAAAGAAAGCAACATTGTGTAAGACCATATTTGGAAGGGCAATGGAGCTGACGGGAAAGGTCGCGGGCGCCTGGTGTCGCGGGGATAAATTGGGCGGACACCGGTTTATTCAGACGCCAAGGGGGAAAAAAGCGACAAAGCGGAAAGAAAAGGAGAAGGGCCTTTTTGCAGGAGGGAGGGGTGAAATGACGAGACAGGAGCGCGAAGAGGACATCCCGTAAAAAGGAGGCACGGTTGAGGGCGAAAGAACTGCGGAAAGGAGGTCGCGGCGAGAGGCTCGATCAACCAGGCGTTTTCAGAGGGGGGACCAGAGAAGAGGAAAAAACTTCAACTCAGAGGGAAAGAAGCAACAAGGGCTGGGAAAAACGGTGGAAAAAGAAAAAGTGAGGGAAGGTCCATTCAGGGGAGGGGGGGGGGTCACACGAAAAGTGAATACTGACAACAAGACAAAAAAAAGCGTGAGAAAGCGGGCCCAAAAGCAACGAGGGGAAAAGACGACGTCGGGAAGAAAAGATCAAAGTGAAGAGACGTTTAAAGGGAGGAAAACAGGGGGGATCAATGCAGGGTGGGTTCGGGGGAAGTCCCGTGGTAAAGAAAAAAATCGGAGAAAAGGGGGGTCAACCTTGCGGGCGAATGACAAGCTCCCCGAAAAATAAAACCGGTCTCAGAAGAAAGTGTCACGGAGGAGGAAACTTGCGATCTTTCCAAGAAGAATAACGACAAAAACGAGGCCCATTGCGAGAAAAAAAAAAAAAGAACCCCAGAATATGGATGCGGACAACAAGGGACAAAAGGCAAGCCCAACAGACCAACGTCGGAAAACCGTCAGGGGGCTCACCCCTATCTCTCACAAAATGGGTGGGGCCAAGCCTCAAAGATTGGGGGTAAGTTGAGTGAAAGAGCGACCTTTGCAAAGGCGTGAAAGGAAAAGGGGGTCTTTTTTGCGGAAAAAAAAAATCTGGAAAATGACTCAGTTTGTCGGAGGAGGGGAGGGAAAATCGCAAAGCGGGAAAAAAATGGGAGGATGTCCATCCTAATAAAAAACTCCCGTTTCGATGGGGGGGGGGGTTCTGCACCTTTACAGTTTAAAACAAGTGCAATCACACCTTGTCGGCCTGAAGGGTGAATCAGTGTTTCGGGTTGGCCAGAGGTTGATTCTCATAGGGACCACAAAAGTGCACAATAGAAGAAAAAATTTGGGGCAAAAGGGGCGCCCGCCGAGAAGGAAGACAATTGATGAGAATCGCCGATTTCGGGTAGGAGGGGGGGGAAAGGGGGGGGAAAGGGGGCTTTGGGGCGGGGGCTTTCTGATTGGCAAAGAAATCGGGGGGAAAAACCCGTCCAAAGGGAAAAGAACTGTGGGGGGCAAGCAGGGGTCCAGGAAAGCAAATCGGCTTCGATGGTGGGGTTGGGTTTCGACTTTCATAAGGAAAAAGGGAAAGCACTGGAAAAGGAGGAAAAAAAACATTTTATAAATGCTGGGGGACCAGTTAGACAAAATCGATAGCGTCGTTTTGGGAAACCCAGCAGTCCTGGGGGAGTTTATGTCGTGGAAAATAAAAACCTAACGCCGCACAACGCTGCAGGAGACAGGGTCCGGCAAAGGTTGGAGGAGAAGGAATTTTGTCCCCGGGGGGGGAAGCAGAACGTAAAAGAAAGAGGGTAACACTACAAAGGTGTGGGAAGGAAGGTCCAAGGCGGGATTTGAGGGGGGGCGTTTAGCAAACCAAAGGAACTTTAGCCCGTGGGTTGGAAAGGCATCAAGAAAAAAAGACAACGGTTGAAGGGTTTTTGAAAGACATAGCCACGTCGGGTACAAGAAGGGGGTAAGGTCGGTCATGAGGTAAACGTCCTGGGTTTCTGGAAGAGCCGGGTATGGTAACCCCGCCGGTGGGGGAGCCCGCAAAAGAAGGAATAGTGGTGTAGGTCCAACGCAGACGAGAGTGACAGGGACGGGATCCCGAAGGAAAAGTTTCCCCCGCTCAGGTAACTTTTGCGAAGCGGGGAGGGCGCGGGGGGGCCGGCCGGCACCCGGCGGAAAAAAAGGGGGACCCTCTCAGTTTTTGAAAAAGAAAGGAAGAAAACAAGGGGTGAGACCGTAACCTTTGCAAAAAAAAAAAGCGTCAAGAAAAGGAAGGAACACCTCGGGCTGCCAATTGCATCAAGTTTTTGGGAAAGAGCTGCGGCTTTAGAAAATTTCTCCGGACAAAAAAAGGGGATAAGGAAAAAAACCGGGCACGGAGGGGAAAGAAAAAAGTCGGGGAGGAAGGCGGAACAGGCCCGGTAAAAGAGAAAAAAACGCTGCCAGAGGGGGGGTGACTATCGGGGACTGAGCCGGAAGAAAGGTGTCCTCCCCCTAGAAAAAGTGTTTGGGTGAACTTCAAATGCCCGCCCAAAGGGGCAGGGCCCGCTTCAATAATTGGGGGATGTATTAAAAAAAAAAATAGGAAAGGCCCTCAAATATACGAAAGGAAGAAAGGATCGACGGGGGAAAGGAGGCAAAAAAGGCCTCGTGCAAAAAAAAGGTGCACGTAATTTAAACACCGGGACCCCTCTTGAGGGGGAGTGTCACCAGCCAAAACCCGAAAAAAAGAAAAAATCGCAACCTAAGTCAAAGCGGGGAAAAAAAGCTTTACCCGCCAGGAAAAGGGGCAGTCGCACCTTTGTGATTGTAATAAGCCGCTGAAGGGAGTCGTGCTCGCGCAGTTGGGGAAAGAAATGGGGGTAGTAACGCAACTTAGAGAAATCTCAACAAGAGAGGACAACAGAAGGAAGATAAGAGTAAAATCAAAAGTTAACACGTGGAAAAAGCAAAAAAAGATCGCGGTGTACTAAAAAGGGGGTTGCGACTGAACAAAAGGGGACCGTGAACAGGGCCTTTTTAAAAATAAGGGGTGCGAACATTTCTTATTCGCGGGAAAGGTGGGTCTTTTGTATCTCTGGGGGGGGGGGGGGAGGGGGGCGAAAACACGCCTGGGGGAAGCGAAGCAAACCAAGGAAAAACAAAAAAAAAAAAACGGGGGGGAGGAAGGCAACGGTAAGTAGGGGGTCGGTTTGGGGTTTTGCAAAGTCGCCGCTGAGATTTTAAAGAAGCTCAATTTAAAGAGATTTGAGGACCGCATTAAAAAAAAAAGGAAAGGGGGGAATGCGGGTGTAGCCCAGAAAAATTTTGATTTCCGGGGGAGGCCTGAACTAAGAGGAAGAAACTCCCCCATGCCCAAGAACAAAACGCAGGCCAAAAAAAGGGGGGGAATAACCCTCAGAGGTTTTTAAACCGGGAAGGGGGGGGTGCTTGGCATGCATGCAGCCTCCTCAGAAGGGTGGAAGGGCTTACACTTCTAGGACACACAAAAATTCACGGGAACGAGAAAGAGGGAGGCCGAGAGAAAGAACTAGCTGCGAAAAAGATGTGGGTGAAACGCAGGGGGGCACTGGTATCTCGACTCGTGGCAAAGGGCAAGGGGATGCCGAAAGGGTCAAAACAGGCTGAATTTGAAAAAAAGAGGACAAGGGGGGAATCCGTGTGGGCAAGAAAACAAATATGGGCAGCCCGAAGGGGCTCGCGCTTGAGGGAAGGATGAGCGGGTCCCTCTTCGGGTGATCCCTAATCGTCGTACTGGCACGGTCCAAGAAAATCCAACTAAAGTTTATCGGAAGGGTTGGCGGGCTTAATAAATGGGGGGGGGGGAGGGGCCGTGGGGGGAGAACCCGGCCTTTAATGCCAAGGAAGGGGAGCCAAGTTGAAAAAAGAAAAACCTTACCTCAGACTTCTAAAAGACCGGGGGGCCCTGAGGGGCCCCCCTTTGTTGTGGACTGACCGAAGGGGGATTGAGATTGGAAAAGAAGAAGAAAAAGGCTAAAGTCAGGTGGGAATGGAAAAAGCACCTCCAAAAAAAAAGAAAAAAAAAAAGGAAAAAAAACAAACGAACGAGACCGCCGTTGGGAAAGAGGTTAAATTAAAAAGAAGGAAGTGGGAGGAACGGCCATCGATCACAGAAAAATGCGGAATAGAAATAAAAAGTAGATACTAACATATTCCGGTCTGCTCCCTATAGGTGGAGGGTTTATTGTGGGGGGGAAAAATAAGACATTAAAAAAAGGATTGCAGCAGTTCAAAAAAATCACAAGGTGTTCTATGGAACTAAGTCCCTAAAAGGCAATTGACACGGGGAAGACTGAAAAGTTACTGGGGAAAGTCTAATATAGGAGTCTAAACAACAATCCAAGACGAAGCCGATAAGGGTAACAGGAGGAATCTGCACCGGGAAAGGAAAGAGGGCGGGGGGGTTAAAAAAGCCCTAACAAAGAAAAGACACTGAATGAACCAGAAGGGGATTCTGTGAACGGGGGGGGAAAGGCCTCAATGGGAAATTGAAGCAGCGGAGAAAAGGATATTACAAACAGGAAAGGCAGAGTGTTTGGGGGAAGGGGTGGGACGGCATGGTCGAACAAAGAAAAAAAAGGTACCGGTCTGGGGGAGGTATCCGTAAGTCAAGAAGGTGGAACAACGGGGGTAAGAAAAGTGGGGGATGCTGAAGGGACAATCAAAGAGGAAAAGGAACGTTTTGTGTCGGGGGGAAGGGGGGAGTTGACCAGGGGGAAAGACGGGGGGCCCGCCGGGGAGAACGAACGGAAAAATCAAAAAAATTTTCATTAAATCGGGAGGGCGAACTGTAAAGTTGCCGCCAGGCAAAAAGGAAAGAAAATCAAAGAATGTGACTGAGGGCCTGAAAAATGAAGGGTTAAAGAATGAAAAAAGGGAGCTGGCCTCCCGAGGGGGAAAAAGGTGAGAAGAGGGGGGCACCGTTTCCCAGGCAATTTGTGTGATCTCCTAAAAAGTGGGTCGTGCAGAAAAAGGGGCCTGCAAAGAAGGACTGTGCACGGGGGTTGGTTTTAAAGTTACCAGTGCTGGTGTGGTGCAATACGCAGGAAGGGAAGGGACCGTAATTTCCTCACTGGGGGTTCACAAGCGATGCTTGAAAGTCGCTGAAAGAACCGAAACGGGGACGCAAGGGGCCGGGTAGCGAAGAGAAAAAAACGTATTCTTTAAAAAAAAGAGGGAGGAAAACGCCGGTGAATGGGGAGATGTCCTTCAAAGGCGATGCCCGGGGGAGGGTGTCACTACATGCAACCGACAAAATGGAAAATCCCGTGTAGGTGCCGCAGTTAAAGAGCCTGAGGAAAGGCTGGGGGGATGGGAACGCAAAGGAGGGGTTTCCACACTCGGGACAGAGCCGTCAACGGGGCCGGGATCGACATGCCGCCGTGGGAGTAGAGTCAGGAAAGAAAGGTTGAAACGTTCTTTACGACAGAAAAAAGTCCTTTGAAACAAGACAGAGGTTCGAGGAAGAACCACTTTTATTAGGAAGGGAGAGAAGGGGGTTTGATTTTTCCCCAAAAAAAAAATCGGTGTGCAACTCTTCGGAGGGGAATAAGCCTGAATCGGGGACAGTGGGCGGGGGAAGTCCTGCCGCCCGTGTCTGCGAGAATGAATCCAAGGTGGGGAAGCCATTCGGAAGCGTTGGAATTCGGGGATGGGTTCATTTCATCGCGGAGAAACGAGAATGTGTTTCTTCAGAACGACCCAAAGGGGGGTGGTTGGGGACAAATGAAAGGGGGTGTAGTTGGGGAGGGGAAACTTTTTTCGGCCTTGGGGACGGGGGGGGGTTTGCAGCAAAAGGAAACCAGTATTGATGGGGGACTTTCCCAAAAAAACAAAACAAGGGGGAAGCAAGAAAATTCGCAAAAGAAAAAATGTGCGGGGTTAGAGGGGGATTTCATGTTTTTCGGAAAAAATAGGGGGAGGGGGGAGAACTGGGTTGATTTCTAAAAAAACTATAGTTATTAAAACACAAAGACACACCGGAAAAAGGGGGGTTGGGGGGGGAACAAACAAAGGAATTTGAATGACGGTATACAAAAGGAGGGTGGTTTTTTGAAAAGAAAAAGGGATTCAAAAGAAAGAAAGAATAAAATCCTTTTTGAGGGGGAGGTTGGAAGGTAAAGTCCGTCTGTAAAAAAAAAAAGGTTGTTCCAAAAAAGAAAAAGCCGGCAGGAAACCAGGAAGGGGGGGGTGACTGTTAAAGGAAAAAAACATGGAAAACATGGGAACCCTCCGCAAGGCCAAAAATGACCTCGAACCAAGAAGAGAGAAACCGCAGTAAAAGGGGAGAAAAAACACCGGGAAGCCAGGGCTTTTGGAAACAAGGGTTGGATCGGCGAAAGATTGCCGGGAAGGTGAGAAAGGTGTGCGGGAGGGGGGGGGGGAATTTTTTTTGAAAGAAAGGAAGCTTGGGGTCCGAAGGGAATGAACACAACAAGTAGTTATCTTACCCAAGGAAAAGAGAAAAGGAGGACAAAATCCCCAACATCACTAGAACATCAATTGAAAATTAAAGAAATTTCAACAGGATCTCATCGAGAAAATTTTTTGGAGCAAGTTGGGGCGGAGAGCCTTTTTTTAAAAAGAGAATACGGGGGGAGGGGGTCGAGGAATGCTGAGGACCACGAAAAAGGGTTGGCGCGACTTCAACAAGCGGGAATGTGTTTGTGGGTTTAAGGTTTGAAGGGGAAATGGCCGCCGGAAACTTGTCGGGATCAGAACGATTGGAACGGAAAAAAAATAAACGGGGTGTTTAGAACAAGAGAAATTTAATTGAAAAAAAAAACAATCCAAGATCCAAGATTCCGCCGCGAACCGTTCAAAAAAACCAGCCAATTCGACAGAGAAAGGTCTCCCCGCCTCCGGGTGGGGGGGGGGGGGGGGAGAGAATCACATGTTGATCTGATAAGGGAGGTCCACGAAAAAAAAAAGATACATCTCTCTTAATTTGAAGGGGACCCTTTGTCTGCCATGGAATCGGCATTCCAAAAATGGGAAAAGCGTTTTTGGGGGGGAAGGGCAAAAAAAGGCCCGAAAAAATACAAGGCCAAAAAGGGGGGGGGGGCAACAAACAAGGGATCTGACGACAAATTGAGAAAAAAAGAAATTCCGGCAAAATTGACCAAAACCGTCAGAGGGTCATGGTATGGCCTTCCAGAAAGGGGAAAAGTGCCGTGGCACAAGACAAAGGGGAGATATTTCCATTAAAAAAGAACGAAAGGTCTTGGCAAAGAAAAAGGAAAAGGCCGGGGAAAAACCTCAAGATCGAGAGGCATCCACTAATAAAAGGGAAAAAGGGGGGAAAGGGAGCTTTCTCCGTATCCGGGGGATCGTACAAACTCGGTGGAATCTTAACAAAAAACAACTAAAATTGATTCAAAAAAGGACCCCAGGACAGAGTTTGAAAAAAAGCGGCCATCAAAAGTCAAAACGTCCCCCTCAAATGGAAAAAAATTACCTGCGTGGGAAAGCCAAATGCCCCAGAGGTTGTGCAGTGTCAGAGGCAACCTCCTCGGAAAAACGCACAGACGAGGGGCGTGGCGTAACCAGAACGGGAACTGACAAGGACAAGGGATGTCATATCGAGACCGACAGTCAACGGAAGTAGGCAGCGACTGTTCCAAGCTAAAGGCT
>Ga0179593_1809436_pt1 | contig 25566 bp, 31 predicted proteins | sample CZODoug2_1_08_16_FD_185931 | JGI IMG/M metagenome (GOLD analysis project Ga0179593, IMG submission 185931) | Vadose zone soil fungal communities from Angelo Coast Range Reserve, California, USA - CZODoug2_1_08_16fungal (PacBio error correction) | ecosystem: Environmental > Terrestrial > Soil >...
AGTTCGACGGGAAGAAAAGAGACGCTCCCGACGTCCTAGTAGGAGGGACATAAAAGGACTGAAAAACGCTTTCGGGAAAGGATGAAAACCGTGTCCGCTCTAGTCCGATGAAACCTCAGACCTATCCATGCGGGGGGGCCAAACTTCAAATGGAAAAAATAGGCTTTGCTCTTGATGCCCGAGTCCGCAGGCCTACACTCTGAGAATTCGGAGAAGATACTATCAAAAAGGATTGAGCTTCCCCGAGCAAACAGGTGTGGGACGTCTTCTCGGAGGAGTTCTCCTTTCCTTTAAAAGCCGACCCTAGGGAGAATCTAAGTTTTCCAGGGAGGAGAGATTTGCGCGTCGTGGCTCTACCAACTCCATCTCCCCCCCTTTGAATCCTGGGAACTAAAAAAACCAAAACTCATCGGGGGAAAGGGGCTCCAATCCCTACGTCTGGCAAAGGGGGGGGGGAGCTAGGGGGTACTACAAAAGGTTGAAAAAAGGAGGAGAGATATCAACAACAAAAAGGGGGATAGACGGCACTTCAACGTTTCGGAGGCAGAAAAGGCTTTTCTAATGACTTCAAGGCTTTCAAGGGGGGGGAAGACTCTCAGGAAGAGGGTTTATAATAGATAGGGGAAAAGGGGGGGGGGGTCGTAGAACGTTGTATTTTGAAGATACCTCAGAGCAATTCATATATAAACAAACTAACTGCAAGTTCCGGTGAGCGAACAGGGGCGGGTAGTCTATCTCCTTGAGGAGAAAGAGAAAACCAAATCCACTCGGGTTGGGTTACTGCTTTTTCGTCGAAAGGTACACGGGAATCTCAGAAAGTATCGCGTTAAACGAGGCAAAGAGATTAGAGGCACTACGACGAACTGGAAGTGCGGGTTCCTTTTGAAACCATTTGGAGAGGGGGGGGAGTGGTGGTCGTCGGACTATAGAATTTTTCACCCAAGGGAAGCAAAACTCTTGAAGAACGGCTGGTTCGGAACGGAAGAAAGGAAAGTCGGGAGCGTAGCAAAAAACGGGGAATAACGGCATCGGAGGAAGGATGTGCGTCACGGCGGTGGCGGTGAGAAAGGGGGACGCGAAAAACGGGCTCGTGCTAGGGAAGATAGGCCGAGTACGGAAAATCCGAGTGCATTTATTTGACCAGGGTTTGGGGAAAGCTAAAATTGGTCCGTGCGAAAAGGGACGATGTGTACGGAGGAGGAAGTGTAAACGGAAGCAGTGGAAGGGTCTTATCCACTATCAAGAAATAAGGACTTTCGAGACCGGGTCTCAGCGGTGCCGGAAGACGGATTGGGGGGAAGCGGAGTTCTTAAAGGACGCGATACCTCGGCTCAATAGGGATGATCGGTGTCTCGCGAGGGGAATCGGAGGGATAGCTACTACGTAGGGGGGACAGGGAATCCAGGCCGGCCCGTAAGTCAAGCCACGTGGGGGAAAGAAGGGGTGGCAGTGAGGGAAGTACAACCGTGTGTGAGAAAGGAAAAAGATGAGGCCTGGGAGACGTCGAGCGTCGATCGGCTAGTAGGGCGACGAACGACTATTTTCTAAAGAGTCGGGACTGGAAAGGGCGCAACGCTGGTCCTATCGGATGGGAAAAGCCGTCGCTCATCCACGAGGTGACAAGGGAGGGTGAAGAGGGGGGGGGGACATCAAAGAGAGTGGCGACCCTAGAATGAAGAGAACGCGGGCCGATCAGATGCGCGCCGAAAAAAAACAGCACCGTTCTGCCAGAGAGGTGAGATAAGTCCCTAACTCTGAAAAAGTGTGTAGAGAAAGTTTGCCTTGGGGGGTGGGGACACCGATTAATAACACTCTTCAGGGAACGAAAGTCGGAATTTATCTAAGCCGGCGTTTCATAATGGACGGAAGAGCACTCAACGGGCGGAAGCAAAGAGGGCGGGCGTCCTGGGGCGTAAAGCAAAAAAAAAAAGAGTAATGGTAATCTCAACCATTAAACGAAAAGCAAGGCGATCTTTACCAGTCAGCGCGCGGAAGCCTGGGACCATATCTTCTTGAGACTGAAATAGGGGGTATTTTACCGGTTCAAACGGTCCGGAACGGGACCGAGCGAAAAGGAGGATCAACGCCACGAAAGATCGATTTTAACTAATAAAAAGGTACTCGGAGGAGGGGGAAGTAGAGGATATGGGTCCTGAATCGGCCAAAGTGAACGTGGAGGCTGGGGTAGGTCCAATCTCGCGCTTTTGCGTTGGTGCGATGACTAGAGAGAGGTCAAGGAAAGAGCAGTACGGCTTTTCTTCTCTAAAAATCGGAGGAAAGGGAGAAGTGGGAGGACAGAGAGAGAGGAATTTGGGTGGGAATCTTTAATTCGGAAAAACTTATACGCGAGTTTCGAGATTTTTCGGAAGCTAGAGAGGAGGGAAAGAAGAGGGGAGGGATAAAATACACACAAACAAAACAAAAAAAAAAAGGAAAAATAAAAAAGAGAAATCCATCACTCTATAAGATATACAGAAGAGGAGGGGGATTGAAGAAGCGAGGGAAATCGGAGGAGAGTTACTTTACCTCAAAAAGGGAAGGTGAAAGGAGACAAAGGAAAAAGTACAAAAATTCTCGATGGACATCGAGATACAAATAAAGACGTTAAGAAGAAAAGGAGCAGGCTTCAGACAGAGAGGAAGAAAAGGGAGGGAGTCACAAGCTCCACTCTTGCGCGCTCGAAGGTGAAATGCTCCGAAGTGAAAAGGAAAGTTGGAATGGCGAGAAGAGAACGACGACGAGGTACTACTGAAAGCGAAAGCGGAGGAAAAGAGGTAGTGGCGGGGGTTGAATTCAAAAAGAGAGATACTTACTTAAAAGAAAAGTAGACATGTAGGGGAAAGATACTCTCTACCCGGCCAGGAGAAGGGAGAGGAAGTTTCCCTAAGATTTGTTTCAGTACCGGTCGTGAACGAGAACGTGTCCTAGGAAAAGAGGGCCTTATATGGAAGTATGGAGTTGCAAAAGGGTCAAAGGGAAGGAACGGAACTCCGCTTTCAAGAAAAAATCTCACAGGGCGTTCCCTCCTAGGGGGAGGTCGGGGAGGGATCACAAACGATGAAATTAGCTTCTACTAAAAAGAACGATGTAGTCAATTTACATCGACCCTAGACGAAAAAAAAAAGACGGGGAAGGGGGGGGGGTCAACGAGGTCGTACTCTCTTCTGATACCGCAAGAAGAGGGGGAAACAAAGTTATAGAGGAGAGAAGGAGCAAGAAAGTGAGCAGTGTAGGTATCCCATCGGGCGTCAGTGAAGAAGGGAGAAAGGGGGCTAAGGAGGCGCTTTGCCAGGGAGGATCTTGACGAAAGGGAGAATAATACGCGGACATCTATTTCGGGTTTAAGGAAAGAACATAAACGACTCGGGGAGGGGCCCTCGGTATCTCTAGCTGAGGCGAAAATTATCCTCCGGAACAAAATGTTACCTTTTGGGAAAAAAACTTGGGAAGGAAACAGTCATACCTTCTTAAAAACCGGCTTGGCGAGTTCATGCCGGGAGCCGCCGGGAAAAACTCAAGAACACTACTGGAAACAGATGCAACTCCCTCGAGAATCCCCGCAGGCCCTAATTAATAGCGCAAAAAGGATTGAAAATCACTTCAACTGAAGGGGGACTGACTCCTAACATGCCGAAGCCGGCTGAAACGCCATTCTTCTTTCTCTGAGGTCCTTGGGATAAAAAAAGGTGAGGGTATATTGAGAATCGTACTGAGGGGACCACCGCGCAAAGACGACTTTCCACTCGTGAAAGGTCGAAACGCAGGGTGAACTTCCTCGGGGCTAAAACTGCAAGAAGGGCAGACTCTACTGGGACCTTTTACTCCGGCGCCTCAGGGAAAGAAACTGGAATGGTCTCTCGCGTCGGGGGGGGAGGCGCCAGGACAAAACCGCCCGGCCCTGACTGACCGCCAGCGCGGGCCGTTCGACGCAAATCTTGGGGAAACCGAGACGGTCAGCTAGAAGGACAGGCAAGAAAGAAGCCTGCCCGTGCGTTGCGGCTGGGGGGAAGGGGGTGAAAACTAGATTCCTACTACCAACCTAGAAAAAAAGGGGACCGCGTTCAACTCACAAGGACAGTCAGAAGGCGACTCGTGCGGTCTGAGGAACGTCGGAGGCAAAAGAACGAGATACCGGCTTAAGCTGTCATTTTAGGGAAGTCCCCGCCGAAAACAAACCGAGTTGGCGGGAACATCAAGCGCTCGAGATTTCGCCGGAGGGGACTGTCGCTAAAAAGGGGCGAACAAGGAACGATGTTGTGGTGGATCGAGAAGAAAAAGGAGTGTGCAGGACGTCAACTCCCGAGGAGCGACAAGACCAATCAGGAGAAAAAAAAGAGCGTTAGCGGAGCGGCAGGCCTCGCCGACGGGACCATTCTCACCGCCCCTGGGTGGGGGAAAGGAGCTCCGTTCCGACCCGTGGTAAGGGGCCGGAAGAGGGGAAGGGGGGGGGGGGGGGGCGTAGAAAACGGAGGGAGGGGAAAGAAGGAAAAAAGGAGATAAGGGGAAGACAATCGTACCGCCCTGCCGGGGACACAGGGGCGGGGACAATTACGTCGAAAGTCGCCAGATGGGGGCCAAAAGCGCTCCGCAAGAAAGGTAAGGATCGGACGTTGTCCGGAAATTGGGAAAAGAGAACTCCGGCCATTAAAAAAAAAAACCGAAGGGCTATTCCTGGTTGAAGAAAAGGGCCGGAGACTCGAAGTGCTGGATTCCCGACCACCGAGGTTGTCGAGGAGGAAAGGGGACAAGGAATCGGTCGAAGAGGGTGCCGCCGTCGTAGGCAGCCTCGGAATCTAGGAGCAACGATCTCTCAAGCTTGAAGGAAGGGGGGGGGGGAAGTGAAAATCCATTGGGCAAAACTAGGGCTTGTGCAGGCCGGGTTGGGCGTCGGACTAAAGGGCAAACCCTGTTTGAACCGCCAATCGCGGGGGCTACGGAGAAATACTTTAGCCGTTCTGTCGCACGCGTGGGCAAAAAAGAAAACGAAAAAAAACGGGGTAGTGAACGTGAACGGCGGTGCGAATGTGAGACGCGACAAAAAACGCCCGCCGAGCGGGTCAACGCGAGCGCGGAGTACCCGGAAAGTCGATAGAGTTGGCCAGGGTTTGGACCTGCGGAAAAGGGGGGGGGGGAGGGGCCTTGCGCGTCGAAAAAACGGAACAGAGGGGGCCGGAAGCGTGCGTTGACCTCAAGTCGGTGCACTATAATTTACCAATGGGTACGGGGAGAAAAAAACCTAAAAGGAGCGTGCCTCACGACGGATCTCGTTCGGAGGGGAGTCGGGAAAAAGAAGTCATTGAGGTCGAACTCGGAGAAAGAGAATTCGGTAACGGGGGAATCTAAGCTGGGTAATCCGCAAGGAGGGGCTTCTGTGAGGATTGAGGGAGCTTCGAAGGAAAGTCGCATGCAGGCCGGTTTTAAAGCAAAGGGGGCGGGGGACTTTCCTGGCGGGCTGGTGGGGGTCTTATTCAGCTTGGGAATCAGGATTTCTATCTGCTACTTGACACTGAGGGGGTCTGGCGTAAACGAGGACCGTCTTCGCCGGGGGGGAGAAAGCTGGGTCCTCGGAGGGGGAAAAGCAGACCGAAGCCATAAAACGCCTGCCTGCGGTGGGCGGGGGCCCCGCTGAAAGTGGCGAGAAGAGGCAGACTCGCGGGCCGCGTAGTTGAGGGAAAGCGGAGTACAGCAGGCGGTCGGCGCGATCGGGAGGGCGCGGAAGACCGGAGTTCCGTGAAGGCTCAGGTGGACATTAAAAAAAGGGGGGTCGACACAGAGAGGAAGCCGGCCTTTAAACCGTCGGAAAATAAAAGGGGCCTTAGTTACAGGGGGATCGGTACCGACGGTAAACGCATCACATCAACTACGGGAGCGCGGCCGGGGACCGGCACTAAGCAAAGGAAATCGGGCAAGAGCGCGAGAGGTCATACAGGGGGAAAAACGGGGAATTCCAGAAAAGGTGGGGCAGTTCCGTCGGTCCGGTGTTAAGATGAAGCAACACATCCTATCACTTCCGGAGGGGAAAAAAGAGCAGGAGACGGAAGAAAGGAAGCCGAAAAGTTCGACACCTGCCAATGAACGACGCGATCTATCGCTCGGGAAAGAAAATCAGCGGTGCGCAGTGTTGGAATCGCTGGCGGGCAAGGACGCTGAGGTGAGAGGCGGAAAAGGCATCGGTCTGGCGGGGGATAGAAGAGCAATGTGAAGGTTTGAGTGGTGAATGTCTGAAAAGTGTCCGTCACGCGCCGCAGCGGTTGCAGCGCTCGAGAGCGCTACGAGTGTGAATCGAGAGAAAAACAAAGGGGGGAGAAGAGAGAGTCATGAGAGGGAGAAAGGCGCAGAGGCTGCCAAAACCATCTCGGCAAAAGAACAAAGTTCAGAATTCACTCTTACCAAATTTTAACTCGACCATCGCGATCCCCATACAGCAGCAGGGAAGGAAGGAAGAGAAACCAAGACGAAGTACCGCAGCGCTTGAACGAGAGGCGGGACGACTAAATCACCACCGCAACGGAAAGATGTATTGCCCCTATCATACGTTTCACTTTGCCGGGGCGAGCCAAGCGAGGAGCGCTTGACTACCTCTTCGTTCAAAGTCGAAAATCGAGGCTGGGGAAGCAGACGGGCGTCTATGATACCGTTGAAAAACGGACACGGTCCAATCAAAGAGGACGAAAAAGATCGAAAAGTGCCATGATCCGCGTGCGGGCCGTCCGATCGCCTGGGGAGGGTGGGGAAAAAAAGGACCGTCTGTTACTACCATTGTCTAGAAAGGTGGTTGTGGCCGGAGAAAGTGACGGCGGTGAATAAGGAAGGTCTGGGAAAGAAAATTAAAAGCGGACAGCTTCTCACTTCGGAGGGGAGTCATCGGTGTCAGAATCAAAGAGAACTGAAACTTCGTCAAGAAAAGACGCCACAACCAACAAAAAACGCCCACGACGAGGGAGGGGAATTAGGACCCTGCCGGGGAGGATGTGCTTAACCGGGTCTCTTCGGAAAGAGGGGAAGACTAGAGGATCTGCCCTGAAACTTGCTCGCACTCTGGAGCGGGATGAAAGAAGCGGCAAAAGCGCGAAACAACGTCACGGGGAGGAGTCGACGGGGCTTCGGCGGGTTCACCAGAAGAGCCCACTCATGCTCCCGTCTCCTCGAAAAAAGGATTAGGGGAAGAAAAAAATGAGAATTACTGGGGATAGATTTACGGCCGGGGGGACGTGCATCCCGTATAAGAAAAAAAGGGTAAGTTCACTTCTCACTTCAAACCCGGCAGACCGGCTTGAAAAAAAAGGGACGAGGGGGAGCGGTCATTCCGCGCCTTCCTGTACCAGCCACAGACGTAGCCACCTGCATCCACGGGTCTCCTCGAGCAAATCTTACAATGTGAGATCTGGCAGGGGGGGGGTGGGACTGACTTCCTTGAATCCGCCCAAGGTCTGTCGTCCGTGGCAAATGATCAGGGATCCCACTGCTTAAAATTGGGTTGGTATATTGCTACTTGCTTAATGAGGAAAAGAAAAAAGAGAGTCCGAGCCCTGGAAAAAGACGTGGAAATTCGACAGGCAGGGAATAAGGTAGGCAAACCCGGAAAAAGGTAAAACTCTGTTTTCCGTTTACGCTCGCTAAGATGGGACAAATCGCCACGCTCGCTGAAAAGCGTTCGGAAAATCGAAACCGGGCTCACCGAGGAGAAAAAAGAAAGTACGGAATGCCGTCTAGACGGGGGCAGTTCGGTGAAGGGATACATCCGAACGCTGCATCAATATTGCGGGAACATCCCTTCCTTACAAGCTGACGTGAGGGTTGCTGGCGGGAAAAAAGGGGGCTAGATGATGAAAAAGAATCAACAGGGAAATAAATACCAACACATTTCTTTCGTAAAAAAGCACATAAATCCTGTAAGAGAATTGGGCGGGTGTGTATGACATATTAGCTGAGCTCGTGCCGCGTGAGCGGACTTCGAGAATACCGGTTACAGTTTAGGGTAAGACCCACTACAAAAGTTGTCTGATCAGTCCCTCCGAGCGTCGATGTCGCCGGAGGAACCTTTCGCAAGGAGTCGACCAATGATCGCGGTTGGTGGAGAGAATGGAGGCGGTTGTAGGATACAAAAACTCCCTTGGGGAAAGTGCACATTAGAAAAGTCTACCAATAAAATCGCTTTACTCATATCTTCAGCCCATCTTCAGGCCCGGAAGAGAACCGGAACCTTTTTCACGTCTCCGGGGGGGGGGGGTAAAGGCCGGTCTCATGAATTGTAGATATACAAAAAAAACTTATTTTATTCAAAGAAAGATTTGATCGCCTCTTAGTACGTACAAACTTGCCACAGGCTTGGAACGAGTTCTTGTTGCCGTGGGGCAACGTTCCTCGGACCGAGATGGGAGAAAGAAGGTACTGTTTGTAAGTCGAAAGTTTGCGACCTAGACCCCGCCGACAGACACACACCGGGGTCATCCTTGTCGGGAATCTCCTTGGCTACATCCTCCTAAAAACTGGGGGAAATTTATTTCCTTGACCAAAACTCCGGGTTTTACCTGCGGGGAAATTACACGAGTCGAATCATGTAGACGCGTTGGAACTCAACGTGAACTACTAAAAGCTCTTGAAAAGTGAGTGGGTGGAAAGCAGTTGCTCTAAGAGGTGGGAAGAGGGCCCTGTGGCTTCTCGAAAGAGGAGAAAAAGTGTTCAAACGCCAGCCTAGGAACAGGGAATGCTTTTATTCAGAAGAAATACCAGTATGAGGAGCTGTCGCGTTGCAAAAGAGGCGGACAACTTGGGTCTTCAGGGGGGGGGGCGTTCGTCGGTGAGACCGGTGTTGGGAAGCAGCCTCGGCGGGCGAGGGAAGAGACGAAAGGAGTAAACGGGACGTGTGTGGGGGAAGCTTTGACCTGGGGGGGGGGTGGGGTGGGGGGGGGGTACGTAGGCCGGATGTCAAATTATGGGGGGGTGGTGTGGGGGGGAACTTTCCAATTCTAATCGGAACTTGGACCGGAGACTTACATCTCGGGCTCATTAAGCCTTGTAAGTGGGCAAAATAATAATTTACCAGTATAGGAAAGTCTATACCGTGAGAATATCAGGCTGGTAACTTTCTTCTGAGTTACATGCGTGCCGGAAAGGCTTACATGCTGACCTCTTTTCGTAGAATAGGGGAAATAGGTTTCCTCAGGATCGGAAAAATCGAGGAAGTAGTTCTACGTATTGGGAGCGTGCTCAAGGCGAAGGAATGAGGATGACATCGAGTGAAGAAGGTATTTCCGGGGGGGTTACTTTGAAGAACGGTAAAACGGGTTGGCGATCCTTGAACATTAAGTGTAACATGGAGCAGACGGATTCATGGCTAACGACCGTAGGGGTTCGGGATAAAACTAAATAGAGACATAGCTGCATCCTTCTGATAATTAGCGAAGTCGAACTAACACATTCTCACTAGGCCTTAAGGAGTGGGCCGACTCGGGGGTTCATCACCTGATGAATACGTATCTTAAAATTCCCTTTGGACCACAGGGGGAGTTCCGAGACGAAGTCAGACTTCGGTGAGCTTAGGGAGGGTTCAGGAGTCCTGGAAAAAGAAGGGTACTAATAACCCGGCAAGAAGGTTTTTGACGTACAAAGATGAATCCATTCTCGGGTCGGAAAAGACCTTTCTCTGCGCCCGGGAAAATGCCGGTACTTAGGAAAACCTGCCCGGCAACGCAGTCCACGAAGGCGCTCTGAACTTGTAGTAAGAAAGGAGGGCAATAATCAAAGTCAGAGAGTAAAAAAGAAGGCCTGCTCGCGGGGAGATTTCTTCGTACTTGAGCCTGCCATCGGGGATAAGTAACCGGAGGGAAAATTACTAGGAGAAGAACGGTGGTAAATAAGACAAACTGAAAAAAGGCTTGACTATTTTAAACGAGCGGGGTATTCGCCGGAGAAACGTATCTTGTCTAGAAAACTACAAATTTAACTAATCGATGATCCTGGAAAACCATCCAATAGGAGGAAGTTTTGGGTACGGGATCTCGATAAAACTAGGACTTAGTGGAAGGAGTGAGTCGCTCTGTCGGCCGGCGGGATGGGAGGCGATGGCCCTCGAGAATAGGGGGTGAATTTGAAGTAGTGTGGAGATTTTTTGTCTTCCGAGAGAGGGAAGTTCGAACTAGGAGTAATTCGGCCGAAGGGTCTGAGCTAATGAGGTGATGAAAAAAAAGGAGAGAATCATCACTCGTTTCGCCGTCCTCGCAAGGAAGCAAAATCTCTGCAACAGGAGTCGCGTTACCCCAAATGTGGAAACTCCAATTTCAAAAGGCAAGATTAAGAAAACCGGAGCTCTCTATGGCAACTCTCTACGAGAAGGCATATCTAACCAAACTCCGTAGCCCAGCACAGAAGCCGATGAAGTCTTCTGTGAAACACGATGCACCTCTTAATCGAATGGGAGGAAAAAGATAGCTCCTCAGGTTTAAGTTTTTAAGGGTCGAAGCTCGCTTCTCTCAGGCAGGACTTGGGAAACGGGTCAACTCACTGGGATCAGGGGAGGGAGGGAAAAGACAGACCTTCCTGACGAAACGAAACCGTTCCTCCCAGATGGGGCAAGAGTAAAAGGAAGGACAATCCGAAGGGACTTGTCCCGATCTGCCTTTGATGGGTCCGTTCTGGAAGGGTCCGAGCCGGTTCCTGGCTAGTGTTTCCCGAGAAGCTCCTTCCTTCAGGAAATCTAAAGAGGAAATCCTCAGACGGTGAACGTGGGAGGGTTTTCGGGTGAAACAAACCTTACTTAAACAGGAGGGTATTGATTATCGCACCAGTTTCGGGACCTGGAAACGACAGTCTCGGTACCGGGACTTCCCCCTCGTGGATCATAGAGGAGTAACCATCAACTAAAGACGTGATACTTCTCAGAAAAAAAAAAGTTTCAGAAAATTGGGGGGAACGTTTAGCTCGATAAGGACAGTAGTGGGAGGAAGTAAGGAGAGGCTTACGTTTCCCATCAGAATTCCACATGAACAGAATGCGCGATCAGAAGAGTAGTTTCACGCTCCAGACGGAACGACCCGTTGGTCTACTTATGACCGGGAGGAATAAGTGAGTGAGACCACTCATCCACTTGTTTACAGTTTTCTCGGGGCCAGGAAAAGGAAAGACGGATGGGTCAAAAAAGAAAAAAGAACTGACTGAGGGACTGAGACCGGCCTGGAGAAACACCGACGTCGCCCGGCCAGATTCACGCCCGGAGAGAGACACCGCCCGAGATCGAAGGGAAGGGGGTCGCCTCAGAACTTGGGAAGCCAACATAAAGGACGTGCAGGCAAGCGCTGTTCAACGTTCTCGAAGTAAGTATCGGTACAGAAAGAGGGTGAGACGAATCCAGATCATGAGGCCAAACTCACTAGAGAAGCCGCGCCGGGGCCACTATTGGAAGCGAAAAAAATGCACAATTCTTGGACAAAACCGGAACGGATCATTCGATGGGTGTTTAAAAAAAAAATCTCTCTCTGGGAGGGGAAATCTCCTAGAGGAGCCGAAGGCTCACTCTTCAGAATAAGGTCATCCATTACGATTCCTCGACGAGGCGGGGCAAAAATGCCAACCCGAAACTGAAGCAGGAGTCCCTAATAAAAAGAAAGAGGGTGTGGGTGTCTTCTGGCGGGTTAAAAAAAAGAGATAAGGAAACCAACAGGGGCCACTAATAGATCACATTCAATTAAAAGAAACGTATCCGAGCGTTGAGGAGTTCGATATCATTCAGGGGCTCAGGGGAAATTTGAACAGCGTATACATCGTAGAGGGTTGTACATGTTCAGACTTCCCCGGAAGACAACCAGGTTAAAAGACACGGCGCTCAGCCGTTTTCGTCACGGGCAGGGGAGGATTAAAAAAAGGAAGGACAAGGATCGCGGTTTTGGAGATTAATTCGTCGATGGTCTTTCGAAAAAGGGAGGAGAAGAAGTGCCTATCTCACACTCGAGGTACGCTTAGCGGGGTCCCAGCTTCAAGAACGAACGGTAGGAAGGGGCCACCGGGTCTTCCTCCTTTCTTTTAAAGAAAGCTAGACGGGGGAGGGAGATAGATATCGCAACAACGGAGGAGGAGGATATAGAGATCGGAATTCTAATTAAACGTGGGTAGAAAAAGGTCCCTGAAAAAAAAGTTGGAGAAATTAACTCGGGATTTCCGGATAAGATCTGGTAACGAGAGTGTGTAAGAGGACGGGAACGTGTTCAAAAAATCACTCTGGTGGAAAAAGGAACATTCCTCTCGGACACAAAATGGGTAGACCTCTCCGTGGGATCTACAGTCCGAGGAAAAAGAGAAGTGAGTGGACCCGACCAAACCGGGTTTGGTGTCGTGGGACTTCAATGGTAGCACTTGTCGGAAAAGTGAACGGGTCACTTCGGCCAATAGAGGTGGACTTACGCACGACGGACAGGGGGGGGTTAAGGACAAATGTTCATATGAAGTGGCCTGGGGGGGGGAGGTGGGACTCAGAAGAGGGCGACGGGTTCACAGAACGCACAGCAGCGCGCTTGTTAGGCCGGTGTTGGAACTGAAAGGAATGCCGGGAGATTGCGCAGGGGGGGGCACCTCCAGAGGTCGAACGGCCGCCCGGGGAAAGCGGCCTTCTTCCTGTTACGTGGGCTACTACCACTCGGGGTCGGGGGGGCAACGGGGGGGGGAGGAGGGGGGGCCTAGTTGAAACGAACATTGGGTGAATAGAGGACCTTTGCCAATTGGGGGGGGCGGGAGTACGGGGTGTTGGATTCTAAAAGTGATAGGACTAAGACTCGTGTTGTTGAGTCATTATCAGTGAAGTCGGAAAGCACATATAAGGATGGAGACTTATGGTTGAAGAAGAGTCTTCAGGCAAGTCCGGGTATAAGATGGCTTCACGTCAGATGAGTGAGACTGCGCGAGCGGAAGGGGAAGCTGGCTCGAGCTTTAATTACGGCTTCTAAGGTCCTTGAAGGTGAGACAGGCCGGCTTCGTCACTGAACGTCTGCGCAAGAGTGGAAAGAAAGAAGCCGGTGGAGCACCTTCGAAACATTTCAAAAAAGGGGGGCGGATCCTTAATGGAGACCTGAAGGTAGAAAAGAAGACTGAGGATAAGGAAGACACTTTCGTTTCTGGAGTTAGGAATCAGAAGAACACCATATCTGGTCCTGATTGTGGCTATCTTATTGGAAATTTTTTGGGGCAAGGAAAATCCGGGAAGCCTTCTCCACGAATGGCCGGGAGTCTCTGGGACTACTAACAAGAGAATTAAAATTTTCTAGCCTCTAGAATTCTCGGAAGAGGATGGTTCTACCGGAATATGAGAATCTTGCTGGGAGCGAAGAAATCGCAGGTGGCTTCAAACCGAAATCGTGAAAAAAAGAGGGACGCCCGCAGAAAGCCAGGGTGGGGGTAGAAAGGGATGAATACCCGGGCCGGTACGAAAAAGGGAGGGGCACAAAACGCTGAAGCCGGCCGGGGGTCAAGAAGCTTTAGGGGGGGGCAGGGCCGCATCGGCATAAAAGGCGGAAAGGGGCGGCCCTGGCTTAACTAACGTTCACGATCAAAGGAGTAGGGACCAAGGGGTCCGCTCGAAGAGAACTTGCAAGGTGTTAGATCTGCTAAAAAAGAAGGCCATCATGGGATGGACCGGAAAGCAGGGAAGGAACGGAACGAGCGCGAAGAGAAGAAACAACAGACATAGGGGGAAAGACTGAGGTTTTAACTAATCTTTCATACTGCAGAGGGGCTAAGGGGAAGGAGTGGGGAGACAACTAAAAGTGACTTGACGGGGATCGCGCTGGGCATACCATCAGGCCAGCGGCTGGGGTTTTGACTACGAAAAAAAAGAAGGAGACGAAAAAGGTACTTCGTGCTTCCTAGCAAGACAATCGGGGGAATGGCCAGAGAATCTTTAGTGGAAGGTTGTAATCGTATTCGAACTTGGGGTCATCAGCCGTAGGGCGGCACGCTCCTGAGAAAGACCTAGTGATAGCATCTAGAGGGGAGATAAGAATCAGCACGCTGGAGAGCTCAAGGAGGAAAGGTGGCCGCACCATCAGGGCAACAATCGGACGGCCACTCCCATTCAGGAAAGACAATACAGATTCTCTATTGCCCATAAATAAAAGTGCGGGCCGAGGCAGATCAAGCAAGTGTAATCCTCGTACTAAAAAGATCGCGGCTTCTTCACAACTCAAAGGGAAAGGAGGATGGGGATGCCGCAAACGCTGCTGCTAGAATTTCACATTTGGCGGGGTCGAGACCAGCTCGCGGCGAGGGAACGTAGACGGAAATTAGGTAAAAAAGGGAATTTTATCTTAAAAAAAGAGCTGACCTCCGAAGCCGAACGGGGGAAAAAAGACCCCAGGAGATCAAAAGACAGATCGACACGTAATGCAATCCTCTCGAGCAGGAAGCCAAGGGGTGTCTTTCTTGCCGGAGGGCCGAAGTTCGGAAGGCGCCGTTTCGTTTGCGGCCGGGTCACCGATCCGTCTGAACTGTAACTCAGCTTCAAAGGAGGAGGGAACGGAGGCCCGTCAGTCTTAGAGAGGGTGGTCGATCCAACCGACTAAATGTCTTCGGGACGGATCGAAACCAGTTCGTTACCTGGGAAGCGCCCTGCAAAGGGATAGCGCGGAGGGGCCCGCGACTGGGAAACTCGCGGCGAACGCATCCTGGAAAACCGCGAGAGAATGGCCCCCTTCGGACAGCGAATGAGGGGGTGGAAAGAGGAGGTCAGGCAAGTTAGAGCATGGATTGGAAAACTTCTTAGCGAGGAAAGGCAAGACGGTCTGAGTCATGACATATACGCAGGAAAAGATTGAGGTTCCGCCAGGAACACTACCTTGAAGTAATACTAGACTCAATGGAGAAACGGCAAGGAGACCCGGAAAAGGAAAACCGTGTTGACCGTTACCGGCCCTCCAAACTCAAAACAAACGCGGACTTCAGAGTAATTCCGCCTTCCTTGTCAAAGCCCAAAAACAAATAACGAAGGCTCGGAGAAAGAACAAGGAGAACGCAGAAGAGTCCCGATTACTATAGAGTCTACAGCAAAATGCCTTAGGGGAAAAGCCGAACGGGAGCGCGTGGCTGGCCTCGCTTATTATCACGGTCGGGAAAAATATCATTTTAAATTATAGTGCCTATCAAAAGAAGGGAAGGGGGAGGGAAAATCACCGAGGGCCCCCGTGGGCCACTCGTAGCGTCAGACGCGACGGCACCATTTCGTCAAACAGCTGGAGGACCGGGGGGGGGGACAGAGGCGATTTTATACTCGCTCGAAGGGTGGACAATCTCCGGATCGCCGCGCCTAAACAAACCCCCCGGGCCGGAAGGAAGCGACGTTCATCACCGGCCGGATTGAACCTACAGGGGGCTGTATTGCCTTAAAAGGCGGTGCACAACTGCAAACTCCGAAAGGGGATTTTAGGCCTTTCAGAAAACTTCCTGAAAATCTGGCTTGTGTCGGGGAGGGGCTGTTGAACCTTGTCTGAATATGAAAGACCAAAAGGGGTCCTCGCCCATCATAGGGCGTCAAAGTAACCAATCACGTCAGGATCGAAAATGGCGTAGGTTTATGACTAGGGGAGGGCTCGAAGCACGTGAACGCGTATCCAAGTCTGACTAGAACGGGGACATTTTCTTAATTCCCCCCGACACCCAAAGAGGGGGGGTCTGAAGAAAAGCGCTCGCCGTTTCACACGGCCGACTGTCGCTAACCCAGAGAAAAACTTTTTTGGGTCGATTAATGGCGCGGAAGTCAGTGAAAAGGGGGGCAGCCAACTAACCATTACTAGTCCGAAAAAAAGAGGCGTACCGGAGCGGCTGCCATCTCAAACCGACGCATCTACCGCAGTGGCTGCTCCTGTCGTTGTACTGACACTTGTAAGAAAGGGGAATCGAACATGGGCGATAAAAACGGAGGGAAAAGAGAGGATAGGCGATCCGGAGTTCACGTTCGACAAAAACGATTGTCGTGCGAGGTCCTTCATTGAGCCCTGGGGGGGGGAGCTCAAGAGTACAAGCGAGTGGCGGGAAGGGGGGGCGAAGCAGGGAGTTGGGCAGCCGAGAGAAAGCCTGGCAAAACGCTAATTCCTCTAACCAAAGAAGGTCGATGGTCCTGGGTAGCTACCAAGAGGATCTGGAAACTCCTTGCCCTTCCAGACCCAACGCAAAAAAAAACAAAACCAACGGGTTGTATTAAGGGAAGCGAAAACTACATCTCGTCGTAATCCGGTTATCAAAGGGGAAAAAGGGGAAACGACCGAGCCTCGGGGGTCTCGATGACAGGAAAAGGGGAAGCCCGGCTTGAGTGATTCCGTTGACGCAGGGTCGAGAGGCCCTGTGGTCCGGCGGAATCATAAGGAAAAGGGTTCAAAAAAGAAAAAAGACAAAACTCTCTTCCGGGAGAAAATATGAGTTCGGGCGTCGCGGGTGCACAAAACAGCGCGTCCCTGGGTTTGAAGGAACAGGTGCCAACGGTGAGACTGTCTAAAAACGCACGCGCGCGAGGGACAGAGGCGCGTAAAGACGAGTATGCATCGCGTACCTGGGGGCCAGGGGGGTACTAACGGCTCTACGTTGAGGAGGGGGAGAGAAATGTCACGGAGAGAAGTGTTGGTTGACAGTCGCCCGATATTAACCACCTGGGGAGGAAAACGTGAGATCATCCTTGAAACGAAGTCGGCAAAAAGGTCTGCGGTCTTCACGGGCAGAGGTCGAACCTCGACGATGGGAAAGGGAAGGGATCAGCGGGCGTGAATCCGATTCGGCGACGTACGTATTGAAGTTCTCAAGGGCTCGAAAGGAAAGGTCGACAGGTCCGGCCGTGTTAAGGAGGAAGGGGAGCCTGGCGAAACGTTAACCTTTTGTTAGCAAACAGGAAAGTGGGCGCACCGCCAGAGGCAGATGATGAGTACGGACAGGTCGTGGAGGGAGACCGAATCGATGGATAGCGCCTATCTTCTCGGGCGAAGGAGTGGGTAAACGCCGATCCGCGACTGGACAGTGAAGGAGAGACTAAGAAAAAAAAAGACAGGGGGGGTCAGGCACTGGTCACACGGAATAGGGAGGGAAAGAAGCTCAGTTCCTAGAGGGGCCAGGCTTATTCGGGCTAAAAGTAGAAAGTTCGGGGGCCTAAGGGGAGGGTTTCGATGACAAGTCCGAATCGCCGTGGGTCTACTCGGCAGAAGTCAAAAACTTTTTTTAGGAAGAAAAAAAAGCCAAAATTCGGGAACTCTTAAGACACCGTCGAGAACTGCCGCTCGAGCCGGAGGGTCTTTGAAACCTTCAAAAAGGGGGAGGGGGATAAGGAGGACGAGGTTCTAGTCAAGAAAAAGAGAGGGAACCAGGCCGCTCGCGAATACAAAGTGGTCGATCGCGAAGCATATTTTTACGCAAATCGTCTGGGAATCAGGAGAAAACGAAAGAACGGGGGTCTGGAGACACCTACATCGATGGAGGGAGAAGCGTAGGCGCAGTCGTCTCAGCACTCGGGAAGCTTTTGATCGACCGGAAAATTGAAGAATTCGGGGAGAATGGGCGGTTAGACTTCGAAAGGGGGAAGGGGGTTGAGAGTGACGACGCTCGTCTACGCTCTTAAAATACGCTTGCTTTTCCTGCGTGGCGTCGGACTTGAAGTAGAAAAGGTGGGGATCTCGAGGAACGAATCAGGCTTTTGACGTGAGGAATAGTGGTCCGTCAAGAGCTAAGCGTGCCGAGATGCGGAAAAGCCGAAAGAGTGCTGATCTATCTCAACCACACGGAGGGCATAAAAAAAAAAAAAGAACAGGCGCCGCCGAAGCGAAGCCGGTGCCAAAGAGAGGCAACAGGCGGCAGACGGACATCTCCAAGGTCAGCCGTCCAAATTCATTCCATAGGAGGGAAGGAGACCCACCTCCGAAGGGAGTCCAAGCATACCTGGGGAAGGCCGAAGCGCGTGACGAGCTTGCCCGTCACAACGGCACCCGCTGGGAAATGAGGTGAAACGCACATCTCTAGAAGGAGTTCGGGGGGGGGAAGGGGCTATAAAATTCTCTCAGGAGACGACTACAAAGCGAACGCTTCGTTCAAACAGGCAAGATCGATTGTTGATGGGACTTCGGCACTATGGAAGGAAAACCAAAGAACCTGCCAACCCCCCTTTGTGGAGAGTCGAAAGCGTATGAGGAATCGCGCAAGGTTCCAGAATCACTCCTTTTGCAAAACCCAAAAGAAAAAAAAAAACAAAAAAGAAAAGAGACAAACCTTTCTTTCCGTCCCTAAAAGGGGGCAGCCTCGCCAAGCGTAATGCCGGAGGAAGGTCAAGAAAGGAGGATCCTGACTCAAAATCTGAAAAGAGAGGGGGGGAATCTCTTACGGTCAAAGTTGAACATCTTTTACTAAAACCTCGAAAAGAGTAGGGGGAAAAACAAAGGGGGACTTGAGAGAGAAGAGTCGGAGGGGCGCAGGGGAAAAACGGGAAACGAAGTCGGGCCCCGTCCCTATCGAAGGAAGAAAAAGGCCGGATTCGAAGAGAGCGAACGCAACACTATCGGCCTCGCTATAAGTTAGGGGGAAGGGACATGACAGAGGGGGAGTGTGAAAACGGTCGTCCCCAATCGCGAGGGAAGGAACCGTTCGTGGGCTTTTCTCGAGAAGGAAAGGTTCGGTTAACCATCCAGATAGCCGAAAAACATCTGAAAGAAGCAGAGGACTGCGCCTCGACCATCGGATTCTTGGTTGAAAGGGCGCCACAAAGAAACGGGTCGTACGTGTAAAATCGGGTAATAGGTGCGCCAGGCCTTAACATCCGGAAAAAACACACCACTTAAAAGGGAGAAAGCAAGTCCAACGGCGACGGGGCCTTTCAGTGAAATCCTGCTGGTTCATGGAAAAAAAAAGGCGAGAAAAATCCCATCACGATCAAGACCAAAGGAAGAAAGAGAGAAGCCCCCGCTTCCCGTACTCGCGAACGAATTGGGGTCCTTGTAAGACTCACCAAAGCGAAAAAAAAGAAGGCACGCGCGGGGATCGGGAAGACGAAGATAGTGTCTAAGTCCTGCGAGAGGAGCACCAACACACTCGGGAGGAAAACGGCAAAAGAAACAATGGGGACCCGCTTCGAGAAAACCAAAAGCCGGCGTACCCTGGCAAATTAACGCGATGCATACTCAGGAAAATGTTTAAGTATCTAAAACTGAGGAAAGAAAAGCGGGGAAATAGCCGGCGCCTACGGGCGGGGGTCGCCACTCCAACTTGCAAGTCACCGCCTCGGGGGGGCCTAAAAAAAAGAAAGGAACATTCGACATGCAGAAAGGGAAGGGAACGCAAGTCTTTCGCCTTCAGAACACCGTCCTTCAAGCGCTGCGGGAAAACGTCAAACTCTCTATGAGTCAAAAGACGCAAAAACAGGGGAAGGGAAGAAGAAGGGGGAGACATTCCAGTCAAGAACAAAAAGCACCGGCGAGCTGTGGGGAGGTTCTAGTCCAGAGCGAGGGGGACGACCGCACGGTAACGCTTTGGGGGGAAGGGGCAAGAAAGTGTAACAAGGGAAAAACAACAAACCCGAGGTGGTCGGGCCTCGCTGAGAGCAATGGCCGGCTTACTTTCGAGAAAAAGGTCGAGACGAGGTTGGGGGGGAGGAGGGAGCGGCGTGCCGGCGCAACAAAAAAGCTTAGACAAACAGTTCCACTATCCTCTTAGAAAAGAAAGAAGTACCAGCCGAGGAAATCGGCGACAATACGTCGGAGGACACCTGGGGGAAGAAAGGGCGTTGTAGAAACAAAACGGTACGGAAAAAAATAGAAGGACGGGAATAGAGAAAAAATCAAAAAACGGAGGAGGAGTGATAAGATCAGAAAGGGACCGTTACCCCTTGGGCGTACAAAGGCGGAGCAGGGCGAGAGTTGCGAGGGCAGCCACCTAAAAGAAAAGGGGGAAGAAGCCGGAAATGTTTTTCCGCGACTAAGTGTAAAGGAAAGCCGCGCCATTGACTCAGCAAAACACAGGCGCCAAGGGGATTAGTTTAGTAACATCCTCCAAAAAATAAAGGAAAGGCAGCGCATTGGGCCTTTCAGAGGGGGGGTGGAAAGGGGACGTCGACAGGTACGGCTCGTCGAAGTATAGTAAAGTGCTAACAAGATCCTCTAGAATATTTCCTCGAAGAACACAAAGAAGCCCGGGGGGGAGGGGGGCGTGTTCCGGTTAAAAGCCATTGCTCTCTGAGGGGGGTGTAAAAAGAGCCCCGGGTGGTCTCGACTAATAGGGGGGGGGGGACACAGCCCGCAACAGCACTCTTGGGAAAGGGAAAGCTGAGTGAAGACGAAGCTTGAGTCGGAAGTCGGGAACCGCCGGTCGAACGGCATCCGTCCTGGGAGTGTCAAGCCTCTTGTGGGGGGACGTGCTACTACAACGGCAAAAAAGACGAAAGGCGTTGTCAAAAAGACGAAAGGAGAAAAACGAGTATGCAGACGGCTTCCTTTGTCCAGGTGACGACGCGCCGATTGGCCGCGCGTCGAGGAAAGAAGGAAAGGCGCAAAAATTTGAGGTGCAAGTAAGAAGGCATAACGGGAGGGTCGAGACCGTGAGAGGGAACCTCACGCCGATCGGAAAGAAGAGGAGCCGGAGGAAAATACGGATGCTGTAAGAAGTGAGCGAGATCATTCGGGAAGCGTGGCTCTCGCGGCGGGGCCGGACGGAGTGAGGGATTTTATTCGTGTGCTAAAAAAAAAGGCTCAAATGAAACGTCAAAAAAACAAGGGCAGGGAAGTGTTAAAGCAGCAGTGCCGGGACGTGCCTGGAGAACCACGGTCAAACCGGTGGGATAAGATAGCCGTGCTGCACGCAGAAGGCGGGGTTCTAGGGGCAGGATAAAGGTCGTGAAGGCGAACCGGAATGAGCGGAACTGCTCGAGGTCTCGCTGCAAAGCTCACGCTGGGTCTATAAGGGATGAAGAAGAAACGGAGGCCCTGACGCTCCATAAGTCGACCGAAAGCTAGTGTGGGGGCGAGGTGGGCATCACCGAAGGAAAGATGGCTAAGGCAAATCTCGCGGGCAAGATCGGTATAAAAGTGTCGAAGGGGAAGAGGCATCAGGCGGGCATGCCTGTGCTTCTATTTCTCGTCCCTGCAAGAAGGGGGGTGAAGGGTGTATAAAAAAAAGGGGTCAAGGGTTGTACACCTCTAAGAAGCAGGAACCTACCTTCCCATCGGGAAGGGAGGAAGGGAGAGGGAGTGGTCAACTGGGGCGAAACGTCCTTAAACGAAATCCGGCATCAACGGCAGCGCTGCGGCCTGGACCCGAGAATCAAATTCGATCAGGGGGGAAAAAGAGCTCTCGAGGGGACGTGCATACGGGCGTATGCAGGAGAAGCCATAGGTGGGAAAATGTTCAGGTCCGGACGTGGGGGGGGGGGAATCGAGGCTACCTGAAAGAAAGAAAATCTTCTCAGGATTGTAACGAAAAGGGGCGGAGGGGAAAAAAAGGCGAAGCGAGCCGAGATGTGTCAGAAAAACAAATGGAACGGGGGGAAGTAGAGAAGATCGCATCCATATGCTCCATGTGCGAGGGGGCTCAGTAGTACTCGCTTCTTGGGAAGGTCTCGAAAGTGGGGGAGAGTGGTCGTCGAAAGAGGCGTCTTGGGGGGAGGAGGGGTGCAAGGAATCTGGAATTGTGATTGGGTACTGTTATGATGACTTGGAGTGTCAAAGCAAGAGAGCGTCACGCTCGCGCGGCGCCAAAGGGGGGGGGTCTCGAAAACAATATGGGGAGTAAATAGAATGAAGGGTGGCGCCGAGAGGGGGAAGGGAACATCTCGGCAACCGCGTCTCGCTGGGACACTCCAATTCAGAAAGAAATAAAATTCCTGATTCTCGATCCATCTCGAAAAGCCCTCAGGCCGAGGCAGAGCGGGAAAACGATTACCAGCGAGGGTAAAAAGAGAGAGGGGACAGCGTCGTCAACACACCGCCAGAGGTCGCCGAAATTGGATCAAGCAGAGAAAGTCTCCGTTCACGCACTTTGGAAGGAACGAGAAAAAACTCTGCTCGCGTAAACGGCGCAGCGAAACTCTTCTGTCAAAAATCAAAGGGGGAGAGTCGATGGTCGTTGATCTCCGGCGCTCGAGTACAGGAATCCCTTTCCAATCAAAAGGGGGAGGCTCAAAAAAAAGAAATCTACAGGAGGAGAAGGGAGAGAGCGGCCTGGTCCCTAGGCTAAATTTGTCTTTCTTTCAGGCTACCGTTTCCTCCTCGAGTTCGGGAAGAGCAGGGGGGGGATTAGAAGGGACTTTAACCGCCGGGAATCGGGAAGAAGGGGAGGCAGGCTGAAGAGATTCTCTACTTCCCTTCCGGTATAATCTGTTATCACAGGAAAGAATCTTGAAGTGAGAAAAAAGGAGAACTATTGGGTCCTGGGAAAAAACAAGAAAAACGGAGAAATCTCTTGGAAGAAAGGATCCAAGGGGTTACTTAGTCCTCATCGATAGGTGGAGAAAGATAAGGATCGAAAACTACGCAAAGAGTCCATCTGGGGGATAGATGGGAAGGAAATCACAATCGCTCAGGTCAAGAAAAACTTCGTTATCTGGATTAGTACTGCGTCATCCTATGAAAAAGATTAGAAAGGAAGAGGAACGTCGGACGGAAATCTGGGGAGAGGGGTGGCAAGCCGCCAAGACCGTGTCTTAAGCTCTTGTCGTGGCAGGGGCCGGAAGAGCCTTATCCGAAAAGGTTGAACCGGGGGGTCGCCAGGCAAAGTAAAAAAGGACTACCGGCTTGGCAAAAAAAATGCCTGCCTGGCAGTTCCGGCCTGTAGCACGCATCAAACAGAAAATGGGAGAAAGTTCCTGGGACTCAACGAAACCAAAAGCTGGAAATCCCGAATGCGATCCGAATGTTCTCATAAGTGAATACTCTCCTAATAAGATCCGGAAGGAAGGGGGGGGGGGAAAGGAGAGCACGGTCTGGTCCTTATCGAGTTGGTTAAAAAGGGCTAGAAAGATCCTGGAAAAGAAACAGCAAACAAGAAAAAGATCATGGAAAGAGATCCGTGAGAAAGGGAGAAGGGCAGGACTCACAAACGTCCGTCGGATCGAGTTGGACAGCAATTAACCTCGATTCTGACTAAAGGAGGTACAGACGAAAAAGTCGCCTCTCTCTTTTTACATGCCGCGCTCGTGCGTGGTCGTCCCATTGAAAGCCTGCCGGGAGATTCAACCGAAGAGAGGGAGGGGCCGGGGAAGGCGGTGCAAAACGAAAAGACCTAAAGAGTCTGCCTTAAAACCTTCCTTTCCGAGAGATACTTTACGTGTTTTCAATGGAGGAAAAAAAGGGGGGGACGGGACGGATTATTCCGAACGCACCATCCCTCCCACATCCTATGATCACCTGAAAACTCACGGGGTCAGGAGTAGTTCGTTTTCGGGGGGAAAGTCCGGGGAACTCTTTTCTCATATGCCTTCTTCGCTATACAAGGAGTGGGAAGCAAAGGCCGACAACCCTAGGGAAGGCCAACGAGGCGGCGCTTCTCCGGGGGGGGGGAACACTTGTCTCAAAAAAGGGGGGGCTTTTTTTTACTCTTGAAAAACGGGGAAAAAAAGCGACAATCAAAAACTTCGAACAAAAAGGAAAACAGAAGATCTACCACAAGCGGTAACGCGCGCGTTCTCCCTTCAAGCCGGGTCATGCAGCAAGGTTCACTGCTCCGGGCTGTACTAAAAACGGGGGGGAAAAGGAGCGCATGTCTATCTCGAGATCAACAACCCAAAGGGTAAAAATAGAATGAAAAGGCGAGAAAACAGGGTAGGGATTACAAACTCCCTGAAGTTAGGGTGCTGTGCGAAGGAGAGTGTTCCTTTTTCATCCTCTCGATGAGGTATAAGAGGCTTTAACACTGGGGGGGGGGAAAATCACAGGTTGGAAGAAGGGGAACCTGGGGGACGCCATTCCTCGATCCCCAACGCGGAATTCCTTTTAGCTACAAAAAGGGAAGATAGGGAAGAAAAAAAGTGAGGACGTCAAACAACCTCTTTTGGGGGAAAAAGGACTCGGTAACTGTCTCGTCGAAGCCGTTACGCGTTCACGGGGACGCGGATCCTATGTACTCGAAAAGCCACTAGAAGAAGAGGGACTGGAGGTGTCCTTTGGGGGCTTTGCTCTAGGTGGGGAAAAAGTTGGTAACGTCGAGGGACTACATGAGCGAACCGGTGGCAACCAAAGCCTCAACCACGCGAGATTGAACGAAATACTTGTCCGGGCTGGGGAAGGCTGGGGGAAACCGAAGTCGAGGATTCAATCGCTGGGGAAGGGTGTGAAAGAAGGAAGGAACGGGGACTGGGCGACGACAAAAACCCGCGCGACTCTATTTGAACGCAAGAGGGACGATCGAAGAAGTCAGAGTAATCATCGAAACTGGGGGAAGGGTTGGGGGAATACAATTGAAAAGACCAGAGGGGGGAAGCACTACGAAACGGAACGAGTGCCAGGCGGCGGACGGTCGTGTTCGTTAACTCAAGTAAGAAAGATTACGCAATTGTTCCGGGGGGACGAGACCGTGAAGAAAGAAATGCACACGCAAGATCGCGCTTTCGAGGGGGGGCTCACGTCAGTCTGTCGACCTTCAGAGTAAAAAGGAGGGCTCGCGCGGCGGGATCGGGGAGGGAGGGCGAAAGAAGGGGAAGAACGTAAGACCATTCAGTGAAGGAAACGTGCCAAAGGGGGTATTCCAGGTGGACGTGAACTGTTACGACAACAGGTTTTGGAGCCGTTGCGCTCGCAAAAGAAGATTCTGAGTCGACACGGTCGGGGTGCTTAACGGGAAAGCGGGGCCAAAACCTGAAAAGATCTCATGCCGTGCACAAGGCTGGGCTATGGATTGGATCCTCCTCGAAAAAAGAAGAAGACCAGAAGGAGACGGACATGTCATCAACCGCTTAATGGGAAAAGAAGTCTCGCGGGCCGATCAGATGCGCGCCGCAAGATCGATCGTTCGGGGAAAAAACGAACAAAAATGGGAGAAGGGCACAAGGCCGAAATCGGGTTAGGGTCGACTGAAATTCATTCCTTTTCTAAGGAGAGGCCCTCAGGCCTAAACAAAAGAAAAAAAGGGCTTTCAACGGCTGAGCAGGGTTTCAGAAAAGTATCTGTTAACCTCCGAGACGGGAGGGAGGCTGGGAAGGAATACTTAAGAAAGGCGATCTTTAGGCCGTCTCTCCGACTTCTTTCATACTTGTAACATTTATTTTACCTGGGCCTGGTCGGAAAGGGGAGGCTGGAGAGATGGAGAATATGCAACGGCAGAGAGAGAATGGAGGACGAAGTCGTTCGCGGCGGACCGTCCGTTCCGTCGATCCTAATCTTGGGAAGGGAAGGTTAACTTCTTATAGAGAAGTGAAAACCATCTTCTAAATCGGAGTTTGGAGGGATCGTCTAAAATGCAGGGCAAGGACGATGCGTTAATCACTGTGGCGGGCTTCTGCAGAGATTTGAGCTCTATGGCCATCGAAATCTTGGGGGGGGGAGGGGTAGAGATGGGCTTAAAATTGGATTGGAAAGATCACTCGCGCAAGGGTTCCGGGGAAAAAAACTAGTCGGGAGCGCCGACCGAGTGCGG
>Ga0179593_1287450_pt1 | contig 25564 bp, 28 predicted proteins | sample CZODoug2_1_08_16_FD_185931 | JGI IMG/M metagenome (GOLD analysis project Ga0179593, IMG submission 185931) | Vadose zone soil fungal communities from Angelo Coast Range Reserve, California, USA - CZODoug2_1_08_16fungal (PacBio error correction) | ecosystem: Environmental > Terrestrial > Soil >...
AATTAAACGGAAGCCAAAGATCACATCCCTAAAAACCTCAGAACTGACCCAGGGACACTAACAAAAAACCCCACCCCGAAGAGACCTTACAAAAACAGCCAAAAACGTGCCTCAGCAGCAAAGGAAAGTCTCAACCCCCAGCCCCGTCCAATCGCACCCCCCGCGAAAAAAAACAACTTTCCCTTGAGAAAACCGCCAAGGAACACACCGCAGCCCAGAACCGGGCCCATCTCCGGGAAAGAACAAGGTCCACCTTTGAACCTGACCGTAGAACCAGGGTAGAAAGGGGACCAACGTCCTTCAAAACCACAGGGGAAACCGATTTCTCCTGGGGTCCAGAAAATACCTCACCTCAGATCCGACTGAATGCCCATCGGGGGAACCAGCGGTCCAAGAAAGGGCGCCCCGAAGGGGGCTTCATGGGGTGGGATATTGAAGTGACAAACCACCCCAGGAAAAAAAAGGGCAATAGGACAAAAACAGAGTACCCTCGGCACCAGAAGAAAGGAGTGACTGTTGTTTCCACCAGGGCGGGGGGAATGGAAGGCATTGGAAGTAACCGAAGAACGCAGACAGGTGGGCACAAGGGGGGGGGCCGCCAAAGGAAAAAAAAAAACTGAAAATGGCCAAATGGTCCTAATGGACCAGAGACTTCGGGCAAAAACCTCCCAAAGTAAATAGGGGGATAACCCCCGCAGGACGTGGGTGGAAAGGGTTGAAAATAGAGATCTCAAGTGTTCCATCACACCGCACAACCAGGACGCCGAATGGAGATACAGAAGTTCAAAGTCAACCAAAAACGAGCTTGGAGGTACAAAAAGAAAAGGGAAAGGGAAAAAATTCCGTTCGTTGACCCGCAGCGACGCGGACGGCAACCAGATAGGGAGGGAAAAAGGCAGGAAGGGTAGGAGGGGAACGAATCCGCTCGGTTTGAAAAAATACGGGAGAGCGGCAAGAAAGGATCAGGAACCGTAGGGAAGAGGCCACTGAAAATAGGTCACATCCAACTCAAAAAAAAAGGGCGTGCGAAAAGAAAGGAAGGGAATGGTTTCGACGGAACCCCCTTAGATCTGAGCAAAATGTCACTACATGGGAGAAGGGAGGGAAAAAGATAAAAACTTCCCATTAGAAAGGAAAAAAGAAGAAAAAGGAGCCGGCCGCTGGTGGGTTAAAAAAACAAAAAAAAAAGGGGATAGAAACCGAGAGGGGCAGGAGGACGGAACTGGTCCCACACGGGATTGTGAGGGAAAAGGTGGGAGACATCGGCTCGGGGAGACTGAAAAAGGGGGGAGGCTGCAAATAAGCTGGCGACCTGCCTAAGAAAATCCGGGTATCAAATCTGGGTGCCCTGGCCCCAACTCAAAAAACTGCGTACAGGAACTGAGGAGTCAACTGAACAGGACGGGGACAAACCTGAAACAACCGGGAGGGGGAAGGGAAATCAAACTCGAAGGGGGCCTTCTAATGTGCGGGGAACGAGGGACTTTCCGCAGGGTGTGAAGCAGGGGGGATGCGACTGCGGGGACGACCGATGAACTGGAAAAAGAAAAGGACCAACAGAAGCTAACGCCAGGCCAAACACACAGAGCTTCGAGGAAAGGGAGCAGCGAAGCGAATAAAGTACCTTTACTTTTCTTTCTTACCAAAAAACAAAGACCACAGGAGGGGGGAAAGAAAAAAAGAAGTAATGCAATTACACTGCGAAAGGGGAAAAAAGAACTAAAAGTCGTCCTAGAAAAGGCCCCGCAAGAAAATAACAAAGGAGAATAACAAAAGGGCCTCCGAAAAAAAAAGAAGAAGCCAGGACGCCCACGGAAACAACGAATGATGGGAAATGCACGCAGAAGGGAAAACTCCATTAGTCCACCCCCTTCAGTTAAACGGGAAAAAGAGAAGGAAGAGGAAATATTCAGAAGGGGCTTCGCTGTAAAATAAAAAGAATCGACAACGAAAAGGAACCAGGAAAGGAGGAGTCACTGCGGCTGGGGAAAAAGAAAACAAGAAGGGCAAAGGGGAAAAGAGTTATAACCTTCAAATCTCAAAGGAAGAGGGGGGCACATAGGGGGCAAAGGGCGAAAACTGTAATGCAACTTTGGGCATGGGGGCAAAAAAAAACGAAGAAACGCACAAAAGGGGGAAACCCGCATGAAAGGCAATTTGCAAGGAAAGGGGGAAAATGGGGGTTCGAGAGGGGAAAAAAGAGGCACACCACGAAGGGGGGGCTCAATGACAAGACAAAGTTGAAGAACTACCAAAACTGCTAGCTTAAGATCAGTTAAAGCGATGGGTGGCGGGAGCTCAGACGGATACGGGTAAAAACCCGGGAGGGGGGCGACAGGGAAAGCTCCTGAGACAAAAAAGGAAGGAAAAGAAACCACAGCTCTTCAAAGTGGCTAGGACCCCGCTACAGGGCGGAAAAAAACTTTTCCAAAAAAAGAGGTCCGAACAGCTCTCGAGATTGTACTCCAAGAGAAGTGAAAAACTATACGTGGAAGGTTTCCCATCAAAAAAAGAAGTTACGGCTCCACCTTCAGGGCCCGAACGTTATAAAGGTAGATAAAAATAGCTGAAAACTGTAAACCTCGACGGAGAAGGAGACCAAAAAAAGGAAGGGGAGCACCCAGAGAACCGCCTCTGGAAACCTCTCTTAGGGAGAGAATCTTGCTAGAGTTAAAAAATCAGAGGGAAAGGGGTCAAGTTACCCCCTTTACAGGAAAAAAAGGTGAAGTGAGCCGTTATAGAAGACACAAAAACGAGAGTTCTTCTTTCCATGACCGGAAGGAACGTGCAGGCCCGGGGGGAGGAAGGAGGAACACTGGTTGTAACAAAAAAAAGCACGATAGGGAAACGAGGTCCAGCCTTGAAATGCGGATAGGACGCATGGACTATATAAGCCCCTTCAGGCACGGTTCTACTCTCCATTTGAGGGAAAGGGTCCGACTACGGCTCGAAAAGAGGGGGAAGTCCACGTCGGGGGCACAAAAAAGGGGGCCAGCAAGCGGGAAGCGGCGGGCAAAAGGTAGAACCCTTGGGCGATAAGAGGAAAGAAAAAAAAAAAAATGAAACGTCCAGGGAAAGAAAAAAGGGAATTGACCGAAAGAAGGGGGGAAAAAAAAAACGAGGAACCGAAAATCGAACCTGCGGGGCAAAACCGTGGGGGCGCGAGACAAAGCCTGGACGTATCTCGCTCACAACAAAAAAAGGCGGGGGAAGCCCGAAAGGGGGTAAACAAAACAAAAAGCGAAACGGATGGTACTAGAGGAAAGAGCAGAAAGAGGACCAAAGGGTTAGACTAAGCGGTCGGGGCCGAGTAGAAGGTGTGGAGATTCTGTCCTTACCTCCCATGCGAAAAAAAAAAAGGGGGGGGAAAAGGGGAGTGAAGATCTGACTATCTCCAGCACAGTAAAGACATCGAGATCAACAAAAAACAAAAGAAGGAAAGGAGGAAAATATAGGAAGGTTTGGGACCAATTAAATCAAGCCACCACCGTTCAAACCAGAGGGAGAAGGGCAGGGGGACATTACGAAAAAAAAAACACAAGGCCCGAAAAGACGCGAAGACAACCACGGGGAGGAACAGGTATAAAATCATAGAAGTCGACGGCAAAAAAAAAAAGTCGAACTATTAAAAAATTCTGGGTTCTCCATTTACCATCCTGCAGGCCGGCCCAGAAACCGGTTTCGGGGACAATCAGACGAAGAATTCCGCAGTCAGTCCCTCAACACAAGGTCCAACCCTCCATCAAAAAAAAGGGAGAGGAAAGCCAAGGACTAAAAACGGGAGGAAAGACCAGAAGAAAAAAACCCACAAAAACAAAAAAAAGGGAAAAACAGGAGCCTGCTGGGAGTTTGGTGACCGGGCCAGAAGATCGAACAATTCGATTGTTATAGAAGGACTCGCCAAAAAAAAGGAAAACGAGGAAAAACCATTGGGGAAGTGACTTGATTGGGAAGCACATGGGAGCGGCCATCAAGAGAATTAAGGGAGAAACCCAGGGCTGATGTCTCCATCAAGTCCGCCCCGAAGCGGAACAGCAACGCGCGGGGGAGGGTGCTAACTCCGCCACGCCACATCGTCGTTAGTTGTCTTGTTCCAGGTCCCGAGGAAAAACAAGACAAGGGAATCGAAAGGGAAAGGGATCGGTGGCGAGACGCCAGCCGCAAACTGGACAAAGTTTGAAAAAAAACAAGGGGACCCATGGGAAGGGAAGGGGGAACCGATGAAACCACGTGTCTGCCAGAGAATGAATCTTCCGCCAAGACTATCGGGTTCGAGCGGGGGGATGCCTGGAATTGAAATTTCCTGGGCAGAGCACGGAAACTCAAGCAGGGGGCAGTTTCGATGATCTCCCCGAAGGGGAGAAAAGTAGGGGGAACCACGTTTCCAAAGAAAACTCCTAGTCAGGGGAAGCAAACCCAGAGCAAAAGAGGTTTGGTCAAAAAAAGGAGGGGGTAAGTACAGCGCTTTCCCCCCCTGAGAGGAAGAAGAAGGGAACGAAGGAGGAACTTTCGTATGGCTGTAGAAAGCAAGAACCAGGGTTGCAAGCCGATGAAGTAGTCGGGGGCGGTCAGTTTTTTGGGAGAAGGAGATGACAAAATTGAAAAAAAATGGGCCATTTTTTACCGGGAGGTCGAAGGAGCCAAGCGCAGGGAAAAAACGAAACTAAAGAAAGTCCGGGATTCCTCCACGCTGAGAAACAGGGCCAAGAGAGAGGGTAAAAAACGGGTCGGGAACAACGGAAGTGGCACTTTTCCAAGACATGCAGGACCTCGTGGGAAAAAAAAAAACGGGAACGCGGCCGGAACGTCATTAGCCAAGCGCGAAACCAATCATCAGTTCCCCGACCGGGTGGGGGAAAGTGGAATCAGGGGGGCAAATGGTGTTGGGCTTCTAAAGGGGGGGGGGGGGGGGTGCCAACATGAACCCCGGGGGAACGCAAAGGTGCCCCAGAATGGTGCCGCGCCAGGTGTAATAAAGGGGGGTCCAAAGGCCCAAGGGGCCACAAATCCTTACCGGATTCAAAAAAAGCCAATCAAAACTGCCCTCAGGTCGTGAAAACTAGCAATAACAATGAAGGGAAAAAAGGAAAAAAGGGTACAGGGGGAAGGTTGTAGAAATCACTAACCGAAACGGGACGTAGGATAAGGTCAGATCAGATCAAGGTTGGGGGTGGCGTCGAAAAGCGCCCGGAAGCAAGGGGCGCCGCCCCTGCCATTGGAAAGTATCCTGGGAATGGTTAAAGGATACTCGGTCGCCCGGCCATAGTAGAAGTTGACGTGAGGGCCAAAACTCAGCGGGGGAAAGAGGAAACCGGGGGGTCGCGGTGTGGAAAGATCAAAAGGTTTCGCCCTTCTGAGTTGTTCAGCTTGCGAGGGGGGGCCGAAATCGGAATGCCGAAAGAGGAACGCAGTTCCCGATTTACAGGTCGGCTGTCCGGGCAAAATGGCCACAACGAGACTTGTTGGGAAAAAAAGAAGACGCAGAGGTTTCGAGGGCAAGGGTCATGAGGGGGGGAAGCGAATCATAGTGGGTATTCCAACCTACGCCGAATCAGCCCGACATAAAGGAGGACCGAGTGGGACCATGCAAGCAAGGAAACGAGAAAGCGGAGCATCACTCTTTGCAATCGAAGGGGTGAGCAAGGGAAAGGACGGAAGAAAATCGATTTGCCCGCATTTGACACCTGGGAAAAAGAAGGTTGGGGAAAGGGGCAAAACGGAAAACCAAGCGGGGAAAAGGGGAGAAGGGAAAAGTGTAAACTGTAGAGTAAAGATCAGGTAGGGAAAAGAAAGCCGGCCTAAAAGGGTCGCACATTCAACAAGGGAATGAACGTGGTGTGGAAAAACCAAGTCCCGTTCAAAGGAAGAAAGGGAGGTGGATCCATCCAATTGACAGCGCGGGGGGAAAAAAGGGTATAGGCCGTAAGGGGACCGGGATCGTACGAACAAAGGTACACAAAGGGTAATCCCCTTTAGGAAAGGGGGGAGGGAAGGCCAAGGGGGGTCAAAACATCAATGAAGTCGCCAAAAAGAAGCACCCTGGTAGGTGAGGGGGAAAGAAGGTTCAACGGGTCCTGACTGTTGTGAGAAAGATGACGAGAGGGGACAGGGGGGGGTTTTAAAAAAAGAAGGAAAACCCCACCCACCGAGCAGCGGCCCCCGAAGAAAAAAAAAAGGGTGCATCAACCCAGGACGAGCAAGCAAAAACGGGGTCCCGCGGTGAACTTTAAGAAGGAAGGGAAAAGGAACCATACCAAAGCTTCCTCTAAGAATGGGGCGTGGGTACCAATACGGGAGCAGAGGGAGGGGGGAAAAACCCCGACCAGGCGCAAGGGGGGGGAAGGGGTGGACCAACAATTCAATCGATGTCAAGGAACAACGAAAAAAAAGGCAAGCACAAGGTTTAGGGGGGGCAGGTTAGCCCGTTGCAGGGGGAATTGACCATTCCCCAGGTCAAGTACTCAGGGGTGGTGGGGGGGGGGGGGGGGAAACCCAAAAAAAAACCAAAAAACTTGGGGGGACAATCCCGAAGGACACAAAACGGAATGTCAGCCTGCCACGCCCAAATGGAAAGAAGGTCACAAAAACGAAATTGGGGTGGGAAAACATGACAAAACAAGGAAATTGCATCTTTGAATCAGAACTAGGGGGGGAAGTGTCCAACGGCGTTGGGGGGGTGAAGAAATTTTAGAAAATCCTACAGGTGGGGTTGCTCTTACCCGGACCCCAGGGGGCGCGGGTAAGAGGGGTGGGCAACTGCAGTGGGGGTGTGAGGGGTATTTTCCTTCAACCGCTGACGGTTAACACCTAATGGTAGAACCCTGTTTTCGAAAAAGGGGGTGCCAATGGGAGAAAGGGGGGGGGACAGAACGGTCAAAGAAAAGAGACAAAGGGGGAAGGGGGGGGAAAAAGAGTGAAAAAAATCAAGGGGCCAGGTGTTCCTGCTGTACTAAAGGATAAAAAAGAAAAGGGGAGGAGGGGGGTGGGGGGGGGGGAAAGAAACCGGTGAACGGGGGTCTGCGGTGGTGAGAAGGGACGGGGGATGGCAGGGATTCAAATACGGTCGTGGGGGGGGGGTTTGGTTTTGGACGGGATCTAAGGAAGGGGGGGGGGGGGGGGGGTGGTGGGTGAGAAAAACGCCTCTGGAAGCGTTATGCCACGATATTTTTTCGGAAAAAAAATTTAAAAAGAAAAGGGTAAACAAAGAACAAAAAAGAAGTTGAAGAAGGGGGACGAAGGTGGGGAGATCATACGAAAAACAACAACAAAACCGGAGGGGAAGATGAAAAGGATCGCGGTCAAGGCCTAGTCCACCGACCCAAGGGGGGATAAAGGGAAAAACGGGGGAAAAAGGGAAAGGAAGAAGAAATCAAACAGAGAAAGAACACCAAACCCCCCCAAACATCACTCTTAGGGGAACCCTCGCCACAAAAAAATCCCAATGCAATAAAAACAGGAAAGAAACACGTCACACAAACAACCCGACCCGTCACGGAAAAAAACCCCGCGACCAGGGCACCTGGCCAAAAGCCACAACAACGCAAAGAAACAAGGAACAAAAATCGCAAAATTAACGGGGCACATGGAGTGGGCAAATTCAGAAAAAAAATGGAGAACTGAGGAAAACCCGGTGGTAGCAAGGCGCGTCCAACCATACAACTACAACGACGAAACCTCCTGGGGGGCCCAGCTTGACAAAAGAAAAATCCTGGGGGACCAAGCACGCCCCCGGCTCGGAAGTTTTCTAGCCGTGCAGGAAAAACGGCCGGAAGCAAATAGGGGGGAGGTGACGCGCAAAGCCTAAGAGGGGGGGGGGGTGGGCCCTGGGGGGGAAAAACAAAGGGGGGGCGGAATTTACTGGGTCGGGGCGGTGAAGGAAAAGGAAGGAGGGCGGTTTGGTTTTTTCACTCAAATGGGGTTGGAACCGCAAAACAACGTATGGAAGGGGGGGGGGGAAAAGGACAAGACAGAAAACCGGAAACGGAAACCGCCCCATGCCCTAGGAAAATAACACGTCGAGGGTAAGTGGTGAGGTCAACTGGGGACAATCAGAAGGAAATTGGGGGGGGGGGAAAAAAAGGGGCACACCCGCTCCGGGAGGAAAAACGGCCGATTGAGGGGGGGGGGGGCATAAAACACTGTCTAAACCACCAAGCGAGGAAGTACAGCTACCCGGTTAAGGGGAGGAGGGAAAAAAGGGACAACCCCGGAAGGGACTAAGAACGGCGTGGCCTGAGACGTCTATAAAACAAACATTTCCTCAAAGGCGCTAGGACAGCTCAAGGGAGGGAAAGACAAAAAGGAGCTCAGGGGGAAAAAAAAGGAAGCAGACCCGTCGCTCAAAAAAACGGAGAAGGAAGGGTACTCAAATACGTCAAGCACTCATGGTCAGTGGCTCAGGGGGGGACACCTAGGGCCAAGGGAAAAAAACTCCGAAGAGAAGGAAGGGGGATTTAAGTCTTCACGTGCACTTACAAGGACGGCAGGGGATCCAAAACGTCTACCGCCCGGGGGGGGGTTCAACTTGGGATTAAAAAAACTACGAGAGGTCCTGAAGACGCCTTGTTCCAAAACGGAGGGAGGGGGGGCTTAAAAAAAGGGACTACCTCGGAAGCGAACGGGACGGAGGGGTTTTCGTAGGAGACTTCAAATACGACACAAATAGTAGTAGGTTGGCACAGAAGGGCACTTATCCCAACACTGGGAAAAGGACAGGAAGAACGGGGGGCTACGGGAGTTAGAAAAGACGAGAAATGGTAAAAATCCAGACCCCCGGGGGCCGACACCTTCTATCCAATCACGAGGAAGAAAGGCGTCTGTTGGGCATTGTTTGGGTTGGTGTTAAACTTGAATGGGGGTCCAGGACTGGGAAGGGGACTCAAACAGGTATCGAGCGTGGGACCTAACGCTGGAGCATCGCCACACATGAACAACCATACCTCGAGAACCCGTTGAGGGAAAGGGGCAAAAACCACGATAGGTCAGGGAAAAATGGGAATCGGAAAGTATCGCAAACACAGGACGGGGAAGGTAGTGATTCATCCAGATGTCTGACAAACAGAACTGAGGGAGAAAAAAAGGATTCAACTTAGCCTGCGAGGGACCAAAAGCCGGAGTAAACTGGCAGAAACTAAACTGAAGAACACTAAGGAAGGAAAGAAACAACGTCTACTAGAAGGCAGGCATCCATAGTCCGTCGGGAAAAAATCCGCAGGAAAAAGAAAAGGGGAAGGGAAAAGCATTGTCTACAAGCTTAAGAGCCAATGATGGGCAAAAAAGAAAAATTTAGACTCCGTAAATGTAGGAATCTAGAGTTCAAACAAAAAAAAAATGCTGAGAGGGAGGAACAAGGGAAAAGGTACCTGAGTAATTTGATGCATTGACTTTCAGACCTAGGGTCACCAACACTGCACGGGCAGGGAAGAAAAGAATTCAATTAAACAAAAAAAACCGGTAAGTAGACAAACCGGTTGATCAAAAAAAAGCACACGGAGACAGTGAGCCTGGGGCAGGAACACAACCTACAGACGAAGCACATGGAACAAAAAAAAGGGCCCCCCACACGGGCAATGGAAGGAACCGTTCGCAGAACTTGTTGCATACGAAGCCAAAACGGAAGGAAGGGAGAGCGCGGGGGGGGGGGGGGGGGGGGGGGGGGGGGGGGGGGGGGGGGGGGGGGGTTGGAGCCCGTTTGAAACAAAAAGCCCCCAATCCATCCGAGCGGGGGGCCAGCGTGGGACGGCGAGGGAATGATTATCTCGCTGCTCCAGAAGAACCAAAAGTCCGAGGGAAGGCAGGAAATGGGAAGCGAAGGAAAAAAAAGGCAACGCCTAACTACTTTAAGCGGCGCAGTGGGAGACCAAGACAGCTCATAGCAAAAATTTTTCGGCAGAGCAAAGTCTCGAAAGCTCACGGGAACGGGACGTGAAGAATGGCGGGAACAAAAACCACTTTCACTGCGGCGCAACCCAAAAAAAGGTGTCAAGGCCGGGTGCCTGAAAAAACCTGCCGCAGGTAATGAAAACTCGCGGGAAAGGAAAGGGTCCAGATCAAAAACGCGTCCGCGACCCGACACAGGGGACAGGGAAGAAGGAACCCCTCTCAGTAAGATCGGTAAGCTGCCGAAAAGACCTAGGCGAAAGGAAACTGAAACAAAGATTGGGAACCCGCAAGGGAGGGGCACGGGCCGGGCGGGCGTGGGGGTGCGAGGGCGGAAAGCCAACCGAGTACAGTCTTCAAATCCTCTACTTTCGCCCGAGACAGCGACCGGGGGTGGTAACAAAAAAAACTAGAAAGGGAGAGGGGAAAAAAAAAAAAAAGGAGTCGACCCCCCCCGTCAAGCGGTTCGGGCGGAAACGAAAAAGAAAGAAAGGGAAGGAGAAAAACGGTTCTACGCGCTGAACCCGGAATGGGGATCCTACAAAGGGGGACGGGCGAAGAAAAAAGGGACTAAGTACAAAAAAAAAAACGGGGGGGTTCGTTCCTGAGCAACTGGGCTGAGGGGAGAGGGCCAAGGCGTAGAACGGAAGCAAGAACCCACTGGGCCCTGGGGGGAAACACAACTGAAAAAAGCAGACTTTGAGGAAAAACGAGGGTTGAATCAAACAGGGAGGGGGGCAAGTGACGCCTAGACCGCCTGGACTTTCCTACGGGGGAAAAAGCCGCGTAATCGTCAAAGAGAAATCAAGAACAGAAAAGCCGCCAAAAAAAAAAAAAGTCACCACACGGTCTACGCTGTATCGCGACGGTTTCCGAAAAAAGCGAGGAATTGAGGGGAGTGGATTTACCTGGACGAACAAACATGCCGGTCGCCGTAAAAAATTGGTGTGAGGAAAGATGGAATGAAAAACGCCCGGCGAAAGGAGACCTGGATTCAAGGAGACGGGAAAACTCAACACCGTAACAGACTCAGTCGAACACAACAACAAACGTATGAGTACAAGAGATGTCTAAGGGGGGGGGGGGCGAGTAGACGGAGGAAAAAAGGGGGTCCCGCAAAGGAAAGAAGGGAAGGACATCAATCCGAAAAAACCACACGTCGTACAGCGGGCAACCAAGAACCCGATTACAGTCTACGATAAGAAGAGAGCAAAAACCGTCAGCGTACCGACTTTCCCTGGGACCGAGCGGGGCCGTCCTTCCTGGAAAGGGGCAAAACGCGAAGAGAGCCTTCAAAAACTAACGACACGGGCCTCCAGACGGTCGAGGGCTGGTCCCCCGGCCTCAAACGGCTACCTAAGGCCGGGAGTTTTCAATTCACAACAGGTAGAAGGGGGGCTGGAAGGTGTTGGGAAGAAAAGCAACAACTTATGATCCATCTTAAATACGACGGCCCAGAAACGGGGCGCAAGTTCCTCTACGAAACCAGGAAGAAGTTTTGAAGGGGGAAAAAATCTGGGAAAAAGGCGCCCAGGTGATTCTAACAAAATCCGGAAATCGGGGGACGTAGAAAAAAAGAATGCAGGGCTCCTCGTCCACCGATCTCCAAACGGGGACCAAAGCTCCGAGGGGCTAAACTCCAAACTCTCAGATCGAGGGGGTTATTGAAAAGCCGGTGTTTGTCCCGGACGGCCGGGGTCACGACTGGAAAGTCGAAGGGGGCACACATAAGGTTCTCTTGGTTGCTAGCGGGCTGCGCACGTCCAACGGGGATCGAAAAAAAGCCAGGGCAAGAATTTCTATAAAACAAAAGAGGGGAAAATCAGGAAAAGACGCTTCAGGGGACCCTCCATACAGGGACAGGGGGGGGTCACGGGGGGGGAGGGGTCAAAAGGCGTTTTTTGAAAAACCTGGCCCGGGGGGGACGGGGGGAGCCTGCAAAGAAACTCCGGAGGAAAGGGTTCAGGGGAAAGAAAAGGACACTAAAACGGAGAAAAAGGAAGGAACGGTGGCAACGGGCACCAACCAAAAGGGTCTAAACCTTTCGGGGTCCTGAATGGGGGGGGGGGGGGACCCTCCAAGGTGTAAAGGAAAAAGGAAAAAAAACAGGACCAGAAGCTCTAGAGGACGGGACGCTACGAGAAACGGTCAAAGTATGAGTTCCTGCCATCAGAACGAAGATTGAAGTCGAAAAGAGGGGGCAGCCTTGCGCTTGAAGACAGGGAGTCTCCTTTAAAAAATCTCGTTTCAAATCGCGGAAGGGGAGGACTGAGCAAAAAAAAACGCAAGGTTAACGAACAAGCCAACTACGGAAAACCGCGATCGGTTATCCTTTGTTTGGTGCCGTAGCGGAAGTAGGGGGGCACACACGTTAAAAAAAGTGTACGGGAAAGTGCCAGTACAGGAATAGGTAAATCCAATCCCTAAAAAAACAATCAGGTCAAAAGAAAAAGGAAGGGGGCAGCGGGGACCCAATTTTCGTTGCGTGAGTGGGGGGGGTTATGAAGCATTTCAATCAGGGGAAAAGCCCGTTGGGGACAAACCTCTACTAGAAGTGGGAAAGGTAAAAAAAAGGCAAGTTCCCAAATCCTTACGTCGTCTACCCTGGACCAACTGCAGGTAACACCGAACACGGGAATGCAATCAAGGGGGGGAAAAAAAAGTGGGGGGTCCAAGGGGGGTCCAAGAAAGCGAGAGGAAACGTGAGGGAAGAATCCTGACTGGTGAAACAAGATCGAATCACGTTGGGGGGAGGCACAGACGGGCCAAGGAACGGAAAGCAACCGGGGAACAGAACTGCGGGGGAAAGAAATATCAGGGGGGGGGGGATGTAAGGGAGGAGGGGCTTCGCTGGCAGGGCCGGGCAGGGCTAGTAGAGTGTGTCAGGTGTTCAACAGAAAGAACGGACTTATTGAGAGGGAAGCCGGGTAGACGGATTAGAAAAAATTGGGGAACCTTCCACTAAAAGAAAAACAAGAAAAATGGGGGGGGGGAAGAACATGCAGAGAGAAAAAAATAAAGGAAGAAAATTCACCTTGTGACGATGACGGATGGGCAGTCCAGGTAACTGCGTGGGGGGGATCCGGAAGAAACTGGGAAAAAATACGTGGATGATGTGTCCTCAGGGAAAAGACCACCCCACAAAAAACAACCGTTAGGCCCCCCTAGAGAAGACAGAAGCATGAAATCTCGAACGACCAAGCGGGGCATCATACTGAGCCTGCAGCAGGCAGGGTGAGGGGGGTCCATCGAAGTGGGAATAGAGTGAAAAAAAGCGGGGAAAAGCCGGGAGGAAGTGGAAACGCCAGAAAAGCAAGGGTTAAGTTGAATCTTTGGGGGGGATGCCGGCACTCGGGTTTCAAAAAAGAGAGCCAAAAGGAAAGAAGTTAGTCTAAAATAGTTAGCGCCCACCGAATCACCAAGCGATCGGGAAGAAGGTTAGGAAAAAAATCATCAAGACGGGGGGTGGAACAAAGGGGGGAACTTTCAGGAGCAGGACTAAAAAAAATATCAAACAACAATTGGACTTGACAAAAAACAGGGGGAAAAGCGTGATAAGCCATCACTTTGTACCGACGTAACGACGGTAAAAATGCCCATGGAGTCAAGTCAACCAACCACGGAGAGCGTCAGGGAAAATCCCGACTTTGGGAAAAAAAGGGATAATGATGAACTCGGTCGCAAAAGAAAACGGTGAGGATTAAATTCGGGGCGCCGGGTGTCAAGCCAGGAACCGAGGGGGGAAAGGAAAGGTCCCGGAGCATACCGGGTGGTTTCACAAAAATGAATGAGGAACCAGAAACGAAAAACGGGGGGTGGGCAAAAGAAAGAACTATCAAGCGCACGTCGTCGACGGCGGGTTGAACTGGCAAGAAGCCCAAGAGGCTGTAAGAACGGGATGATTGTGGGAGGGGGGACTAAAATTAAACAACAAAAAGGGGGACACGACCATAGGGACGGTTTCCCACTAGCGTATGGTGGACAAAAAAAATGCGAGCGACTTGCAAAAAACAGGAAAGAAACCCGGGGGAAGGGAGAAGGGTTTAATCTAGTGAGCCGGGGGCCGCCAGTGGACTGGCAAGGGAGGGCCCCAAGGGCCATTGGGGGGACGGGTAAATGGGCGGGAAACAAGACCAAAAAGGAATGGAGCACCTGGGTACGGGACACAAACTTTCAAAGGTCAAAATGTAAAAAGGAAGTCCAAACTTGCCCTTTGGGTGCACAAGGCACGCCAAAGATTATCGTGGTCAAAAAAAAAAAAACGGGGGCCAAGAAAGGGGGGCGGCTGTGGGGGGGTCCAGACGTGGGTTGCCGGGGACCACGGCGAGAAAAAAAAAAAAAAATGACAGAAACAATCTGGGGAGGGGGACTGGGGCTAGAAACCCTCCACTGGGGGGGGAACATCTGTCAGAGTTTACTTCAAAGATTTCAAGTGGAGGAAACAGGACAAACGGCAAAAAGGGGGGATAGTCCCACTAAAACTACCTGGGAGAAAGCCGGGCCAGGTCCAAAAGGGGTAGTATTGGCGAAGCAAAACCTGGGAGGTGCCTAAGATATGTTCGGGGGGGGGGGGCTTCTTTGTTAGAAGGGACAGGGGTAATGGGGAGGGGTGTTGACGTGTGAGGGCTGGGGTGTTGAAACGAAAGTGGAGGGTGGGGGCGAGGGATCTTGACTGGGGGGGGGGTTGGGGAGGGGGGGTCTGCCCGGTGGGGGGGGTGGGAGTCAGAACTTTGATCGTTCTTGGGGGGGCCGAATAGGGGTGGGGACGGGAAATGGGGGGCAATCCAAATCATTCTGCAGGGATAGTGACGGAAATGAAACTGCTGAAAACAACAAACTGTAGTAGGAAAAATAAATAGAGAGAACGTCAAAGGAGTCAGACCGCAAGGGGAGGAAAAAAAATAGTCCAAGAACTAAATTCCAGCTAACTTGAACAAACAAAGAAAACCCGCAATCGCTAGGAGACAATATAAGAAAAAACCACGAAATGGCAAAAGAAAGGCACAACCTCGCAACCCCCGCATAAAAACGGACCCGTCGACACACACCCCGGGAAATACAGAGTCAAGGATACCAACGGACACCGCGAACCGAACGGCAAGAGACTACGAAAAAAAGGAGAGGACGGGAACCGTCTCCCAGGAGCCTTGTCAAGTCTAACCAAAACTGGGACATAGCACAAAAAAAAAAAAAGAGGGCTCCCCTCACAAAAAATCAAATAAAGAATGGCCACTCCTTCCAAGGACCAGCCGGGGGCTAGAAACAAGAGCCCGCTGTCGGGCAAGGGGAGGAGCCTTGACTGCCAGAAAAACTAACGGAAAATAGCCAATATGCACAAAGACAGCTAGGTTCGGTTGCCTGTGTGCCACAACTGAAAGTGAGTCATGGTGAGGGGAAAAACCGAAAGGGCCGAAAAGAGGTGGTTGGTGGGTTCCTGGGGGGGGGCACAGCAGGCCCACAAACAGGGTCAATGGCACGTGGGCACCGAAGGACAAAAAGAAAAAGGAGGACAACCGTACATTTTGGTACCAGCCGACGACGGGGTTGGAAGGGTGACTTTGGAAGGAAACGTCTCATTGGGGAACCAAGGCCCAAACACACCGGAAGGTAACGAAAAAAAAATGGTCAAAACAGGTTTCGGAAACACGCCCAAGCAGAGTGAGGTGCAAAACTACGGGAATGCTTCACGGGAACACCACAAAAAACTACGAAACGAGTGCTGCCTAGTCGAGGAGACAAAAAAAAAAAAAGACGACTGGGACGGCCGGGCCCTCCAAAAAAACTCCTCCGGGAACCACCCGGCAAGACCGGCCAGATAACAATACAGTCGCGGACGGGGACCCGGAGAAACGAGGGTTCCTCAAAAAGAAACCTCGTGACTAGTGCAGAAGGGGGACCGTAACAGGGGGGAGGCACGCACGAAGAGGCAGGGAAAAGGGTTGAGCCCTTACTATTACGCAGTAAAGAAAGGGAAAGGACAACTTTCACCAATCAGGACAAAACTGGAGAAATCCCGAATCGGGCCCCAAAAAAACTGAAAAGGGGTGTTGTTTCCACACGATCGGGCATGATGGGTGGAGAAATCCGGGCACAGAGGAGAGAACGTCTTCACGACCTCCAACTACTAAATCGGGACGAGTGAAAAAGCGGACGGGAAAAAAACGGCTGTCAACCGAAAGGACTCAAAAAAAAGGCAGGAACAAGCCGACTAAAAAAAACTGGATTACCCCGCCAATGTGCTCACCGTCGTAAGGCACTGAGGCAAACGCTCGATGAACGGTCAACTATTTCGGGGCCGAAGGGGATGGCAGAGAGGGGAAAGGGAAAAAAGAACGGGGACCACAATCATTCAGCCGCGAAACCCGAGGGGAGTCCTCACCACCATATTAGACAGGAGGAACAAACAGGGGGAAGGGAATCGGAAAGAACCGTGGACGGCGGCTTAGGAAATCCAATGAGCCACAGAGAAAAGAAGGCCGGAACGGAAGGGCCAGGAAAAGAGGAAATGGTGCCGACTACGTCCAAAGGAGGCCGACAAGAAAACACTGAGAAGAAATCATCACAATAATGAAAGAATCGGAAAGCGACATTCCCATTTGTCATACAACGAAGTGGCGCCAGGCGTACGGACGGAAGGGGGGACTGCGAAAAGAAGGGGGAAGGGCTCGAAGCGGAAAATGAGGAGAGAGGGAAAATATGATGAGGCGGACAACTGAAATTAACCTTAAATGGATTCATGAGTGCAGGAGGGGGGTGAAGCTTCCTTAGGGGGAGAAGAAAAATTAAGGCTGGGGGGGGGGAAAAAAAGAAAACATTAGTAATCGAAACAGGGTCCTTAAAAAGCGGGCACCATTCACTGAAAACCCCTGTATGCAAGTTTCAAAGAAAAACCCAAAGACTAAAACAAAACTCAAACATTTGGGCCATCGGGACCAAGGAAAAGTGCTTGTGGCCCGGCTGGTTCAGATTTGGCACGACTTCCACTAGTCACGTCGACGGAAAAAACCCTACTTTTGGAGAGATAAGCCAAAGGAGGGGGGTCCTAGGAACAGGAAGGGGGGAGGGGAATTTCCGGGTATCAGAGCGGGAAATAATGCAAAAAGAGACCGACCATCATTTGAGAAGCCAGGCAACTGACACATGGGAAAGTACCGTCAAACTGCCGGCAGACAATAATTTATGAAAATCGTCAACGCATGAGGCGATCCACCTCAGCGAAACTTTTGAAGAGATTCCTAAGATCCAAGGAGTAACTAAGACGGGCGGCGAGCAGGGGGTAACTACTAATTGAAAAAACATACCAAGTGGAGAGTCAGTGGGAAGGAAAAAAAAAGAAAAGTTTAGGAGCAAGTGGGGCCTTGCATGGGCAAAAAAAATATTACCCTGTCATCTATTAAGGGGGAAAATGTTCAACGCAGGAGAGAAATGACAGTCTGGGAAAAACACAACGGAAATGAAAGAAAATGGGAACCCGGAAAAGGCCCAAGGACTCTGACTGGCGGTTCACAAACAAGTTAAAGTCCACGAAACCCAGAAAAGTGTGGAAGTCACTTGTTCTTCCCTTTCCCGGCCTGTCGGGCCAACTGGGGAGTGTTCCGGGAGGAGTACGCCAACCGGGGAGGGAAAGTCCACTTCCACTACTGACCTTGACAAAAACGCCCGACAGGGGGAAAGCGAACCCTGGGGTGTTCACCAATCAAAGAGAAAAAATGGGGGAAAAAAAAAAGCGCGCACGCAGGACTCCTGGAGGTGAAAAACGGGGTAGGAGAAAGAATAAAACAAACGCTTTCAAGGGGGGGAGACTCGCTGCAAAGGATGGGCCTTACCCAGGGGAAACGCAGAAAAGGATGGGGAAAAGGGGGGAACAAACGGGCAACCGTCTGGTCAATGAGAAGGAAGATAAGCTTTCAAAAAACTGCGTAGACCAGATGGGCAGAAAAGAAAAAGGCACCGGGGGTTGCCCAGGGGGAGAACACAATAAACAGCGGGGGAATTGGGGGGAAATTTGAAAAAGGCCCGTGAAAGAATCTTATTCACTTGCGACCTGGGGCCCCTGTCGACAGCCTGGAGGACTGCACTGGATGTTCCTCGAGAACACAGGATCAGGAAGTCAGAGAATCGGGGGCCTCCGTCAAGGTAAAGGACGAAAAGGTAAACCAAGGGAACTTTACTCAGGAAGGTTTTAAGAGGAAAAACTGGATAGTCTTAATAAAACTTTACTCGCCAAGGTGATTGTCGAACATTGGCGGGTGTAGGTTGTGCGGATGGGTCCGAACAACGCAAGTCTCAAGCTGGTAAACCAAGGGGGAGGGGCAGGGGACTCAATCAAGTTCTAAAAACAACGTAGACAGAAAGAAGATCGAAACAACAACAACCGGAGAAAGGGAGGGGGGAAAGAGGAGATAAGGGTCACTAAAAAGGGTTTTCTCACCAGGGGGAGCGAGGCATCCCGGGGGACCACGCCTTCGTCCGGTTGAGGGTCCAGAAAAAAACAGCAGAAGAAAAAAGGAGAGACCGGGCGACAAGAGTGTTCAAAGGGGGCATTAACGTCGAAAAGGGAAAGAGGAAACTACGTCGAGGGGAGGTTAACCCGACGTTAAGCGGGTCGCACGGCGGGGCACGGGCTGGTGTCATTATCTCCCGTCCGATTGAAAAAAAAAAAAAAAAACTCTCCGTCCCCCGGGCGGCCCAGCCATCAGGAAACCGAGGCTGTACCCCCCAGGGGGGCGTCCCATAGAGGAACTACGTCCCAAAAGGAAAAATCACTTCTGGGGGGATAACATGTCAAACCAGAAGTAGAAATAAGTGTATATCAACAGACAAATGCATTCTCCAATCCGCGAGGAGTGCTCCCCAACACCAGGGTTTTTGCCCGAGGGGGAAATGAGACATCTTCTCGCCAGGGGGAGTAGGAGGGAACCATCCAAACGAAGGAAAAGGGCGTAAGACCAGGCTAAGAACGTTGACGGTGGAGGTTCAGGGGAGTCAAAAACAGGACTACGCCACAACCACGCTTGCAAGAAAACGACCAGAACTCCAGAGTCATTTGAGGGGGGACACCAAGAGGGGCTGGACGAAGGAAGGCCACGGGTCGAAGGATGGGCAACTAGTACAAATCATGGGGAAATCGCCAGCAATGAGACGACCCTTTCCAAAAAACCGGCCCGGAACAGGGGGGAAGAAGTCAATTCACCAAAAAGAGGTTACAGGAGGACCCTCAAACTCTCAGTACAGAAAAAGACGAAACAGTCTATCTGGGGCAACCGGACAGCAACCACAGGACCGGAAGTGCTCGGCAAGGCGCCTGCGGGAAAAAAAGGACAAAATTCCATCATCCCGGAGGAAAGGAAGAAACGAATGGGGGGCGAACCAGAAAAGGCAACGGGCAAAAAGCCGACGTTCCTGGGTATGCCAGGACCACAGAGCAAAAAGGGTGGGGTCAGATCGAGGGTCGTACAGCGAAGAAACGAAAAGGGAAGCGCTGAGCCGAAAGGGCTAAGTGGTCTGATTCAGCATTGGCCATAAAAACACTTGGCGAAAGAAAAGGGGGAACGGCGGAGTGTTGAGAAGCGGGGGGAAAAGTTTGGGCACCATGGTAGGGGAAGGTCGGGGACCTCGATTTCCAACTCGCGCAGCAAGGGGATCAAAGCAGGACTCGGGGAAACTCACTAAAACCTGACAGATAGAGTAGGATTTGAGCAACTCACGGTCCAACTTTGACCAACTGGGGAGCAGGTAAGACGACCCACGAAGGGGGTGTGGGGGACTGAACGGCCCCACAACCTTATAACAAGAAAGTCGCGAACAAGGAGCCAAGTGGTGCAAAGGGAACCGGTTCCGGGGAGGAAGGATGGGGGTTGAGCCAAAGGGGGAGGAGTTTGAAGCACCAAACGTTGCCCGAAAGGAAGGGGGAGAACAGGGTAGGGCGGTAAACCCGTGTCCCCAAGACATTAAGTAGTCCAACAAGAGTGCCAAAAAACAAGGGAGGGGGGGGGGGGGAACGCCTAGCCGAACAACTCCATGGGACTCAAGGGGGGATCAAAACAGTTGGTACCGAAGGAAAAAAAACTGATGGGACCGGAAATCCAGAAAAGAGGTCCGAACGGAGAGAACAAGTTTAGTTTCGGAAAAAAAGCCAGGAAGCCATTGAAAAGAAAAAGGGGGGGGGTTGTTGTGTGGGCGGAAAGTGGGACCATGGAAATGAAAGACGGCACGAGCTCCGAATGAAGGAAAGGAATAGGAAAAAGGGGGGGAGGTGGGGGTGCTTCCCATCTCCGGGACTATGAAGGGAACAATGCTCGGGGGTGTTGCCCCTCGGGGAAGGGGGGTACCCCCTTCTTTTGACTTAGGAGGGGGGCCGAAACAGCCTTGATTGAATAATAACAGAGTCCAGGTCCCGTTGTGGGGAAGAAGAAAGGTTACCTACCAAAATTGCCCGGGAACTATCGGGGTGGGGGGACAAAAGAAAACCGCAAACACTGGGTGGCGCGGGCTGGGTACAATGGATGTGGTTGCACGCCAGAAGGACGCGTTGCAAAGGAGAGATCAAACAAGCAAAATCCCACCGGGGACGGCCAAACGAAAATCTTGAAACATGCCAAATTCGAGGCTCACATGCTGCCGCGGGGAAATGGACCCTCGAAACGGTGGTAAGGGCAAGGGAAGCGGGGCAGGGAGATTGAACCCCGAGGAAAAAAGTAACTGGAGGAGTTGTGTGATGCCCGTCCGAGGGGGACCCCCGAAAGATGTTACCAAGGCACAGGGGTCGAGATCAGAGCGCAAAAAATCACGCCAGGAAACCACGAGATGGGAAAAGCACAGAAAAAAAGCCGAATCTCAAAAGGGGGAACCAAACCCAAGCACAAGTGTCAAAGATCACACGATCAAAGTAGGGGGATCGGCAAAAAGAAAAACCAAACCTGGAAGCGGGGAGGGGGGAAGCCTGGGGGGGGGGAAGAAGGGGGAAAAAAAATACTTCAGGGGTACGCCCCTACAAAGGGCAACGGCCAATCTGCAAAAGAACAAGCCGAAAAGGGCCAGAGGGGAATAGCAAATGAAAAAAAAGAACTCGGGCTCCGCCCAGCGTGTGATGAGGGAAAACACACGCTGGCTCCAACGGGGGAAAGCGCAACGACGGTCAATTGGAGCATGGTCCGGAAAACGAAACGCCATGTGGGTTGAAAGAATGGAAAAGAGGGGAAAAACCGCCATGGTGCGACTCCGAACTATCTTCACCAGGGAAAGAGAGGGGGGTGAAAAAAAAAATGGGGGAAGGAAAAGGACTGAGCGCACGTTCGCTGTAATACGCAGAGACTTGGCGGGGGGGGGGGGGGAAGAATGTTTGTAGAAAAATCGGCGTTCCAGCCCGTGGCCGGAGTGGAAGGGGTTAAGTTGGGGTTACCAACAAGGAGATAAAAGGAACAAAACAAAAGAACCACTAAAAAAACAAGTAGCAGGATTGGTTAGGGTCATTTCATTGTCAAGAAAGTGGGAAATGGGGGGAAGTTCTTCCAAAAAAAAATAAAGGACGTTTTGCCCTTGGGGCCAAAACAAGTCCACCACAAAAGGAGGCGGGGGGGGGGGAGACGGACACTGGTCCAAAATTAACCCCGGGGGGGGGGGACACACAGCTAGGGGCTAGAACGGGGGCGCCCGGTCAAACTCAAAAAAAGGGGGGCCGGGGCACTTTAACGGACAGGGGGGACATCCCAAGAGAAAAAAAGAAGACGGGGGGGAGGGGTACTGTTCATGAACAACAGGTGACCAGCTTGGGGGCAACAGACAGTGGGAAGAGTCGGCATTGGGGGGGGCCCGGGAAGTTGGGGCTTACCTCGACTGGTGGTGTCTAGCCCCCCGGGGGTTGTAACGCCTAAAAATTGTACTCGGGAGACGGGAAAGGGAAAGAACTAACGTTGGTATTGTGATTGTTCGATCCCCCAGAAAAAAAAATGAAGGTAGGGGAGGGGAGGTTGTTCTCTTTTTGAGACTAGAAGGTGAACGGTTGTGAGGAGGGGGTTGGGGGGTCAGAAAAAAGTTGTGACGTAGGAGGTGGGTGGTAGAAAAGGGATTGTGTCTAGCAAAGACTGGGACGTGTTTTTTTATTGCTCAAATTTACGGGTGGGTGGGGGGGGTTTCGGGACATGTAGCTGGCTGAGGTGGTCCAGGGGCAATAAGTTTGTCAGGGTTCTGGATCCTTGCTTTCCGGGGAATAGGGAGGTAAAGAAATGCCACAAAGAAAAAAAAAAAAGGGGAAAAAGGGGAGAAAAGCCAGGGAACGAGTCCCCGCCGAAAAAGGATAATAACCGAAATATCGAAGAACGGAACAGAAGCCACCCCCAACCAACACAACCGCCAAATAAGAGAAAACCAACAAACAAACTCCCACTTGGAAAGAAAAGAAAAAGATCACGACAGGAAACGTTCGCACTCATACCCTCCAAGAAAACCAGAAAACCCTGCCCCTATACCCAGGGGCTAATCAAAGAGGATCCAAGACCGGCAAAGACTCTGACAGAGCCCAACTTCCCAATGTATCCTCCTTGCCCAGTGGAGCCTGGTTCAAATGAGAGAAGAATGGGGGGGCCTATCAAGGAGCGGGGTCCGAAAAAAAAGCACCCTCACACAAAAAAAAAACTAAAGACCCAGCTGAAACAAGGAAAGGGTTCAAACCATACCGCACCAGGGGAAATATGCATTGTTGATATGACTGAAACCCAAACCAAATTGAAAGGAACAGAACTGGCCAGGATTGAAAAATGAGAAAAAAAAAAGGATTTCTTTTCCTGGGGGGAAAACCACAGAGGGAGGAAGGGGGGGGGAAGTGCTGACGGACCGCAAAGACGACATCGGGTGTGGGGTGTGGGGGAGGGGGGGGCCCGCAAGGCCACAACTTAAAAAAAAGTTCACCCCTCAAGGAGAAACGGGCCAAAAAAGGCCACTGCCATGGGGGCCATGAAAGAAACAAACTCGAGCAGTGTGAGGGGGAACTGGTGCAATCTATAAATATTGGGTTAAAAAAGCAAACATCTACAGAGGGGGGAAGCAGAATGGAGGAATCAGAAGTTAACTTCCCCAAAAACACGCAAAAAGCTCGCCTGAGGACAGCTAGGCTGGGGTCAATAAACTGGGCAATTTTCACCCACTAAAAGAAGGGCGAAGGGTTGCGTAACAAAACTAGGGGGAGGGAGGGAGACACAAAGGGGTCGGAAAGTTAAGAAGACAGCTTCTCGACTTTTTTAATAACACGGGTTTCGAATCAAAAATTGTCTCAAAGAACAGGGCAGGAGAGGGACCCTTATAAAAGGGGGGAACTCATACGAGGAACGAAGAGGGGTTCAATGATGTTGGAATCTGACTATTTCTGTTAACTCGCACCTCGAAAGGAATAAATAAAGGGGGGGGAAAGTGGGGGGGCCGGGACATATTACAAGGGTAAAATTAAACCTAAAAGGATAAACCGTCTCAATCGCTTAAACCGGTATATCCCACTACGAGAGGAGAAAACGGGACGGTTACACACTGAGAGGAACGTGGGGCGAACAACATCGACCAGAGATGGAAAGAGAGAGAACGAAATCTGTCGACTAGACGAACGAACATCGGATAGGGTGGGAAACCGCTGGGGGAACTGAAAAGTCACCGGACGGGACACAGGACTGCAGGGAAAGGTTCAAAAAAAAAAAGGAAAGCACGCGTTTATCCCAATGGGGCTCAAGAGAGGAAAAGGCAAGAGAAGTACCGCTTGAATTGGGGGGAAAGGGGGGAAAAAGAGGGAAATTACGCAGGGGGATTCTCTTGTCGCGGTCAAAATAAGAGATCGCGGAAACACAGACCTAACCCGTAAAACGTGGAGGAGAAGCAACCAACATAATAGGGCTCGGCAAAAAATGGGAAAAGAAAAAGAGATACTTGGACAAAAAAGTGACAGGAGGCATGCGCAAAGCCATAGCCCAAATAAGGAATGAAGAAAAGCCGTGAACGGCTGAAAAGGGAAAAAATGTCATACTAGGAAAGCGGGGCCGCAAAAGAAAAAAAGTCCCGGAATTAAAGGACCAGGGGAAGGAAAAAAATAGCCAAAAAGAAAAAAAAGCAAAAAAGGACCCGATATTGGGAAAGTACACTCAGTCCCGGGGGCAACACAAGTCGTACGGCGCCACCGTCTGGTGCAAAAGTGGGAGTCTAAAAAAGGAATAGTCAGGGTCTCGCAAGGGGTCGATAAACTGAGTCGAAAGGAAAATGTGAAACGGGCAACTTGGATGAAGGGGGAGGGGCCGGCTTTAGGGTCCAATACAGGACGGAGAAAAATGAAAGGAGTGGGGAAACAGCGAAAACAGATCTAAAACCAGGGACACTACGAGGGGAAACCAGGCGACCCTGGTTTATTCACATGCCCAACCCATAACGGACGCAAAGAATAGGTCCATCCCTAAATTGAAAGGCACTGGAGGGCAAGGGGCTCGCAAAAACCGTGGGGAGAGAAAGCAGGCCACAGGTCTATCAAGAACCAACAACCCGAACGTGAAACGACGGTGGGGGGGGGAAAAAAGCACTTAGAGAGCGGGCAATCGTGGATGGGACGGAGAAAAATGGGGGAGGGGAAGCCGTAAAACCGATTCATCAGGCCGAGGTAACCGACGGAGACAGGGGGGAAAAGGATCAAACCAATCCGAAAGAACTCAAGGAGAAAGGGTGAATTCTATCCCGACTATCGGTCGCCAAAAGGGAAGCGCTCGCGAGACCAATGAAAAACGACCATCTGACGGTGAACCTGAAAGAAACCCAAATCTGCACTCAAAAGAAGGGGAAGGGGGGGAGAAATGGCCGGGGGAAATCCCCTGCCTGAAAAAAGGGAAAGTACACTCTCTTAGGATGAATTAACGGGTCAAACTAAGGGCGAAGCGGCTGCAAACCACAGGGGGAAAAGGACAAGGGGAAAAAACGGCCCGGGGCAGGGAGGGAGGGAAGAGAAAGGTCTAATCCCGTGACAAGCGGACATGGGGGCAGAAGAGACTGGGGGCGTGGATTTCGGGGAGAGAAAAGGGAAAAAGAGGAAAACCTGTCCAATCAGAACAGACGCATCCAAAACGGTCGGCAAGAAAAACGAAAGGGGGGGGGGGGAACCCAGAACGATGAAAAGCTCACTGAGAAAAAAACGGCGTCTCGATGAAGAAGGGGGGAAACCCTTCCTGGAAAGGGTACGCCAAAACAGGCAGGGGGGAATTGTAAAAGGGGGGCGAGAAAGAAGGGTTAAGAAAAGAAGGGGCAAACAGGGGACTTCGAGGATAGGGAAGGGCTGCGACTCCGGGGGGAAGGCTGTAGCAAAAATGAGAAGAAGGATTGGGCCCCACCCGGGTCCCCAAAACGGGAAAAAGCGAACCTGGGAAATGGGAACGAAACGCAAGGGGTGGCTTCGGGGGAAACGGGGAAAAAAAAACTCGTATCCAGGAGGAGACCAAACCCCCGGCGCAATCGGAGGGGAATCGGGCCCCCTATCACTTCTCCCCCAGAAACTCAGGAAAAAAGGTGGAAACCCAAGATAAAAAGCGACCGGGTTTTTAGAGAAGAAGAGGACTCGGATGAAAAACCCAACCAGGGTATTGAAAAGCGGGAGGAAGTGTGGGCCGATGACTGTACTTAACCTCCCTGCGGACCAAGTGGGGAAAGGGACGGAGTCAGGAGGATACAA
>Ga0179593_1728515_pt1 | contig 25561 bp, 40 predicted proteins | sample CZODoug2_1_08_16_FD_185931 | JGI IMG/M metagenome (GOLD analysis project Ga0179593, IMG submission 185931) | Vadose zone soil fungal communities from Angelo Coast Range Reserve, California, USA - CZODoug2_1_08_16fungal (PacBio error correction) | ecosystem: Environmental > Terrestrial > Soil >...
AAAGAAGGGGACAAAAGTAAGAAGAAAAAGCCATCATTTTTTTGCTTGGGGAAAAGAAAAACCTTTTCAGACCGGGGGCGGGAAACCAGAAAGAGGCCAAACCACATCGGAAGAAAAAGAAGGGACAAAACATATTCCGACCGGGAAAGACACTAAACACGGCAGGGTGGGGGAGGGTTATTTTCAGCAAAGAAAAATACAGGACCAACTAAAAAAAATCCCTCCGCGCGGAGGAAGGGGGGGGGGAAAAGGTTATCATCCGGGAAGAAACTAGGGTGAAGGAGGGGAAGAAACGTTTAAAAGAAAATCACCTGAGAAGTCGGCTCTCGGAGACGAAATGTGGGGGAGATACTCCCCCGTAAAAAAAATCAACAAAAATTGACCGACTGGACATCTCCTTCCGACAAGAAAAACAAAGACAACGGGGGGGGAAAAAAGCTCGTTGAGAAAGGAGAAAAAAAAAATTCCTTCTTGGGGGGGAAAAACCCACAAAAAAGAGATGCCCCAAACAAAGTCATAGGGGAAGGAAAGTTGCGCCCTCGAGAGAGGCCCTGGTAATTGGAGGGCCAATTTGGAAACTTGGCAACGATGGCTAACGGGGAAAAGGCTATAGTCCTATTAGAAAAGAAAAGGGACTAATCTCGGACAGCCAGAAAAAAAAAAAAAAAGATTTCACCTGGAAATGGAGAAAAAGAAAAAAACAATGAGTCCAAAAGGAAGGGAAAGAAAGCAGCTTCATCTTGCCGGGGGGACAAGTTCTCACACGGGAAAAACCACCATCAGGCAAAAGGGGGGGAAACAAACAGGGAGGTATCTGGCGGCCGAGGTGCCGATACAAAGGTGTCTTCAGGCATTTGGAAGTTCACGTCAAAAGGGGAAGATCCAATTAAAGGGCGGAATATCCGCTAAAGAAAAAACCCAGAAAGAAACCTCAACTGGGGAAAGATCGTCGGAGAACAATACTAAAAAAAGTTCCGCCGGTCGGGAAAGAAGAACTCCTAATCCACCGATGAGGAAGAAAAAAAGAAACTAAATCCGGAACGGATGCAAAATGCCGGAAAAAAAGAAAGAGACGCTACTTTGCAAAAGGGAACACTTTTTTTCAAAAAAAGGCACCGTACACTCCCGGGAAACGAACTCGGAAAAAAAAGGGACAAATCCCACTCGTAAACTGCAGAGGGGACCGCTTAATCGGTTGAGCGGGGGGAGGGAAGAAGAAACAAAAAAAAAAACTTTGCCTTGAAACTCAAAAAAAAAAAGCGGACAGCCAATCGCTTGGAAAGGGGACAACAAGAACCAATCCACTTGAGGGGAGACTACCGACAAAAAAAAAAAAGGTTTGGTGCAAGTCAAAAAGCGTCCCGCCCCAGGGAAAAAAAAAGAATCCCTCCCAGGCAAGGGAAAAGGGGACAAAGAAAAATGGGAAGGGAGGCGGTCTTCCAGGCTCCAAAGGGGAGGGAACTCGATCGCAAAGGGAGGGGAGAATCACTTTTTTCCGAAAAAAAGGAAACAAAAAGCGGGGGGAGAGCAAGGCCGCTCAATAATCTTTGGGGGAAAAAAACACCAGGGCACCGGAAAAAAAAAAAAAAAAGGGGTAAACCACCAGAATCTGTGAACGCAAAATTCAGACTGCACTTCGCAAAAAGGGGGGAAAAAAAGAGGATCATCGTCCCGGTCGCAAAAAAAAATCGATTTGTCCGTGGGGAAGGAGAGAAGAATGCAATCAATAAGCAAAAAGAGAAAAGGGGGAAGACTGTCGCGCCGAGCGCGCCAAAGGAAAAAGAAAAGAGTAAGGACGAAGGAAACGTGAGTGAAAAAAAGGATCCCTGCTCGAGGAAAAAAATTTCGAGTATGGGAGGAAAAGATGAATGGGAAAGGGGAAAACTAGAAAAAAAAAAAACACATCGTAGAAAAAGAAAGGAGATTTCTGATCCGTCACCAAAGATGCAAAGGGGGTCATTGCGGCGACGAAAAGAGAAATGGGAACAACCTCAAAAAAAAAAAAAGAAAAAGTTGGACATACCCCGGGGGGAGTCGATTCCAACCAATGAGGGGGGGAAAAAAAGGGAAAAACTCCAACAGAAAGGGAAAGACGTTGCCTGCTGCGGAGGTGGTCCGCAAAGGGAATTGTCCGCCGAGAAAAGGCACTGCATTGCCGCGAGTGGTCACCAAAGGGGGTGGTTTAAAAAAGCAAGAAAAACTGTAAAACCTTCGCGAAAAAAAGGAAAAAAAGGTGATTACACGGAATTGTCGTAGGAAAAAAAAAGCAGAAACGAATCGATGCCGGAAGAAAAGGGGGTGAAAAAAGTGGGAAAGGCATTTTTCCGCCGGAAAAAAAAGGGGGATGAATGGTTACCGCTGCGGGGAAATTGGTGTCCACTTACAAAAGAAAGAAGTTCAAAAGACAAGAGGGAAAAAAAGGGTCGTCCTATCTGGTGGGGAAAAGAGGGGGGACGCGGGAGGGCCAAGAAGGAACGCCGTTCATCCGGGGAGGGGAGGGACCAAAACCCAAAAAAAAGAAAAGAAAGGGAGGAAATAGAGAGATCACCTTCAAAAGGGGGGGATCCGCAATTGGGTTTTTTGGGTTTTGGTTACAAAGTGATTAATTTGGAATCCCTGGGTCCTAGTGAACTTTAAGAGGGAGATTCCCCAGGAAAGAATTTGGACATTCTTGGAAAATGAGGTTCACTTAGGGGTCTATTTATATCAAGGATGTAGGAAGTGGGGGTGGGAATTTTCCCGTCCCCTTCATATGGGTGCTGACGGTGCTCTGGGCCTACCCCCCTAAGGAATGGTTGCCCCCTAGGGGACTAGTTCCCTTCCCGCAATGGGGAGTATAAGGTTTTTCCCGGGGAGTTTCTTATGGAAGTGTATTAGCTCCCTCAAGGGGTTGATATATCTGGGGGTTTGTAGTTGAGCCTAGAGGGGGAAAGAAAACAAAAACATTCCAAAACAACAAAGGCGAACCTTTCCGATCGCGAAAAAAAAAAGGTTGGGTTTGAGAACAGAGGAAAAAACGGCGGATGGATCTGGGGAGAAAAAAAGGGGAAGGTGACACCAGTGAAAAAGGAACCCTTCATCAAAAGAGGGAAACTTCCAGTCCAAAAAAAAAAACGCATCCACCGGGGGAGGGAAACGATCAAGGGAAAAAAGAGGGGGGAAAACTGCCGAAGCATCCGCAAAGGGGGTTATCAAACCGACCTGGGGGAAAGGGGGAACCAGGGATTGATTTCCACAAAAAAAAAAACGGAGGAAAAGGACGGACGGCGCCACATGACCGTCCATGGGCTGCCTAAACTGAAAAGGGCCGGCATGCTCAGAGCGAAGAGACGGCAGCATCAACTATGGGAAAAAAGGAGAGTGGGCGGGGGAGACAAGAAACAGGGAGCGTAATTTGGCGCCGGTATGTCCCGGTGATTGGAGGTTGAAAAAGGGGGGTCAGAAAAAGAAAAAGTGACAATAAAAAAGGAACTTCTAGCGTGCGGTGGAGAAAATGACCAAAGTCCTCTAAAGAGGGGGGCGATCGTCGTGAAAAGTGGTGGAAAAAAGATACTGGTCCGTACAAAAGGGGGACTCAGAGGAAGAAAATTCTTCTCATCCAAAATCAAAATTCGAGTCTGTCTTCAGGAAGAAAAAGTGTTCTCTCTCCCCCAAAACGCTCGCCAGTCTCAGAAACACAGTCGCAGGGGGAAAAGTTCTTCCAAGGGCTAATCAAGAGGGCGCACACGGACAAATCGGAGAGACACGTGGAAAAGGAAACGTCCAGTGCGCAAGGCTCATTGCGACGTGAGGCAGAAAAAAAGGGTCAGAAGGGGGGGGGCGCCATTTGGCCAGAAAGAAAGGATGATCACGATATTGACGAACTTTCGACTTTCTGAAAGCATTCAGAGCAAGGCGGAACAAGAAATCAAATGGTAGGAGCGTTGGAAAACATGCCTCGACCGAGTAAAAAAAGTCCCCAAAGAACCTCCTGGAAAAAAAATCCGGGCGCCTTAGGATGGGAGCAAAGGGTCGAAGGGGGAAAAGGCGGTCGGAGAAAAAAGGAGGACTTGCCATCTTCGGAGGGGAGGGGGGCGGCCCCCAAGGGTCTTCGGGAGGGGGGGAAAAGCAAAAAAAAAAAAAAACAAAAAAAAGATAAGCCGAGAGTTTTCCAGCGCCCGAAGAGGGGGGTCGTCTCGCCCCGACCGCCAAAAAAAGAAAGACGGGCAGCGCCTGGAAAAATGGGCCAAGGAGGTTGAGATGTCCGGGGAAAACAACAGGCGTGATGACTTAGCGGCACAAGAGGGGGGCTTCGCACAAGTTCGAAAAGGGCAAGGAGCAGGATCCTCGAGTTTTAAGCGTTGTGGTGGGGAAGGGGGGGATTCGGGCGTTCAGGTAGGGAAAAAAAAGGAAGTGGGGGGGGGGTGAGTTTGACTACTCCTTGGAAGGGGGAAATTTCGGGGGTGAAAAAAAAAGGGGAGTGTGCGGCTTCTTCGCAAAAACGTGAGCCAAAACAAAAGGAGAAAGCCAAGAATGACAAAAGGGAAAAAGGAGGGGCCCCGCCGCGAGGGACTGTTGTGAGGCAGTTCGTGTGTGAGAGGCGGTGAAGGGGGAAAAAGTTCGGTGACTCCAGGGGGGAGAAATACCGGCCAAAGAAAAAAGGGAAACGGGGAGAAAGGGACAAAAGGGATTGGTTTCTAATTCTACAGTCACTGTTAAGAAAAAAGAGAAATCTTTTTCAGAGGCATAGCGAGAGGAAGGGTCAAATACTGCTTGAAAAAAAAATGGAAAGACGTATCAGACCCGATAACCAAGGGGAAGAAAAAGAACAATAGTTCCCTTCACTGGATCCCGTCAGGATCTCGTTCATGGCAAAAATTGTGGGGTTTTGTTTTCTACGTTGGGAGACCTGGCGGATTGAGGGGAAAAAAGGGCCACGAGCGTGTGGAAAAGAGGGTGGGAAAAATACGTGCTATAGGGGGATTGATATCAAAAGAAGACTTTCTCCGAAAACTTCAAGAAAAACCCGGGACACCGCCAAAAAAAACAAGGAATGATCAATCACAGAGGAAAAAGAAGCAGAGGGTGGGGGAAAACCGGTCTCGTATTTTTTCAAAATTAACCGCCAGCCACCCGGAAAGGATCCGACTATGTTGGGGAAAAAAAGAAGAACAGGGGAAGCAAGATTTGTACGAAAAAAAAAGACTGGAACGGGGGCCAAGGGGAAAAAGTGGGGTGGGGGTGAGGGACGGAGGGTAATTTTTGAAAAAGAATCCCCTCTTCAAAAAAAAAGAAGGAGAGAAAAAAAAGAACCTCCGTCCCGGTAAAAGGGGGAATTCGCGGAAATAAGAAAGAAAGGGGTAGGACCGATGTCCCGGGGACCCCCGACGAGGGAGGCGACCTGCTCCACGAAACGAGAGTTATTGTCAAAGAGGGTGAAAATGGGGGAAGTCCGAACACACCTCCAGGATCTCTATAGAGGGGGGGATCATCCGTGTGCAAAACTGTTGGAAAGCTAAAAAGGACTTCCTATCACCGGAACCGATGCCGCGAAAAAAAAAAAAGAAAAATCGATGTGCGAGGTAAGAAAAAAGGAGACTCTGTTTTCAAAGAGCTAAGGAAGCAATCCGCCGTCGTTGGAAGGGAAAAACAAGAAAAAAAGAAGCCCAACTCATGTGGCGGGAAGAAAGTACAGATGGAACGAAGGTTGCGCTCGACGGCAGGAAGGGTGAAGGGAACCAGACTTGCGTGATGGTCCGATGGGGGGGGGGGGACCATGTCGATAATAAAAAAAAGGGGGCTCCCCATAGCTGATCTAAGGGGAAAAAAAAGGTATTGAAAAACACAGAATGTGCTAATGTCACGCAGGGCCTTTTATGGAAAAAAAGTCACCGAAAATAGGCAAAAAAACGAACAGAGGGCAAAGGACCTGCCGTATTCTTAGAAAGGACGAGACCCCTTGTGAAGAGGAAGGGGGGCCTTTCTCCAACGGGAAAAAAATAAGGAGGCAAAGAAAACGAATCCCTCAACTGCGGGGGAAAAAAAAAAAAATACTGCCGCAACAAAGGGAAGGGGAAAAAGAAAAAGGACAGCCTGAACGCCTGAACCCAGAAAAAAAAAAAATAAAACAAGCAAAAGAAAAGGCCTGATTACGAGACTTCTGAGGGGGACTAAGCCCGCCCCAAAAAAAGGGGTCGAAGGGGACCGCTGGAGCCCTCCTCAAAAAAGGGAAAAAACCTCCCACTGAGCCTTCATCCTGCACGTGAAGGGCTGTGAGCGGAACTACCAAAAAAAAAAGGTAGGGGGAAAGCAGCCTCTTAAGAAAGCCACTACAAGAGGAAGACTCCATCGGAACAGGGACGAGGGGGCAAGTTCCCGAAAAAGCCCTCCCAGGGGGGGAAGCAGAAAAAATGTATAAAAACGCCGGCGGCGTTGGATTCCGCCTGGACGAAAAACACGAAAAACGGTCTTCAGGCAAAAAAGAAAAAGGCTGAAGAAAAAGCGGACAAAGGGGAGTTTGAGAAAAGGGGAAAAAGAGCGTGGGGAGAACCTGCTGAGCCCTTTCTATCAGCAGCGTCCCGAAAGTTGGGGAGACGGGAAGATTTACGAAAGGGGAGTCGCGAGATATGTGGGGAAAAACCGGAATCAAAGGGGGGAGAGGGGGGGACCGTCAAAAGTCTCTCCGTTTAGAGAAGAATAACAGGCGGCGGACGGGGGGAAGGCTGGAACTGCCCAAAAGCTTGAAAGAGCGGTATGAAAGGGGAGGGGGAAAGAGGCCCAAGGGGGATGTGAAGATGGAGAAGAGAGAAGAGAGGTCCTTCAAGAGAATTGTGGTGCAGGGAGTAGGAGTGAAGGAGGGAGGGGAAGTGACTCAAGGCGGAAAAAAGGAAAGGGGGGGCTCATGGGCATGAGGGGAGCGGGAAGGGGCGCTCATCACCTGAGGGAGGAATGGGGGACCGTGGATGAGGGAGGAAGCGTGTCGAATGCGTGGGACAGGCAATATGTGGAAGAGCAGAGGTAGAAGAAGGGGGGGGGGGGCGAATCGGGTGGAGACTGGGGAAGGTTAAATAAAGTCGTTAGGAGTAAGTGAATAGTATGATTCAGAGGGGAGGAAAAAAGTCCCTCCCCCCCTGAGGGAAAATTAGGGATAGGCAGAGAGGGGGAAGGAGATCGGGGTGCCGGAGGGGTTAGGGTCGGACGGTAGCGTCAGGAGGCGGCGCGAGGTGGGAATTTCCGGATGAATGAGGAAAGAACTAGAGAGGGGATGAATAAAAAAAACAAGATCATAGGTGAGGGGGAAGTGGATTGTTTTAAGAGAGGAGAATAAAAGACTGGACAATTGGTCCTGAAAAAGCAAAAGTTCTGGGAACGGGAAAGAGTGGGGATCAAGGCGAGGGCAGGGACCAGGTTTCCGAAAGGGAAGGGTGGGGGTTGAAGTCGTGGGAAGCCTCACAGGGGGCACTATAAACCAGGTAAAGGGGAAGCGAGAACGAGGGGGGTGAACACTATGGAAAAGGCTGAGGAAGTTTCTCTACAAAGTGAGTAAAGTTGCTGGAAGAAGGTGAAAGGAGGAAGGAGAGAAAGGGGGGAAAAAATGGCGAAACCACAGGGGGTTCCTAGGGGGGGTGGGGGGGGAGGCATTCAGAGAAGCGGGAGGGGAGAGGAGGGGGGAAGTAACGTGAAAAGAAATGACGACCACGGGAGGAGGGGCGACTAACGAAAGGGCGAGGGAGGAAGATCTGTAGGGGGAGCTTTAGATAGGGCTCCTAAAGAACGGAGGAGGGGGTTTCCTGGTCAGGGGTGAAACGACCAGGGTAGAGCGGGGAGAGAGAAGAACTGCGCCTGAAGGATGGGGGAATAGGGACCGACGAAGCTTAAGGGGACGAGGTACAGAGGCGTTAGTGGGTAAAAAGTCTTAAGGCGAAATATTGGGGGGGGGAAAAGGTCAGTTCTGATCCACAGCCTCACTCGGAGAAAATCAGAACGGGTTCGAGCCATTGCCTTCAGGATAGAAGAAAAGAGGAGCGGGGTAGCGGCAGAGGAGGATAAGAATCCCTTTTCCCCCGCGAAGAGAGAGAAGATGAGAGGAATCAACTAGACCTCGGGCGAGAAGGAAGGGAAAGGAAACTGGTCGCGAGAAGGGGTAAGGTGCGAAATTCCCCCCCGTCTGGGGAAAGGGCATAATTGTTACAGGTGAAGGCGCAAAGGCGGGGACTGGTGAAAAAAAGGGCGGGACAAAGGAGGTAGGGAGAATTGAAAAAGTGGCGGACTAATAAGGAGGGCGGGGAGCGGAGAGAAGGGAAGAAAAGAATGGAGGAGGGGGGAGATGGAACAAGAGGTCCTAAAATATCTGGATCGGAGAGGTGAGGAAGAAAAGCGAGGACGGTGGGATGTGATAGAGGGGGATGAGAGAGGAGGGGGTAATGGAGTAGCGAGAAAGAATAATAAGGGTGGGGGGAGGTGGTGGGCGAATCTCCACGAGAGGGCGCGAGAGATGTGAGTGCTGAGGGATCACGGGATGTGTAATAGGGGGTTGAAAGGGGGGATTGGGGATCGGAGGCCGCTGGCAGGGATGGGTGGAGGAAGGGACCCGGGGGTGCTGTGCCGTCTATGGGAGGGGGCGGGGCTCCAGTTGGGGGGAGGGGGTAAGAGGAGAAGAGAGGTCCATTGGGTCTGGAGAAATCAGAGGGAGGGGGAAGGATAGCAGGAGGTTTGAAGAGGTGGGGTCGGTATGAAATGGGGGGGGAAACCTGGGTTGTGGGTAGATTCGCGGGAGAAGGAAGGGCCTGGAGAGGGACGGGGGGGGAGTGGAAAGTTAAGTCCGGGGTGGAGGTCGGCTGAGAGGCGAAGGGGGGGGGGGGGCCCAGGGGGGGTCAAGAAATAGGAAAGGAGAGTGGGGGAGGGATGGGGGGGTGTAGTGTGTGAGGTAAGGAAGTGAGATGGAGAGGGACAGCAGAGGGAAGTCAGGATCGATGTGTTGATGAGTTGAGGCAGAAAGGGCGGAAAAGTTGGGAGTGGGGGGGGGTTTATAGGTTGGCTCCCCTTTGAAACCTGCTGATAAACATTGGAAGAGGAAAGGCGAGGATCTCCCGGATTCGTGAGAAAGGGGGGGGATTGCGTGTTTTGCGGAAAGGGCGCGTTTTACTGGAAGGGGGGACGCGGAAAAAAAGGGGTTGAAGTTCACTGTTTGTTCACTGGGGGGAGTTCCCGATCATCGCAAGGGGAGGACGTCGTCGGAGAAGCCCTTAAGAGGAGGGGAAGGGGACTTCTGGTTGAAACGGCAATGGGAAAACAAAGGCGTTTGGGGAAACACGGGTAGAGAAAAGAGAAAAGAAAAATGTTTTTTTGCGGAAAATGAGGAAAAAAAGAATTGCACGGCGAACGGCGGAGAAAGGGGGCCCTCGCCGCAAAGGGTTCCCATCAACCAAGAAACAGTTGAGGGGGAAAGCGGGGAACTCATTCACAAAAAAGGGAAATCAGAAAGAACCCTTCTCAACCCGGAAACGAGACGAAGGAAAGACGCCTACCAGAAAAAAAAAAAAAAAAAACCGCAATCCTCCACAATGAAAAAAAACGAACAGGAGGCGAAAAGATGAACTGCGAAAAAGAGAACCGACAATCTTGGTAATCAAGCCGAAGGTTTCCCAGGGAGGGGAAGCCCGCAACAAAAGGGAAACCGCGAGCGAAACAATGACCGTCCCATGAAAAGTGAAAAAGGAAGAGTCATCGGCGGCAATTTCTCAAAGGAAAAAAGGGAAAACGTAGACAGCTGGGAAAAACGAATGCTACGGAGAGTTTTGAAGCCACAGACAAGAAGACGAAAAGAGGTTAAATGGTTCACGGTAGGAAGTATCCTATCCTCGACGCGGGGACCGAAATGCTCCCCAGGAAAAAAAAGGGGATGAAGAGGACCAAGGGGAAAAAAAATTTCGTCCGGTTTGGTGGTGCTTCCGCTGCGTAAAAAATAATGGGGGGTGCAAAAGGGGAAAACCTATCACTCATCGGGGGGGCTCCGTACTTCTGCCTGCCGAAGAAAAGAGGAGACGACAGTCTCGAATTCCGGGAGCGCGAAGCGCGAAAAGAAAAAAGGGAGGGGGGGGGAGAAGCCCATTTTGTTGGGAAGGGAACACGGACCAAATCGATTGGGGAAAGAAAACCCGACGATCAGCCTCTGAGGAAAGAAAAGCTCCAGTGCGAAGAAGCGCGGGGGAGGGGAAAAGGGAGGGTGAAGGTTCCCTGTTTCTTGCAAAAAAATATTGAACAAAAAGTCTTACAAACAGGCTGGAAAAACAAAAAGGAGCACGCGGGGGAACAGTGCTTTCTCAAAAAAAAATCCGAGCGGTAAAAAAAGTCTGGGTGGGAAAAAAAAAGGGAAAAAGGGGAAAACCAGTCCATGCCCCGAAGAAGGGCCGGGCTGCCTTGGGACGAGGGAGCTGTCGGGCCGGGAGACTTTCACCAAAACGCATGTTTATGTAAGATGAAAAAAGTTGTTGGGGATGGGAAACGATTGCTGAAAAGTCAAGCCAGGGAAACGGTTGGGTACGTCAAAAACAAAGGAAGCAGGACGCAAAGGCTGGACCGAGTTGGGAAAGGGGGGGCGGTTGAGAGGTGGGACCCACCGATACGGCAAGGGGGGGGGGCCAGAAATTCCCGCAAAGGGAACGGCGAGCATCAGCCGAGAAAAAAAAGGATTTTCGTTTTGGGCTGAAAGAATTCGGTCGTTCAAGGAAGCGACGGAGGGGGGGCAAGCAGAAAGGGGAGGGATTCGGGGTAGAAAAAAAAAAAGCCTCACGAGGCGCAAGGGGGAAAATGAAAACATGCGGTCTAAAAGCCAAAAGATATACGAATCGGAAAAAAGGGGAACTGTGGAAATTTCGGTTGGACAGGGTGCGCAATGCCCCGAAAAAAAAAGGTGAAGGGCCGGAAAGGAAAGAAGAAGCTTGGGATGGGTGCGAGGGAGGGAGACGCCTGGCTGCGAGCTTCGGGCGAAAAAGATCGAAACTATCGCAGGACGGCCAAGGAAATCAGGGGGGGGGCCAATTGGCAAATAGGTCCCGGGGGCGCAAAAGGGAGCAAAGGAAAAAGCTGTATTATGAAAAAAATGCTGTTGGGGCTTACAACAAGAAGGTTGTCACGAGCTAAAGAGGGGGAATTTCGGAAAATCGTGAAAGGAGAGGAAAGGGGGGAATGGTGGGTGAAAAAAATGGTGGGAGAGAAGCGATGGATGCGATAAAAAAAGACCTTCCTCAGGGGCACTTGCACCAAAAAAAAAAAGAAGTGACAATCACAGGGAAGAGCCCCCCCGCGAGACGGGGGGGGGAGAAAGGCCTTGCCTCGTTAAGTGGGGGATAACGGAAAAAGGGTAACGGGGAAGGGCAAGAACTCGTCGGGGGGGGGTTTTCGGCCGGGGGTACTACCATGCCCGGGGGTTGGGGACGAGAGGGGCCCAAAGGTTGACAACCATATCCAAATCTCAAAAGAAGTTGTAAGTCAAGGGAGATGGGGGGGGTACCCTCCCCCTTCCCGTTGGGGAAAATCCGGTTTGAGAAAAAATTACACAGAAACCCGGTCCTGTCGGGAAAAAAACCAAAAATGAGGAAAAACACATAGTCCCGACACGAGGGTTGCTTTCTTTATTTTGTTCATACGACCCGGTGAGTCCGAACACCCGAAAAAAACGGAGAAATCAAATGGGAAAGGGGGGGTAGCAACTATTATTTCGGGTGGGAAAAAAAGGTGCTTTCCTGAAGGAAAGAAGGATGGAAGGCCATCCATCGATTTGAGAGGAAAAACATCAACTCCACAAAAAAGATCCTTCACGAGCCTCGGGGTCAACGGGGGGAAAGCGGAGGGAAAAAAATTTCCAAAAAAAATCTGGGGGGGGGGCGATGCCAGCAAGAAGAGAGATTCCAGGTTGCGCTAGTGACCCTGGAAAGTAAGGCCTGAGAAACACAGGGCAGAAGTGGGACGCAGGCGATAGTCCGAGAGGGGACTCTCCAGCCAGCGGTTCTTACAAAAAACATCCCCCAGATACGGTGGGCCAACAGAAAAAAAAAGAGGGGGGGGGGAAAAAAACCACGTTTTCACCTAAAGGGAAGGAACCTTGGTTGTCAAAAAAAGAGCTGGCGCGCGCGGGGCAAACTCATCAGGTGGGGGAAAACGTCATTGGCCAAACAATCGTGCGGGGGGGAGGGGAGGAAGAAAAAGGGTCTACCCCCCGAAGAGGAAACAGAAAGAGGTCCAATGCGCCCAAACTTCGAGGCGAAGGCAGGAACCGGAAGCACGAAGGGGACTAAATCCGTAACAAAAAAATGACGGGCAAGAAAAGGGCGCGAATGTGCAGCCAACGGGGGGGGAAAGGAATGGAGGCACGTTGGTCCGCAAAGGAGCAACCGCCACTGCAAAATAAAGCCTGCCCCCTGTCGTGGGATGGAAGGGGGACAAAAAACCGACCGCCATCGGGCGGGGGAAAAACGGCAGCAATCTCTGGGAAGAAAAGGGGAAATCCACGTGGGGCGGAAAGGAAAAAAAAAAAAAATGTAGAGGGTGGGAGCTACGCCCGCCCAGTGTATCCTCCCCAGGGAAGGGGTGACTGAGTTTGAATGGTGAAAAAGAATCGGGGGAAGACAACAGAGGCCTGTGAAAAAAAGACGATTCGCACCCGACCGGTGGGGAAGTGTCCGGCGCGTGGAAAGGCGGTGAGGAGAAAGAAAATTTTGATATCGGCAGCAAAAAAGTTCAGCCACCATAATCGGGGGAGAAAGGGCCTCGCAGGAAAGAGGGTCAAAAGAAGGGGACGCAAGAAAGGGTCGCCATTGAATCCACGCAGCGGGGGCCGCCCAAAAAAAAACCCAGGAAAAAAGCAGTGGGACTTGTGAGCAGGGAAAACGCGGTGTTGCGCAAGGGGCTGCCCCGTTGGAAAAAGGCCGGAAGTGAAAAAGGGGGGCCGGGGAAAAGAAAAATCGCCCGATAATTGGAGAGAAGGGCTCGATGAGGCACAGAACCGGAACAGATGATACGCAGAAAGAGAAACCACAAAAAAAAAAAAAGATTCGCCACATCCGTTGCGGGAAGGGGGGAGGACATCCGTCCACCGCAACGCTCCAGAAAAAAAAGCCTTGTCATTGCGGCGAAAAAAAGATGGAAAAAAAAGAAAAAACTGAAGGAGTTTGGAAAGCATTCCGGTGCAGGGGGCGGGAAATCCCCTTGCGGAAGGAGGGGGGGGGTCTCCCGGTAACATTGCGGGGTGCTTCAGGGGGAACCAGGGGAGGGGCCGCCGATGAATCCGCACGACCGGGTTGCCCTGGATGGGGAGAAGGGGACCCCGAGCGGATAGGCGGTGCGGGTGGGGGGGGGGGGAAAGGACGGCGATCCACGGGGGGGCGTCCGCGGACTGGAAAGAATCGATCGCCGGAAGGCCAGGGGGAGGAGGTTGGAAAGGGGGTACTGGCAGTTTCGCAAGGGAAGGATGAGGTTACCGCTGGAAGTGTCATCTTACAACAGTGGATCAAGGCACGAAAAAATGAGAGGGGGTACCTGCGCGGGGAGGGCAAAGAGAAAGTGTGGAACTGATGAGGGAAAAGGTTGATCTCAGAAAAAAAAAAAACAGGGAAAAGAGAAAATCACCTTGAAAAAGAGGGCAAATTAAAAAAATAATATTGTTGGGGGTAAATTTTTCAAGGAGTTATGGTTCCACACCAGAGGGAAAAGCGCCTTTTGGAACCGCCAGGTAAAGTTATAAAAAACAAGGGGAAAAGGGGGTCGCCGCGATGATCAAAAGTCACAAACTGTTGTAAGGGAAAACCCAAAAACAGGAAGAAGGAAAAAAAAAAGTAAACGCGAAAGCGAGCCGAGTGCGAAAATACCAAAGGACCAAGACAACCGCATCACCTGCCTAAGGAAAAACGGGCGGAATCGAAAGTGACCGAAAAAAAATGGGAATCGCCGAAGTTTTTACAAAAAACACCGCAACTAGGAACCGGCCGAGCGCCAAAGCCAAAGACATAAAACGGAAAAGGTGCCGGGGAGGGGCATGCAAAAAAAAAAAAAAAAAAAAAACCTAAAGGCGAAACCGAAGAACGTAGAAAAAGAAGCCAGCACTAATTCCTACAGGGGGGGGGCGGGTGGAATGAGGGGGTTGTAATCGAAGCGGGGGGTACCAGCAGGGGGAAACAGAGGGTTGTCCCCATTTAGGAGATTTCGCCGCATGGGAAAATGCTCCCGCGAGGGAAGGGGGGCGGGGAAACCGCTACGATTGTTGCTATCAAGAAGGCGTTCTATTGGTTGGGACATCTGGTTCCGACATACTCGAGGGGGGGGAAGAAGTATTGCGCCAGCAAATCTAATCTGCCGCCGGTCTTTCAGGAAAGACCCTTTTGGGGGGAGAAAAAGGTTCAAGAGGACGAATCCTGGCTCAACCACCGGAAAATCGCGAACGCTAAGGATTCGCGCGAGCCCAATGGGGAGCCGCAAGACAAAGGGCTTTGATTCACTGGCGAAAAGAAAAATCTGCCGTCCAGTGGGAAAAAAACCTCATGAGAAAAGGGAAATGAAGCGCCGGTCTGGTGCCTGAACAAGGGGACCTGTGGCGCCAAGGACGGGGGAGGACGGGAAAAGAAGACCGTTTTTCAAGGACACGCCTAACTCAAGGTCCAAGCAATAAGGAAAATCAGGGGGGAAAGACCGAGACTGTCACAGTAATTTCAAAAGGCCCGGCCCGCCTGGGGGGGGAAAAGTGTCGGCCACTGTCTTGAGTAGCGCTGGGTTACAAAGAAAAAAGGGGGGACCATGGTGATTCGTACGAACCACGTGGATGTCGGGGGGAAAAGTCGTCAGCCAGAAAAAGAAGGTGGGAGAAGGGGGGAAAGAGGTTCGTCCTAGAAAAAAAGCGGAAGAAGGGAAGGGATGTTGGCAGGGGGTTGAGAAGGAAAAACCGGGGCCACTAAGAAAAGGGGGGGCGGGGGGGGGGACATTAGGCCGACGGCGAGCAAGGAGGCGTCGATCAGAAAAAAAAAAATCCGGATTTCGTTGGGGGGTGGCTTCGGCGTTCACGGGAAACGCCGCGGCCGAAAGTGGGTTTGCACAAAAAGATCTGGGGGTTTCGGGGGGGGGGGAAAACGGCTCTCAAGAAAGTGGCGAATGGCAAGTAAAAAAGCAAAAAGGCGGTCTCGCCAAAGAGCCAGATATAAAAAAAAATCACGGTGGCAACACGGTGGAGAGGTCCGGTGACCCAAGGCAATGCCCTACCGGCCAAGATGAAGGGGAAGAAAAAAAGGTCGCGGACAAGGAAAACGTGGGTGCGATGCGACAAAGAAAGCACGCTGCTTGCAAGAAACCCGCTAACTGGGGGGGGTCCAATGGAATTCCGAAAGAAAGGGGCCTGCGGACGTCTCAGAAAAAAAGAGCTTGATGGCCAAGAAGGTGGCAAAAAAAAAAGGTGCCAAGAAAAAGAGTCTCAACCTGGGTTCCATCCTTGTATTATCCGCATCATGCCGGGGGCGGGGACAAAAAAAAAAAGAAGAATTGGGGGGGGGGTGGGGGGGGGGGGGGGGTGGGAGGGTGGGGGGGGGTGGGAGGGGGGGGGGTGTGTGGTGGGGTGTGCTACATACAAAAAGGGGGGGGGGGGGGTGTGGGGACCTTTTTTTTCAAAAAAGCTCGCCACGAAGGAACCAGGAAATGCGGTCACGAAAAAGAGATTCAAACCGAGTCGTTAAAGGGGGAATACGGGCTAGAGGGATGCCGATAGCGAAAGATCCAAACCGGGCAGGGGAAAAATTCAACTCGAAAAAACTCGTTGCTACAAACGTACAAATCAAAGGGGGAAGGAAGGAAGGTGTGTTAAAACACGGGGCATCGTATTTCAGAAAGAACAACAAAGAAATTGTCGGCGGCCGAAGGGCGTCGGTGAAGGGTTCCCGTCGACTATGGGGGAAGTGAGAAAAGGTTTGAAAAAAAAAAAGCTGAGCGGGGAAACGGACGGGGAGGGGAGATCTCCTCACCAACAAGTAGGAAAAGAAGAGATGACTGGGGGGGGGGGGGCCACCGAAAGGTTGCGGGGGACAGACGTGCATGTCGGAAAAGAGAACAACACTTTCGACCTACGGGGCACACAATAGTCGGAAGGGAAAAAAGAAACGCAGGGTTCTGGGGGCCCATGAAAAAAGGGGGGGAAACCACCTCCTCCCTCGGGGTGGGGGAACCAGGGTGATTTGATCATAAACGAGGATGGTCGGGGGGGGAGCGCCCGCAAGGGGTAGTGAACTGCAAAGAATCACCGGAGAAGTTAGAGGGAAATGCCATCGGGGGAGAATAGCCCGGAAAATAACCTAAAGAGACCTTCACGAGCTCTTGAAACAGCCGTCGTTTGAGTCGTGACAAAAGGGCGGGTTGAAAACAGCATGATTGAAGGGGAAAAAAAGATGAACGATATCCAGGTTGGGAAAAAAAAAAGGGCCCCTCGGCTGCCAGGGGGGGGGGGGGAGAAGGGGTCCACCGAAAAAGAGGGCGAAATGTCCCTCCAGGAAAAAGAATATCAGATGAGCTGCTTCTTCCCAAGAAAGCGTCTTCAACCGGATGGGGCAAACCCAGGTACGGGCAATTCATGCCAGGAATTCATCCTTCCTTTAGGGGGAAACGGGTTCACGAAAAACAACGGAACCCGTGTGTCCCACAGGGGAGAAAAACCGCTGCGAAAAAAGGTTTCTTCATTCAAAGGGAAGAAGGTGTGCTCCAAATCGAAAAAGGAGAGCCTCTCACAGAAGGGGAGAAAAGTGCAGGTCGTAAGAGGGGACGCCAACAACTTTCGGAAGGGACAGCACTGACCCGCCGAAGAAAGGCAGCCCCAAACGAAAGAAAGATGAAGGGAAGGCCGAGGGTGAAAAGGCGCTAATTTCTAAGGAAAAAAACGATGTGCCGTACAGAGAGAAGCCCCCTCTAACAAGAAACCAGAGGAATTCCCAAAAAGGACTTCCCACGGAAATCGTTTATCGGCGCGCCAAGAAAAAATCCCAGAGAAGGGGAAAGGTCGAACCTCGGGGGAACGGAGCGCCAGCAAAAGAGTTGGGGCGGACAACATGAGGGGGTCAAAAAAGGGGGGGTTCAGGGGGGGGCCCCGCTACGCCAAAAGCCGACCTTAATCCGCCAAAAGTCCGGATGACCAAAGACTGGATGTGCCCCGTCGAAAGGCCGGCGGACCGCCTCAAAAAAACGAACTTTGAGTTTTGGGGGGCCCAAAGGGCTAAAAGAAGGACCCTGGAAGACCAGAATAAATATCTTTGTATATCGCGAAGGAAAAGGTTTCAGCGACCCGGGGCGGTAGGAAAAAAGGGAGAGGTAAGCTCACTGGACGCAACGCCAGGGATCCAGAAAAAAGATTTTGGAAGGGGGAAAAGGCTGGGTTCCAGGACAATACAGTGGACGTGGAGCTTCCTCGGGGAGGGGGGTGCGCAGGAAATTCCGAGAAACCCCCCCCACGGAGCTGCAAGAAGGCACCGCAAGAGAAAAGTAAGGGCTCAATAATGGGAAAAAAAATGATATCGGGAAAATCATAGCACAACTCCCGAGGGATACGAGGAAAGTCACAAAAAGAAAAAACCCGTACTATCGCCAACAAAAGAAGACATGGAAGATTTCAGGACGCCAACGCTCGCGGGAAGCATGGATGTGGCAGTAGGGAATTAAATTGTAAACAACCAAAAGTGGACAACCGGAGGGGGGAGTTTCGATTTCCAACAAGACGTTCAGCACACAGGAAAAAGGACACTGCCGGAAAGAGGGGGGGGTCTTAACGTTTTTCGAAGGAGGTGAGAAATTGCCGGCCGAATGAATAAGAAAAAGAACCGGTCAGGAGGGGAAGAAAAGGGGGAAAAAAGCGCTCGCCCGGTTTTAAGGGTGGGGGCAAATCACTCCCTGGGAAATCCAGGTCGGTTGGAATTGTAAAACGGGGGACTGCTGAGAAAAGATCGCCGGAATCCAGGGCGGCAGTTTATTGGGAGAGGCTGGTCGGCGCGTTGAAGTTGAAACACTCGCTCGAAGGAAAGGTTTACCAAAAAACGGGTGTCCACTTTACAAAAGAGGAAACCGATCATCGCGTGGGGAAAGCTATCGGTGGAGTGTAAAAACAAGGGGGGCAAAAAGCGCGAAATCGACGTCGCCGTGGGAAAAGAGGAAGTGCGGCTCACATAGAGGGGAAAGCTCAACAACAACACCGGAAAGAAGGGAAAATCAAAGTAAAAAAGACTGTGAGGAAGGAAACACCAGATTGCACGGCGACGTCGGAAGGTGCCCCTCAGGAGGGCAAGGTAATTCCCGGTTGAAAAAAAAGATTAGACTACGAGTTCGACGCGGGATGGAAGTAAAAAAACTGGGGGGGAGGGGGAGAAGCATCCCGTTAAACCCTTAAGAACAAAGCGAAACTCCAGGAAAACCCGTAAACAAAATCCAAGAACATCAAGAAGTTATCGAAACCGTCTATCCGGGGATGGAGACTGCGACGCAAGTCCGAAGGAAGTAATCACCGACCGAGAAAAACACAAGGAGTTGATTTTGGGGGGGAGACAACATCCGAGGAAACCGGCGGAAGACTCCGGGAAAAGAGGCACGACGGCAATGGGGGGGAAAAGGGAAAAAAATCGGCGGCAATTCTCAATGAAGCAGAAACGGAAACGTAGACCAGAGGAACGATTCTGAAAAGATTGGGGGGGAAAAAAAAAACTCCATTTTGGAGAGTCTTCACGCGGGAGGAATGGAGGTTTTTGGGATCTTTAAGACGTCGCCTCATAAAAGCTGCCCGTACAAAGGGTGAAAATAGAGTGAAAGAGTTGGGGGAAGGGGGATGCATAATCTTCAAAGAAAGAACTACGATTTTCTATCGAAGGGGGGGGCTAGTTTTGTGCTAAAAAAATCAAATCAATCCGTTGAAAAAGAAAGGAAAGGGGCTTCATCTAAGAAACGCCGGAAAAAGGGGCGATCGGCCAGACAATAGGCACAAAAATACTGCGGCAAGAAAAAAAATGAAAAAGCTCCTCAAACGCGCAGTCTCGAAAGAACCACCCAATACGGACGAAAGGATTGTCCATCGGCGAGGGGGGGTGTCTGGCGCCACAAGGAAAGGGGAGGGGCACTGGCGAAACTAGGGTTCAAATCCTAAAGTCCCAGTGTGAAATAAAAAAGCCGATGAGAAGCCATTCCCAAAGCTGAAACTCTCTCAGGGGAGCGAAACCGCGAGAAAGAGGGGCCCTATTTATGGGTCAATTGTTTAAAGAGGATATCAATATATTTACGGACTCAGCCTAATGTCTAAGATCCGCGGTTGGGAAGAAAACCGGAACCTTGCGGGAAATTCAAATTGAGAGAATCGAAAAGCGGTGGAAAAATGGAGCCTGAAGACCTAGAAAAAAAAAGGTCTTAATACTCCTAGTGAAAAAAAGGCCCTCCTTTTAGGGGACGCCTTCAAGGGTCTTGCCGGGAGTAATTACTTAGGGGAAGTCCCGTCTACCATGGGGTAGAGACGCGAAAAGGGGTTGTCCCTTGGGAAATCGTCGTCGAAAGAGAGTTTCTAAAGGCCGAATGGGGTAAGGTGTGGGAGCCCCAAAACGCCTCACGAAAAAAAGATTCAGAAGCGAGGGGGGATGGGAGTTGCTTTTGAGTAAAAGGCGGGCGCCCTTCTTGGTCCACCTTCGGAGGGTTTCTGAAGGCCGAGCGGAAACGAACCGTAGGGCCAAGACTCGGGGGAGGTGGGGGAAAATTCTGTTTGGAAAGGGGGGGCTTCCGGCGTTGAAGCCCCCGCCGTCCGAAGGGGTTTTGGGGCCCAAGGGAAGAAGAGGTGTTGAGGATAAATCGAGGAAACGCCACGATGGGGGATTCAAGAAAACTTGAATAAAATCAAATTGAAAAAAAAAAATCCGCCCCCGCTCGAAAAAAAAAGAATCGAAGTCCGTGGGGGGGGGAAAACAACGGTTCCGTGGGGGGGGGCGAGGAGTGACCCCGGGGAAATGCCCTAACAGGCCAAGGGAAAGGGGCCGTGACATTCGCATCCAAAAGGGGGGATGGGTGCGATGAAAGGAAGATCGCTTGGCCAGAAAGATTCAGGAAGGGGAGAATAAAAAGGGTCTTACGAAGGACGGCTTCTTGACAATAAGCCCAAGCGGGAAGGGCAAGGGATGCCTTACAAAGGAACAAGGGGCAAGGAAGAGGGAACAACCTGGATCTCGTTTTCATAAGGGGAATCCGCCACATGCTGTGGGAAGAGTTTGTGGGCGACGGTTTGGTACAAGAAAAGGGGGGATTTGAGGGGAAGAAAAAAAAACATCGTTGATTAGAGGAGAAGGAAAAAAGGGGTTGATGTGGAGGGAAACGCCAGAGAGGGGGGAAAAAAAGGGGCAAATCGAACTTTTGACGATGCAGTCCCGGGAAGAATGGGCCAAAAAAGGGTTGCTCACAACGGATGATCAAATCAAAAAGGAGGACCGCGAGCGGAAGGTGTTGTTAAGGGGGGGAAAAGCCACGGGGGGGAAAGTTTCCTAGGGGAAAAACAAGCCCAGAAACCATTCGTTTTCTTGAAAGAGTATGTGGTGCAAAAGAGAAAAGAGCCAGTGGGGGTTCGTCAAAGAAGGAAAAAAGGCTGGAACGTTTTCCGGAGCGTGGCCACCGTACGGAGGGGGGACCAGATCTCCTGCCCAGGGAAAAAAAAGGAGGGAAAAAAGAGATCAAAAAAGAGAGAAAAGAAATGTCCCGGGTGGCCACAATAGGCAACCTTTTCAAGGAAAAAAGAGTAGAGGCCGAAACCCACAATGGTAGAAAAACTCGAGTGGGGCAAAAAAAAGAAACGAAACGCAGTTTTTGCAAGGGGAAAAAGGAAAATCCCGCAAGCCCGGGGGGAAAAAATCCGCCCTCTGCTGCGATCGGAGTGCACCGGGGAACAGAGGGATGGCAGGGGGAAAAGGTGCCGTGACTGCATATCACGCGGAAGAAAGGAGTCGCATCCCATAGAAGGGGAGTATGCGCCCACAAAAAAACGATCTGGTGGAAAATCTAAGGGGGAAAAAAAAAAAAACACGAATCGACTTAAGAAGAGGGAAGCGTGACAACCAGGAAGTTGGGGAAGCCCAACATGCATGTTGCGGGAAATACAATGAAAAAAGAAAAAATACCCAAAAAGGGGGGAAACGGGCTCTCTGCCCTTTGGGGGGGAAAATTGTTCCCTCCCACAGGCAGATGTGCTATGTTCCGACAGGACAGAACCAAAGTAGACCGATTGAAAGCGGGGAGGGGAAAGGCATCAGCGTCTTAAAGGGCGACATTCCGCACCCCACAGTCAATGATGCGAATGTCACGGAAGAATTCAAAATCTTGGCCTTTAGGGGGGGGGGGGACGCCAACAAAATCACCGAAAAAAGAAACGGCCCCACGGAACCCGTGGTTGTCACACAAAAATCGGATAGGGGGGGCGCGCCTGCCGGGATTCTTCATTCATTTGGGGAAAAGGGACGTGGGCGCAAAACGTGCGGGAGGGGAGGAAAAAACAGAACCAGAAAAAAATCGTCGTGCCCACGAAGGATTAGCCGGCCCCGGCCGGGACGGAAAAAAACCCGAAGCCACCGAAGGCCTGGCAGAAAAATAAGCGGAAAATGGCCGGGGCCTCGCCGAACAGGCGAATGTGAAAGCGCCAAAAGGGGGTGCCCGAAGGGAGGACCAACGGGGGGGGGCCCTCTAACAAAAACACTTACCACCCACTCGTAAAAAAAAAAGTCTTGAAAAGGTGAGGCGGCGATACTACCAACCAAAGGGAGTCTGGAAAGTGAAAAGAGGAAGACCGAGCGGAAAAAATCCCACTGGGACATCCACCATGGTCCGAAAAAAAAGGGGTGGGGCAAGTCCCTAAAGGGAGTTCCGCTAAAAAAAAAAGGGACGGCCTTTTACTAGAAGGGGGAGGACTGTGCCCAGTAAAGCAGGTTGAAAGGAATGCCACAGGAGATGCGCACCGACCCTGGGAATGTTTTCCTGCAGGGAGGGAAAAAGGATGATTTCCCTGTAGAGCGAAAAAAGGTAAAACAAATGGTTTTGAAGAGAGAGAAACCACAGGGCAAATGCGTTCAGAAAAAAAAAGAATCTGGACGCGTCAGACGGGGGAAATCGCCGGAGGGGAGAGAAACTTGGAAAGGGGAGAGGTCCTGTCCGCCATGTGGAGGGGGCCCGTGGTTGCCGAAGAAAAGAAAGATTCAATCAGTGGACTTGTAGCGGGAAAAAAGTCCGCACCTGGGGGGGAGAACCAAAAAGACTGGCGCTCGTTTAGGGGGAAAAGGGGCCCACGCCGTTAGGCCGGAAAAAAAAAAAAAGGAAACCCCGATGAGTTAGAGAAAAAGAAACTGCTCTGAAGCACAAAAAGGGGACAAGATGATAAGAGCCAACCACTAGCAAAAAAAAGAGGCACCTAACCGAAATCGCACCAAAAAGGGTCATGTGGTCGGGAAATAACGGAAGACCGCGTTCGCGGGTGAATTGCGGCTACGGGGATAAATGTACAACATCGAGAAAGCACGGCATAAAAAAAAAACGCCCTTCGGGAACATTCAACCGCCAACCTCTCCGTATCATTCGGAAGAAAAAAGGTCAGCAGAAGTTGGGGAAAAAGGGGGAAGTGCGCCGATGAAATCCGAAAAAGGAAGGAATGGCCGATGGACGGTCCATGGGAAGGCTCGCCGGTTTTTAAAAAACGGGGGTGGGGAAAAAAAAATCACTCAAAGGGGGAAAGGGCGGTTGAATTGAAAAAAAGTCCGGCGGACTGGCGGAAGCGATCGCCGGATCGTTGGAGAAAAAGAAAAAGGAAGCAAATGTGGTTTGGAAGGTCGCGGCGGGTTGGTACGGAGAGCTCGCGCCGGGGGGGGGGAAAGGCTGCTGCGTGCACTGGTGGAAAATTGTGACTGCCCCGATCCAGAAAAAAGCAATCTATCGGTTGAATGGAAAGGGAAAAACCGCGATCGACGTCGGAAGAAACGGCATTGGCTGCCGCAACCATAGTCAATATTAAAAAAAAAACACGGAGGGGGAAACACTTCACCCGGCTAATGGGGATATGGTGAATAAAATTGGAAAATGAGGTTTTTAGGAATTATATATAGTAAAATAAAAAAGGAATATTATCTTATTTTAGATTTCTTTCCACAAGGAGAACGTCGATCGCTCCTGGGAAAAAGGGAGGTTTCCCCATCCAACCAGATGGGAGAAAGTATTCCGAAGAAAATGAATCACGGGGAAAGAAAAAAAGGAAAAGTTAACAACCCGAAGGGGGAAAAGCAGCGGTTAACAAAAAAAAGATCCTGACATCAGGGCGAAAGAAAAAAAGAAAACAAACTACCAAGCCACAAGCATCCAACGAAGAAAAGGTAGCTGAAGTAGATTCGATTCGGGGGGGGAGGGAACCGAAAACAAAAAATCGTTAATTTCAAAAGACCGGGATCTCCTAATTTTTTGAAAGAAGCCAACAACCCAAAAACCTGCCTATTAAAAGTGGACCGTCCATTCTCAATGAAAAAAAAGACTCTGCAGTAGGGGAAAAAATCATTGAAAAAAAATGAAAAATGCAATCTACGGAAAAAGGGGGAAAAACGCAAAAGCAAGCCCATCCACTAATTCTACTTAAGAAAGAAAAGAGCCTTCAACGAAGGGGAGAATAGCGGACGTGCACAGAGAACGGTTATTGATGGGGAACTATCCTACCCAACAGGGAAACCAAAAAGGCGAAAATGTGAGATCCCTAGCGGTTTAGGGAAAAACATTGACACTCCCTCTAAGGGCATCTTCGGTGCCAAAAAGTGGTCGGGAAGAACGACATACTTCGATTTGGGGAGGGGCAAAGGAGGGCCGCAAAAAAAAGAAAGGTGAAAAGGGGTCAGAAAGACACACGCCTGCCCTAAGGAAGTGGTCAGCGCCTCAAACGAAGAGATAGGTATACGAAATGGAAGGAAACCACCGGAGACTACTTTCTCGAAACGTCCCCACTGATTGAAAAAGGAAAAAAGAAGAGGGGTGTTCTGGCGGTCAACAAAAGGGAGGGATCACTTGGCCGGAACGGAAAAAAAAATCCTGCCGTCCAGGGAAGAAAAATAAAAAAAGAAGGGAGGCTTACCTCTCGGAGGGGGTAGAATTCTGGGGGGGGGGAAAAAAACTCATTTCGGGGGGAGGAGGTCCTGTTATCAAATATATGGGGAAACGGCTCAGAAAAAAGCCCATTGATGAGGTTCATATCACAAAAAGTGACTTTCTCAACAAGAAGTTGCGATCGAAAAAAAAGGCGAAAAGAGCCTGGAAGAAAGGCACATTCCATGGAAAAAAAAACGCCCGCACGGGCTTGGCCCTGGGAAGGGGGGTGGGACTTCAAGAGGGCTTAGCGTCATGGGACTCGTCCGGACCAGGGATGGGTTGGAAAGAGTGAAAAAAAGCCAACGTGATTGGAGGTCCGTCTCTTAAGTGCCGATGGATGGCACACCCGAGAAGCGGTTGTGAAAGACTCGCCACAAAAAGACCAACAGCGAAAAAGACGTGCGGCTGAGAATGTGGGCAAGGGTTTCGAGGCGAACCGGGAAAAGGTACTGGTACCGCAAAAGTGTGGCGGGAAGTTCGCAAAGGGAACGGCGAGCAAACAGTGCAGGAAGTAAGGGGGGGGGTCCGTAGGGTAAGGGGGGACTGCAGGCCCTCTGTGGAAGGGAAGGGCTGCCTTGCGAAAGGAAGGTTGGAGGCAGGAAAGGGGGAAAGTGTACGCAGTTTGAGGGGGGGGATAGAGCGCTCTCAAAAGGGGCGGATGTGCGACAAATGAATAACTCCAAAGAGAAATTGAAAAAAGGGAGTAGCACACGCCCGCGCTGCCAGATAGAGCGGCCATTCCGTTGTGTGACGAGAAAAAAAGGGGGACGGATTGCCTTTCGGTGACCAGACAAGTGTCCAGAAGAAATGAAAGGCTGCTTTGCGGGGGGTAAAGGTCAGGGGAAGTATCCTGGGGGGGGGAAGGGGACAAATCACACTGTTAATACTCAAAGGGAGATTGCGCTACTGGTAGCGAAGCCAAAGAAAAAAGACTGGGGTCAGGGGGAAGGACATCGCAAGACATCCAATCTGGAGGCAATAACCGAAAACTGAATGAGAAGAGATCGCAACCTTTGAGATAAAAGGCTTTTTATTATTATCCCTGGGAAAAGAAACATTAGGGGGGGGCCTTACAAAAAAAAAAACACGACGGTTTTCAGGGACGGCGATTGGGATAAACGAGCTCGTGGAAGGGAATAGTGGGTGATGGGGGGGGGGCGGGCTTATCTCAATAGGAAGGACATCGACATAAAGGAAAAAAAAAGGGGGGGAAACGGCCCACGGCCAGGAAAGCCAAACTCGTTTGACTGAAAAAAAAGAGAGTCGCCGCTACGAAAAAAAGGAATAAACCGTTCCTCTGGGGGGAAATAAACAACAAAATTGTGGTGTACAGAACCTAGGGGGAAAAAAAAGGGGGCGCGCCCATGGTGGCCTCTACTAGGGGGAAGGATTGGAACGGTTTTTGCCCGAGAGAAAAAAGACAAGGTGGCCCAAAAAGGCCCAG
>Ga0179593_1508740_pt1 | contig 25556 bp, 32 predicted proteins | sample CZODoug2_1_08_16_FD_185931 | JGI IMG/M metagenome (GOLD analysis project Ga0179593, IMG submission 185931) | Vadose zone soil fungal communities from Angelo Coast Range Reserve, California, USA - CZODoug2_1_08_16fungal (PacBio error correction) | ecosystem: Environmental > Terrestrial > Soil >...
TGAGAAGAGGACTGAAGGGAAAAGAAGAGAGGGGATGTGTGGAGCATGCGCGAATCGAAAAGAAATGGGGGCTAAGGGGGAAGAAAAAAGCCTTTCTAAAAGGGGGGTAGATCAGGTTGACGGCCGTCAAATAAGTGTAGCTGTCAAAATCAATCTCTCTCCAGGAAGCGACACAGCAAAATCAAGGGAAAGGGAGCAGCCGAAAGCGGTCCGTTGTGTACCAAAACTAGAAGGAAAGGGGTGCGCAGGTCTATGCGACAGCGGCGGTAGGAAAGGACAGTGGAGACGCAAACGGAGGGGAACGAATAGGGAGGAGTGCTAAAAAATCAAGAACAAATTCAAGCTGGGCGGAAGGCCGGGAAGGAAAAAGCGCAATGGTGAAGGAAAACGGCCCATAGGCCTGAATCCCACCCGAGAAAAAGGAGTTAGACTAGGAAAACAAGGAGAGGAAAAAAGGGAAAAAGAATGGACTCTGAGGAGGGAGAGGACGAGCGGGTAGCAACACCTTTATGAAGGCAGGGAGGGTGGGCCGAGTGTACACCAGGGGGTGTGGGAAAAGACCAGAAGGGAGAATAAAAAAATAGGAAGGGTAAACCGTCCCATACCGAAAGGGAAGGAAACGGGGCAGGCAATAATAGGGAATCGAAGGAGGGTTTCCAGTGTTCGTCGATACATGACTACGATTACGGGGCCGGTATGTGGTGAGGCATGCCGTGCTGTTGGATACACTGGGGGAAAGGGGAAAAGGGGGCCGGAGAGTGAATTGCAGGTGTATATGGAGTCCTGTGTGAGGGAAAAACGGCGTTAAAAATGAAGGGGGGCGCAGGGACAACAACACCGTCCAGCAGAACCAGCGACTACGCAAGAAGATGAAAAAGGCAAAGGCGGCCGCGCAACACAAGGAAGAAAAAAAACACCAAATCGATCAAAACTCGGTCTTTGAAGCAAAATGAGTCGATTGAGGGGGGGGGGAAACAAGAGAAACTCAATTTCCACAAATCTTAAATTTGACAAAGAGAAAGGACGAAAGCACAAATATCCTGGACACGTAAAACCAGAGGAGGACCCCAAATAGAGAAAGACGAAAGATTCGAGAGGCAGAAAGAGCAAAACTACCCACCCTTAAAATGAAAAACATTATATTCATGAAAAATCAAACAACAAAAAAGAAAGGCAACCTGAAAAGCAGGAAAGTGCAAAACTCTATACGCAATTAGGGATCCTCATGACCAAACAGGGAGGGGAAAAGTTGAATCATTCCGAAACAAAGCTGGGACAAGACAGGCACAATGAGGGGGGTTGAGGGAGATTCTAAAGAAAGGAGAAGTCAAATTGCAAGCCCAAATCTCGTCAAAAACAATTGAAAAACGATTAAGCCATGAAGAGGGTACCAAAAAAGCGAACAAGCAGTTAGCCAAAAGTGCGAAGGTCTTACGAACGTGCAAAGAAGAGAGGAAAGGCACAACAAAAAAAGCAAAACAAAGGCAAGAATCTCGATCGAAAAAAACTCACAGCAACCGAGGCAGTCGTATCAATCGCGTGTGGCTAGTCACAATGAACAAAAAAACAAACAACAATCGAAAACCAAACAAGCGGTTCTGGAAACAGTACCTAACAAAAAACAAGAAAGTAAGGTAGAGGGAAAAAAGAAGACAAAGGAATCATTTCGCTTTAACGGGGGCGTAAAAATCTTTGGAAGTGTGGGGCGGCAATGTGAGAAGGCCAAAGGGGGGTGTGGTTGGGGGGGAGGAACGTTAGCTCAGGGGGATCGTTCTTGGACGAAGAAATGGGAAAGGGGCCAGTAGGTGTGCGGCGAGGGGAAATCGAAGGGGTGGGGGGGGATCTCGGGTTGGGGCGGGGTCGGGGGGGTTTGAAGTAGTGGTTCGAGACAACTAAGGGGGAGGGAGGGAGGGGTGTAAGAGGACGTAATTGAAGAAAGAAAAGGTGAATGGAATGCGAGCAGCGCATCCACTTCGGCGACTGCGGTGTCCCGGGCGCGGGGGGGATGGTGTAGAGCAGCACGACGGAGGAGGGTGGCGGGGTCGAAAGGTTGGTGGTGTGACAGTAGTCCGGAATAGGTAAGGGGTAGGGGGTGTAATGGCACGCCTCTGGAGAGGAGCCTGGGGTGCGGGTGGGGGGTGGGTGTCAGTATAATTGTTGCAGAGTCAATTCTGAGTTTGGGGTAAGGGAAGGGTGTCATGTCTCTGAAGGGTGGGAAAGTAATCGGGTGGATCGGGGGGGGTGAGGAATAATGTAGTTAAAGTGAAAAAGGATGCGAATAAAAGCAGAAAAAACTGCGTCAGCGCAGGGTTAACCATCACAACGCAGCTAGGTGCTGAAAGCCGAGTGGCTCTGACCAAATCGAAAAAAAAAAAAACCAAGCAAAAAAAAGAAAAAAGAGAAGGGGAAAGAGGCTACCAAGATCACAAAAAAACAAAAAGGACTTACGCGGGGACACAACATGAAAAGAAACTCGAACCCAGTTGCAGACACACCGGACATTCCAAAAAAAAACAAAAGACGAACTGAGACAATAAGACGCGGGTATTCCCGGCGAGCAAAAGAGCGCCGAATCGAAAAAGTCCATACAAAAACAAGACGAGGCCAATTCTATAGAAAAGGATGAGATACAAGAACAAAGGGCTGGGAGCACGGATTAAGGGAAGGAACACGCGGGGGGGGCCCTCTCGAGGGTGGGGGGCGCAACCGGGAGGGTATTTGCCTACTAAGGGAAGTTATTGCTGGGGGAGGACGGGGCAAGGTGGGGGAGTGGGCGGCCAGTAGGGTCTCTTCACGCCTAACGAAAAAAAAAAAGACTCAGGGGGACGAGACAGAGCGAAGAAACTTGGTTTTAAAAAAGAAGGACCACTCGAGGGAAAAAGTCAGCGGGAGGGGGGGGGGAGCTTGTGCAGAAAGAAGCTGTACAATACGGAATGAGAACGAATGCCAAAACAGAAAAAGGTGAAAAAAGTGAAAAAAAGACATAAGGTCAAAAAAGGGGAAAAGTCATCCTGGGACGCCGGCGACACTGTCTGAAGCTACCACTCTTCAAGAGATGAGCACTGTCGTGGGGAGAAAGCGGGGCTCCAAAAAAAAAAGATATGAAACAGGTAAACCACCGCGTCAAAAAAATGGGGCACTTGGGTCGCGGAAGGACTTAAACTAGCGATTGTCACGGAGGGTACCCGCGGCTTTACTCTACCTGACGAAAAAGAAAACCTGGTGTCGCACAGTAACTGGGGGGGGGTGGTCATGATGTGCTGCTGCAAGGGGGGAAGGAAGAAGACATCTCAAGAACGGAAAAGAAAGAGTATCGGAAACAAAACTTAGTCTGGGGGGGAGAGATGAGATAAGAAGGTGGGAATCTAGAACATTCGCAATGTGGACTGGGAAAATGCCGGTTGTGTGTTGTGCGGGGGTAGGGGCGACCAGAGCCTGGGATGGACAAATGGGGAGTAGATAAAGGGAAGAACGTAAAAAAAAAAGAAAGAGGGAGACAGTGAAAAAAGGAACCAACAAAAAAAAAGAAAAAAAGAAAACAGGCCAGAACACAAACAAGGAAAAAGAACAGAAGGATAAATGCAAGGACTTTAGGGCGGAAGACGAGGCAGGTCCTTTGGGCTAAAGGGAACCGAAAAGAAACATCGAAAACCAGAAAGAAACACGACCGGAGACAAAATGTGGTTTTGGGTGTTTTTTGTTGGAAAGGCTTAGAAAATGCTTGCAAGCAAAGGGGAACTCTTGTAAGAAAAGGGCTGGGGGAAAAAGGGTTCTAGCCTATGGAGGAGGGGGGTGTGTTCGGTTGGGAATGGGTCGGCAGAGTTGGAAAGAAAAAGGGGGGAGTGGAAAGGTAGCAAGATGGTAACTGGAATTAGGGTTGCGCGCAAGTTCAATGAATGAAGGGGTGTCGTCTTAACTTCGTGAAGGTGGGTGGCAAATCGATGGTTTGTGGTTTGGGGGTTGTTTGGGAAAGAGTTGGGGTTGTGCACAAAGCCAGTAAAATAATCATCAGGAAGAGAGTCTGTGGCCGGGGAGTGAAGGAACCTGGGGTATAGGACAGGGTGACGGAGAAACACAAAGAAAAGTACACAGACACTGAAAAAAAATGGGTTCAAAGAACATAAAACAAAAACCAATAGTGTAGCAAAAAACTAAAAAATAGCCTCTTCTGTAAAATCAGGTTAAGCTCCTAAGGGACAGACGAGAAGAAGCCTAAAAAAAGAAAAAACTCCGAAACAGGGCTCTGCAGTTAAAAAAAAACCGCCGGGAAGCTAGCACAAGATGTATCTGGAGGGGGTGGCCTTTGTCGCAACGGTGGGTGGGTCAGGGGGGGAAAGCGTCAGACAGGCCCTTGTTGGGGGAAATAGGATGTCTAAGGAAAGGAAGAAAGGAGGCGAGGGGACAATGGGTTTGGGGTTGTGGGTTGTAGGCGTGGGGGAAAAGGCAGGAACTTGGGGCGCTTTTTGGAATCAAAATTCGGGTTGAGGGTGTAACGCGAGGCGCTGAAAGGGGGCGCGTTCGGGTTGAAGGAAGGGTCGGGGAAGGGGGGATAGATGGATGTGTCATAAGGGTGAAAAGGTCGGGGCGCCTGCGGGAGGAGGCGGAGTGGGGGGCGTAAACAACTACCTTCAAGAAAAACATCGGAACCTTTATTCATGAACCAGCGAAACAAAGGAAAGCTACAAGAACAAAAAAAACACGGTTGAAAAAACAAGAGGGAGAAAAAACCTCAGACTTTATCTGGAAAAAAAGGAGCGTAGAAAAAACACACACGACGAAAAGGGTAAGACAGAAACAAATCCGACTACACAGAAAACTATGCAGGGTGGAAGGCGAGAAGGACGTCTGGGCAGCAAAAGAAAGATGCAGAAAAGAGTAACATACCGGGGAGGAGCCCAGCCCCTCAGAGGGCATCGTGGGGTAGGATCCATCTAAAGCGGGGAAAGGGAGCCACAGATTCTAGAGGAATGTGTTTGTGGTGTTGGTGGAGGGTCGGGGACAGAAAAAGGGTGGGGAAAGGGATGAATAGAGAAAGGATATCCACGGAGAAAAGACGGCGGGAGGGGTCATCAAAGTCGCGTTTGTGAGGTGTGAGTGTGATCAGGTGCCATTCCGGGAAACTGAGGGGGAGGAACGGAATTGACTCAGAAGTAGGGAGGGTGGTCGAAAAGGAAGGGGGGTCGATTGTACCAAAACGGTGAACGTGCATTCATTGCGCAAGAGGAGAAAAAACGGGTATTTTGCCGCCTGCAAAGCGCAGAGCTCCTTAAACAAATCGTTTCATGTAGGCGCATCTCGGAAAGCAATGGCCAAAAGAAAAGGGAGAAAAAAACAAAAAAAAAGAGCAATCTGGGGAGAAACGGAAAAACGCTCGATGGTGGGCTAAGAAACAAACGAAAGCGCGAAAATAAAAAACTTTAGCTGGGGCATCGAGCCGGCCGAAAGGGAACTGGGGTCGGCGTTTGACGGTTGGGGGGAAGGGGAGAGGGAGAAACGTGACACGAAGGAATAAATGGGTTGTACTGTCTGAAGAGGGGTGGGGGGGTAGGGAGGCAGGGGCAATATGTATGAGGAAAGGCTGTGGTCTACCGTTGGGTGATAGTATTCAAGGCGCCTCCGGGAAATGAAACGCGCTTGAAGGACTCTTCAGGGGCGTTGGGGGGATAGAATAAAAGGGGGGTGTGGGGAGGAGATAAGGCGGATGGGTCAGAAGAAGAAGAAGGGCGGTCGGGTTCCTTAAGGAGGAGCAGGGGGGAATGGAAGAGGTAGGTGGTATGAGGATGACTACTTTCTGAATCTAGGGTGTCGGGGAGGAGGAGGTCAGTGGGTGTTTCAATCAAGGATGAGACAAAAAAAAGCCCATTCTAGGGGAAAAAGAGGGTTCTAGTGATATCTCTTCCGCGAGGTCAGGAGGAGGAAGAAAAAAGAGGCCGGGATGAACGGGACCCTTCCTCTGAACCAGAGAACACCGGAACGACCATCCAGAAGCATGAAGAGAAAATCCAGATGGGAAGAAAAAAAAAAAGGGGAGGGGCGAGCCGTCCCGAACAACCTATCCCCTTAAAAGACCTGAAAACAAACAAAAAAACTCGTGAATTCAGGAGAGCTAACTCACGAGGGGGCTTTAGAAAAAAAAACAACTTAGGTTTAGGAGGAAAGAAAGATAAGGAGAACCGGAAACCAACTCGGGTGTAGACGGGAAAAACTATTCTACAAACAGACAAATACAAAAAAAGGGAGAGAAAAACCGCCAGGCACCTAAAAAGCCGCCAACAAGAGAAAAAAAAATTAGACAACCAGGCGGCACGTCGACGGGGAAAAGAAAGGGATTTCAACGAAGGGTCCAAACCAACACTTGATCTGGAAAATCAAAAGCACATGTAAATCGGACGACTTGAGACCACTACTAGGACCAGCCGGAGAATTGAAAATTGCCCAATATAAGAGGAGACGGGAAAAATACTTCGAAAGGCAGGGCCTTTGGCGGCAAAGGAAGAAGGACGGTGGTTACAGGGTGTGCTCCAGCCGGGGCGCAGTCAAAGGCTGAGAACCGTGGCAGGGCTGAGTTTCTTCGCTGGTTCGCCAGGGTGGGGAGGGAGGTCGGGTCTACCGGGAAAGGAAGTGCGGGGAAAGGGGGACCTGGGGGGATTGGGGTTGTCGGGCTTCCGGAAAGGAAGGAAGATGGGGGCGACAGGATTAACGGATTGACGCCGTAAAAGAGGGCTGAATTAGGAGAACCCGTTGTTGCACAGTGCTGCGGGCTATTAACAGCACCAGGGGGAAAGGGAAGTAAAATCAGATGTTCTGGCCTCGAATCTCCATAATATCTCCTCAGAGCATGAGAAAGAAAAAAAAGGAGGATGGTATGGAAGATGGTATAGGGTTGGGAGGGGGGGAAAAGGGTGGATATAACTCATGGATTTATGTATAGGTCCTTTTTGGTGGAACCATCGTGAAAGCGAAAAGGATATACGTCAGTAGAAAACAGTTAAATCGTCAATCAGTGTCAAAACTAAACGGAGCTCTCAATGCTCGAGAAAAGACAGGAAGCTGAAAAAGAAAACCAAAAACATTTAGAAGGGAAAAAAAACCGACAGAAAACTTGCGGAGCGAGACAGAATAAATAAGCGTGCCAGTGGCAAAGAGATGAAACGCATCTGCGGGAGCAAAACTACAGGGGAAGGGGAGGGAAGAAAAGGGGAATTTACGAAGTGTGGGGGCGTGAAACGAGGTGCCTTTAGGCAGCTCACAGCTTTTAACTGCCGAGGAAGGAAAAGGACGCAGATTGACAGCTGCAAATCTGCAAAGAGGGGAACGGGCAGATAACCGGGGGGAGTAAACGGGTGGTTATATGGTAAATAGGGAAGAGGGGATTTTTTTGGGGCCCGACGCGATGTTCAACAAGGGCCTTTAGAAGAGGATAATTGAAGGGGAGAGGTCTCTTTCGAGAGGTAAGGGGGGTGGAGCTACGGCGGGTTATCAGAATTGAATCCCAAAGTGTGGGGTGTATACGATATTGGGTAAGTCAAGAAAGGAGGGGGGAGAGAAGAACGCGCCAGAGAGTGGTAAAGGGGGGGTGGGCGACAGCGAGAATCTCCTATCTTGAGCACAAAAAATAGAAAAACCGGAAGGTCCTGCCCAAACCCTTCGGGCTAACCGGGGCATCCAAGCCGAGCGGGAAGGTTGACTGGTGAGGGTTTGTTGGGGGCGTTTCCTTGGTTTAAGGGAAATAGAAGGTGGGTTCAAGAGGCGAATGGGTGGATGCGTGGTCAGATTTCAAAAGGGGGAGAGGGGGGGATATGTGTCGAAGATTACAAGTTTAAGCTTTCGTTTGGGGAGGTGAGCAGGGGTACCCGCTAGACTGGGGCGGGGTTGTCACTGCGTGCGGGTTTATGAAAAAGGAGGATGTACGCAGTGGTCACTGCTCGGGTGGGATAAAGGTTAGATTGTAGATTGAGAGGGGGAAGGATGTCATATGGAACGGGAAGGCAGAGGGAAGCCTGTCTGCGGGTGCGGCTGGGAATAAGGTATGTGTTGATTAAGAATGTCGGTACATATTCCTGGTCAATAAAGTGGTAAAAGGATAAAGAGGACAGTCGGGGTGGCTGGGTTAAGGGCGCCGGAACGAAAAGGAAAGTTCAGAAAAAAAGCTCAGCGACTGTTGGTGTCTTCGCTAAAAAGAGAGCCATGCAACGATTCGGAAGGGTGAAAACTACGTCAATGGAGAGAGGAAGCATGGCATTTCGGCAGGAGAAGGGGGGAAAAAAACGAGACCAGTCCGAAAAACACCATAATAAAAACAAACCAAAAAACCCCACAACAAAAAAAAAAAAAAAACAAAAAAAAGAAAAAGGGGTAGGCCAACCGATTCGTAGCTTACTGGGTTTAACACAGGTGCACTGCAAATAGGTCGTAAAAAAAATTGAGGGTCCACGAGCGAAATGTGTTGGTGTATTTTGCCGGGTTGTGGGGGAAGATGAACAAGTGAACGCACAAACCACATCACGTCAAAACTGGAAAAACGAAATGATCTATAAATACATCCATATTATGATAAGGACAAAATGAATAAACATCAGTATAGGCGACACAGAAGCCGGGATGGAACGAATGCTGCACGCAAAGAAAAAAACAAAGGAAGAGTTGTCCACCCAGATCACCTTGTTAGAGGGGAACATGGGGCGACGAGCTCTTGTTACAAGTAAAAAGAATCAAAACAAAATCAAACAAAGACCGTCCCAATAGGGGGGAAAGAAGCTCTTCTCTGTGTAAATGCAGCTTAAAGAAAAAAGGGGAAATCGATCACGACAAAGGACCATTCTCAGCTCAAGGGAACGAAAAAGGGAAGAACTAATAAAGAAATCGTGTATGGCGCTGGTACGAATATCGATATATCAAATACGAGTCGATGCTTGTCAAGAGGGAGGGGCGCAGAAAAATCGATCTCTCCGAAGAGAACATCAAAGAGAGCTTGAAAGGAGCGGAAGATGCAAACGAGGAAAAAAAAAACCTGTAGATTTGAGAAAAAAAAAGGGTACCGTCATGTGCACAGCGAAACGCCGAAGATGTGCGACAAAGTCGAGCAAAGAAGAGAAAAACAAAGAGGGACATAACAAAAAAAAAAGAAAAAAAACCAGGAAACCCGACCTGCGTCAGCGCCAAGTATAAAAAAAAAAAAACGCCTTGTGCTTCACGACAGAAAAGTACCTCAAAGCGTGAATCACACCCTGGCGCGCAAGCGGGAAAAGAATTCGACCCAGATCACAAACCTGGACAGGTCAAAAAAGGGGAACGTCGAGTGAACCCGCAAAACCACAAACGCTGACAAAAGGAAAGGTAATACAGGAACTTGGGAAACTCCTTGGGTGCCCGGCGGGCAAGGGGGGGATGGGGATGGGGGAGATGAACTTAATCGGAGGGATTAGGAAGAAGGGAAAACTAGAGGGGGGTTATCACGAGGGGTTTTGTTCGCGGAAGAGGCTGTGGGGTTTGGTGGCGCAACGGCCCCATTGGTAAAGCCGAAAAGACAAAGAACGTTGATCTATGTGAGACACGGACAAGAGGCTGACTAAAGTAAAGTTAGCGGGAACCAAGCCTCGCACTCTCAAGCGAAAAAAACAGAAGAACACATAAAAAAGCTCATCCCAGCGGGAAGGGGAAAACCTCGATATCAACGAAGTTTCCTGGACGGGGGCTAAAAGCGGCCTTAGCATGACAAAGCTGTCACTCTGAGACTGGGGGGGGGGAGAACTCGAAAAAAAACAAAGAGAAAAAACAATATTTCCAGAGGGTAAAAAAAATCACCACTGTAAATCTCCTAATCGACGAAGGGAGCGACAACAAAAATGCTTCCAGATTATTGCTCCCGCCGCTGGCAACACAGAAGCTGCGCAAGTTCTGACTGAGATTTGAAAGCTTGAGTCGCCAAAAAGACAATCATAAACAAAGTCATTTGGAAGAAAAACAAAAGGACAGCAAAGATTTTGCTTAAGTCGCTTCCTCTGGGAGAGGGAGAAACGGATCGAACACGCTGAAACAACCCGACAAAGAGAACACTAACTAGCGTGTAAAAAAGAAGGTGCCTCAAAAAAAAGGCAAAAGGGAAGAACGCAGAATGCGACCTGACAACCAGTCAGACTCTAGAAAAAAAAAAAAAACTGGCAAGGAAGGTAAGAGAGAGATGAAGAGACGACTACCGAGTGAATAGAGAAAAGAAAGCGAAAAAAGGGCACGTCGCCTGCCCTGTGCAATGGGAACACAGCGATTTTCGCCCTGTTCGAGTTATCAGGGGCGTCATTTGAAGGGGAGGAAGGAGATGACGGGGGGGGTCGATACAGGGATCGAGGGGGTGTTGTGGGGGGAAGTCGAGGCACGGAGGGTGACCTGGATCAGGAGAGGATTTCCGAGGGGGTATAGCGGCGAGACCGAGGGGCATGCTGGACTTTTTTATGAATCTTGAAACTCAGCCGCCAGTTCGCAACAGGAGGAGAAAAGCGGCGGACTAGAAACAAGTCGACGACACCAACACTGGCGTAGGAAAAGAGGGGATACACAATATAGGTGTGATCCGTAAGGGTGGGATGCTCGGGCGGTCAATGGAAGGGAGGGGGCCAATTCGGGATGGGGGTGGATCGCCGCGGGATCAGGGAAAGGGTGAAAATCGACTACCAAAGGCCAAACAAAAACCGACTCCCTAAATTGAAAGGAGGGGAAGAAAGGAGGTCTCTATTCTAATTTCATCCGTGTAGAAAAGCTACTAAAAAGGGCAAAAAAAAAAAGAAACCGAGGGGCAACTCTCAAACACCAAATGATGCCAATACTTGGGTAAGGAAGGGGGAAGGTTCTGCCAATACAACCAGAGAGCTCGCACAGAGACGGGGGGAAGGAGGAGGGGGAGAAAGGGTTCTCAACCCAAAAACATGACTACGGGAGTCAACAGATTCCTTCCTTCCAAGCAAATGAGGGGAGTAAACCGCCAACAAAAAAGGAAAGAAGAAAAAGTAAGGGCAGGCCCAAACAAAGGATTTGGAATGGAGGGGGTGGGGAAGCAAATCGATTAAAGAGGCCAAGGTGTGCACAAAAAATCTTCAACCCCGTCCACTGATTGGCGGCGAAGATTAATCAGGAAGGGGAAAAGTCCAGGTTTGTGAGCGAGTACCTACAACCAAAGGACTGTGGAAGGGGACGCAAACAAAGAGGGAGAGGGCTTTTGAAAAAAAAAGCGCTGAACCCCCGCAGGTCAAAAAGTCGGTTACAGAAATCCGTCTAGAAAATGGAAAAGCAAAAACAACCCAACGGAGCAATAAACCTTCTCGGAACAAATAAAAAGGGGGAAGGGAAAGGAAGGTGCTGCAAGAAGAGAAAAAACCAAATCATGAAAAATTGAGTAGGACAATCACCAAGACCAGCTCAATAACTAGGCTCCGGGTGTTGGGGGGGGGAGGAAAATGGGGACGGTAAGGAGGGTTCGAGTAAGCAGGGAACCAAAAAAAAAAAAAAGAGAAAACCAAGAAAAGACAAAAACGAAACCCATAACTACGAAAAAAGACGTTAAGAAACGCCAGGACACCTCCAATGGAGAACAGGAGGCGAATTTCAGCATTTTGGCATAAATAAAAAAAAGACTGGTCTGAACCAGGACGAGAAAGAAAGGAGAAACTCGTGTATGACAAAAAAAAAAGAAAGGACAGCGGCGCCAAAAACTAAGAGGATAACTTTTGTGGGTATTTCGGGGATCGGGTGTGGAAGCGCTTGTTTTTTTTTTAATGGTGGCTGGATCGTATAAAAAATGATCAGGCAGCGGAGGGGAGTTTTAATCGGTTTGGGGGGCGGTAAGAGTTGAGACTCCATTGACCTGTGAATCGGGTGTGAGGGGTTATCTCTCTCAGGACATGGGGATGGGGTGGTGGATAAAAAGAGTATTGGTAGGGCTTGTGACAGCTGGATAGGGGGGAGGGGGGGGAGAGGATACCGCCACACGGATTGCTAACCGCAAGAGCTCAAATCATATGGGCGACGGAGCAAAAGTCTGAACCTTCCCATAAAAACCGGAAATATAAAAGACAAAGACAATCGGTTTAAGGTGGGGGGCTGGAGGGAAAGGGGGGGTGACGAGGTAGACGTGGCAATGAAGTGGGGGTGAGTCTTGTCAAGCGGACCGCCTATAAATCAAAACTCGCTCCTGGAAGGGTACCAAGGGGGAGAGGAAAAAAAAAAACGCTCGTTTTCCACCTGACCCTGGGGGGAGAAGAAAGGGAGCGAAGTCGCTGCGGTCGATTTTGGACCCTCTCATGCGCTGGCCAGAAAGAAGGAACACGAGGCAGAAAGCTGCAAAAGTGAGGAAAAGGTGTGGGGTAGTACAGAAAATTCAGCCTTCCGCAGATCAGGGGACTCCGCAGCCCGTGCATGAAGGGCCTAATTAAAAATCACAGAGAGGGGGAAAAGAGAGAAAGCTGCGAACCACAAAAAGGGAAAGGGACAAAAATCTGCGCGGCCCAATCTCTGGAATCAAAACGGCGCGCCACGAGGGTCGAGGCAAAAGCACATCTTCGGGAGAGGAGAAAAACGAAGCTTTAAAAAGAAAAACACCTGAGGGGGACCAGAAAAAAAAGGACACTAGGATCGGCAAGGGATGCAAGGGAGAGAAAGGGGAGAGAAGGCCCGGAATCCGGCCGCCTACGTCGCAGTATTCTAAAACATCACGACGCTGCGGGAGGAGGGGTGCGCGTAATTTTACACAGGGATCAAAGGGAGGGATTTTCCGAAAGTATACGGTGACTGGTGGAGCGGCACCTGATGGAGGGACCCACCTTACTCAGGTTTTCAAAGCAAAAAAAAACCTCGCCAGTAGACTCTAACAAGAACGTCTTGGGCCTAAAGGAGAGGAAGGGAAAAAACGATTTACGAAGTTGTAATCCGTCTGGGATAGGGAAGGGAAGCTGGGCGAATCCAGAGGAAAGAGGCGAAGTGTGGAAGTCATCCGTCAAGGAACGCGTAAGTAATAATAAGTGGGGGGTAATATGGTTTCCAGTGTGGGGTTGCGGGACCTCAAGAAAGAAGGGGTAGATTGCAGATGGTTCGATGGCCGTCTCACTGGTAGCCTGGCAGAGGGGGGACATCAATCTGGGCGCCCTGGAGGGGAGGACCTAGGAGTCAAGGCTTTCAAATTCACAAAAGCCCCTCCACTGCAAAAGAAGAATTGAAAGGGACTCCAAGCGTCAATTGAAACCTGATTAGCGGGGGAGGGGAAAGGGGGAAAAAAAGGAAGGGAAAACTACACTCTTGCGCATCGACACAACTGATGCAAAACAACTGACGACTGAAGAACACCCTTATGTCGCCAGGAAACGGGGTACATCCTCACCAAGAACACCAACAGACCATAGTGCGAAATTCTCGAAGATCAGGAAGTAAGGGACTCCTCTGCTTTACTGTCGATGGGTGTTGGTGTTGATGGAGAGGGTGGGGGAGAGTTCGGGAGATTCGAGGATCATAACGCACTGGAATGGGGGAAGTAGAAGGACTGGTGATAGGCGGAGGCACCAGCGCTGTGCGAAAACAAATTTTCAGTAAGTCGTCATTTTACTCTGGTAAAGGGCGTGTGGTCGATACGTCAGGACCATCGAGATATTGGAAGGCCACTGCAGGAGCACTTCCAAGGAAGGACGCAGCGGAACGATCAGTCGTTCTGGGCGAAGAACGCAGACAAAACTCAGCCGAAAGTGACAAGATCTTGGGATTCTACGGGGTAGTCGGAGCTCACAATTCATTTAGAAAGGGGGAGGGGTGTAGTGAAAAGTCTGGTGAATGGGTGCTGCTAAAGAGGAAGGGGTAGATGCAATTGGGCGTTCACCTGAGAGGGAAAGGTGAAAAAGGAGCAGATTGACAGCTTGAGGGTGCGTATCCAAGGATATGGGGTGCTCCCGTGCGGAACTGGAAGGGAAGGTGGGGGATTAGGGGGTCTCCGGCTAGTGGGAAAAAGAAGAAGAGTATTCTCAACTTGTCGAGGCGTCTTGCTCGATTAGGGGGAAAGGGGGAGTATATACCTTTATGAGCATCCGGTGGGATTGGTGTAAGGCTCAAACAGTGGCCCCAAGCGGTCAGGAAATCTTAAAGGGCTACGGCAAAGTCTGAATTGTGGAGCTACACAAAAGTAAAAGGGAAAAAGAATGTCGGCGTTCTTTGTAACATTAGTTTCTAGCCTAAGACGAAGAGGCACGGCCGATTCCTAACGAAAATCAAACTGCGGCGGAAGTAAGCCCCGCCGCCACGGGAAAGACAATTGAAGGGGAGGAAAGGGAGCACGACATTTCCGGTTCCCACCTAGGACAAGTAGGCAAAACTGGGTATTGCAAAGAGGATCGAACCCGGACAGGCGTGCTCGGACGTAATGAGAGACCTCGGAGGCGGCCAGTTGGGGAGGAGTGGTTTTTGTTGAAGGAGGGGGGGGGAGAAGGCTGGCCTTGTGGTAAGCAAAAGGAAGGGTGAATGTTGACCCCCTTACTCCTGAAGCTCTTTCGGCTAAGAAAGACTGGCACCGACCAAATTATGCCCAAGGCTCTAAAAAAAGAGAGAGAGGATGAAGGTCTGATACACCTTTGACTCACCTTCAATGAAAACCGCAACAAGGGCAGCTGTCGGAAGGATCCGTTTGAAAAGAAATGAACGTCCTTCTCCGGAGGATCGGAGGGGACCGAACATCAAACCGGAAAGACAAGAAAGAGGGGAGCAGGGACTCTACCAAGCGCACTCCCGGGAAGAGGAGGAGGGTAGCAGAGGCGTCAATTGGCGCTAGCTGGTTTCGTGGATGCGATATTTAAACGGGAAGGCATCAGGGAGACCGGAGTACTTACCTCGTAATTCTGCCAATACAGGAACAATGGGGGAAAAAAGAGCAATGCCCTAATAGAGCAGGAGCAAGACGATCCACGAGCATACACAACTCATTCTACAACATTGGTGTTCATTCCTGGGCATGAGGAACGAAAAGCACGGTGGAAATCTAATTATACCATAAAACAAAAAAAAATTATATAAAAGAGTATATATGATTCTCGGTGAAAAGGAAACAAAGGAGGGATCAAGAATACAATTGACCCTCCAAACAAAAGAAAGGGAGGGGTCCCCGTGCCGTTGTCGTGGGGATCGTCTGTAGCGAAGAGATTGTGGAAGAAAAATCTCCGTGAAATATAAACCGTCGCGAGGTGGGGGCGAAAAGAAACGTATAAAAAAACTCGATGGGGGGAAGGGTACACCAACGACAAAAAGAAATGCCCATGAGGAGAGAAAATTGTACAGCCCCTCAAAACCTCAACGAAATCGTTGCCTGAGCTTCTGGGGGTAGGAAAGCAACTTTAGGACCATGGTACCGGGGTGGGGGGGAAAATAACTCATATTCATCGCGGCGCTGGCCGAAGACGGCCCTGTGCGGTGCAAAAAGGGAGTCAAAGTCGAATATTTCACCACAAGGGGAAATCGAGGCCCAGCCTGGGGGCCTGAAAAAAGGGGGGGAGGGGGGAATAGTACAGAAAGAGCGGGAGGAGTCAAAGAAGGGTTCACATCAAAACGCGGTTTCTCAAATCCAAGGACGCTTGACCATCGGAAGAGAAAAAAACTGGCGCTCCCTGATCTTCACTACTAAGAAAAGAAACCCGCGTCAGCTGGAAAAGCTTGGGACATATTGGAAAACGTGAAAAACCTGATTGGAATGGTAGAGTAATGGTCTCTGTGGTTTGGCGGGAGGCCGAGATTGGGGAGGAAAAAAAGGAAATCCTCGTCAATATGAACCAGAGAAACCATAAAGACTCGGATTCCTTTGACAGGGTCAAGATGGGTGGAGTTGAAAAAATTCCTTTGTTGCCCGATATTTCAGGGGGTGAGAAAGGAAAAATGGGCTTCTCACAACGGCTCACCCGCCGCGAAGCAGAATCGAGAGACGAGCGTTAGGGAGATTTCCAAATGTGGGGATTGGGGTGCGCAACCAGACGGAATTTGAAGAGTGGGGGGGGGAAAAGCGGTATCGGGGGTGGGGGGGGTAAAAAAGGAAAAGGTTGTAAAGTGGGCTCCTGTTCCTCAGGGACCGCAGGGGTGGAAAAAGGGGCCGACTGATCTGAACTCCAACCACTTCGTCAGCATGTGGGTCGACGCGAAACCGGGAAAAGACTGTGGGAGCCTTTGGAGCCGGAGTGGGGGAAGTGTGAAGGGGTAGAGTGAGGGCTTCGCTTCTTTGCGCCCAAAGTGCTCGGCCGGGAGAGTCCGTACCAGGTCCAGCCGGTGTGTAAAGGGTGCATGGGGGGCCGCGTTAATTTAAATTGGATAAAAGGTGACCGAATAGTTGCTCTATCGAGTTTGCGATTACCCGTCACGGAAAGAGGGAAGGCCTCAAACAACGAATGAGAACCGGGGGGCGAAAAGAGCTCAACTGAGCCCAGCACCAGTCAAAAAGGCTAAAGGAAAGCAAACCTTGCTATGCGAATCAGTAAAAGAGCGCAGGGAAAAGCTCTCTGACAACTTTGGGGGGAAGTTAGGAGAGGTTAGGGATGAGAAAGGTATGGTAGATTTGTATGAAGTCATGTGAACTTTCTCAGACGCCTGATGTGGGCGTTGGAGTCAAAAGGAAAAGTATAGAATGGGTAATGTTGGTGTTCTTCATGTCGGTGGGGGGGGGTACGGAGAGAAAAAGGTCGCGGGTCTCGCAAGCCAGTGGACTCTGAAGGCTGTGGGGCAAGAAAAAGGGTGGTGGGGGCTGGAAAAGGGGGAGGACTTTTACGAACCTAAGTCAGGCGGAACGGGGGGAAACCTCGAAACTACAGCCAGAAAAAACAGAAGGACACGAACAAGCGCAAAGAGCAGTGAGGAAGGGATGAGGGAACCAGAAAAGTACTGGAACCGATCAGGGGAAAAAATTCAAGGATCGGAGTAAAGGGATGGGGATTATGTCGCGGGGGGAAGAGTTTACAGCTTTAGTCGGGCCGGGTGGGGCCGGTAAAGAGGGACTGGTGGAAGTTGGGGAAATAGTTGCCACAACGTGGGAGGGGTGCAAAAAAAAGGAGCGTAACAGGGGTTAGGTGGGATGGTATGATGGTTCTTCCGGGGTTATTGTGAGTCAGATGGTCCGGGGTGTAGACGAATTGATTGGTTTGTCCTTTCCACATGTGGTTGCTGGGGGGTGCCACGCATTCACTACGGCAAAGAAAAGCATAGGGTGTTTCGAAAAATACCAGGAATAGGGTGCGCGACATCAGAGGGACTAGGAAATGTGTGGGGGTTTTATTGGGGTCTAAGAGTGGTCGGGTTGTGATAAGGAAGGAAGAAAGGGAAGAAGGAAATCTAACGTCCTGCCCAAAAGAATCAAAAACGGGACATAAAAGCAGAGATCTAATGTTAAATGTATTCTTCTAACGGCGCCATCCTTTCAAAAAACGAAATAGTCAAGGATGAGAGAAAAACAAAGGACAGGCTGATCTTCGTGAGGGGTGGGTGGCGGGGAGGAAGGGGGGGTTTTTGTGAGGTTGAGTTGCTGGGTGGGGGACAGCCGGGGGGCGCTGGGGGTGGTTGTGGTTGGGGGAAAGTCTCTTTGCTTGTGAAAAAGAAAAAGGATAGTAAAGATGGATTGGGTTTGGGAATGTCACGGGAAGGGGGAAGGGAGGGGCCACCGGCTTGAGGACGGCCGGAGCTTCTGCGTGGGGCTGAAAGACGAACGTGATGCACAGTAGAGACTAATTTATTCTGATCAAAGGGTCACATGGGGTAGGATGGCGGCATGGATGTGCAGTGTTGTGTAAGGCGATGGAATTGGGTTGTGGGGTGGGGCGGGGCCTGGGAGGAGAAGAGGGGAACAAGTAACTGGGTTGGGTTGTGGTGGGGGGGGAGGAGAAAAAAAAAAAAAACGAAATAGAGGAGACTGGTCCGCGTTGGGCTGGAGTGAAAAATCCTTTGTTGTGAGATCTTCAGGGGACTCGCCGAGTACGGGAGGGGGGGTGAGGCTGTCTGTTCCAAGCTTGGTAGGTGGGGGAAGGGTGTGTATATGAGAAAGAGGGGCTCTCCCTTTGTGCTGTGGTATGCGGGATCACGCGCGACGGCTGTGCCAGACCGGGAAAAGGTAGTGGGGGATTTCCTTTAAACCCAACAATAAAAAACAAACAGATCTTCGACACACGGAAAAAAAGAGCAATCAGACAAAGTGACGGAAAAGAAGTGGGGGGTGGCGGAACAAGAGCAAACAAAAAACCATAAAATCCAATAAAAAAAAAAGCGCTTCAGGGCAAGCAACGGGGTATCTCTCAAAAAAAAACAAAACGGAAGGGGGAGGAAAAAAAAAGAAAAGAAAGAAATTTCGCGGGTATTCAGGCGCGGTTAGGATTGGATGGAGAAGGTGACCGGGGGGGACAATTGGGTTTTTCCGGGAAGGGGGTGTGTGGGTTCAGCTGAGTTTGGGTGGGGGTAGGTTCATGAAGTGCGTGGATTTGGGGGGGGAGGGGAAAGAGGTACGTCTTAAATCAAGGACCTGTCTGGGTGGGTTGGGGAGGGGGGGCGAGGGGTTGCCTGATAAGCCACTAATTGACTGTGTGTTGAGCGTATCTTGGAAGGGAGGGAGCCGCCCGAACTGACCAAGAGTAAGGAGGGCAGTTGAGAAGAAAGAAACCCAGGCAAGAAAAGCGAAAGGGGCACCGTGAACGACTTAATGGTAAAGAAACAAAACAAAGCGCTCCATAGAAAAGAGGCAGGAGGGCAAAAGGAAGGGACCCGATAAACCCAGAACATAAGAGGACACGAAGTACTGGTCCGCTACAAGAGCAAGGGAAAGAGAATAAAATGTGAGCCTAAGCGACAAGGCAGGGGATTCAGCCCTAAAACACGAACGTAATTCAGGGAAGGAGAACCAAAAATTTCATGAACTGTAAAAAAAAAAAGGGAGAACGGGAAAAAAAAAGAAAGAAGAGATTACACTTCGAACAGCAGACGGAATCAAAATCACCTAGCTCACCTGAAAAAAACCAGTCTCTAATCGGAAAGGGGGGGGGTGAGAGAGGCGGTTGTTCGCGGAGGTGAGAAGGTCATCGTGGACGTAAGAAAGAAAAGCGTCTAAAAAAATCAAAACAACCAATGGGCCTCTTGAACCGTTGAAGGAAACAAAAAAAAACAAAAGCGGAAAAACACCATCCACGAACAACAGCTCAGGGGAAAACAAAACGCGAATCATTGGCAAAAACGAACTGGATCGCAAAGGATAGGAGTAATTAGGGGGGGAAGAACAACCTATCAAAAAGAACTCGAATAGACGAATTGACTAATCCGGTGCGTACAGGAAAAAAACCTGCTTGAAGGAAAAATTAATGAAGTGAGGAATAATTTGGGAAAATGAATGCATAGAAGAAAGGAGAAGAGTGAAAAAAAAATAAGACCAGAGAACCTCGAAAAAAATAACAAACTTCTTTGTGAACAAGAGACAAGGCCGGATGATGTGCCCCTCTAAAGCAACAAAGCGATTGCAAGAGAAGAAGAAACCACAAGCAAAACAAGAGATGGGAGAAAAAACTACAACGCTTTAAAGTTTGCAAAAATTGGTAATCAAAAACCGGCTCATACCAAAACAACCTACGAATTGGAAATTGGCAAAAAGAGAAAGTCAGCATGACAGACAACGGTGATAAAACATCCTGTTCGGTGTCGACGGGGCGGGGGGTCAAGGGCTGGTTTGAGGAAGTGGGTATAGAAGGAAGGGGTGTGGGGAGGGGGGGGGGGGGAAAAAACCAAAATCGACAGAAACAGAATTTAAACTGCAAATACGGAGAGGCTATTAAGGCGCAAAACGGGGTCAAAGAAGGAGGTAGGGGACTCCGTTAGAAGGAGTCAATTTAGAGCCATGGGGGGGGGTGGGGGTGGGGAAGATGTGTTTTGTGGAAGGGGCGAAGGGTGGGAAAGGACGCTACTGGGTGAGGCGTCAACAAGGACGTACTGTGAACGAAACCAGGTTGGGACGCAAGGAGGCGCTGGGGGGGGCCGGGGTCCCAGACAGGGGCGAGGGACTGCAGCCATGAGAAGGCAAGGATAATATGCTCCATAACTCTCTAATGGGTTGAACCCCAAAACAAAGGAAAGGGAGGAAGAGAGGTATGAAGAAAATACCTTCATATTGAGGTCACAGGAAGGAAGTCGCAAATGCGCGGGGGCAAAGAGCAAGGAATTAGAGACATTCAGAAGAATAAAGGGTTGGTTCGACAAAGGGGGTTCGTCAGGGGGTGCGTGTTTTAAAGCTGAAAATGGTAAGAACGGTAGAGAGGGGAAAAGGCGCACGCAGGAGTTGTTCACAAAATCGGGGCGGTTGCCATTTTGCACGTGAGGGGGGTGGCGTAAACGAAAAGTCTGTGGGGTATGGGGAGGTGGCACGTGTGGGGGGGACTAATCAGAAGGAGGAACTCATCAAAGCAAGCCCGAGGGGGGGTATAGACAAGAGGGGCCAACGTCGACACCACAGCCAATACAGGAGTACTGAAAAAGTCGGATTTCCTGAAACAAGTGGCAATAAATTATTCAAAAAAAACAACAAACCCAAAGGAGAAATTTGAAAAGGAAAAACAAGCAATACGGTTGTTTCCGGGGGGGTCGCAATTGCGAAGAAGGTGTGGTGTGTGGCAGGCCGTTTATTCGTCGGGGGTCAGGAGGCCAGGAAAAACCGAACAAATTAACCCTTAAATTTTAATACAGAGTGGCCCACACCAAAGCTGAAGGGGGCAACACAAGCCTTCAAAACAGGGGCCCACCCAGCATAGGGAGAGGGCAACTAGCAGGGGTTCTAAGGGACCTGTAATGGAGACACAGAGGTCTAGGGGGTGCCAGGAGGTCGAACCATCTTTGGGGTTTGTGTGCAACGTAAGTCAAAGAGTAAGCGTTATGTGTACTCATTTTGGGGGCGAGGGTAGCGCAAAAAAGAGAGGAAGAAGCGGGGGACTGATGAAAGATATACGCGTGTGATCAGTCGTTGAGGATGGAAAATTCCTTAGAAAAGTTACGCGTCCTCTCCAAAGGAAGGAGCCGGCATCCCCTCCGACGGGGTCCATTGAGGGAGCGCGCAGGTCCGACGCAACTTTTCAGAGCAAAAAGGGAGCAAAAACCGGCAGCTTGCATACCATATGGCTAATAGACAAAAAAAACCACCACAAAAAACAAAACAAAAAAAAAAAAAACAACACCGCGCCAGGGGGGAACGATCTTTAACGCCCTGGCTGTAAGCAAAAAGGAGCAGGATTGAGTTGACAAAAACACTCGTGGGAGGAGGTCAAGCTCTGGGAGAACGTACAATAACAAAACCCTAAAGGGAAAACGCCCCCCAACGCGGCCTAGAGATGAGATGGAGCTTAGCATAACTTTCTGAAAAGAAGCAAAAAACAGCGGCAGGCGACAGCTGAGGGGTTGCAGAGAAGGACGGAGAAAACATCGAATATCTACCAAATCCAGATACTAGAGGGAGGAGCTAAAGTCAGGACAAAGCCGTTCAGCGCCAGAAGTTCTTTAAGTCTTCTGAGAAGAGCGAAAAGGTGCGCGAGAGATGGGCTTCAAAGAAGTGCCGCAAAAAACATGGCAGCAAGGAAGGGAGAAGAAAAATCGCAACTCCCCGATGCGGGATTTCCGGAAAGCTCTGGCACCAGATCTCTTCGCCAGAGAACGAAAAAAAGTGGTGAAAGGTCAGAGAAGAAGTGGTGGCATTGTGTAGGGCAATGCGGACCATTCCAGACATTGCTAACGGAAAGCGAATGAAACAAGAATAAGCAAAACAAAAACAAACTTCATTAGAAGGATGAAAAAGCAAAAACATTAATTCCAAAACAATAGAAGGAGCTGCGACAAGGAACACGCCAAAACACCAACGATAGTTGCGCCTGCGGTGGAGCTCGTTGGAAGTAAGACGTGGTGCGAGGGGGAGGCTGAGTTTCAAGGTTAAAGATTCTCCGTCGGGGTGTAGCTGATAAAGGGTCGCAAGGGGGGAAGAGGGGTGGTGGTTCGAGAAAAAAAAAGGGGCGGGGAGGAAGAAAAACAACAGATCCGAAAAAACAAAAGGCTGCGCACTAGGACGCCGGCGAAGGCGACTACAAAGGCAAGAAAGCAGAAAGGTAAAACAGCGCAGGAAAGGCTTTGTATATAAAAAACACAAATACTAAACTGCAAACACGCGGGTGAAAAAACGAGAGGTGAAGTCATAAAACCCAAAACACCGTACCGTCAAGAAGAAAAGCAAAAAACGGCACAGGTCGACGAATGCGAAGCACAGAAATAAAAAATGGGGAAGGTAAGAGAAGTCTTCAGGAGGACACACAAAAAACGAAACTCATAATCAAAAAGCGGAAACGAAAGAAATCACCCAGGGAAGGGAGGTAGTCGGGGTGGCGTGAGTCGGTGGAACGGTGAAAGGGGGACAAAAGCGATGGGTGTGGGGGTGGTGAACGGCTTGCAAGTTTGTAGGCGGACACTTGGGGAGAGAAAACTCACAAATCCCCAGAAAATAAGCAATCTCCATAAAAATAAACAACAATTTAGAAAAAGAACATCTCTTTAAGTCGATCAAGAAAAAGACGCCAACAGCCTACCAGGGAAGACTAGACTACTGCACAAACCAAAGGGACTCATAAGGGAAAAAAAGGTCTAAAAACACACGGAAAACAAATGAAATGCAAATAATAGGGCACTGATAGCTCCGACTTGGTAGAAAACAAAGACACATTGCGAAGGCCAAAAAAAAAAAGGAACCCTGCGCCAAAGGACAATACACGAGACAACACTGAATCACAACGAAAAACGCAGGAGAACTTCATTAGGACAAATCACAAAAAATCTCTGTGGCTATTAGAAACAGACACCCGGCTGTTAGACGATTGGGGACAGTAGCTTTGACGGAGCATAAAAAAATCATTGTAGGGGGGCAAACCGGATCCAAACTCATCAGGGCCGTCCCCGCAGAGGCAAGCAAGCCATACGACCGAAAACAAGCGATGAAAAAACCGGGGAAACTAGGTCTTTCCCATAAGGGAGCGTCACAAATGTAAGAGACATCGCTTGGCCCAACACTTACCCGAGGGGAAAATCTAAAAATAGAGACCTTGGAGACAAAAGTAAATAAGCACACCAAGAGGCCACAAACAAAAAAAACCCCCACAAAAAAAAACAAAACACACCAACCACCAAACCAAAAAAAAAAAACAAACAAAACACAAAAAAACAAAACAACAAAAACAACAACAAAAAAAAGAAGAAAATAAGCGAAAGACCGCCGAGAAAAAAAAAAATATGCCCTCAAGTCGCTGAGAAAAAACGGAAGTAAATCATCGGGAAAAACCAGATCTCGACACTGCAGAGGAGAGCCTTTGAGGGGAGAGAGCTCAAAAAAACGACAAAGAAAAAATCACAATTCGCACTAGAAATCAGAGCGGCTGTAGGAAAAAACTGCTGAGGAAAGGGTCCACAGCAGGAAAGGCAAGAATGTGGGGATGGGAGTCGCTTCCGGCCGTTTCCGAGACACTATTCTATACCGAGAGAAAAAGACTGATGGAAAAGAGGGTCACCTGAGAAAAAAAACAATTAAGACCTCAGGGACGGAAATCCCAAGCACAGGGAAAGAGGACTGCACAAAAAAATGTACCCTAGATCGCCATGAACGTCGAAGAATCAAGACTCAGAAAAACAAAAAACACGCAGAAAGAAAGATCTAGATTAGAGAATATCTGTAGCTTCGATTAAAAAGTCTAAGGAAGAGTAAAAAAAGAAGGTTCTGCAGTGGAGACAGGGGGGGGGAGGTCAAGGCATAGGTTGACAACGCGTTATCGATACGGTCTCGAAACTACCAGCACGCCAGTCGAGGAAGAACAAAAAAGGGGAAAAGCGGACAAAAACGCGCTTGACTTGAAAACGGCGGAGGCGCTGGCCGGGGAGCACCGACAACCACTCATATGCAAACCAAAGGAACGACAAAAAACAACAAGACGCCAGTAGCAACTAAACTACAGACGGAGGGGGAGGGGATGCAAGAAAGTGGAGGAGGGGGCGGAGTGTAGATGAAGGGTGTTACTAATTGGGGGGGGTCTGAGCAGGTGGGTCGGGGCAGTTTGGTTCAGGATCGGGGGGGGCGGGGTGACCTGACGGGGGAGGAAGGGATGGGGGACATGGTGAGGGGTGGGGTTCACGCCAGAGTCGTGAAGAGGTACAATGTCGGATAGGGGGGTTTTCCTGGTCAAGGGAGGTGGATCTCTGGGGGAAAAAAAAAAGGAACGGTGAACGGCGTCTCGGCGTGGGGGGGGGAGGTTAGGGTGAAGACGGGTGTGTGGTGAGGCAATCAGGTGCAGCTCCACAGAGGACATCTCCAGACAAAAAAGACCGGTGAAAAAACAAACCACAAGAGCGCAAAAAAAATCAGAAAGATAGTCGGGGGGGAGCAGGGGAATAGGGAAACGCAACATCAGCCAACAAGAGCAAAGGGAAGCGAGCCACGAGCGGAAGGCGGTCACAAAAACATCAGTTTCCGGGAGGAGGAAGGGGCATGCGGTGGATCGCAAAAAAGGGCAAAGTCCAATTTTTCATCTTCCAGACAAACATATCACAGAGTGAACAAGACGGAGGGAACCAGCACCGCTCCCCAGTGGGGGGCAACAAATCTAGCGAATCAAAAGGAAGATGAATATAACAAACCTGATTTGAACACCCGAACGCAGGTACACTCGTAGAATCGGGAAGACAGACTGTAACTCAATCAAAGGAGGGGTGCCTACTCGGTGGATTAGGGTGTTGGGTTGTCAGTGGTGTGCAAATGGGCGTCGACGGGGACTCACGAGATTGTTGTTGGGGGTTGGGGCTGAAAAGAAGACCAATTGGCCGGGGAAACAAAGTCAACATTTCTTCTGAAAGACAAACAAAAAACAAAAAGACACCAAGGGACAAAGGAGACATCGCACGTGATTCCTAGGTTAATTAAGGGGGATGGTGTACTAAAAGACTAAACAAACGTTACGATAGCCTGAGACGGCCTTGTCTGAAAGGCCCGTTAGGGACGGGTGGCCATGGAGGACTAAGGGTTATGGAAAAAGTGGGGTGCTCTTTCTCGGCCTGAGGGGGGGCAAGATCCAATTGGGGGGAATGGGGGGGGTGTGAAGGTGGTGTAGGAAAAGCTAAACCGCCTCGCATGCTATTATCGAAACCTATGAACGGAAAGCAGGGGGCGCCAAAATGAAAAATAACTTTTATTGCCAAGGAAAATGCTGGGCAAAGTGAAACAAAAAAACCGACCGACCGAGAAAACACGAGATCCCACAGCAACAAAATTACGTGGTTTGGTGCGGTTGCAGGCCAGAAAGACCGTAACCCGAACCGCTGTTAAGAGTGATCCGGAAAAAATATCTAAAAAAAAAAAAACAAAATGAGGAGGATATCCATAGGACAGCTATTCAAAAGGCAAAAAAAAATAGCATAAAAATCTGTGAATGGAAAGAAACAATTGGGGGGAAACGTCGCCAAAAAAGGGATTGGCCGGAACCAAAAGCTAGCTTATAAATAAGAAAGAAAAAAAAACACAA
>Ga0179593_1333912_pt1 | contig 25553 bp, 29 predicted proteins | sample CZODoug2_1_08_16_FD_185931 | JGI IMG/M metagenome (GOLD analysis project Ga0179593, IMG submission 185931) | Vadose zone soil fungal communities from Angelo Coast Range Reserve, California, USA - CZODoug2_1_08_16fungal (PacBio error correction) | ecosystem: Environmental > Terrestrial > Soil >...
CCCTTTTTCCATAATGAAGCCATTTGTCGAGTGTTCCCGGGGGGGAGGGGCCTATTAATAGCACATAAGAAAAGGGGGCGCTGGAATTGAAGTCTGCATCCAAACCGGCGATGAGGCATGAAACGCAGAGTCCGGAATCTATCCATGGGGCTATAAGTCCATTAAGGGGGGGCGGATTAGCGTCTCTGTTAGGAGAAAAGCCGCTTCCTGGGTATCGAGGATGGCGTAAAAAGCGCCATGCAGAAGCACTCGCCCTTCTCTACCAACTGTACCCGCGAGTGAAGCGGGGCCGGTCACGTAAGGTGAAGAAGCACCGAGAGACAGCCCTTACAGAGTTAGAAGATGCAAATCCTTTACCGAAGGGTGGGAGAAACCGACACAGACGCACAAAGGGGGCGAGGTTCGAAACAGGGGAAAAAAAGTAGAATCGAAACAACAAACCGGGATGCCACGAGATTTTCGAGAAAGCGGATCGACGCACAAATCAAGGATAACGGGTCGTAGACGAAAGGTCCCCCCCACCAAAAAGGACAAATACATGTCGGCCCTCAAATATTTGGCAGTCCACAACCAAAAAGTGTCAATCTCAAGAGTGAAGTTGTCCGCGAACGCAACTCTGCGTCAAGCGTCCATCAAGCAACAGAAAAAAGCCGACAAATTAATTGATAAAGAAGATTCAGCGCTGATATCAGTTTGAGATACTGGCAGTCTCGGAAGAGAGGAGCCATTTTTCACCTTTCAAATAACAATATGACGAAAAAAAAGGACCAACTGAGTACAAAAAGAGCCGGCGGCCTGTAGCGCTGCCGCATAAGCTGAGGCTTCGTCCTCTCCTCCCTCCAACATTTCTTGCCGTGGGGAAACAAAGCGCGCTACCCTCGCTGGCCATGGCGAAGGGGAATCGCCAACATGTGCTCGAAAGTGCCACCGTCACCGGCACGGGGGCGAAGAACTTCCGGTCAAAACCACCAGACGCGATCGAGAATGCTCAGCAGGACCACAAAAGCTTGAAAACCACTTCGACGGAACCGGCGCAATTGGTGAAGCGCGCTGGCCGACAACAACAACAGAACAGAAAACCGCCATTTGCGGCAAGCGGTCGACACAAGGTCGGGTCGGGCAATGTGGCCGAAGGAGGTCCTCCGCCATCGATGGTTCCCCCAAAAAGGTCGGCCATCGGATCACAAGCCGGAACCAGGGGTCCCCCACTAAAATAGTGGCCTTCAAAATTAACCACAAAGGGAACACGATTCCCTCAGTTACCACATAATGACGGAACAGACGTCGCTCTCATCGGAAAAAAAAAATCCGCAAGCCCAGCCAAAAAAAGCAAAGAGAAAATGGCGCGCAAACGGTCCGAAGTCCCGCCATCGTGGCATCCTGAAGGGAACACACAGGCGAAGTACGGAGGGTGAAGGGGGCGAACCCAATGTCCGGAATGGCCCTGGCAAGCCTGCTGCGAGCCATGACAACGATCAGCAAAAACGGTGCATGGGAAACTTTCTGGCGACGGAAGCAGGTGACCTGATCGCGAAGTGACTTCCGGCGCAGAAGGCGCTATGTCGTATCGGCGGTCGCCGCAGCCTGGAAGTTCGCGCCGGGCACAAGCCGGCTCGTCGGGAAAACGGAACTTTCCTAACAGCTACAGAAAAGCCTGAAGGGGGCAGCTTGGAATTAAACTCGACAAAACTGAAGGGGGAAACGAAAGATCTCGAAGTACCTTCATGGCGCCCCCTCTACCTTCTCTTTACAGGGAGAGCGCACCGTCCAAGGTTTCTCTCGGAAAAAGGAGCCAGCTGAAAGGAAGCGACGAACGCGGCAAGAGCACATTCCCGTCGAAAAATGCCGTCGCAAAACATGTCGACGAATGGGAACAATCCGCCCAAGCGCCAGCGCTTTCACCGTCGGATAAGTAGCCCAGCGTTTCGCCTCCGGCCTGCGGCCGGATAGTGCGGGCGAAACGTGAAGCGACAACATATCGCGTCGCCAGCAGCGATGCAGTGAATAAACTTCTGATTCGAAACCCACCATCTGCACGAATTGCAAGCGCGGCGCGTCGAGGTGGACGAAGCTTGCGGGGGACATCTAGACGCCAAAAAGCGAAAAAGGCAAAAAACACGAGCGTTGCTGGCCGCGCTGGTTCATTCAAACGATGCTGCCACTAAACTGAAAAAAAAGAAGAGCCCGATTTACGTCCGACCTCAAAAAAAAATGCCGTGGCGCAACACCAAGCAAGGACTGGGTGACGCAGGCGGGCTCGATGATCGTGCCAAAAGCAGTTTCGCGCCGAAGGAGGATTTGCCGTCGATGGTCGCGAACGTGAGAATGCCGGCGGACCTTGATGGTGGAAAGAACGGAATTGCAAAGCTTCCAAAAAAACTGCGCGCAGAACAGGTGCAAAAGCACCCGCGGTCAAACACGCCCGTTTGGGGAGCGGGTCTCAAGTTGGGGAAACGTCTCGACGTCAATGAAGGCCAGCCCGATAAAAATTTGCAACTAGGAGCGCTGAATCGTTGCGCGAAAAATCTGGCGTAACACTGCGAAAAAAAAGACATTGCCGCGTTACTATCTCGCGCGAAAAGCAACCGTGTGTCGACCGTCCACAGCGCGTCGACGCGAAGCTTAAAAAGAGCAGAGGACTAAAAGGAAATGGCGCGGAAATGAACGGCGTGACGGCAGATCAAAGGTTTCACAGACAGAGCCGCAATCCGATATCTTCCATGCCCGCCACGCCGGGGAAAGATCGAAGGCAAGGCGCGGTGCCAGCGCTGCCAAAAACATCCGGATTGTCATTAAAAAAAACTCAAAGCGGAAGCTCACGGTCATGCCGCGAACACAAAAGCACCCCACGCGATCTGCCTCTGGAAAAGCGCATTCCCTGAAATTTTGCGCCTTGACTCAAGGGTCTACCTCCTCCCATCTGGCATTTGGTTCGGGTCTTTCGACGTCCCTTCCCCTCTCTCCCTAAAACCCCGCTTCCTTAAAGACAATTTGAAAACCTAGTCAGCTGCTGATCGCGGGAGGGGGGTATATGCAACACTCCTTCCAGCTAAAAACAACCAACCTGGAACCCAAACCCACTCGGGGGTTCTCTGTGCGGAGGGTGTTCTCAGTGAGCGGATCCTGATCAGTCCATTTCCCAGGTTTTTATTGCTCTTACGCCCTCCCTAAAAAGCAGCAAACAGCGGGGCGGAAGTGTGTGGTTTCGAGATACCGGCACAGGTCGAAACGCGGGGGGTTCTATCAGATCGACTCATGCCCTGCGCGGAAAGGACTTGGGATGGGCTAAACGCTTACGCAGGGACGGATGGACGCCTGAACGAGCCGACAGCGAACAAAAAAAAAAGGAGAATAAGCGGAGCAAGACAACAGCCCGTCGAAAAGGGAGGCGAGGTTCCGAATAAAAGGCGGAACCTTGGCGGAACGCCGAGAAAAGCGCATGGCGCTCCGGGGGGTGTCACGTCTCTAATGGGGTTGTGGTGTATGCCTTGTGTCTGGGGCCCGGTAATGACTGCCGTCCACTGCGAGGGCCTCGACGCTAGGCCTTCCTATTCCTCTGGAATTTTGTCCTCTGATCCAGTCGGACCCTCAGACACTTTTCTAGAGGTCCGGAACGGGTCATTATTCAACCACTCCCAGAGGAGGCGGTGAAAAACATAGGTGGCCCTCGACCCTAGGTCACCATCGTCTCGCAAGAACGCCTTCCGGGGCGCTGGGGGGTTCGCATTCTCTAGTTGTTTCTCGTGTGCCCTGTGTTTGGATCAAAGTGGGGGGGGGGTGCGGCCGGGGTGCTCATACTCCTATTTGCTCTCGGCGTCGGGTATGAAGGGTTGGGGACCACTCACGTCCGGGAAAACCTCTTCACAACCCTAGGGGTCAGACCGCTTAGAGGGTGGTCAAAGGTTCGGTCTAACTACATGGGTCTAGCCAGCCGGGGGACGAAGATACCAGGGGGGAAAATACAATGGGATAGTCATCGAAACTGAGAGGGGATGCCGATCGATAAGAGGGTCTTCTTCACGTGATCGAAGCAATGAGGGCAAGTGCAGTTGTTGCGAACAGCCAGGGGTTAATCGTGTTACCCTGGCCGGATCATCGAATTCGCCTACAAAGCCCACAATGACCTCCGAAAAAACAAACCTTCTTGCCCGCCACAAGGGCAACGCCGACGCTAACGAAGAAATCAGGAGAGAGGTCTGGCTCCACTATCGGGCGAAGTGCGTCGGGCCGTCAAGGAGAAAAAAAAACCATTACGGCGCAGACCGGCGAGGGACAGGCAAGAAGGGCTCACTGAGCCCAGAAATATCTATAAAAAAAAAAAAAAAAAAACGGGGGGGGAGGAAAAAGAGAAGTGATATAGGGATTGGGCCAAGTAGCTACCGAGCGAATCAGCCTCCGCGCGACGGCCTCTTCTCAGGGAGAATCCTGGCTACCTCCCCGGATTCGCCACAGACGCAGCGAACATCAGGGGGGATGGAAAACGGCACTCGGGTCACGGGTCGGGGGGGGTGACGCAAACCACCTGAGGAAAGCTGGACGACTGTGGGCCTGTCCCCGCCTAAGCTGGGGCACAACCACAGGTACAGAGAAAAACAGGAGAGATGATGGGGGAGGGGTAAGCAAACGAACAGGTGCGCTGGGCCCCGCCCGGCCAGGCAGCTGAGAAAGAACGCTTGAGCGACCGGTGTTGGCGCGCATCGGCAAAGCCGCACGGCTGGGCCGTATGCGGAGGACCGAGCGGCAGGGAAGACCGGGCCTTGGGGGGACACCCAGTCGGGTGCGCGGCAAAAGGGGCGATACGGAATACGGTGAGACGTCCTCTTCCGTTCTTCGCGATGTTCTCGTTCGTCTGCTCCTCATATTGGCATGCCCCCGGCCATCATTATTCAACAGACTGGTTCTTACTCTTTCCAAGTTGTTATTCCAAGGGATCAGGACGAGCTCAGTCCATCCCGCATTCTCTACAAGGGGGGTATCTCTTCCGTGGCCGGTCTTTTTCTCTGTGCCCCACAACATGCGGGGTGCCAAAAAGAAAAAATAAAAAAAAATAGTGTTGGCCACCACGGGGGTTGGTTAAGGGCGGGGGGGGGGGGACTTCTGGGGGGGGGGGGGGGGGCACATGCCGGGGGGGGGTGCGGGGAAGGGGGGCTGGGGGGGGGAAAACGGGCGGGGCCACCCCCGTGTGAGGGGGGGCTGGCACAGGAAAGAGTCTCCTCCCCTTGATGAAGTCACATCTAAAAGTCCCTTAACTCAGCTTGATGGATTCGCTGTTAGTTCTTGTCTACAACAAAAAGCAAGAGAGCGGATATTTTTTCGAGGCAAGCAAATGAGGGTCCGCCGGATTTAAACACCTCACTCCGCACTTTTTTTTGCTAATCAGTTCTCGTGAGAAGCCGGAAACGTCATCTTTCGCGTGCCAAATACGTCCCTTCTAGCTGTGCGAGCAATCATCCCTACTCCATGCTTAGCGTCGATCTGAATAACCCAAACAGCTCGTGGTCCACCTGGAAACCACAAAAAGCCACTCGGAACTCTTGGTGCTGCTGCAGGGATTATTCCGGGACGACCACGCCATGATCTCGTCAGTCTGTCAGAAAGCACCCAAAATATTTGGACCCTGGCCGTATTCTGCACGAAGCATAATCCGCAATCATCCTCAAAACGCATCAAAAACAAAAGGGTCCTCGAAGGCTGGTTTCGGGCTCGGGCGGCCGAAGCGTCAATGGACTCAAACATCAAGGCGAAATTGGCTATGCATAGACGCGTCAGGCGCAAAAGGCCAAATAAAATCCACACAGCTGGACGCAGCGGGGTCAGCTCATTAACTCGACACAGGCAGGTCCGTCCTATGTGACGGCAAATTGAAAAGCCGGCCGAAACTCGTGGCACCGCGCAGGCCTGTACTGATAGTTACATGCGGGGAAAAAAATTCGCACTGCTTCTCTCGTGAAGACGAATAGAGTCCCAAACGCCAGGAAGATCATGAGAGTCGCCATGGACTCTCTCTTCCTATCTAGTACGAAAAGGGGTACGTCTACCACGGTTTAAGGCTTCCAGGAAGATATAGAGAACTGCAATGGAGAAAAATTTTACTCCTAGGTCTCAAGAGAGCGCCGAAGAGGGTTACCATAATTCTGGAAGACCTTGAAGGATTAGTCCTGTGACAAAGTAAAGCACCAAAGGCGTTTACTATTCAGAGGACCGATGTTTAATTCTCAGAGCGGAGCATGTGAGATCGTCAAATTCTCAGTGCACCATCATAACGAACGAAAGGGAAAAAAGTCTCACAGATCGCCGAAGGAAATAATAGAGGCTGTCGCAGGACGAATGTTTGGAAAAGAGCACGAGAAGCCCAAAAAGCGGCCGCACATTAAAAAGCGAACGGGTGGAGGGAATGGAAGGGGGGTGGGAGGTCGAGAAGGCTCTTTTGAGTAGCGCTCGAAGAAATCGTGGTCCGAGAGACGTAACAGCGAGGAAGCGCCAAACAACCGCGTCTTTGGGGGAGGGGGCTTCGTCGAGAAGAGGTCACGCTTCTGGAAAACGAGGGACTCCCTCGCTCATCAATTTTCCGAGGGGGGGGGGGGGGACGAGTAAGAAACCGTCAGCCGTGGAAAGTGAGACGCGAAAAGTAGTTAAATTTGGGGCACGTTTGACGGAAGCAAGGAGGAATGCACTATAGCGCCTCCGGCCGGTTGCGGAACCGTCGTGGCGACCTGATCAGGAAGAATCCTTTTGATCGCAGAACTGGCAGGGGGGCGAATGGCAGTTCGGGGGATTTTCCATTGGCTCCCAAGGTTGAGAGGGGATAGTTCACTAATTGAAAAGGCTGCAAATCTTCCTTCTCGGGAAATGATTTCACTGGTACCTGCCGTATGACAGGAAAGGGGCAGGGGAGCATCCGAAACGGAAATAAGAGGACTAGTTAAGACGAAGTCCATTTCGGGGAGCGTTTTCAAACGGAAGTTACGTAGGGGGGGAATGACCCACATTAAAGGAGAGGTCCAGTGGAGAAATAAAAGGAAAGGACAGGCCATCGACTCCCTAAGAAGACCTGCACTAATTAACGGTCTTGCGGGATGCCGAAGAAAAGTAGCGACTTGAGAAAATTAAGCCTTCAAGAAGGAGACAGCCGTCAAGGATACCTACAACAAGAAAAGGTCAATCGGAAGTGAGACCTCCGAATCAGTGCACTAGAAATGGCGCACTTTAAAATGGCATGTAATGAATAAATGGGCTTCTAACCCCTTAAATAACTGACACCACCAATGCATAATGAAAAAACGCATGTACTTTTCCCGTTGGGTCTCTCGTTTCCGTGATTGCGAACCACAGATGGGCGGGTGCCTAGTTACCAGGAGACACGACAAATGGTATCTAGAAGGGAAAAAACCCCACCAAAAATTGGAAGGTAATTCTAAGAGGAGAGAGAGGAACATGGGAAGGAAGGGGGGTTTACCATAGGGGAACTAGGAAATCCTCAGGGGTCTGGGTAAAGAAGGAAATATTGTTACTTTGAAGTGGAGGGAAGATGAAGAGTTCCCAAGGAAGAAATCCAGACAGACAGAGGAGGACAAATACCTAACACCGATGGTTTGAGAGACACATTGGACGAAAATGGAATGAGGGGGGGCTCTTCAGGGGTGGTGCGTGGAAAGCGATGAAACCAGTGTCTAGGGGAAAGGTACTTGGGGCTAGAGAGGATTGAGATATAAAAGAACAAGATCGATAAGGGGGGGACTTTGTTGGTGTGGAAGGATTTAATTCGTCCCAAATTAGGGTTTACGTGGGATCACAAAAAACTCTCTACGGATATACACTCTAAGTCAATCTAGGGTTCCATCGGTCCTGGGAGGAAAAGAATAGGGGGTTGGAGGTTGGCTTCTGAAAACGGACGAGATGTATTCAAACGTCCAACGGAAGTACCGTCGGAAGGAGAAGGGTTTACAGTTCAAAGGGAAGGGACTTATGAAGTATGTGCTCGAAAGGAAATGGAAAAAAGCAAAAGGAGAACAGCAAAAGATAAAAGGATATCTCTAGATATACACTGGGGTGACTGGACAATGCCAGATCATGTCAGGGGGCGGTCTGCGATCTTGATTTAAACGGGGAAGCACAGTAAGCAGCTTTGAGGGCAAGAAAAATCGCTGAAACCAGCAGCTTGGCAAGGGACCCAAGTGGAACCGTTGGGGAAAGAAGAGGGCACAACGAACTTTTCTGCGCCCGGGAATGGCGGAAGATGGGCCTAAGGAAATAACGAGGGAAAGAGGGGCGGGACGGAAACGAAGCTCGAAAAAAGAGTAGGAGAGAATGCAGGGCCAACTGGCGGGGGGGGTGGGGGGGGGGATTCCAAATAAGGGAGAACCTGGTGGGAGGAAAGAAAAAATCTACCGCTTTTCGAGTTGGAAAAAGGGGGCGGATCCCAGAGTAAAGGGAAGAAAGGAGCAGACGCACACGCATGGCCGTTTAGAAACGAGGTGAGGAAGGGAACACTTGACGAGAAGGCAAGTTCAAAACTCCGGGCAAGGTCCGTGGCGAAGAATAGGAGGGCTTCGCGGAGGACTTTGAGCAGGGGGAAGAAAATGCGGGAATGCAGACGGAAAAAGAAGAAGACCAGATGAGGGGAGACAAGCCGCGCGCTGCCAGAAGAGACTCCATTAAAGTAAGGGGTATAAGACAGGGGTAGCTCCGAAGAAAGAGGGAAATTGCCCGAGGCGCGGATTTGTGTGGGGCAGAGGCTCGCAAACCTGTCTTGAAAAGCGTCACTTGTGCCTTTCTAATAAGGAGATATCAGGGGTCGTCCTCGCAAACCCAGGGACACTAGGAAAACCGGAGATATAAGAAAAACAAACAAAACTATTATGGAGGAAAAGAAGGAATCCTTTTGGGGGGAAAGGCAAAGAGGAAGAGGGTGTGCAGGAGGGTCCAACGGATAGCGGCCTCTCAAAATAGGAAGAGGTGTCCAGAATTGCAGGAGATCATCGGCAAGAAAAAGAAACGTCTATGAAGGGGAAAATTAAATCGGGGAGCCTGCGAGCCAGAGTAAGAAAAGGTACTTTCGGGCTGTAGGAGAGGGAAAGGGGAATAATAGTGAGAGCGGTGGGGAAACGCAACTTGTCATTAAAAACGCTCAATAAAGCATAAATCATCAGAACTTGAGGGGGGTATAAACAAGGAAACTTGGATAGGGGTAAAAAGCAAATTTTAAGACTGCAATGGGAAGGGAGCAAAAGAGGTAGCTACCGATCCAGTCGAGGGCGACGAAAAGGACTTCAGGGGGACATAGGGGGGGGAGGGTCCCACCGTTAAACAGAGAAAGAAAGAGAGTTCGTAAAAGGAAAACTTATGTAAAGGCAGAACCAGTGGAACGAATAACAGGGAAGAACTATCAGTGTCTAAGAAGGGGGGAGAGCCATTTTGAATACGTTAAGGTAGGGAGAAAACAGAGGGGACGCAAGGAAATTTCGACTCAAAATGAAAGGCCTGGAAAACGAATAGTCCCCAAGCGCGGGGGTGAAGTGTGGGGGAAATAGAAATCGTCTGGGGAAGAGGAGAGAAAACTAGTACTGAGAGGTAAAGAAGAAAACACCGCGCCTCCACAGGGAATATCTGGCGGACGAAGATACTAGTATAAATAGAAAAGGGGAGTAGGGGGCTTCAAGGGAAGACTGTGCTCCATGTTGTCACTAGGTCGATACAGAAAGCGGAAATCCTAGTACACGGTTGTAACCCTAGGACAGGGGAGAATGGAAGGGGGGGCCGGAGTTGAATTCATAGAGAGATGAAGAAAATAGGACAAGGCCACAAGAGAGGGTTGAATAAAGAGAGGGGATACAGAGGAATGGGAAGGTCAAGGTCTCGGGGGAAGGAAGACCTTGGTGGATAGAGGCACAAACCCATGTAAAAGGAAAGGGGGGTCTAGACAAGGAAGGGAAAAAACCTCATAGACTCTAATACTTGGAAGAGGCCAGAGACATCACATAGGATATAGACAGTCGTAAGAAAGGAAAGGGGTGTTGGAAGAGAGTTCAGTGCCCGTCACAAACAAAGGGACTTAAAAAGAAAGGGGGGGGGGGGTAAAGTTTGGGGGTTCTGCAAGGTCAGGTTCGATACAAAAGAGGGAGGTGCCGTGGGCACTCCGCTTAGTTTCCGGACTTCCATAAGTGTTCCCGAGCAACGGTGAGCCACACGTAACCCCTTCACGCCCAAGTGCATGCTTGAAAAAAGCACTATGGAGGTGAGTCACCGAGGCCCAGCGGGTTTCCCACATAAGGAAGAAAATGCACGATCTTCGCAGCGGCTCAGCCGGGGAAGCAGAGGAGGCTCCACTACACGGGGCGAGATAGGGTACGACGGAAAGAGTCACAGGACAGAGGGGGTGGTCAGACATCCTGAAGGATCTGACAAAAGGCGCAGGGAATGAATGCAGTGGAAGTGGGGGGGCGACTGGCACAAAAGGAATCAAACCTGAAGGGGAACTAGGGATGGACGAAGAACGGAACTAGGTGTCGGGGAAGACAGCGGAGGGCATTGTACTTGCACGGGCATCCGGGAAGAGGAATCTCTGCATTGGAAACTTCCTGAAGGAAGAGGGCTAATGTCTGATGCAGGCAGTGGGTGAGAAGGAAGGCAGAATCACGGGGAGACAGGGATGCAGACTGAGATAGGGGTCGAAGAGTGAAGGGCCATCAGATCAGGGAATCAGGGGGCCTTGAAGGGGCAGAGGCCTCTACGAATGGAAGGTGGAAAACGGGACGATCTCCTTTAACACCTGCAATGTCGACCTCTCAGTCTGAGTCAGGGCTGGGAGGGAACTTCAGTTCCTCCGAAGAAGGCCGGAGGATCAGAGAAGAGGGAAAGAAAAGAGAAAAATTGTCCTTCGGAAAGGAAAGATGCTGTCAGAAAATTGCTACGAAAGGGGGTGAACAAGAAAGGAAAGGCCGGGACATCGGAGTAAAAGGATTGACTACTGTGAGAGGGGGAGGAAAGAAAAAACCTTTGAGATATCCGGATTACCGGAAATATGAGGAAGAAATTATAGAAAACTTTCCAAGGAAACGGATGAGGCATCAATAAGCGGATTAGTTATGATTAAGGCGCCAAAAATCTTAAATAACAAGAAAGAATGGTGGAGGAGATTTCAGAGCGTGCATATATCCAGAACTCCCAAAAAGAAAAGCCTAGGAAGATAGTTTCTTCGTGAAGCGATGTGGAAACGAGGCGTCCAAAATCTTCTCTAAGCACCATGGAGTCGACATCAGCACCACAAGGGACGCTCAACCTCCGAATGGGGGAACACGGGAGAAAAGACAGGTCGTAGAGGATAGAGTGAAGAGGATTGGAACGAGAAGGGAATTAGAGGTATGGGACGAGAGAAAGTTCGGAAAGGGCACGGAAGGATATTTCAAAGTGATGGGAACTCTGAGGGGGAGGATGACCCTGGGGAGTCAGGGAGAGGAGAAGTGAAAAAGGGCACGACCCCTAGTCGAGGAACGCAACGGGGGGGGGGGGTAAGACTTCTCTTGCGAAAACAGGGTAGAAAAAGGAAAGGATAAGGGCCAACAATAGGGGAAACATTGAAGAGAGTAACGGGCTCGAACTAGGTCGGACACGGGGAGCACGTTTAGGACCGCGTCTAGATCTGCGAACCGGACAAACGGGTTCGCCCCTTCCCCAGCTCGGGCGACGGCGCGCGTACTCGAAAGGGGAAGGGAGACAGAAAAGAATTGATCCGCCCAGGCCGGAGGTTGGAGAATCGTCATTTAAAGGAAGAGAAGAAGGCAAGACAAAAACTCTTCGGGAACCAAAAGAAGGGGTCAAAATATAAAGAAAGATATGTCAAAAGAGGGGAGAGGAGGGGTAAGTAGTTCATGGGTCCTGTCACAGAGGGAAGGGGGGCGCTACAGGTCGAGAAGAAGAGAAACCAAATGACAAATGGAAAGAGATCAAGGGGAAGTTCAAAGCTACTGTATCATACGCAGCAGAAGTGGATGGAGTGCCTAGACCGATATGAGAGCCCGAAAAAAAAATCTCAAGGGGGGGGGTAAAACAATTGGGAAAAAGAAGGCGATGGAGGAGTAGGCTAGTCTGACTAAGCCGAAGGAAAAGGTGGACAAACTCTGTGAGGAGTGGCGTGGTCTGGATGAACAGAAAAAAGCGAGAGAGGGGGAAGAAAGGTCCGTGGAGAGGAAACGGCCATCCACTAATCAGCATCAAAAAGAGGGAACGTTGCTTTGAAAGGTTGTCTAAAGGAAAAATTCGGCAAAAGACGAGTTTGGGGAGAGAATAGAGGAAAGAAGGTCACAAGGGAAGGAGGGAAGGTGGGAGGGAGGAGCTCGCGAAGGGGAAAAGGGATGTGAAACTAAAGAAATCGCTTACTTCTGGAGCCGACGAAAGATCCCTAACAAGAGAGGCTTTTGCTTGAAAACAAAAGGCTAAAAGACCGGGAGAAAAAGCGAAAAAGAGAGGAAAGACAGAGAACCGGGGTCTACCGATAGATACTAAAAAGGATCTCGGGGTACGTCAAGGAAGACCGCGAAGGCTAGAATAAGGGCTTTTGAGAAAGAAAAAGGGGAAGGAACCGCTAATGACTTCATTCTCAACAAAAGAAAGACAGACGGGCACCAAGACACCAACGGAAAGGCGCGTCTGGGCGAGCTTGCGGAGGGGAAAGGGACTAGCGAAAAAGGAGAAGAAGGGATTTGCCCTAAAAAGATAGGGGAGAAGAGACAGGAGGGGAGGGGTTGAAGGAGAGGGAGCTATAGTCAGAAGAAGAAACCGTTACCGGGAGTAGGAAGGAAGAATAAGGGGGGCCATCTCAAGAAAGGGGAGGAGGGGGTTCAAAAGGGAAAAGAGGATCATCCTCTCAGTCCATGCAGAAAGAAAAAGAAACTCATAGGCCGAGGGGGGGCAAAATAACAAAAGTAGCAGGGGAACTAAAAAAAAATGGAAGAAGATCTGATTGGGGAGAAGGATGTCAGGGAGGGAGAGGGATTCAATTCATCTATCCAGGAAGAAGAAGGCAGAAACGCTTCTTCTATGCAACAATCATTGAATCCTTTCTCAAAGACTAGTCGAGAACCACAAAAAAAATGGAGATAAAAAGATTAAGAGAGGGGGGGAGGGGGCTCAAGGGGAGAAAGGAGGAGGAATAGCCGAGGGGGGGGCGAACGACTCCGGGAATCTAGAAAGTGACGGCAACTCCTATAAAGAAAAAGAAGGGGGGGAGAATAAAAAGAGAAGGAAGGGAATGGGGACTCAAAGGTCGACACTTTTTTCTACTAGCCAAGGAATTCCTATGGGAGGGGAACCGTTGGGCTGATGATGCTATTATCTAATCAAAGGGACGGGGGAACAGAGGTAAAAAAGAGGACTGGCAAAAGTCTATATAGGGGGGGAATCAGAAACTCACTGAAGGGAAGGATCTATTGGATGTAGGCAGAATAGGAAATGAAAACCGGTGTGGAAATAGGGGAAAAGAATTGACCCTTTGCTGGAAAGCCAAGGGGAAATAGGAGAAGAGCATGAGCAAGATAGACAAGAGAGAATTGGGAATTTTAAGTTAGTGGATCTGGGGGAAGAGGGGTAGAAGGCCGAACTTAGAGGGTGAAAGCAAGGGAAGGAATACTCAATTAGAGAATACACGTAACACATCCTTCAGAGCAGAAGAGGATAGAGGGGGGTCTTCTATGAGGTCACAAAAATCAGGAAGGGATAGCTTAGAGAGTCGAGTTGTCGAAGGCGGAAGGGCAAAAAAATGCCGTGAAGCCGAGGCTGACGAAACAAACGCCGAACTTCTCTAGCGGGGGATATGAGTAAAGAAGGGAATGCGGATAGTGAGGCTGCCAGAAGCCTAGGCGTCAGGGAAAAGAAAAGACAAAAGGAAAGAAGCAATGCAAAAAAAAAGAGTCTATAGGAAGAACCAAAAAAGGGGAGGGGGGCAGAAAATTGTTCAGGGAGCAAAAGAGGAAAAATCCAACGAGGGGGAAAGGTTACTAGAAGGAGTTGAATGGGAAGGGGAAAGAGAAACGAGTGGATAAGAGGCTAGCGAAAACAGAAAGAAGCCCGAGGGAAGGACTGTGGGGGAAGGGGGAGCTGAAGTACGAAGAAGTCAGAAAATCATAAAGAGCAGATGGGTTGAAAAAAAAGGGGGGAACGATCATATGGGTTGCGGGATCTCTGATGCGGACTCAGTCACTAAAAACCACTTCTCAGGGGGGAGTAAAAGGTAGAAACGGTGACGGATCAACTGTGGGGGGACAAAGGGCGTCATATTGAAAACAGAGAAGAGTCATTACGAGTAACTTTATCGGGCACCGGAAAGGTGACTGAAAATGGGGACTTCCGGACTATATGGGGAAAAGGTCGAGAATATAGGGGGGAAAAAGAGGTTTCTTAGGAGCGGAAGACTTAGGGCGAGAGGATTTGGAAAAAGGACTAAGTCTCAGAACAACGAAAAGGTTACTAGAAGGGAGAGTAGGAAGTGAAAGAGACGGAAGGAGGACGGTCGAAGAGGAGGGGGGGGGAAGGTAAAACCGGGGTTGAGGCTTCAGTAAAAATAAGGGAAAAAAGCGGTACAATGGAGAGCACTTTGGAACAAAGGGATGTGGTAGGCGCAGATGAATAGAACTCGTTGAAAGAGAGGGTCTGGAAGAAGTGGGACGCTTGGACGGGGGGCGAACGGAAACGTCCCAAATGAGTGGTGAAGGGTGCAGAAGGGGCGAGGAACGGGGTGTAAAAGTGAACGTCCTCTGGAGGACTGGGGGACAGGGAGGGGACTCGGGGCACCTCCAGGTAAAGAAGTAGGAAGTAACGGACGAGAACCATCAGCAGCAAAAATCCTAGGGGGGAGGCGGAGAAAAAACGGAGGGTGGAACTAGCAATCTGAGAAAGCACACGGAGTCGAAAAGGGGGAACAAAATGGCACCACCCCCATTAGGGGGGGAAGGAGTGTTGGTTAATGGAGAAGAAAAAATCGCTAGAGAATCTCATAAGAGTGGGCAACCTAAGAGGGGGGGGAACAAGAGGGGAAGAAGAAAAAGTCGACCGTAGGAGTTGGAGTTGCTTCTGAGGAAAGATGCAAAGAGGAAACCGAGAAGAAAGCGACTCGGGGGGACATGAGGGCAAAAGGGGTTGTGGGGCTATGGAAAAAAAGAAAGGGTCAAGAAGGGAAAGGGAGAAAAACGAAGGGTTCTTGTTCAAGGTGGATTCAGAAAGTTTAGGGGCCTAAACTGCGGGCAGGACGGATGGCTAAAAACTTCTGGGGAAAGAGCAGTTAGGATGGGAATCTAGTTCAGGGAAGGGGTTGGACGTGGTCTTTGCAAATTCAGTAGGACCAGTTCAAAGGCAGGCCTCGTAAATGGAGAGAGGGGCACGTCAATAGTAGATGAAAAGCACTGTCCTTTCAGATGGGTATGAAAAGGGAAGTGACTAGACAAGGCAAGAAAAAAAAAAGGGGGAAGGAGTGGCGGAAATGTAAGGGGAAGCTAAATCGGTTTCAAAAGGAAGGCGGTCGGGGGGGGGTAAAAATTCACAAAAGGAAAAATTATTAGTAGGTAGAGGTAAGGGGAAAGAAGAGAAGAAAGAACATCTAGAAAGGACGCCGGGGACTTCCGTCTGCCCAGGAGGGACGAAGATAAAAAAGAGAGATATTTCAGAGAAAAAGGTACTACAGCAGATCAAGGAAAAGTGAGAAGGAAAAAAATGCAAAGAGAGGAAGGAAGAGTCAAGGGGGGGAAGACGCAGGAGCGCGTAAAGGACCTGGAGAAAAGCAAAGGGGATCGCCAGGCACCTCATTACAGACTTTAAGGGAGACAGGGTGTGTCAGGATACGTAAGGAATTTGGCAAAAGGATTGAGGTGAGACGGGGGAAATGGGGAAAATATCGATGGGGACAGAGAGAGAAGCCTGAGGGGGGAAGTAGGAGCAGAAGGAGAGAGGGAACTTTCAACAAATGGGTGAAGGGACATGAGGGGGGGGGAAAACGATTGGGACGAGGTGACCCAAAAGCAGACTGGCGGGGGGGGGTACCGAAGGGAACTAGATCATGACTTGTTGAGGGGGAATGGAGAAGGGGGCTTACCGGGAAACAGGGACGAAGGCCTGTGGAAACGCCGAGGAGACTACAAAGGGGAAAACCCAAGAGGGGGGGGAGAACATCAGGGGCCTGTATCCAAAGGGACGGAGTTTTCTAGGCAGGTGGTGTTGGCAGGACGAAAGGAGGTCCCAAAACAAAGTGAGTCAGTTCAGGTCTAGGGGTTGCGCATAAAAAGGTGAGTGGAGGAACGAGTAGCAAAGAGAAAATAGGACAGGGGGGTTGTGGTGACCAGAAAAGGGGAGGCTACAGGCCGGGGGACTTGGTAACTAATTAGGGGGAAATCAATAAAACGATAGGAGATAAAACGAAACGGGGGAAAAGTAGGGAGGAAAGACAGCTCCTGGGGAGAAAGAAGTATTTTTTAATTGGGACAAAATGAGGAATCGGACTATACTTACTTAAAGCCATGCAAGGGAAAGGAGGGAAAGGGGATAGGGGGACCGGAAAGTTCCTCTAAAATCAGGGTCTTTATGGAAGATAAAAGAGTAAACATGGGGCGACCAAGATAGTGCCAGAGAAACAGAATAGACAACAGTCGACGCGATGACATATTAAGGGAGACAACTCATGCTAGAAGGGCGGAGCGAAGAGGGGGGAAGGGTTAAAAGGGGTGGAAAAAAGCACTACAGAAGAAGCTTTGTTGCACTAGGCGATGCACAATCGGGCTAGGGGGGAAGTTGAAAAGAAACGTGGGAAAATAAGAGGGAAACGCCGAAGGGGGATTCTCACTGGAAGGAGCCCAGAGGGTCCCTAAGGGAGACTAGGGGGGAAAAAAGGGGGAGGGAGCGAAGGGAGAGAGTAAAAATCGTAGGAAAAGCTTTGGGAAGGGGGGGGGAGGACCAATTAGTGATGGAAGGGAAAGCCGGGGGGATTACAGTTTTCGAAAAAAATCTCCAAGAGGGGGGGGAGGAGGGGACTGCACGGGGGGCGATAAAAAATAAGTAAAGGAGAGGTCATAGGTAGTAATATCAAAAGGGGAGGGAGAGAACGAGGTCGTACCGGTCCCTGAACAGGATGCACGGGAGAGACGGAAAATAAAGCCGAAAGGGTACAAGGGGGAGGCGAAAAAAGGGACAGGGGGGGCGGAGAGGTGAGGTCTGAAGGGGTCCAGAAAGAGAGGGGAGAGGGGGGGGAACACGCGAGAAAGAGAGGAGGCTACATATGCGGAAGATCCGCCATGGAAATTCCTGGTGGAGACAGGAAGGGGGGAGAAGGACTCCGGGGGGAAAGGCCCTCCATGAGCAAGGTGGGTTCCTATGATATAAAATCAAAGATGACAAACTCGAAGATGTGAGAGGGAACGAGAGCATACTTTCCCTCGAAAGGTCGTGTAAGAGGGAAAAAAAAAAGGGGAGAGACGAACAACCTCAAATGAGGAAGGAAGGAAAAAAAAGGGGATCCTGTTTCCACAAGTAAAAGGAAGGGTTTAGGAGGGAAAAAGATTCTAACGAGAAGAGGATCGGCCATCCGGGGCTTGGAGGGAAGAAGGGAAGAAAAACCTGGGAGAGGACGTGCCGAAAAAGAAGGAGACTTCAGCTAAAGCGGAAATAAAAAAAAAACTCAGGTAAGTGAGGGGTCTGAATATTTACGGCGAAGGCACTCGGTGATGAGCTGGGGTCAGACAGAGAGGGGGGCGGAAAAAACGGAAAAATAACGGAAAGAAAGCGAAATGGCTTCGAGAAGAACGTTTCCAAGGGGATATTGGAAAATCAATGGGCATCGGAAAGGGGCAAATCCATAAGCGGATCTACCCTCAAGTAGAGTTCTAAGAAAACAAGGCATGGGGAATTAGGGTGGAGCGGACACTGACTCAAAAACCCGGCAGTTAGGGGGCGAAAAAAAAAGGGAGGCACGTAGGGGAAAGGAAAGCAAGAAGGGGGAGAATACCAGATAGAAGAGGACTTGATATCTGAAGGATCGTGAACTCAACTTCTGGAAGAGGGAAAGGTTAGGAAAGAAAAATAGGGGGGACGAAATTTCCATTGAACCGAAAAAGGAGGCGGGCAGAGAGGGGAAAAGGGTCAACAACCGGGGTAAAGGGAAGAAAAGAGGGACGTCAAGAGAAAAAGATGCGTCGAAGGGAGTAAAGCCAAAAAATAGCTCGAAGACACCGGAATTAGAGGGGCGGAGGGATCGGCAGATGGACCTAGAAGGGGGCAAGGGGAAGAGTCGTCGGGGTAAGGGAAGAGGGGCCCCCATGGTTTCAAGGGAGGGGAGCCATAAGAAGGAAATAACGCGGGAAAAAGGTAAGGGCACCAGACCGAAAGGAGCCAGGAATCGGACGGCGTGACCTGAATAGGAGAGGCTGCTCCGCAGAAAGACTGTCCAATATTCTTTGGAAGGCCGAACAACGAAAGGCAGGAGGGAAGGACCCAGAGAGGCCCGTTGAGAGGTTCGGAGAAGAGGGGTGTTGATCAGGAATAGGAAAAAAGGAAAAGCACTGGGAAAGAAGAGGAAAAAAAAAGACTCCTCACAAGAGTTCACAGACTTGATTCACAAGCGAGGAGGCTAAACCACCTGGAGAGGCCAAGACTCAAAGGGGTTGATCTCTGCGACCCCCACACCAAACAACGATAAACAGAAAGTCAAATGTCAAGGACAGGTAGCACAAGGGGAGGACAGGGGGCCGCATACGTCAAGGGACTTAAGAAATGGTTCCCAGGAGGTACAGAGGGGGATAAAAATCAAGGGCCAGTTTCACGAAAGAGGATTCTTTAAAATCGAGTATTAAAAGGGAGCCAATCGGGGAAAAAAAAAGGGAAGCAAAAGGAAATCTAGAGCATCGGCTCAGAAAAAGCACGGAGACATTCATCAGGGACGACGAGGGGTTTAGGAAGGGTGAAAAAAATGAAAAGGGGGAAATCGTGGGGGAGAAAGAAGGAAAGGAGAGAAAAAACATTAGAAAAAGGAAAGGCGGGAAGTTCATAAATATAACGGATGAAATGGTCATAGAGGAGGCATCCATGAAAAAGGGTCTATCAGCGAGGGGGAAGTGTCTTTCTAAACGGGGAAAAGGGAAAAAAGGGGATGAGCATGAATTATTCGAAGGCAGGGCTCTAGGTCTTCGAGGGTAGGGGGAGAAGGCAGAAGGGAAAAGTCGCCCTGCGGGAGGAGCTACGAGGGGAGAAGGGAGTTGTAAAAGGAAGAGAACAAGACAAGCACGGGGGGGAAACTGGTACAAGAGAAAAGAACTGAAGGGGGTGGAAAAGAACGTCAGAGGAAGAAGGAGGTCAGGAAACTAGGACTGAGACGGAAAGGGAGGAGAGACTGAAAGGGAAGAATCGGCAATGAAAAAAGCGAAGGGAAGCGACACTCAAAATTTTCAAGTCGAGAAAAGAGGAAGAAAATAAAGGGGAGCGAATGTTAAAAAAGAAAAAATCAAGGAGGCTCAAAGCAGAGAATGGAGGAAAGAAAAAAGAAGGGAAGTCAATCAAGGAAGGAGCAGTCTTAAGGGACTGGAGGGAAAGGGAAAGAAGAGGAAACAGATCGGCGTCTCCTCAGGGGGCGGTCGGGGAGACTGAGGAGAGCAACAATAGGGACACAAGAAAAAAAGAGGCAGGGAGGTGGGACTCCGGGGCGGGGAGATCGACGGGCCTAAAAAAGAAAATCCGAGGAAGGAAGAGGAGTGAAGGGGAAGGGGGGGAACGATTCTGTCAAAGAGATGCTTCGAGATTAGAAAAAAAGATTTCGTCCGAAGAAGACAAAAACCATGAGTCTACATAACTATGGGAAAAGGAGACTAGGGCCAGAAGGGGGAAATAGATGAGATTCAAGAAAAATCCTTTAAGTCAAGACCGGCGAAGGGCTGCTATGGGGGAGGAAGAAGAAAGGCCGATTAATGTTATTTGGCACTATAATTTTAGATGTAAATTCTCCGCTGCACGAATGAACGGATCTACCAGGAGGACAGCGGAAAAACCACCGGGGGGGGGGGGAAGGGTTGAGAGGGGGGTGGAGAAAAGAAGTGAGACTAAAAAAGGGGAAGAATAAACACCTATATTGTTCACAAATAGGAGCTAGGAAAAGGATCGTCACGACAGGGCCAGTTGGCGCGCCATTTGACCCAGAGGAGAGCTCGCCAGCAACACAAGTGTTTTCTCCCGGAACAATCTCGGAGAAAGTGCCGTAAAGACTACATGGGAGAAAAAAAAATCATGAAGAATAATCATTAAGACACGACGGAGATAGTTAAAAAATACGATATCCTCATTCTCAAGATCTATGAACGAAAAAACTTTTCACGGGAAGGGAATAACCAGAGATTTTCCATAGAAGGAGACCTAGTGCAAGGGGGGAAGTCACCTCTTATTAAAGAGCCCGTGAAGAAGGACGTAGAAAAAAACACAGCTTCGGCAGAGGAAAAAAGTCGGGAAGAACAAAGGAAAGGGATCAGGGACAAGAGGAAACGAAAAAGGTAGGAGTTCCGGGCTCTAAGTCAAGGAACATGGAAAAAGAGCTGCGAAAAAAAGGGAAAGATGGAGATAGGATGAGGGGGAGGTGGGAGAGGAGCCGACTAAAGGCAGTAAGGAACACCGGCGGAGGTTGGAGGTTTGGAGTATAATATATACTAAAAAAGATCAGAGGCAGTTGGGCATGCAGGAGGAAAAGCAATACAAGAAAGCGAAGACAACATCTTGTTCAAGAAAGGGGAGGGTTCTGGAAGTGTAGAACAATGGAAAAGTGAGGAAGACGCTGTTTTGCGAATCAATCGGGGAAGAGAGTCCCCATGCGCGTAGGGGCCTGGAAGGTGCGGTGGGTGCAAGAACGACGCAGCAGGCAACGGTTTCGCGAAACGTCTACCAAATGACGGGACGCTGCGGAGGGAAGAAAGAAAAAGCGAGACGGGGGCGGAAGAGTTCGTACGAAAGAAGGAGGAAAAGCACGGTGGCGGCAAACTAGAAAAAAGAAGTCTGCCGTCACAGTACCGCTGCGACCGGGGTCCAGAACGACCTCTCTGCCGCCCATCTAGCAGGCTATCCGGAAGACGTGTCCGCGAAGTGTAAGCAAGAGGTTGATGAGGACGAACTGGGGCGGGAAAAAGGATCCAGGGAAGATAAAAGGAAAACAAGGAAAGAAAGACCTCAGAAAGGTCAGATCCGGGCGGGGCAATTGGGGGGCACGAGCTGACGCAATCCGGAGTTGGGCGGGAAAGAAAAGTGGGGAAATCTGCACAAGGGAACAGTCGGGACGGGGGGCGAGAAAGCAGCGACAAAGGAGAAGGCCGCTAGGACGGATATTCCGAGATAAAGACTTGTCCAAGCACAGAGGGGAAGCCGGGGTCCAAAACAAGGGCTACATAAGAATAGATACCGCCTCCGCAACTGCAAAAGATAATCTTGCGAGACATAGCAACAAAGGGGGAAATAGCAGGAGAGAAGAAGCGTAAGAGGCTTTGAGGGGATCCATACTGGGGGAGGGTCGGGTCGGGATAGAGGAAAGGTAAAAGGCATAGTACTCATTGAAGTAGGCCGAACTTTGTCTGGGAGAAGAGTTGATCAGGAAAAAATTAAAAAGCACTATCTCTACTCAAAAAAAAAAAAAAAGGAGGGAAATGGGAAAAATGAGGGAGGGTGAGTTGGAGTCAATGGAGAGAAAGAAGAGAAATCATCCCCGGGATCAGAAAGGGGGGAAGGGATACAGTATACATTGAACGGAAGCAGGATCACAAAAAAATAAATTGATCAAAAGATCCGCAGGATCTAGAATGGCGAAATGTGAGACGCGACTAAGAAGAAGAGGCTTGTACCAGTGATGTTGGGATTCGGGAGGCACTGGGTAAGAACGGGCAGTTTGGCAAACGAGGAAGAGTTGCGATGTGAAAACTTCTAGAGAGGAATAGACGACAAAAGGGGCCGGATCGTGGGAGAGGAAATCTATCCAGCCACGACTATTTGTCCAATCTGGGCTTCATATTCCCAGGGGGAGGAAAAAAAAAAAGGATCATGAAGAAGAACCAATGAATCAGGACTCGAAGAGAAGTAAGGGAATGTGACTTTCGGGTCAGCGGCTCTTTGGTCATCATGACGCCGGCATCGGGTGCCCAAATTTGCGGGAAAGAAGAGAAGAGAAAAATCGGCAGACGGGACAGGCCTTCTCTTCTATGCTGAAGATTTGGCGTCGGAGGCCTGGAGACAACGGCACGAGAAGAGCATATCGGAGGGGTCTAGATCCATGAGGTCCCCTGATGGCGACGAAAGCCTTAAGAAGGCGCAGACGGTAGAGCGCGAAAGAATGGCCAAGGAGAAAAGAAGGGCGCAAGACCTAAAGACGTTGAGCGGAAGCAGACCAATTCCGAGCGAATGCAGAACAGTCTCTCCTTATATAACAAAAACGCAGGAGTGGGCCTAAAGGGGGTGACTTATAACAAAGAAAAAAAAGACACAAGGTAGGAGGGGGGACGGCTGGGACAATTGATTGGATTTACTATTCCCAAGCAGGCAGATCACGTAAGGTCTAGCGAAAACCCCCGAGCCCTCTGTTTGGGAAAAGGAAAGTTCTCCAGCAATAAAGACGCATCCGAAGAGGAAAAGTGGTCAGAGCAACTTGGGGATGCTCGCGCAGGATATCAGAACTCCCAAAGCACATCGAGGGAGATGATAGAAAGCTGTCCTGAGCCACTGTTCGGAGGAGGGTTTCCAGAGAAACAGGGGTCGAACTGCATGTAGAGACTGAGCAAGTACCTTCCTCATGTGGGGGAGGGCCATTGAAAATAAGTCCTGACTAGGAACCGAGAACGTGCCGGCTGGGGGATCAGGGAAAGGTGGGGGTAGTAGAGATCCGGTCATCCATCCTAGAGAGTGATCGTAAGTATTAGACGTCACCCAAGCCAAGGGAGCAGATAACGTAGACGTTCATCGCGCGAATCTAACCTTCTACGCACTGGGGACGGCCGAAAAAGGGGGAGAGGAGAAAAGATAAGCAAGCAAAGGTCCAAGAAAAGATGAAACACGATGAAGCTCTAAGAGGGCAGATATTGCAGTGAAGACTGGGATTTAGTCAAAGGTGCGAACTATAAGCGCCAAATGGGACGTACTAGGACGACGGTGGCAGCACCTGTGGAGAGACTAGCGACTCTTGACGAAAAGGAAAGGGTAATCGTGCACCATCAAGGTAATCCGGAATTACACTGCACGGCCGCGACCAAAAGCGAAATCCGCTATGAAAAGCGAACAGATTTGGGCAAGATAATAGGTGAAAGCCCAGAAATTCTCACAGAAACACCAGGCTTATTAAAAATGTGGTATTTGTCGACGAATCTTTCTTCCCTAGACTCTAATAGTGGACGAAAGAGGTTGAACCGCGCGCACGCAAAACTCTAAAAGCAACTTTGCTTTTGCGAGAAAGGGTCAAAACGGGCCTTGCAACACTCGGAAAGCACAGAGCTACGGAACCAGTAAAGCATAGGGGGCTCTAAGAGAGCCGCCGAAGGAGGATGCTAAATAGGGTTAGTGGAAATGTCAGATTAAACATGTCGGAAGCCTATAGCGGCCCGCATAAACCTGAGCTAAACAGGAGTCCTAGTCAGTAGCCGACTGGTGAAGCGATTTAGAAATTGGGATTAGTTTGAAATTCGGAGACCAGGGAGACGGCATATTCCTCTGAAGGATGCTATCATGCCGGGTCGCGGAGAGGAGCAGACTGTCAGTGCCGCTATAATGGCCGGTGGAAAAACTCAAGGCATCGGGAAAGGCTAGTTCAGTGCCTGGTCCAGTCTCTACGTGGTTCGATCAAGGCGTCAAGGAAAAGCTTCCAAACGCCGTAACCGAGTCTTCAATTGAGATTGCATGTCCCGCACCAGACACTCGGACGCGCAGCTCGACCTTCCGACTTCCAGGATACAGCGTACAGCCGACTGACGAAAGCGCGCTTCTGCGGCCGGGAAATGACAATCTGCAAGGGAAGCGACAACGAACGGAAACGTCGCCGGATACCCGCCCCTAGCGGACAGGAAACCGTCGTCATTTCACATCTGAAAAGAGCGCCAGCATGTCGGATCATGGGGACAAAGAACTCAGTTAAGTTCGCTGTGTTCGTCAAAGGGGTCTTCCATTGACTAAAACGATGTCGGTGGAACTTCCGTGGAATCCTCCAAACGAGCTCGGCATGATAAAGAGCACGGCATTGTCCAGGTATGCAAAAAAGCTAACTTAGGTGACGGCCTGTAGTGGGGGTACCAAGACGAGGTAAAAATAAATTGCGGGGGGGGTCAAAAAAGAATGATGGGGTCTTTGCCGCTGGCCGAGGGACAATGAGACGGCAAGGAAACGAAGAGCGCCAAAGTGCCCGACCGCGATTTGGGGGGGGAGCACCGAAGGTGCACCGACAAATGGCGTTTCGGGTTAGGCGTTTGTGGAGAACAGGCAGAGGCTTAAAAAAACAAAAGGGGAACAAGGAGGCGAAGGGGGGCGGAGAGGCTGGCCATAAAGGTATCAAAAATCCGGTAGGCGACGTTGGGTGCCACCGGTCTGATCGCCACACGGGGACGGTGCCGATCGAGTAACACCAGGTCGATAAGAAAAAACCATCGCCCCTTCCACGCGGGGGAGGCGACGCGATTTCGTAACGCGATGGTTAAGTGTCCACACGAAATCGGTCCCTCTGAGAAACGGCACGACTGTGCCGGACCGCTACCTGGCGCGTGTGAGGTAAAGGGGACCTTTCCCGTTCCCCGAAGGCTTCCTTAGGATTGCTCGACCACTATTGAGAAACATCCGCAAGATCGGGTAAAAAGACTCCCCTATCTCACATTCGAGGACTGGGGGGGGTTAAAAAATAGTCAGATGAAAAAAGGACCCAATGGAATGAAGTGGAAAGAAAGGTCTTGTAGACAGCTACAGGGAGGGGTACGAAGATCGCTCCACTCCGCATCGAGTTAACAAAAAGGGGTGACAAGAGAAAAACAGGGTTGGGTAAAAGAATGCCCCGCCTCCTTTTGTCGGAAGAACACGGGAAAGCAGGGTCGCACATCACTAGTGCAAAGAAGGAGTCGCTCAAAGTAGCAGAGCAAGAGAAGAGGTATAACCACGGACGTGCGGGACCGGGGAAAAAGGCGACCTTGTTTCGAACAAGACCAGAAGATGGGGGGACGAAAACGGAAAAGCAAAAGATTAAGTAAGGCATGGAAGGACACTCGAAGGGCGGGAAGACCGTTGGCGAATGGCCAGGACGAAATGACTAAAAGAAAAATAACAAGGGTACCGTGTGCTGAGGAAGGCGTCTCTGGAGGGAGACGGTTACCGCACAAAAGGAACGACAAATCACCAGGTAAAGGAGCGAAATCACGATCAAACGATCCGCAATTACCGGCCGGTTATGACACTGGCTCACGGACGCCTCGATGGCACAACCGCACAAGAGCCGTTGGTGGTGAGGAAAAGAAAAAATTCTGCACCGTCGAAGGTGGATTAACTCTATCCTGCAGGGAAACAGAACACTTCGGTTCATCTGGCAAAAAAGGGAG